>Ga0265314_10002246_pt1 | contig 20016 bp, 15 predicted proteins | sample 4126metaG_FD_203106 | JGI IMG/M metagenome (GOLD analysis project Ga0265314, IMG submission 203106) | Rhizosphere microbial communities from Carex aquatilis grown in University of Washington, Seatle, WA, United States - 4-1-26 metaG | ecosystem: Host-associated > Plants > Roots > Rhizosphere >... | reverse complement strand
TTGGGGTTCGGGCGGATGGGGAAGATGCTGGTACCAGAGCCAACCACCCCAACTCAGGCCGATGACGGCAAAAACGCCTGCGGCGCCGCCGGCGAAATGGCGCGGCTGCTTGCGAATACGCGCCCCCAGCGCCGGCATCCAATCCGGCCGGGACCAGGAGAAAGAGATATTGCCGAAGGCGGCGCGTAGCGCCGACCCGACACTCCTGGCAACAATCTGAAACAGATGTTTTGTCAGTTCCGCCAGCCGCGCCCACAGGCGCGCCGAAGCATTCAGCAGATCCATAGGATCTCCCCGGAAGGGCGAGCCAGCGATACCCGCCCACTATTTTGATGGCCCCGATCGCCGCCGGAGCACAGGATTATCAGGTTTGCTGGATTTTCAAAGCGTCGGGGGAGCCGCCGTTTTTACGATGGCAAACGGCGCGTTGATCCTGTACGCGCCGCGAAAAGATGGTGTTGGTAAGAAAGGGCTAGTTGCCTCGAATATTCACGCCGTTACCAAGGAGAGCGCCAAACGATGACGGAATTGCGGCGTGCAAATCGTTTGTACAAAAAATCTTGGACGCGGTTTTGGCTACGGCGCCGAAGGCAAAATTTCTGTTGCGCAGGCTCAACTGCCAATTCTGGGAGAGCTGCAGCGCAGCACTCTGACGTTGTAATCTGACTCCAGTCTCGAACTGCGACGAACTGGTGTGGCGAGGCCGCCCTCGTGCCGCGAAGCGGCGCAATTGAAAAGACCTGGCGCGCGGGCCGCCCGGCATTTAACAGGGCGCGGTTCACGTCCAAATGGTGGGCCCGCCCCGCGCCGCGTAGCGGCGCAAACAAATAGCCTGACGGGCCCGCCATGAGCGAAGCGAATGGTGGGCCCGCCAGGACTCGAACCTGGGACCTAACCGTTATGAGCGGTCAGCTCTAACCAACTGAGCTACAGGCCCTTTCCGGCCCCCGTATAACAGGATTTTGAGCCCAGCCAACCCCGGAATCCATGGGTGACCTGCGCCCTGATTTTGCCTTAGCTTTTCATCAGCATGGCCGAAGGACGGGCGCCGGATTTGGAAAGACAGTCATGAAAAACACCCTTCCCTTGGGCTTGGCTCTGATCGCCCTGCTCGCAAGCCCCGCTTGGGCCGATCCCCGCACCATTACCATGTCCGGCCACGGCGAAGTGAAGGCCGTGCCCGATCAGGCCCAGATAAGCGCCGGCGTCACCATCACCGCCCCCACGGCCGCCCAGGCGCTGACCGCCAATAGCAGCCGGATGCAGAGCGTCTTTGCCGCGCTCCGGAAAATGGGTGTGCCGGAAAAGAATATCCAAACGACGAATTTCTACATCTCGCCGCAATACACCAACGGCGATAACAACACGCCGCGCCGCCTGACTGGTTACCAGGTCAACAATGACGTCACCGTGCGGCTGGAAGATATCGGCAAGGTGGGTAGCGCCCTGGACACGCTGGTGGCGGCCGGCGCCAACCAGATGAACGGGATCAGCTTCTCGATCCAGAACCCTGTGCCTGTCCTGGAACGGGCCCGGACCGAAGCCGTCGCCGATGCCCGCACCCGCGCGGAAACGTATGCCAAGGCGGCCGGCGTCAACCTCGGATCCATCCTGTCGATCAGCGAAGGCGGCGGCGAAGCGCCCCGGCCCGTGATGTACCGCATGGCGGCGGCCATGGCGCCGGCGCCGCCGCCCATCGCGGCGGGGGAACAAACCGTCAGCGCCGACGTCGCCATGGTCTGGGAAATCCACTGATCCGGCCTATATTCAGGGCATGACCAATCCATTTTTTGAAGCCTGGACGGCGCCTTTCGAAGCCCCGCCCCTGGACCGGTTCAGGCCGGAGCATTTCCCGCCTGCCTATGACCGTGCCTTGATCGAGCATGCTGCCGAAATCGTCGCGATCGCGGAAAATCCGGCGCCGCCCAGCTTCGAGAATGTGGTGGTGGCGCTGGAGAGAAGCGGCCGTTTGCTGACCCAGGTGGACGGCGTTTTCTCCAATCTTGCTTCCTCCGCCACCAATGAGGCGCTGCAGGCGATCGAGCTGGAAATGGCGCCGCGCCTTTCCGCCCACTGGAGCAGCATTTCCATGCATCCGGTGCTGTTCGGGCGGCTGGACGCGCTTTTCCAGAAACGCGCCACGCTGGGGCTGGAAGCCGAGCAGCTCCGTCTCTTGGAACGCTATCACCTGGATTTCGTGCGCGCGGGCGCCGAGGCCAAGGGCGAGACCCGCGACCGTCTGGCGGCGATCGGCCAGCGCCTGGCGGTGCTGGGCACCGAGTTTGGCCAGAATGTGCTGGGTGACGAGGAAGACTGGATTCTTACCCTGACGGAAGGGCAGATGACTGGCGTTCCGCCCGCGGTGCGCGATGCCGCCGCCGCCAGGGCCAAGGACCTGGGCGAGCATATGCCTTTCGCCATCACCCTGGCGCGGTCCAGTGTCGAGCCCATGCTGCAATTCGCCGACGACCGGGCCTTGCGTGAGCAGCTCTATCGCGCCTGGATGGCGCGCGGAGATAATGACAATCCGCGCAACAACAATGCCATCATGACCGAGATGCTGAGCCTGCGTGCCGAGCGCGCGCGTCTTCTGGGCTATGAGAATTTCGCCGCTTTCAAGCTGGCCGATTCCATGGCCGCCACGCCGCAGCGGGCCCGCGCCCTGCTGGAAGAAGTGTGGGAGCCGGCCCGTCGCCGGGCGCTGGAAGAACGCGATGAACTTCAGGCGCTGATCACCCGCGAAGGCGGCAATTTCCGCCTGGCGCCGTGGGACTGGCGCTATTACGCCGAAAAGCTGCGGCAGGAAAAATACGACTTCGATACCGAAGCGCTGAAGCCCTATTTCACGCTTGCCAATCTGATCGAGGCGGCCTTCTTCACCGCCGGCAAGCTGTTCGGTGTTTCCTTCCGCCGGCGCCATGACCTTCCGGTCTATCATCCCGATGTGGAAACCTGGGACGTGGTTCGCGAGGGCAAGGTGATCGGGCTGTTCTATGGGGATTATTTCGCCCGCCCCGGCAAGCAGAGCGGCGCCTGGATGTCCAGCTTCCGCGACCAGCACAGGCTGGGCGGGACAGGTCATGACGACGTCCTGCCCCTGATCATCAACAATTCCAACTTCAACAAAGCCGATCCCTGCCTGCTCTCCTTCGATGACGCAGTGACCCTGTTCCACGAGATGGGCCACGCCTTGCACGGCCTGCTGAGCCAGGTGCGGTACCCGCGCCTTTCCGGCACCAATGTGGCGCGCGATTTTGTCGAGCTGCCGTCCCAGATTTTCGAACACTGGCTGGAAGAGCCGACGGTGCTGGAACGCTTTGCCCGGCACTACCAAACCGGAGAACCCATTCCAAAGGAATTGCTCGACAAGTTGCGCAAGACACGCAATTACGGCCAGGGCTTTGCAACCGTGGAATTCCTGGCTTCCGCCATCATCGACATGGATTTCCACACCCGGGAACCGCCCGCCGATCCGGCTCAGGCGCAGGAGGAAAGCCTGGCCCGGATCGGCATGCCCGAAGAGATCGGCCCGCGCCACGCCGCGCCGCATTTCACCCATGTCTTCGGCGGCGAAGGCTATTCCGCCGGCTATTACGCCTATCTCTGGTCGGAGGTGCTGGATGCCGACGGCTTCAAGGCCTTTGAGGAGGCGCATGATCCCTTCGATCCCGCCACCGCCTACCGGCTTTACAAGTTCGTCTATTCCGGCGGCGGCAGCCGCGACTTTGCCACCGCCTATCGCGCCTTCCGCGGCCGCGACCCTCAGGTAGAGCCGCTGCTGGAAGGCCGTGGCCTGCTCACGCCCGCCGCATGAAAAAGCTTCTGGCCCTTCTGCTGATGACATTACCAGCGCTGGCCGCGGTGCCGGCGCCCAAACCGTCCATTGCCGATTTCAAGCAGCTGCCGGTTCTCTCCACCCAGCCTTACGACGAAGGCGCCAATGCGGACGCCGCGGTGGCTGCGGCTTTCGTCCGTGCGCAAAAATCCCACAAGCGGGTGATGATAGACCTGGGCGGCAACTGGTGCGTGGACTGCATTGTGCTGGCCAATTTCCTCAAGCTGCCGGAGATGCAGCGCTTCATGGCGGCGCATTATGAGGTGGTGGCGGTGGATGTCGGCCGCTTCAATCGCAATCTGCAGATCCCTGCCCGCTTCGGCATCACCAAGCGGCTCGAAGGCGTCCCGGCACTGCTGATCGCCACGCCCGATGGCAAGCTGGTCAATGGTACAGATGTTTTCGCCACGGCCAGCGCCAGCGAGATGACCCCGAAGAGCGTCGCGGACTATCTGGCGAAATACGCCGGCTGACCCAAAGTCCGATCAGTTCAACGCGACCTGGTGGGCCGATCCACCACCCGGCTCCAGCATGTGGTCCACCACATGGATGATGCCGTTGCGATCGCGCACGTCATAGATCGCGATGTCGGCGGTGTCGCCCTTCTCGTCCATGATCGCGATGTTGGTAGGCCCGTTCATGCGCGCTGTCAGGACCCCGCCCTCGGCGGTGCGCAGGCGCGCTTCGCCGCCCGCTTCCTCAATCGCCTTGAGCAGCGCCTGGGAATCGTATTTGCCCGGCACGATCAGATAGCTCATGCGCCGCGCCAAGGTAGATTTGGGCTGATTCCCGGCTGCCGCCATGGCATCGTTCGTCGGGGCGAACACGGTGAATTGCCCATGCGCCTTGAGGGCTGACGCCACGCCGGTATCCTTCATCGCCGCCGCCAAAGCCGTATGCATGGGAGAGGCCGCCATATTGTCCATGATATCGCGGTCGGGCAGCATCGCCTGGCCGCCGATCATCGGTTCCATGACTTCAGTGCCGCCATCCTGAGCGGGCTTGGGATCGCTGTGGGAAACCGCGCCCAGGGCGCCACCGACCATCATGGCAATGCCGGCTGCAAAGCCGGCCACGGCTGCCTGTTTCATGGAACCACCCGTTCGCAACCTTCAGACTTCGAAAGACTTAACGCGGGTGTAAGACGGGCGTTCCCCCCAAATGTTATTCCGACTGCTCCAGTGCTTCGCGCTGCATTTCCAGGGTCAGCCAGCGTTCTTCATCGGCATCTTTCTGGGTGCGCAGTCCCGCCAGCTCGGCCGACAGGTCGTTGAAGCGCGCCGGATCGCGCGCGTAAAGTCCGGCATCGGACAGGCTGCGCTCCAGTTCCGCCATGCGCAGGTCCAAACCTGCTATTTTTTCAGGCAGTGTTTTAAGGGCATGCAGATCGGCGAAGTTCATCTTCGGCGCTGCGGCGCGAGCCGGCCGCTGGGTGTCAGGCTTTGAAACCGCCTTGGCGCGCGGCTCGGCGTCGCGAGCGGCGCCTTTTTGAGCCAGCATGTCGTTATAGCCGCCGGCATATTCGGTAAACCGGCCGTCGCCTTCCGCCAACACGATGCCGATGGCCACCCGATCCAGAAAATCACGGTCATGGCTGACCAGCAGCGCGGTGCCGGGATAATCGGCGATCACTTCTTCCAGCAGGTCCAGGGTCTCAAGGTCGAGATCGTTGGTGGGCTCGTCGAGCACCAGGAAGTTGGAGGGCTGGGCGAACAGCTTGGCCAGCAACAGCCGTGCCCGCTCCCCGCCCGACAGCACCTTCACCGGCGTGCGCGCCTGCTCAGGCGTGAACAGAAAATCCTGCAGATAATTCATCACATGGCGCGGCTTGCCCGCCACCATCACCGTGTCGCCGCTGCCATCGGTGACGGCTGCCGCCAGCGACTGTTCGGGATGCAGCCGGCTGCGGTTCTGGTCCAGCTCGGCCATCAAGAGGCCCTGACCCAGCTTCACGTTGCCGCGGCTCGGCTCGAGCTTGCCGGTCAAAAGCTTCAGCAACGTGGTCTTGCCAGCGCCGTTCGGACCGACAATGGCGATACGATCGCCGCGATGGATGCGCAACGACACGTCGCGCACAATCTCGCGTTCTTCGTAAGCGAAAGACACGCCCTTGGCATCGATCACCTTGGTGCCGCTGCCGGCCCCTTCCGCCGCCTCCATCTTGACCGTGCCGAGCGGGCGGGTCTGTTCGCGCCGCTCCGTGCGCATGCCGCGCAGACGTTCCAGACGTCCGACATTCCGCTTGCGCCGGGCGGTGACTCCATAGCGCACCCAGTCTTCCTCGGCGGCGATGCGGCGTTCCAGCTTGTGGCGCTCGATCTCTTCTTTTTCCAGCATCTCGTCGCGCCAAGTCTCGAAGGCGGCAAAACCTTTTTCCAGTCGGTAAGTCCGGCCGCGATCCAGCCACACGGTGACCCGCGACAGATTTTCCAGAAAGCGCCGGTCATGGCTGATCAGCACCAGCGCGCCCCTGGAGGCTTTCAGCTCGCCTTCCAGCCATTCGATGGCGGTCACATCCAGATGATTGGTCGGCTCGTCCAGCAAAAGAATGTCGGGTCTGGGCGCCAGCGCCCGCGCCAGAGCCGCGCGACGCGCCTCGCCGCCCGATAAAGTGGCGGGATTTTCCATGCCCGACAGGCCGAGATTGCCCAGGAGATAAAAGGCCCGGTTGGGATCCTCATGCGGGTTCAGCCCCGCCTCGACATAGTCGCGCGTGGTCGGATAACCGCTCAGATCGGGTTCCTGCGGCAGATAGCGGATGGTCGCGCCAGGCTGCGCAAAGCGGGTGCCGCTGTCGGCCTCCATCAATCCGGCCGCGATCTTCAGCAAGGTGGATTTGCCGGAACCGTTGCGCCCGACCAGGCACAACCGGTCGCCGGCGCCGACGCTGAGTTCGGCGCCGTCCAGCAGTTTCTTGCCGCCAAAGGCGACTGTGATGTCTTTCAGGTGCAGAAGCGGCGCCATGGCGCCGCTATGTGCGGTGCCAGGCGTTTTCAATCAAGCTTAAAATCAGCGCGCCTTGGAGGTCACCATGACGCCGGGCCGGGACTCCATCTTGATGACGGCGTCGGGCCGTTCGATCAGCGCCTTGCCGTCGAAATCCAGGGCGCGGATATCGCGTTCCACCGAACATTGCACCAACAGGCGCTTGCCGTCCTGGCTCCACACCACGCCCTGGCAGGCATGGCCGATCTGGCCGTCGGTGACATGGGTCAGCTTGCCGCCGTCACGCTTGAAGATGACCAGCTTGCCGAACACCGAATTGTAGTTGGGCGCATTGCGCACCGTGGCCGAGCCATTGCCCACGACGACAGCCGCATATTTGCCGTCCGGCGACTGAACCACGTCTTCCGGCAGGGCGCCGACTTCGATGGCGTCGGTGATCTTGCCGGTACGGGTATCGATCAGGGCCGTGGCGCCAACGCCCTTGGTGGTAGAGGGCGTGCCCTGGAAATCGTTGACGAACAGATAGCGACCATCGGCGGAAATGCTGCCGCCGTCGGGCTGGGTGCCGACATCGAAATCCGCCACGCGGGAAAGCTGATCACCCTTGATGGCGAGCTTGGTGACCTTGCCGTCACCAAACCGCAGCGCATAGGCGAATTTGCCGTCCGGCGCGATCAGCACATCGCGCGGCTCGGCCTTGGCCTCCAGCTTCACCTGGCCGCCGCGGGTGAGATGCCGGTCCTTGATGGTGAAAAGCGTGATGGTGTCGTCGCCGACACCGGTCACCAGCGCGACGTTCGCCTTCTTGTTCATGAAGACGCCGGTGGCGCCGAGGCCGGCCTGAACCGTTTCCAGCAGCTTGGGCTTGGTGGGATCATCCAGCCCGATCACCGCCACGGTGTCGGCCGCGACCAGCTTGTTGTCGGGCCCGAATTTCTGCGGGCAGGTCGCCAGCACGAAGCTGTAGTCGGGCGCCACGGCCAGGGCGCTGGGCGGCCCCATCTGGGTCGAGCAGACATTGATCATGCCGATCACCTTCGGCGCATCGCTGCTGGAAAAGGAGATGGTCGCGACGCTGTCGGGTGTGGGCACCATCGGCAGGCCGTCGCCGGCGCGGACCTGCTTACCGTCCTGGCCGGAAATCGCCAGATCGGCGAAGGCTGCAACTGGGCTCATCACCAAAGCCGTCGCCAGCAAAATCGTCCGCAATTCCATGGGCCGCTCCCCGCCTGTTCTGTTCTTAAGACGAGACTAGCCCTCGCTTCCCCCAAAAGAAAAGACGACGCGATAACTCGCGCCGCCTTTTCGCAATGCAATAATTCTTACGAGAAAGAATAAGCCGTCTTGATCTGCGTAAAGAAGTCCACCGCGGCAAAGCCCTGCTCGCGCGCGCCATAGGACGAACCGCGCGTGCCACCGAACGGCACGTGATAGTCCACGCCCGCGGTCGGCAGATTGATCATCACCATGCCGGCCTTCACATTGCGCTGGAAGTGACGCGCATGCTTCAGGCTGGTGGTGACGATGCCGGCCGAAAGGCCGAAATTGCCAGCGTTGCAGAGCGCCAGGCCTTCTTCGTAGGTCTTGATCTTCACCACCGAGACCACCGGACCAAAGACTTCTTCCTGGTTGATGGTGTCGCCGGGCTTGGTGTCAACGATCAGGGTCGGGCTCATGTAATGACCCGGCGTGCCAAGCTTCAGCGCATCGGCGCCGCCGGCGAGCAGGCGCCCGCCTTCCTTCAGCGCGATGTCGACATACTTCAGGTTGCCCGCAAGCTGGGTATCGGTAACGGCCGGACCCATCTGGGTGGAGGGATCGAGCGCATTGCCGACCTTCAGCGCCTTGGCGCGTTCGGCGACCGCGGCAATGAACTTGTCATAGATGCCTTCCTGCACAAACACGCGCGACGAAGCAGTGCAACGCTGACCGGTGGCGAAATAACCGCCATCCACCGCAATCTGCACGGCGCGGTCGAACTCCGCATCGTCCATCACGACCAGCGGATTCTTGCCGCCCATTTCCATCTGCACGCGGGCCTGGTGCGACACAGCCGCCATGGCGACCTTGGAGCCCACGGTCTGCGAGCCGGTGAAGGAGATGCCGTTGACATCGGGATGCTTGGACAGGGCATCGCCGATAAGACCACGGCCCAGCACCATATTCACCACACCGGCGGGGGCGCCCGCTTCATGGATGATGGAAACCAGCGCATGAGCGGTAGCGGGTGTCGGGTTGGCGGACTTGAGCACCACGGTGTTGCCGAAGGCCAGCGCCGGGGCGATCTTCCAGGCCGGAATGGCGATGGGGAAATTCCACGGCGTGATCAGGCCATAGACGCCGACGGCTTCGCGATAGGTCTGGATCTCGACGCCGGGGCGGACCGAATCCAGATTCTGGCCATGGCGGCGCAGCGCCTCGCCGGCGAAATATTTGAAGATGCGGCCGGCGCGCACCGTCTCGCCGGTGGCTTCGGGAAGGGTCTTGCCCTCTTCGCTGGCCAGCAGCTTGCCCAGCGCATCCTTGCGCTCGATGATCAGGCTGCCGACCTTGTCCAGCACATCGGCGCGCACTTCCGGGGTGGCGCCGGACCAGCCGGGGAAAGCGGCGCGGGCGGCTTCCACCGCCTTGTTCACATCCTCGGCGCTGCCGTCCGGGAACTTGGCGATCACTTCCTGGGTGTTGGAAGGATTGGTGCTCTCCAGCGCGCCGGGGGCGGAAATCTGCTTGCCGCCGATGAAATGGGTCAGGGTCTCGGTCATCAAAACTCTCCTGGAAGGGCGGGGAAAATGGTCGGCTGTATTTAAGGGTTTGGACGGCCTAATCCAACCCTTGCCGCGCATCTCAGAACTGTCATGCGGGTATGGGTCGCGGGGGCAGGAACACCCTGCCTCAACCGTTCAAAAGCCCACGCCCAACAAGGTTTTTCATCAGGTCGGAAATGCCGAAATTCCACGGCGGCGCGGCCTTGGAGGTGGTGACCCGGTTTTCCAGCACGCCCAGTTTGGGGGTGGAAATGCGCACCACATCGCCCTCCTTGTGGGTGAAGCCCGAGCCCTTGACGTCGCGGTCCTGGGTCGGGGCGAACAGGGTGCCCAGAAACAGCACAAAACCGTCGGGATACTGGTGCTCGCTGATGGTCTGCTTCACCAGGTCCAGGGGATCGCGGCTGATCTCGCTCATGCTGGATTTGCCTTCCAGCCTGTAATTGTCGGTGCCCACGATCTCCAACTCGACCACCGCCTTGCGGACATCATCAATTGTATACTTGTTGTCGAACATGCGGATGAAGGGACCGAGCGCCGAGGCGGCATTGTTGTCCTTGGCCTTGCCCAGCAGCAGGGCGCTGCGTCCTTCATAGTCGCGCAGATTGACGTCATTGCCGAGGGTGGCGCCGATCGTCTTGCCGGCGCGGTCCACCACCAGGGCGATTTCCGGCTCGGGATTGTTCCAGGTGGACTGGGTGCGGATGCCGACATAATCGCCCCAGCCGACCGACGACAGGGGCGGCGCCTTGGTGAAGACTTCCGCATCCGGCCCGATCGCCACTTCCAGATATTGCGACCAGACGCCGTCGGCGATCAGCGCGTCCTTCAGCTTCTGCGCCTCGGCCGAGCCGGGGATAACCTTGCGGATATCGGTGCCGATGCGTGCGGCCAACTGCTCGCGGATTTCCTGCGCCCTGCCCGGCTCGCCCTTGGCCCGCTCCTCGATCACCCGCTCGATGGCGGAGATGGCAAAGGTCACGCCGCAGGCCTTGACGCATTGCAGATCCACCGGAGCCAGCAACTTTGTTTTCGCTTGGCCACCGTCCCAGGCACTTTTCAGCCCCAGATCATTGATGTCGCCGAGATCCTTGCCGCTCGGTGTGCCGTTCCATTTTTCCAGCAGCACCGAAACGGTGGGCGCGGTTTTAGACACGTCAAAGACGCGTCCTTCTTTCACCACGACAGGCGTAGGGCCTTCGCCCAGATCGATACGGCCGACAAGCACGGCATCGCGCCAATCGTCGGGAAGGGGAAATGCACTCTTGGTCATACGGTTCTTTACAGCTCTATCTTCAGCACATTGCGGATGTAGTTGGCGGTGATGCGCGCGCTTTCCTTGGGCGGCCGCCAGGGCGAGGTGTCCAGCTCGACATTGAGATGACCGCGCCAGTTGATGGATTTGAGATAGGATACGATGGCGGGAAAGTCCACGCCGCCCTCGCCCATCGGATAGAAATAAGGATCGTTCATCATGTCGCGCTGGGGCGTGGGCACATTCCTGGTGCCGCCGCGATCGGTGCGCTTGGTGTCCTTGAAGTGATACTCGATGACGCGCGGGCCGAGCTTCTTGGCCAGCGCCACCGGATCCATGCCGGCCATGGTGATATGGCCTGTATCCAGCACCAGGCCGACATTCTCGGGCTTGGTGTTTTCCATGATGAACATGGTTTCATGCTCATTCTGAACCTGGCTGCCCAGATGGGCATGGACGCCGAACTTCATGCCCAGCTCTTCGCGGATTCGCTTGCCGAGAAGATCGAGCGTGATGGCGATTTCCTTCAGGTCGGCATCGGGCGTGCCGTTCGGCTGCTTGCGCGGGCCGGTGTTGGTCTTCTGGTGATCGCAACCGAAGCGGCGCGAGAAGCGCGTCATGTTGAAGTGATTGTCCACCACCGCCTGGCGCTGCGCCGGATCATGGAAAGCAACGCTGCCGCCTGACGCGCCCCCGGTGATGGCGGTGAACTGCGCTCCGATCTCGTACATGCGATGCTGCAGGGCTTCCCAGCGATCGGGATAATAGACCTCGCGCTTGACCTTCGCGCCCTTGGGATACTTCCAGCTATAGCCGTCCGGCCAGGCCTTCATCGCCTGGGTGTCGTGCGGCGCTGGCTCATAGCCGTCTGCCGTGGCGCAGAAAGACGTGCCGAAGATCTCGAAATAGCGGAAGCCGACCTCGCGGCCTTCCGAGATGCCGACAAAGGGACTGCCTTCCCAGCCGCCGCGGGTGTTGGTGGTGTAGCCGACCCGGAATTGCTGCTGCTGGGCGAGCGGGACCTGCACTTCCATTTTCGCCGCGCCGTTAAAGGCGGGGCCGGTTGGCTGCGCTGCCAATGGGCGCGCCGCGAGCAGGCCACCGGCTGCGGCGGACAAGCCAAAAAACCGTCTGCGATCCATTTTCTTTCCCCCTTGGTTACCGCGCAGGCGCGTCGTGGCGACGCACTCTAAACAAGGGACCAGCCCGCCACCATCGCGGCATTTTTGCTCAAATATTGCGATGCAACATCAGTATTTGCAGCTTATAACCGGCCACCCATCAGAGGACTTGCGGCATGATCAATCCAGGGCGTTTTACGGGCAGAACCGCCATCATCACCGGCGGCGCGTCCGGCCTGGGGCTGGAAACAGCCAAGCGCATCACCGCCGAAGGCGGCAAGGTCAGCCTGTGGGACCTCAACGCCGAAGCCCTGGCCGCGGCCAAGAAAGAGACCGGCGCCGTCCACACATTCGCGGTGGATGTGAGCCAGCCCGCGGCCGTGGAGGCTGGCGTCGCCGAAAGCGCGAAGGCGCTCGGCAAGGTGGACATTCTGATCAACAGCGCCGGCATCACCGGCGCCACCCAGCCTGTCATCGGCTATCCAATCGACAGCTGGCTGAAGGTGATGGACGTCAATGTCAACGGCCTGTTCTATTGCTGCCGCGCCGTCGCGCCCCTGATGGTGGATGCCGGTTATGGCCGCATCGTCAACATCTCCTCGGTGGCTGGCAAGGAAGGCAATCCCAATGCCGGGTCCTATTCCACCGCCAAGGCCGCCGTGCTGGGCTTCACCAAGTCCCTGGGCAAAGAACTGGCCACCAAGGGCGTGATCGTCAACGCCGTCACGCCGGCCACGTTCGAAAGCCCCATTCTGGATGGCGTGCCGCAAAGCCATATCGACTATATGCGCTCGCGCATTCCCATGGGCCGCCTGGGTACGGCGCAGGAAGTCGCGGCCGCGGTCTGCTGGCTGGCCAGCGAGGACTGTAGCTTCACCACCGCCAGCACGCTCGATACGTCAGGTGGACGTACTACTTACTAACTTCAGTGGCGCTCGGGCGCCCAGGCCGTATCAACCGGCTTTCTGGGATCGGCGGTGATGTGCAGCACCGCGCAGTGGTGATAGGTGAACTGGCCGGGATTGTTTACCGGATGCGCCTCCATGAACTGGATCACCTGTAGAGTGCAGCTCTTGCAGTTGATGTTCGGGATGGCAACATCGGTTTCGAACGGATCGGTGGTCTTGGCATCGTGCTGGAACAGTCCGTCCGCCAGCACCGGCGGCGCCACCGGATTCATCACCTCACCCGACACCGACATCACCGCGCCCTTGTCGTTGGTCATGGTCTGGGCCTTGGGATCGATCGGCAGCTCGGTCGGGGAATTGACCGCCAGCGCGACGCGGTAATGGCCCGGATGATAAACCGTCTCCTGCACCTTGACGTGCAGCAGCGTGCCGCCCTTCACATCCGTGACCGCATAAGTGGGCTTGCCGAAATCGGCATTGGTACCGCCGCAGGGACCCGCCTTTTGCGGATCGCCAAGCTGGTTCTCTTCAATCCAGGAGGCCGGCGCCAACAGCCGAAAATGCGCGTCTGCCGCGACGGGAGCCACCATCATGCCAAGCGCCAGAACAACGATATGCCGTTTCATGCTGCCACCCCTGGTTTTCGCAAAACGGCCTATTGCTAGGCAGAAGCCGCCGCAAGGTCAAACCGGCTAATGGCTCACGGCGGTGGCAATAGAGCCTGGCCGGGATTGGAACGGCATGGTCGCGGCCTTGTCCTGGATCAGGCTTTTTCCATCAAAGCGATAGACCAGGATGCTCCGCTCGGCGGCGCATTGCTGCAGCACCAGGCGGCCATCCGGGCTGAAGGTCGCGCCTTGCGCCCAATGGCAACTGTCGGCCTCAGCCACCGGCGTCAACGTGCCGGGACCGATGGCGAAAATCTTGATGATTCCGACCAGGCCGTCATAGCGCGGATCGGATTTCACATTGGCCGTGCCATTGGCGAGCACAACCCCCGCATAGCGGCGATCGGGCGATATGAACACATGCTCGGGCGTCTTTCCCACGGCCAGCGACAAAGCCACGCGATGAGCCTTGAGGTCCACCATGGTCAAGGTGCCGGTATGATCATCTCCGGTCAGCGCGCCACCCACATTGGTGTTGATCAGCCAGTTGCCATCAGGCGTGACCACCGCACCGTAAGGCGCCTTTCCGGTCGCCATGTCCTGGCCCGTGAGGGTCACTTTCTGCCCATCCACCGACAGCTCCATGACTTTGTTGACGCCCTGCACAATGGCATAGGCATGCTGGCCATCGGCCGCGAACACGACATCGGTGGGCTGCGCGCCCGCGCCCAGATCAACGCGTCCGACATGGGTCAGCGTCTTGCCGGCGAGGCGGAAGACATGGATGGCGCCATCCATCTTGGCCGCGACCAAAACCAGGTTCTGCGGCTTGTTCATGGCCACACCGCTGGCGCCCGGGCCGGCCGCAACCGTCTGCAGCACCTTTGGCTTGGACGGGGTGGAAAGATCGATCACCGACACCTTGTCGTCATCGGCAGCGTGCAGAGGATCGGCGGGATTGTATTTCTGCGCCGCCGTGACGATGGCGAAGCTGTCATCGCGCGCCACCACCACTGCCTCGGGCGGGCCGATCATGGAGGCGGGGACCTTGACGTCGCCGATCACCTTGGGCGGATAACTGGCAAGATCAATGACGCTGACGCTGTCGGGTGTCTCGCCGATATCCTCGCCTTTTTGAAGCTGCGCGCCGTCATTGCCGGAGATGGCCAGCCGCGCCTGGGCGCCAGGGCCCAGAGCCAGAGAGCCCAAGAGAGTGACCAAAAGGATGCTTTTGCGTCCCGCCATGTCCGGTCCCCGACCTTATTGTTGGAACCAGTCTGTCGCCGCATCGGTCAAGCTGCAAGCTGCCCTGAGGCAGCCTTCAACCATTTGAATTTACTGAAAAACTTGGAGCGGGCGAGGCGAATCGAACGCCCGACCCTAACCTTGGCAAGGTTATGCTCTACCCCTGAGCTACGCCCGCATTCCAAGACGGCGGGTTATGGCCTTTTCCCCGGCCCGATTCAAGCAGCAATTCCATCGGTTTCGGTTGCGTTGGCTGGAGCGAAATCCCAACAATCGGCCCCACGAATAGGGGGAACGGTGGCGCAGACAGGGCGGAACTCGGCCGAGGGCTACAGCCTGCTTGTGCCCGCCTTGGGGGTGATGGCGCTGGGCCTGGCGGCGCCGCTGGCCTTGCTGCTGCTGACCAGTTTGAAGTCGCAGAGCGGGCTTGGGTTCGCGCAGGGCTGGACCTTCGCCCAGTATGCCGCGGTGATCGGGCGAGCGAGCTATCGCGTCCTGTTTCTGCGTTCGCTGCTGATCTCGGGCGCCGTCACCATCCTCACTGTCGCTCTCGCCTATCCGGTGGCCTATTTCGTCGCCTTCCACGCCCGGCGCAAATTCGTCTGGCTGGTGGCGCTGACCATTCCATTCTGGACGTCGTATCTGCTGCGGGTCTTTGCCTGGAAGATCATCCTGGGCTTCAACGGTTTGATCAATTCCGGCCTGATGCGCTTGCATCTGATCCACGAACCGCTGAGCTTTCTGCTCTACAATCCGTTCGCGGTGGTGGTGACCTTGGCCCATGCCTGGGCAGCCTTCGCCATCCTGCCCATCTATGTGAGCCTGGAGAAAATCGATCGCTCGCTGCTGGAGGCCGCGTCCGATCTGGGCGATGGCGCCCTGCGTCGCTTTCTGCGCATCACCTTGCCGCTTTCCATGCCCGGCGTGATCGGCGCCGCCATCCTGATCTTCGTTCCCACCACCGGAGATTACGTCACGCCCGAACTGGTGGGCGGTCCCAGGGGCGCGATGATCGCCAACCTGATCGAGGTGCAATTTGTCGGCGCCGGCAACTGGCCGCTGGGCGCCGCCCTGTCGCTGATGGGCATGGCGATGGTGGCGGTGATTGCGGGCCTGTTCGTGGCGGCGGCCCGCGCAGGAGCGAAAGCGGCACGATGAAAAGTCTTCGCCTCTACGCCCTGGCCTATCTGGCCTTTCTTTATCTGCCGGTGCTGGTGCTGCCCGTCTTCTCGTTCAACAATTCCGAATTCATCGCCTTTCCACTCTCCGGCTTCACCATCCGCTGGTACCAAGGCCTGGCCGCCGACACCGCCATGCAGCACGCACTGGGCAACAGCCTGAAGGTTGGATTCGCCACCGCACTGCTCTCCACCATGCTGGGCCTTGCCGCCGCGCGGGCGGTGACGCGCTATCGGCTAAAGGGCGCGGGCGCGGCGCTGGGTTTCATCTCCCTGCCCCTCTTTATTCCCGACATCGTATTGGCGCTGTCGCTGATGCTTCTGCTGGGCGCAGGGGGCCTCCCACTGTCCCTGGCGGCGGTGGTGCTGGGTCATCTGCTGATCTGCGTGCCCTTCGCCCTGACGGTGCTGATTGCGCGCTTCGAAGGCTTTGACCGGAATCTGGAAGAAGCCAGCGCCGATCTCGGCGAGGACCCCTGGATGACCTTCTGGCGCGTGACTTTTCCCCTGATGCTGCCCGGCATCGTGGCCAGCCTGCTTCTGACCTTCATCACCTCTTTCGATGAATTCCTGCTGGCGTTCTTCCTTTCCGGCACCGAAGCGACCTTGCCGGTTTACATCTGGGGCCAGCTCCGCTTTCCCGAGCGCCTGCCCATGGTGCTGGCGCTGGGCGCGCTGATCCTGACCGCATCGGTCGCGCTGGTGATCCTGGCGGAGCATGTCCGCAATCTGGGCGCGCCAAAAACCACGGTGGGTGCATGAGCTTTCTATCCCTTCGCGCCGTGACCAAAAGCTTCGGCGGTCCGGCAGTGGTGGATGCCGTCAGCCTGGAGGTGGAGCGCGGCGAATTCTTCGCGCTGCTGGGTCCCTCGGGCTGCGGCAAGACCACCTTGCTGCGAATGATCGCCGGCTTCGAGACGCCCGATAGCGGCGCCATCGTCATGGACGGCGAAACGATGAACCAGGTGCCGCCGCATCTGCGGCCAACCAACATGGTGTTCCAGTCCTACGCGATTTTTCCGCATCTGAATGTCTTCGACAACATCGCTTATGGGCTGCGCAAGCTGAAGCTGCCCAAGTCCGCGCTGCGCAGCAAGATCGAAGTCATGCTGGCCACGGTGCGGCTGGAAGGGTTGGAGGACCGGGCCGCCGATCAACTTTCCGGCGGCCAGCGCCAGCGGGTGGCCTTGGCTCGTGCCCTGGTGCGCGCGCCCAAGCTGTTGTTGCTGGACGAACCCCTGGGCGCGCTGGACAAAAGACTGCGCGAGGCCATGCAAGTGGAACTGCGCGCTATTCAGCGCAAGGTTGGCATCACCTTCCTGCTGGTGACCCATGACCAGGAAGAAGCGCTGTCACTGTCCGATCGCGTGGCGGTCATGGGACATGGTAAAATTCTTCAGGTGGCCCCGCCACGCGCTCTGTATGAACGGCCAAACTGCCGCGAGGTCGCGGACTTCATCGGCGAGATCAATTTCTTCCACGCCACAGTGCGCGAGATCGCCACGACCGGTGTCACCGTGAATGCCGGCATTCTCGGCATCGTCACCTTGCCGCGCGACAACCTGACGAATGGGATCAAGGAAGGCGATCACATCCTGCTCGCCATCCGGCCGGAGCATGTCGGCTTCGCCGATGCCGGTGTTGCGGGCGAGATCACCGCCAGCACCTTCTTGGGGGAACGCAATCACTTCCAGGTTTGTCTCGCCGGGCGCAGCGAGCCGGTGGCGGTCAGCGCCGCCGCAGCGCCATCCGGACAGGCCGTGCATCTGTCTTTCCCGCCACAGTTCCTCATTGGCCTGCCATCAGGCGATTGAAAATCTCGCGCGTGGCGCTTTGCATTTCGGCCAACCGCCTCTGCACTTCCGCAAAGCTGCCCGCTTCCGCCGCCCGCATAAGCAAAGTCTTGAGGCCCGGCGTGGCCTGTTCGATTTCCGGCGTCTCGTCCAAGGCGATGCGCAGCACCTGGGTCAGGGCATGCTGCAGCCTGGCCGAGGCGATCAACATATCGGCGTCCTGGGGCGCCAGGGCGCCCGCGCCTTTCAGCATGATCAGTGCGCCGATGGTGTTGGTATCCAGCACCGCCGGGCGCGCCGGTGCATGCACCAATTGAAATGTCTGGGCGATGAACTCGATATCCACCAACCCGCCCGGCGCATATTTCAGGTCCCAGGCATTGCGCCCGGGGAACGTCTCCGCCATGCGCGCGCGCATCTGCTGCGCATCGGCGATGATCAGGGCCGGATCACGAGCTTGGGTCAGGCGGCGGCGGATTTCCGCTTCCACCCGCGCCTGCAAGACCGGCGCGCCCGCCACCAGCCGGCCGCGGGTCAGCGCCATATGCTCCCAGGTCCAGCTTTCGCTGGCGTGATAGTCAGCAAAGCTTTTCAGCGACACGGCCACAGGACCCTTGTTGCCGGTGGGGCGCAGCCGCATGTCCACTTCGTAAAGCGTGCCCGCCGCCGTGGCCGTGGTCAGGGCAGCGATCAACCGCTGCGCCAGCCGCGCATAGTAAAGCGTGGGAGAAAACGACTTGGGCCCATCCGACACTTCGACGCCTTCGGGCACGTCATAGACAAAGACCAGGTCGAGGTCGGAGCTGGCGGTCATCTCCCGGCCACCCAGCTTGCCCATCGCCACCACGCAAAAAGCGCCGCCAGGGACACGGCCCGCGCTGAGCGCCAGTTCGTCTTCCACTCTGGGCAACAGCCCCGTGATCACGCTCTCGGCGATCTCCGCCAGGGCCGGGCCCGCCGCGTCGGCCGTGGCCGTGCCCTCCACGATTTGCACACCGACACGGAATATGGCCTCGCGGGCAAACCGGCGCGCGCCATCCAGCACCTCTTCATAGCTGCCACGCGTGGTGCGGGCGAAACCGGCATCCAGTTCGGCGCGGCTGGGCAGACGGCTGAGGAATTCAGTGTCCAGCAGCGCGTCCAGAATGGCTGGGTTGCGGGCGAGATAGCCGGTCAGCCGCGGGGTCGAGCCCACGATCTTGGCCAACAGATCCAGGAACTGTGGCTGCGCCAGGAACAGCGAGAAAAGCTGCACACCCGACGGCAGGCTGGAAAGAAAACGGTCAAACTGGGTGAAAGCGATATCTGGATCGGCCGCGCCGGCCAGCGCCTTCAAAATCGCCGGCACCAGCTTGGTAAGCAGCTCGCGCGCCCGCTGGCTGCGCATGGCGCGAATGCGTCCATGGTGCCAGCCCCGAATGGCGGCCGAGACATGGGCGGCCTGTTTGAACCCCATGGCCGACAGGGTGGCGAGGGTTTCCGGGTCTTCCTCGACACCTGTGAAAACCAGATTGCCCTGAGCGCTGGTCAGGGCCGGCGCGCTTTCGAACAGCCGGGCATAATGGCCCTGCACATTCTCCAGCACCGCGCGCAGCTCGGCAGCGAAATCTTCGACCCTGTCATAGCCCATGAAGCAGGCGACATGCTCCAGGCCCTGCGGGCTGGTGGGCAAAGTGTGGGTCTGCTGGTCCTCGATCATCTGCAACCGATGCTCGAGCTGGCGCAAATAGCGATAGTCGCGCTTGAGCTCCTCGCCCACCTTCTTTTCCACCCGGCCATCGGCGACCAGCGCATCCAGCGCGTCCTGGGTGGCGGGCTTGCGCAAGTCCGGATGACGCCCGCCCAAAATCAACTGCTGGGTCTGGGCGAAGAATTCGATCTCGCGGATGCCGCCGCGGCCCAGCTTGATATTGTGGCCGGCGACCGCGATTTCGCCATGACCGGCATGGGCGTGGATCTGGCGCTTGATGGACTGGATGTCCTCGATGGCGGCGAAATCCAGATAGCGCCGCCAGATGAAAGGCGTGAGACCGGACAGGAAGCGCGCGCCGGCTGCGAGATCGCCGGCGCAGGCGCGCGCCTTGATCATCGCGGCGCGCTCCCAGTTCTGGCCCATGGCCTCGTAGTAATCCAGGGCCGCATCGGTGGAGATGGCGATCTGGGTGGCGCCCGCATCGGGCCGCAACCGCAGATCGACGCGAAAAACATAGCCATCGGCCGTCGTCTCGGCCAGCAGCTTGACCAGGCCGCGCACGATATCCACGGCCGCCGCGCGCATGTCGCCACGCTTGGCGAAGGGAAATTTTTCGCTGTCGTAAAAGACCACCAGATCGATGTCGCTGGAATAGTTCAGCTCAAAGGC
>Ga0265314_10002244_pt1 | contig 20023 bp, 16 predicted proteins | sample 4126metaG_FD_203106 | JGI IMG/M metagenome (GOLD analysis project Ga0265314, IMG submission 203106) | Rhizosphere microbial communities from Carex aquatilis grown in University of Washington, Seatle, WA, United States - 4-1-26 metaG | ecosystem: Host-associated > Plants > Roots > Rhizosphere >... | reverse complement strand
AGTAGCAGCCATCGAAAAAATCCGCGACGCCTGCAACCGCCACGGAATCGCCCCCGGCCTGCACATGCGGTCACTAAAATTAATCCAATACTGGCGCGACCACGGCCTCCGCTTCCTAAGCTGCAGCAGCGAAATCGGCTTCCTGCTGGACAAGGCAACCGAAACCGTAGCCGCCCTGAAGGGATAAAGGGAGGCAGCGTGCCCGACTCCCTCTTCCTGGGTTTCTGTGCGAAGCGCAGAATCACAGCCCCGTGTGCGGGACATACTCGCCAAATCGCCAGCGTAAGCGAGTGCATTTCCATAGCGCCCCGCCGATTGGGTCAAGCGCTGGGATTTCAACCGCGCCACCTGCTGGAACACCGAGGCCGAGGCATGGGCGCGCGTGTCCGGCGAAGCGAAGTCAGAGTTCAAATTCTTCGCCTATCGCGTCATTCTGCCACCAGATGATCTCTTCCCACTAGACCTTCCGGAACTGCCGATGGAGCCCGAGATCCTCCACTACGTCCGGCTCGGCTACGACGTCGTAGAGCGCAATCCTGCGATAGAATGCTCGGCTTCGGCTGCTCGCCCCTCACCTGCAACAGCATGGCGGAGAACATCCCCGTGAACGAATTCTGCCTACTCGACGTTCTGGAATCGGCCCTCGCCACCGCGCAGCGGTTCGAAATCGAAAAGCCCGAGCCCGGACCCTACTTCGTCATCGAAGTGCTAGCCGCGCCCTAAGCCCGCCCGATCAGCGGCATCTTAGTAGCCATCACCGTCATGAACTGCACGTTAGCTTCAAGCGGCAGCTTCGCCATGTACAAAACCGCATCCACCACATGCCGCAAATCCAACCGCGGCTCTGGCGCCATGCCCCCATAAGGCTGCAACACCCCGACCGCCATCCGCTCCGTCATCGGCGTAGCAGCATTCCCAATATCAATCTGCCCGCAAGCAATATCATGCGCGCGCCCGTCCAGCGAAATAGATTTCGTCAGCCCCGTAATCGCATGCTTAGTAGCCGTATAAGGAGCACTATGCGGACGCGGCGAGTGCGCCGAAATCGACCCGTTGTTAATGATGCGCCCCCCACGCGGCTCCTGCGACTTCATAATTTTGATCGCCTCCTGCGCGCACAGAAAAGAGCCCGTAAGGTTCACCGCCACCACGCTATTCCACTGCTCGAACGTCAACTCCTCCATCGGCACCCCGGGAGCGCTAATTCCCGCGTTGTTAAACAACAAATCCAGCCGCCCATAAGTTTCGACGACCCGCCCGAACAAAGCCCGCACCGCCTCCGGATTGCCCACGTCCGTCGGCACCACCAGCATCTCCGGCCCGCCGCAAGCAATCGAAGCCGTCGTGCGCAGTTCCTCCGCCCGCCGCCCCGCGAGCACGACAGCCCACCCCTCGCCGCGCAGCCCCAACGCGACAGCACGCCCAATGCCGCTGCCAGCCCCCGTCACCACCGCGATCTTCATAGAGTCTTAGTAGACCCGCCGTCCATGTCGATCATCGCGCCTTGCAAGAACCGCCCCTCCGGCCCCGCGATAAACGCCACCAGCGCCGCAATATCCTCCGGCTCGCCCACGCGCGTAGTCTTCGAAGCCGCAACCATCCCCCGCTCCGCCGTAGCCAGATCCACCCCCTGCTCCTTCGCTACAGCCTCCAGACGTTTCTGAAAACGTCCTGTCCTCACTAACCCCGGATTAATAACGTTCACCTGCACCCCATCCGCGATCCCCACCTCCGCCATCGCCTTAGTAAAGGATTGCATCGCCGCATTCACAGACCCGCCGATAGCAAACTCCGCCCCCGGCGTCCGCCCCCCGCCGCCGGAAATGTTGATCACCGACCCCTTTGAAAACTTCAAATACGGCCAAGCCGCGCGCGTCAACCGTACCGCCCCGAAAAATTTCAGAGCAAATCCATCCGCCCAATCGTCGTCGCTGAGCTCACTAAACACCCCGCGCTTAGTAGCCCCCGCGTTGTTCACCACAATGTCGATCCCATCGAATTGCTTAGCCGCAAAGTCCGCCAACTCCGCCGGACTCTCCGGCAGCCGCAGATCCAGCGCAATCGAAGTCGCCGTTCCCCCCGCCGCCTTAATCTCCTTCACGCCATCCTCGAGCGCCGCCACATCGCGCGCACACAACACCGTCTTCGCCCCGTCGCGCGCGAGCCGCATCGCGATAGCTCGCCCAATCCCGCGGCTAGCCCCTGTGACAATCGCGACCTTCCCCGTCACTGTGACTCCCCCCGATTAATCATGAACGTCGACATCCCTTCGAAAAAATCCCGCACAAATTTCTCAGCCTCCGCCGGAAACGCCGCCTGCTTCAGCGCGCTATCCATGAATTGCATCCAGCGATCCCGCGCCGCCTTCGTCACCGGAAACGGAATATGCCGAGCCCGCAACCGCGGATGCCCCCGCTCCTCGATGTACCGCTGCGGCCCGCCAAACCGGTAGATCAAATAATCCCGCAGCCGCTGCTCCGCCCCCGCCATATCATGCTGCGGATACATCGGGCCCAGAATGTCATCCCCCGGCACCTGCTGGTAAAACGCCGCGATCAATCGCGCAAACCCGTCCTCGCCCACCGCCGCAAACACTTCCATTTCATCCATTCAAATCGATGCTAGCAGCCGCGCACCTCTCAGTGAAAGTCGTGCGACACCCCCGCCGCCGCATCCACACTTAACGCCTCCACGCGTGAAGCCTTCACTGACACCGACCCTCTCTGATTCTGCAGAATCCCCTCGATCAACAAAAACGGCTCCTCCACAATTGTCAATCGCTGCTCCGCAAACAAATCCGGCAGAACGATAGCGTTAGAAACCCCCGTCTCATCCTCCAGACTCACAAACAGAAACCCCTTAGCCGTCCCCGGCCTCTGTCTGCAAATAACACTCCCCGCGATTCGCACCAGCACCCCGTCCGCAATCCCCCCCAACCGCGCCGCCGGAATCACGCCGAGCCCGTCCATGTGCTCGCGATGCAGCCGCATCGGATGCATCCCAATGGTCAACCCGGTAGAACGATAATCCGCAAACAGCCGCTCCTCCACCCGCATCACAGCCAGCGGCGACGTTTCCCCCTCACCCGCAGCCGATTCCAACAGCTCCCCCACCGGCCGCGCCGCCAGCTCGGAATCCCACAGCGCCTCCCGCCGGTGACTCCCCTCCTCGCGAATAAAATTCAACGCCCCCGCCTGCGCCAGCGAATTCAATTCCTCTTTGCGGATCCCCGCCACCCGTCGCACCAGATCGCGAATACTAGCGAACGGCACGCGCCCCCGCTCCTCGATAATCCGCGCCGCAATCTCCCGCCGCAGCCCCTTGAGATAGTTAAACCCCAAGCGCACCCACCACCCGCCGTCACCTTGCTCCAGCGTGCACTTCCACTCCGACCGCGTCACATCGATAGGTTTAAAATGCAGCCCGTGCCGCTGCGCATCCTTCACCAGCGTCGCCGGATGATAAAACCCCATCGGCTGATTGTTCAACATGGCCGCCGTGAAAGCCGCCAGATACCGGCACTTCAAATAAGCGCTCGCATAAGCCAGCAACGCAAAACTAGCCGCATGCGATTCCGGAAACCCATAAGCCGCAAACGACCCAATCGACCGCACAATCAAATCCTGAACCTCCCCCGCAATGCCGTTACGCGACATCCCGTCACGCAGCTTCCCCTCAATCTCCTTCATGCGTTTTTCCGAGCGTTTAAATCCCATCGCCCGCCGCAATTCCTCCGCCTGCCCGCCTGTGAACCCCGCCACAATCATCGCCATGCTGAGCAGCTGCTCCTGAAATAAAGGCACCCCCAAGGTTCGTCTCAGCACCGGCTCCAAAGCCGGATGCGGATAAGAAACCGCCTCCAGCCCCTGCCGCCTTCGCAAATAAGGATGCAGCATCTTCCCCACAATAGGACCCGGCCGGATAATCGCCACCTGCACCACCATGTCGTAAAACTTATCCGGCCGCAGGCTAGGCAGAAACGACATCTGCGCGCGACTCTCCACCTGGAACATGCCGATAGTGTCGGCCTTCTGCAGTGCCGCGTAAACTTGCGGATCGCCCTCCGGCAAATGCGCCAAGTCCACTTCCTCGCCGTAATGCTCGCGAATCAACCCCATCGATTCCTTCATCACCGCCATCATCCCTAGCCCCAGCAGATCCACTTTGACGATGCCCATATCCGCGCAGTCCTCTTTATCCCACTGCACGACAAACCGCCCCGGCATCGTCGCCGGCTGCATCGGCACGATCGAATCGAGCTGCCCCTGGCAAATCACCATGCCCCCGGAATGCTGCCCCAAATGCCGCGGCAAATCCTGCACCCGCTCATACAGCGATAAAAACTTCTGCACCAGCGGCTGCTTCAAATCCACGCCCGCTTCATTGAATTGCCGCTCTGAAGTATCCGCCGCATCATGAAAACCCCAATGCGGGACCACTTTCGCGAGACGCCCCAACGTCTCCTCATCGAACCCCAGCACCTTGCCGATATCCCGCGCCGCCGACCGCCCGCGATAAGTAATAATGTTCGCCGTCATAGCCGCGCCCAGATGCCCGTAGCGCTGATAGACATACTGAATCGCACTCTCCCGTTCATCCCCGCTAGCCAGATCCAGATCGATATCCGGCCACTCCCCGCGCTCCTCCGAAAGAAATCGCTCGAACAACAAATTCATCCCCACCGGATCCACAGCCGTGATCTCCAGCGCATAACACACCGCACTATTCGCAGCCGACCCGCGCCCCTGCACCAACAGCCCCTTCTCTTTGCAGAACCGTACAATGTCCCAAACGATCAAAAAATACCCAGCCAGATTGAGCTTCTCGATCATCGCCAGCTCGCGCTCAATCTGCCGTTGAGCTTTTTCGTAATACGGCCGATACCGCCGCCGCGCGCCCTCGTCCGCAAGCTGGCGCAAATAAGAATTCATAGTCTCGCCCGCTGGCACCGGATAAGCCGGAAACTCATACCCCAAATCGCACAACGTAAATTGCAAACGCGCCGCCAGATTCTGCGTGTTGACGATAGCCTCCGGCAAATCAGCAAACAACTCGCACATCTGCGCCGCACTCTTCAGATGCCGCTCGGCATTCTTAGCCAGCAGCCGCCCCGCCTCGAAAATAGTAGTCTTGTGCCGCACACAAGTAAGCGCATCCAGCAAATCGCGCTCGTCTTCCATAGCGTGCGTAACACCGTTAGTCGCCAGCAGCGGCAATTGCAACTTGCGCGCGACAGCAATAGCGTCTTGGTTGTGTCGCTCCTCTTCGCGATCGAAATGCCGCTGTACCTCGACGAAAACATTCCGCCGCCCGAAGATCTCGACCATCCGCTCCACCCGCTCACTGCCGATACAAACCAACCCCGCAGCATGCTCCGCGACATCTTCAACCGTAGCCGCAGCACTCTCCTGATCCCCATGCCCCGTGCGCATCTTGATCTTTGTCAACAGCCGGCACAAATTCTGATACCCCTGCCGCGACTCCGCCAGCAGCGCATAACGAAACCCCTCGTCCCCCGCCACCTCCGCCCCGATAATCGCCCGCACCCCGGATTTCTGCGCCTGCTTGTGAAACCGCACCGCCCCCGAAAGACTGTTCCGATCCAGCAGCGCCATAGCCGGCGCCTGTAGCTCCGCCGCCCGCGCAATCAGTGCTTCCGGCAGCGAAGCCCCTTCCAGAAAACTAAATGCCGACCGCGCATGCAGCTCAATGTAGTTCGCGCTAGTCATACACCCCCTCCAAAAACCAGCGCTCAGAAGCCGAGTACACCCGATACAACCCGCCGTTACTCAGCTCCACATCCCACTCCTCGCGATCCCACGGCACTTCCGTCCACCAATCCCCCGAACCGCGCCACGGCCCAGCCGCAATAAGAACCCGCTCCGCATTCACAACCACAGGCCTATCCGCCTTCACCCGCACCTTCGCCGCCAGCGGAGGCCGATAATACCGAAACGCAAAGCGAATCCCCACCGCCTCGCTCCGCCCCCCCGCCGCCTCCGCCGAAAACCCACGCATTACGAAAGCATCCGGCCGGTGCGTATCCAACAATTCCGGAGACCCCACGTTGTCCTTCCCCAGCAGCCCCGTCAACCGCGCCAGCGTCAAATGCAATTTCTCGGGCGCCGGAGCCTGTGGAATAAACAACCCATGCTGCAAAACCCGCGCCTCCGTAGGATTCAACAACACCTCCACACTCACCACAGCAGCCCGCGGCGAATGCGCCTCCAGATCCAACTGCAGCTGCTTCAACACCACTTTTGATTCCCGCACCGGCACCGGAAACTCCAGCGTCCGCGGAACGTCATTCAACTTGAGCGTCACCCGATTGAACGACAACCCCTGCATCAATTTATTCAGCAGCGACGAAATCACAAACAATAGCGGCTCCAGCAGCTTTTGCGGATGCTCCAACTCCACCCGCCGCTGATAATTTTCCGCAGCCGCCACCACCCGCAAAGACCGCCGCGTCTCCCCCCGCGCCAACCGCAGCAGCCGCTCGCCCTGATCCCCAAAGCGCGCAATGAACCCCAACTCCGGCAGCGCCGCCAGCTCCGCCAGCGTGCGAATCCCCCACCCATCCAGCGTCTCGATCAACTCCACGTCCGCCGGCAGCACCTGCACCGGCAGACTCCCCAACCGGTCCGCTTCCTTCCCCGGAGGAATCAAAGTGATCCCGCGAATATGCCGCGCCGCCAGCATAGCCGTATCCGCATCGCCTGAAATCGCGAGGTTAGCCTGAATCCCCGCCTCAGCCCCGCGCCGCGCCACAACAGCAGCAATCTCCGGCGGGGTCCCAATCAGCCTCCCCAGCCCCACAATCGAAAACACCACCATCCCCGGCCCCGTATCTTCCACCAACGGTGAAAACGACGAAGCCAGCGCCAGCAGCGCCGCTTGCGGACTCCCCGGCGCAAACACACAAGCAAACATCGCTCACCCCGCCATCCGTAATTGCTTGCGCGGCGCCACTGCGCATTCGATCCCCTCGAACACCGGCCCCCGCCACAGCAGCCGCTCGCGCTTCACCTCCAACTGCACCCGCGCGCACGATTTCACCAGCGCCTGATCCCCCGTGACGATCAAACTCGTAGGCGTGTTCTCCACCGTAAGCCGGAAGCGGTACCAGTAAGAAAGCGGAATGCTGTTGAGGTCGCGCAGCGGCGCCTCGCACAAATCCAGGACTACTACGCCGAACCCTCCCGCATGCAAAATCATGTCAGCCGCCTTGAACGCATGAGCGATGTGCCGGTTCGCGCGCACCCACAACAGCCGCCGCAAATCCACCCCCGCGCGTGCCGCCGAAAGCGGATCGAAAGCCCCTCGCCAATCCACCACCGCACAGAACTCCTGCCGGGCGCTAGAATCCGCCAGCAACCCATGTAAAAACATAGTTTTACCGCAAGAAACCGCCCCAAAAATTTCGCTGATCGCACCCTTCGGAAGAGCTTCCATATTCGCTTTTTGTTCGCCTATGTATTGTGCGAAATATGGGCCCGAAAGTCAAGACAAGTTATACTGAAATTCCGCTCCATGGATCTCTACCGGCATCAAGTTCGCGAGATTTCCGAATACGCCATGTTCACCCTGGATCTGCAAGGAATTCTGCAATCCTGGAACGCCGGCGTCGAACGTCTCTTAGGTTATTCCGAACAGGAATGGCTCGGCCAGCCCGCCAGCATCATCTTCACCCCCGCCGAAAAAGCCATGGAAGTTTGCGAGTCGGAAATGCGCAAAGCCCTCGAATTGGGCTCCGCCACCGACATTCGCTGGCACCGCCGCAAAGATGGTTCCGAGTTCTTTGCCAACGGCTTCATGAACGTCATTCACGACGATTCCGGCGCCGTCATCGGCTTCGTCAAAATCATGAGCGACGAAACCGCGCGCAAACAATTACAGGATTCGCTCTCGGAATCGAACGCCGCCCTCGAACAATTTGCCTACGTAGCCAGTCACGATCTGCAAGAGCCGCTGCGCACCATGTCGAATTACGCCCAGCTTCTCAACAAAAAATATAAAGGCAAATTCGATGAAGACGGCGACCGCTTCATAGCCTTCATCGTCGACGCCTCCCAGCGCATGAGCACCTTGATTCAGGATCTGCTCGAATACGCCCGCGCCGCCACCGAAGAAGAACGCCCCGCCTCCGTCTCTCTTGACGAGGATCTTGAAGCCGCCCTCACCCACCTCACCCAGGCCGTCGAAGAAAGCAGCGCCACCATCACCCACGATCCCATGCCCACCATTGAAGTCGATCGCGGGCAGATGGTGCGCTTATTCCAGAACCTGATCGGCAACGCCTTGAAATACCGCAAGCCGGATGAAGCCCCGAAAATTCACGTCAGCGCCGAGCAGGCCAAGTGGGAATGGGTCATCACGATTCAAGACAACGGCATCGGTTTCGATCCCCAATACGCCTCCAGCATTTTTGCGCCTTTTAAGCGCCTGCATCAATCCGCCGAGTATCCCGGAACCGGAGTCGGCCTCGCCATTTGCCGGCGCATCGTCGAATCCCATGGCGGCCGCATATGGGCCGAATCCAAAGCCGGGGAAGGCGCCGCTTTTCGCTTCACTCTTCCGCTTTCCGGAAGACCGCCGCGCGCTCACACCCCCAGCGTCCTCAATTCCACCGAGTTCAAAAAATCCGCCGCGCCCGACGTCAGCTAAAAGCAAAAGGGCAGCCGCGAAAGCGGGAGCCTTGTGACCGAAATCACGCTCCCGCTCAAGCGCCTGCCCTTAAAGAGTTGGTATGGGTTTCTAATTTACTGGCCGCCAGCGCTCGACGCTACCGTCTTGCCATTCTGGCTTTCCGGAACCCACAACTTCACTTCCACGCGACGGTTCATCTTGCGGCCTTCGCGAGTCTTGTCGTCCGCGACCGGCCGCGCATAGCCCGCGCCCAGCATCGAAATGCTGCGCACCGGAACCTGATGCTCGTTCGCCAGGTAACGCGCCACCGCCTGCACACGCGCCTCGCTCAAGGTTTCGTTGTAAGTCGGCGAGCCCGTCTTATCCGTGAAGCCCTGCAGCTCGATCACGTAGCGCTCCATGCCCGAAGTCTGCTGAGCGATCTCATCCAGCTTCGCCTTGGCATCCGCCGTCAGCGTGTCTTTGTTGAAATCGAACAGTACCGCGTCTTCCTTCGCCACCTGGAACTTGTTCATGGCTTGCATGGATTGATCCACTCTGGTAAAGCCCTGCTCGGCGAAAGTGCGCGCGCCATCGGCCGCCGTCTTTGCGCCATCAGCCGACTGCTGGGCAGCGCCAGCATGCTGATCCGCCATCTTCGCAGCCTGTCCCGCCTCGGTCGCCTTGGCATCGGTGTCGCGCAGCTTTTCCTTGGTCTGCGAAGCATCCTTGTCTAAATCCGCAATCTCCGAAGTGTGAGTGGCCAGTTGCTTGTCCTGATCCGCGTTCTTGCCCTCAGTGCCGCTCACGCGCTGCTCCACCGGAGCAACGGTTTTCGCAACGTATTTATGGGTGGCTACGCAACCCGTGCCTAGAAGGCTTAACCCGAGCGCGCCCACTGTCAACAATGTAGTTTTCATAGTGATCTCCTTATCCTTTCCTTCCAGGCGGCCTAACGAAACCCGGTAATTCTTCTTTCCTGAAATCGAGGAGTTTTTTCCGCTTTTCCCCGTATCTGATTGATTCCGCCTAGCCACGGCTGTTATATTGCACGTGAGATACCATGAAACATTCGGGAGCCAAGATGAGACCTTACTTATACGCCGCACTATTAGCCACAGCGACTCTTACGCCGGCCCAGCAGCGCTCGTTCTATCAGCAAACCGACCTGAAAGGCCAGGAAATCGGCAAACTGACCGAGAACGTCTACTACGCGCGAATGGACGATTATGTTTCGGCCTTCATGGTCACCCCCGACGGCATCATCCTCGTCGAGCCCATCGGCGTCGAAATGGCCACCTGGCTAAAAGCCGAGTTGGACAAGCGTTTCCACGTCCCCGTCAAGTACGTCATCTATAGCCACTCGCATTGGGACCACGCCTCCGGCGGCTCTGTCTACGCCGATACCGCGCGCTTCATAGGCCACGAAAACATGCTGAAGAACATCGCCATGCCTCCCGCGAATACCCCGCTCCCCGCCAATGTTCGCGCGCAGGACACCAACGGCAACGGCACTATCGAGCCGGCTGAGGCCCAAGGCAATCTCAAAACCATGTTCAGCATGTACGACGCGAACAAGGACGGCGTCTTGAGCGGCGCCGAGATCGTGCGCGGCCCTCTGCAATTCGTCAGCGCTCCCGACATCACCTATACAGATCGCATCAACATCAACCTCGGCGGCAAGCGCGCCGAAGTGATCCACATGCCGACGGTCCACGCCGACGACAACACCATCGTGCGCTTCATCGACGGCAGCAACGTGCTCTTCGCCTCCGATTGGATCACCGTCCACCGCCTCCCCTTCGGCCCGATCACGCCTGACGAAATGGATAACGTGAAAAAAGTGGAAGCCATGGACTTCGAATATTTCATCTGCAGCCACGGCCGCCTGGGCAAGAAGTCCGACGTCGCCGCCAACCTGAACTATCGCGAAAAACTCACGGACGCCGTAGCCAAATCCATCGCCGCCGGCCAAACACTGCAGCAAGCCCAAGCCAATATCCTTATGGACGATTACAAGGATTGGGAATTCTACGCCGTGCAGCGCCCGCAAAATATCGCCGGCACCTACCGCGCGCTAGCCAAGCCGTAAAATCCGCAGAACGCAGTTTCGTGGATTTTACGCAGCCACGGCTGCGTCGCGATGCATTCATCGAAGCGGCCGTGATTGAAGTAGATGAAGAACACTTCGCGCGGATGTTCCGTCCATGATTCCCGGATTCTTTCCACCACCCGCGCCAGCGTAGCCCCGCCAAACGGATTGAAAAAGAAAAACACGTTAGCGTCGTCCGGCACCGCAAACGCAGCCGCGTCCGCATGATGAATCTCGACGCAACCCGCCCGCCGCCGCTTCAGACGCGCCAGATTGCGCCGCGCGATCTCCACCAGCTCTCCCGAAATCTCCACACCGATCACCTTGCGAAACGGATACGCAGCCGCCGCCGCGAGCGCCCGCCCCTTGCCCGCCCCATAATCGACAAACACCACGTCTTCAGCAGGAAACGGAATCCCCGGCAGCGCCCACAAAAGATATTCGTATTCGAGCGCACTATATTCCGCCGTCCGCCCGCGCGTCGACACCCCAAACTTCCGCTCACAATATCCGGTATAAATCCGATGCCGGATTCGATTAGCGAACCCCATAGAAAACATCTTACGCTGTAGAGGTGAGCACCCCTCCCAGAATCGGATTCATCGGCTTCGGCGAAGCCGGCTACCATCTCGCCAAAGGCCTGCGCCAGTCAGGCATCGAACAAATCGCCGCTTACGATATTCAAAACACCGAGCAGATCCGCCAGCGCGCCGCCGAAACGCAAACGGCATTAGCCGCCTCCAATGCCGACCTGGCCGCCGCCAGCGACATCATTTTCTCGACAGTCACCGCGAACCAAGCCGGCGCCGCCGCCTCCGCAACCGCCCCGCACCTGTCATCGCGCCATCTCTACGCCGACCTGAATTCCGTCTCGCCGCAACTAAAACAATCCCTAGCAAAAGTAATCGACGCCACCGGCGCACGCTTCGTAGAAGTCGCCGTCATGAGCGCCGTCCCGCCCCACGGCCACAAAGTCCCCATGCTCACCGGAGGCCCCGCCGCCCCAGAGTTCGCCGCCGTCCTCACACCTTACGGCATGAAAATCGAAGTAGGCTCAGCCCAAGTAGGCTCCGCCGCCGCCACCAAAATGTGCCGCAGCATCATGATCAAAGGCATCGAAGCCCTGCTCACCGAATGTGTCCTCGGAGCCACCCGCTATGGCGCCGACGAACGCGTCTTCTCCTCGCTAGGCGAAAGTCTCCCCGGCATCGACTGGGCCAAACTCGCCACCTATATGGTTGGCCGTGTAGTCATGCACGGCGAACGCCGCGCCCGCGAAATGGAAGAAGTAGTCGAAACCCTGCGCTCAGCGGGCATCGACCCCATCATGGCCGAAGCCACCGTCCGCCGCATGGACTGGAGCGCCCAGATGAACCTGAAATCCCGCTTCGCCGGCAAAGACCCCGCCAGCTATCAAGAATTCGCCGAAGTCGTGAGCGGCATCCCGGTGCGCTAACCTTGGACCCAATCACGCTCAAGAAATCAATGGTTCGTCGAGCCGCACGATGGACGGCAATCGGCACGATTCTTGGCGCTGCTTCGTGGGCGGCGTACGCCGGAGTCACGTGGATTCGCTACGGCCGAGCGAAACACCCATCACGATCGGAAGAGACCGATTCCTTACTCGATCGTTTTATGCCGCTTTACGAAGTCGCAGATCGCCATCAAGCAAATGTCGCGGCCTCCAGCGAGATCGCATTCGCCGCCGCCGCGGACCTCGACCTTCAACAGTCCCTCGTTATTCGTGGCATTTTCAAAGGCCGCGAATGGATCCTGGGCAATCTGTCCGCAAACACCGCACCCCCTCAGCCTTTACTGGCTTGGGCAAAATCGCTGGGGTGGGGCCTGCTCGCCGAGACCCCCGGTCGCGAAGTGGTCATGGGAGCCGTGACGCGTCCCTGGGAAGCGAACGTGCGGTTCCGTCCGGTCCCGCCCGAAGAATTCGCCGCCTTCCACGAACCCGGCTACGTGAAGATCGCCTGGACGCTCCGTGCGGACCCCATTAGTTCGGATGAGTCAGTTGTTCGAACCGAAACACGGGTCGCCACCACCGACCCCGTCGCGCGCGCAAAGTTCCGACGCTATTGGGCCTTCCTATCCCCTGGCATCATCTTGATCCGGAGAGTCTCGCTCAAAATGGTCAAGGCCCAAGCAGAAGGGCGCGCCGCATCACAGTTTAAACGTGCCCCAAAATCGCCCTCGGTTTATACGGCTCCTCCAGCCTCTTGATCTCATCATCGGTGAGCTTAATACTCATCGCCCCTATCGCATCATCAATGTATTCCGCTTTCGTCGCCCCTAGAATCGGCGCCGTGATCCCCGGCTTCTGCAAAATCCACGCCATCGCCACCTGTGCGTTCTTCACCCCGCGCTTCTGCGCGACTTCCGTAATCCGATCCACAATATCGAAATCCTGCGCCGAATAATAATCCTTATCCGAAAACGGATCCGTGCGCGATCGCAGCGTCTCTCCCCCGCCCTCCCGCTTACGATTCCCCGCCACAAACCCGCGCGCCAGCGGACTGTAAGGAATCACCGCGATCCCCTCCGCCCGGCACATCGGCAGCACTTCGCGCTCGTTCTCGCGGTACAACAAATTGTAATAACACTGCATGCTGGCGAACCGTGCCAAATGCCGCGCGTCCGAAGTCATCACCATCTTCAAAAATTGCCACGCGAACATCGCTGACCCGCCAATGTAGCGCACCTTCCCCGCCCGCACGCAATCGTTCAGCGCATCCAGCGTCTCCTCGATCGGCGTCTCGTAGTCGAAGCGATGAATCTGATACAGGTCAACGTAATCCGTGCCCAGCCGCCGCAAACTGTTATCGATGGATTTCATGATGTGCTTGCGCGACAACCCGCGGTCGTTAGGATCCTTGCTCATCGGCATGTACAGCTTGGTAGCGATCACCTGGGTATCGCGCCCGCTCCCGAAATCCTTCAGCGCCCGCCCCAGTATTTCCTCGCTGACGCCGGTCGAATACATATCCGCGCCATCGAAAAAGTTGATGCCCTTCTCGATCGCGTGCTGAATCACCGGACGCGCGTCCCCCTCCTCTAGCACCCATTCCCGCCACTTTTTTGACCCGTAGCTCATCGCGCCCAGGCACAGGCGCGATACTTTCAACCCAGTGGTTCCAAAACGCACGTATTCCATAGATTCCCTCGCAAATGCGATTTTAAAGATTAACATGCTGCGAGCCGATAGATGACGGATGGCGCGCCCGGCACTGCTCAAAAGATGCTATAGTCGGGCTCAATAGCGACGATGTCCAAAGAATCTCGCATAGCCGTATTTGTGCTGGCAGTCCTCTTGCCAGCCGGCTTGATTTTGGCCGACCAGCCCGCCGGCGCCAACACCCTCGAACAACTACAGGAAGTGCTGAAACGCTTGCAGGCCGAGGTCAAAAGTCTCCAGGAAACCGTCAAGCAACTCTCCCGCGACGCCAAGCACAATAAGACTTCCGAGGCGGCGGTAGTGGCCCCGGCTCCCGCGACGCCAGCCGCGCCTCAGGTTTCCGTTTGGCAAAAGGCGCGCGCGGCCTACAAACAGGGTCTTCACCTCGAGGAACAGAAAGAATACAAGGCCGCCATGGAAGCCTTCGGCCAGGCCATCGACGCCGATCCCAAGAGCGACGCCGCGTTTCTCCATCGCGGCTTCTGCGCCTATCAACTCGGTGACAACCCCGCCGCCATTGCCGATTTCTCACAGTCCCTGGTAATTCAGCCCAATAGTTCGCGAGCCTTCTTGGGGCGCGCTACCGCCTACGCGGCCGCCGGCAACAGCACCAACGCGCTCGCCGACGTGAATGAAGCCCTCGCCCGCGATTCGCGAAATGCCGACAGCTTTATACTCCGCGCCAGCCTCAATCAACAGAAGGGTGAGCATCAACTCGCCGCGCAGGATTACGCCAGCGCCGCCGCGCTCGCGCCGAATTCCGACAAAAGCTATCTCGGCCGCGCCGTCGTGTTTCAAGCCGATGGCCAGCCGCAACGCGCCCTCGAAGAATGCGAGCAGGCCGTGCGCGCCAATCCCAACGCCGCGTCCGGATACCTGTGCCGCGCCGAAGCCTTCATGAAGATGAACGCCACTACCCGCGCCGTGGAAGAAATCAACCGCGCCCTGGTGGCAGCGCAAGCGCTCAATCAACCCATGCCGTTGTTGACCCAGCTAGCGCAGTCGATGCCGGTTGCCCCCACTAGCGCCCCGGCCGAAGTCGCGAAGGACGAGCCGCCGCCTGCTCCCGTGGCGGCAGCGCCTCCACTCATCGTTGCCCCATCGCCGCAGCCCGAGGTTGCCGCCAGACCGAATCCGCAATCCGCCGTCGACGCCCAGCGCTTCCACCAGCTAGGCCGTGAACAAAACGATCAGCAAAAATTCGAGCAAGCCATCCGCATGCTGAACCGTGCGATTGAACTCGATCCCTGGCTAGCCAGCGCCTACAATGCGCGCGGCTACGCGTATCTGCGCATGTTGAATTACAATCGCGCCGTGATCGATTTCTCGGAAGCCATTCGCCTGCAGCCGAATTACACCAACGCCTACGTGAACCGCGCCGTCGCCCGCCGCCACACCGGCGACACCACGGGCGCCGCCGCCGATCAACGCAAGGCCTACGGGTTGAGCGCCACGGATCAACGTCCCGCCGCGCCCACGTCCGCCCTCAGCGCGAAGCGTTAAGCTGTCCGCATACTCTCGGATTTATCGCTCCCCGAAATAGCCGCCTGCGCCGCCGCCAACCGCGCAATCGGCACGCGATACGGCGAGCACGAAACATAGTTCATGCCCACCCGATAGCAGAACTCCACCGAACTAGGCTCACCGCCATGCTCCCCGCAGATGCCGATCTCCAGGTCCGGACGCGTCCGCCGCCCCAGCTTGATCGCCATCTCGATCAGCAGGCCCACGCCTTCCTGATCGATCGCCGCGAACGGATCGGCCTTGAAGATTTTCAAGTTCTCATACTCTTTTGAGAACTTCGTATAGTCGTCTCGCGACAGCCCCATCGTGGTCTGCGTCAAATCGTTCGTCCCGAAGCTGAAGAACTCCGCGTACTCGGCGACTTTATCCGCCGTCAAAGCCGCGCGCGGAATCTCAATCATGGTGCCGATCATGTAATGCTGCTTCTTCAGCCCCGCCTTCGCCAGCACTTCATCGGCAATCTTCTTAACGATGTCCTTCTGATTCTCCAGTTCCTTCGCGCTGCCCACCAGCGGAATCATCACCTCGGGAATCACTTTGATTCCCTTCTTCGCGACAATCACCACTGCCTCGAAAATCGCGCGCGCCTGCATCTCCGTGATCTCGGGATAAGTAATCCCCAGCCGGCATCCGCGATGCCCCAGCATCGGATTGAACTCGTGCAGTTCTTCCACGCGATGCAGCAACTCCGGCAGAGCTTTCTTCAGATCGCCCACCGGGATGCGGTACTTCTCCGACATCTCTTTCTTGTCTTTCGACCCCACATAAGGAAAGCGCGCCAAGTCCACCATCAAGTCCTCGCGCTTAGGCAGGAACTCATGCAGCGGCGGATCCAGCGTCCGGATCACCACCGGGAGCCCATCCATCGCCTCGAACAGCCCCGCGAAATCCTTGCGCTGCATCGGCAGCAGTTTGTCGAGAGCCTTGCGCCGAGTCTTCTCATCGCGCGCCAGAATCATCGCCTGCACAAGCGGAATGCGGTCTTCCGCGAAGAACATGTGCTCCGTGCGGCACAACCCAATGCCCTCCGCTCCAAACAGCCGCGCAGCTTTAGCATCGCGCGGAATGTCAGCGTTAGCACGCACGCCAAAACTCCCGCGGAAAGTATCGGCCCACTTCATCAGCTTGCCGAAATAAGACGAATTCGGATCAGGCTCATTCGTCTGCGCCTTGCCCAAATACACGTTCGCCGTGGTGCCGTCGATAGAAATCCAGTCGCCTTCCTTGACCGTGATTTTCTTCCCGCCCACCGTAGTCGTAAAAGCCTTGTCGCGCTCACTGATCGTGATCGACCCAGCGCCCACAATGCACGGCCGTCCCATGCCACGCGCCACAACAGCAGCGTGGCTCGACTTCCCGCCGACCGCAGTCAAAATCCCGCGCGCCACATCCATGCCGTGAATATCGTCCGGCGTAGTTTCCTTGCGAACCAGAATCACCGGACCGCCCTTAGCCAACTCCACCGCGTCATCCGCGCTAAACGCGCAGCGCCCCACAGCCGCCCCCGGAGACGCCGCAATCCCATTCGCCACCAGCGTCAGTTTCTTGAGCGATGGCGCATCGAACACCGGATGCAGCAACTGGTCGAGCTGATTCGGCGCCACGCGCAGAACCGCCTCCTTCTTATCGATCATCCCCTCCTCAGCCATCTCCACCGCGACGCGCACCGCCGCCGGACCGGTCCGTTTCCCGTTCCGGGTTTGCAGCATATACAAGGTCCCGTCTTCAATGGTGAACTCGAAATCCTGCATGTCGCGATAATGCTTTTCCAGGCTATCGGTAATGTTGCGCAACTGCTGATAAGCCGCCGGCATGATCTTCTCCAGATCGTGTATCGGCTGCGGCGTGCGAATCCCGGCGACCACATCCTCGCCCTGCGCATTCACCAAAAATTCGCCGTAGAAAACTTTTTCTCCTGTAGCAGGATCGCGCGTAAAGCCCACACCAGTCGCCGAAGTATCGCCCAAATTCCCGAACACCATCGCCTGCACGTTGGCCGCAGTACCGATTTCATCCGGAATCTTTTCCATCTTGCGATAGTAAGAAGCCTTCGGATTCCACCACGATCTAAACACCGCATCGCGCGACATCGCCAACTGCACGTGAGCATCCTGCGGAAACTCTTTCTTGGTTTCTTTCTTGACCAGCTTTTTGTAGTCTTCGATAATCGCCTGCAGGTCTTTCGCAGTCAGATCGGTATCCGCCTTGACCTTGGCCTTGTGCTTACGCGTATCGAAGATATGATCGAACTTCTCCATGTCGATATCCAGCGCCACTTCGCCGAACATCTGAATAAAGCGCCGGTAAGAATCGTAAGCAAAACGCGGATTCCCGCTCAGCTTCGCCAGCCCCTCGGTAGTCGCATCGTTCAGCCCGAGATTCAAAATCGTATTCATCATGCCCGGCATCGAAAAACGCGCACCCGAGCGCACGCTCACCAGCAGCGGATTCTTCGGATCGCCCAGCTTCTTGCCAATCTGCCCTTCGAGCTTCGTCAGGGCGTTCAGCACTTGCTGATTGATCTCCGCCGGAACGCTGTTCTTATTCTCGAAATAAATATTGCAGACCTCAGTAGAAATCGTGAACCCCGGAGGCACCGGCACCCCCGCGCGGCACATCTCCGCCAGCCCCGCGCCCTTGCCGCCAAGGACTTCCTTCATCTTGCCGTCGCCGTCGGCCGTGCCGCCGCCAAAGCTATAAACGTAGTTCTTCATGATTTCTCTCCTGAGGTGACGATCTCTGAAAAATCAGCGATCGTCGAAAATTTCGATAAAAGTTTGCTGAGTAGAGTGAGGCGATTGCCGCGAACTCTTTCGTCCGGCACATTCACCATCACCGTGTCGAAGAAGCGATCCACATGCGGCCGCAGCAGCGCAATACTCTCCGCCAGCGAGTCAAACGCTCCCACCTGCCCATACGCGTGATATAGATCTTTTTCCGGCCCGTCTTCGAGAAGCGCGACGTGAACCTCGCCGTCCGCAGTGAAATTCGCCTGTTTCAGAATGTTGTTGATCCGCTTAAAACTAGCAGCAAGCGGTTCGAAGTCCTGCGTTGGACGCACCTTCGCCAGCCACTCTAACCTGGCTTCAACGTCCGCCAGCGTGCCGCAACCCGAAGCCATCACCGCATTGACCTCGTCATATTTAAAGCCCCGAATCTCGCGGAAGTAATACTTAATCCGGTCCAGCAAAAACTCGCCCAGTTCCCCCGACGCCAAATCGTCCAGCTTGAAGTCGAGCTTCGCCTCCACCAAAATCTTAACCACGCCCTGCGCCGCCCGCCGCAACGCAAACGGATCCTTCGATCCCGTAGGCACCAACCCCACAGCAAAACACCCGCGCAGAGTATCCAGCTTGTCGGCCAAGGCCAAAATCCGCCCCTCATCGGTTGACGGAATCGCCCCCTCCATACTCAGCGGCAAGTAGTGATCGTAAATCGCCTTCGCGACTGCCTCGTGCTCCCCTTGATGCCGAGCGTAAAGCCCACCGACCACCCCTTGCAGATCCGTAAATTCCTTGACCATCTCAGTAGTCAGATCGCACTTCGCCAGCAGCGCCGCCCGCCGGGCATGCTCGTTCCCGCCCAATTCATCCACCAGCGCCACCACACGATTGGTCTTCTCCAGATAAGACCCCAACTTCGCCTGAAAGGTAACCTTGGCCAGATCCTCAACCCGCTCCGCCAACCTTTTTTGCTGATCCACATCCCAAAAGAACCGCGCATCATTAAAACGAGCCTTCAACACCCGTTCATTCCCGCGCTTCACCAGCCCTTCCGGATCGCCGCTAGTATTCATCACCGCCACAAAATGCGGAGCGAGTTTCCCCGCAGCCGACTCCACCGAAAAATACTTCTGATGATGCCGCATCACGGTAGTGAGCACCTCAGCCGGCAGCTCCAGATAAGCCGGATCGAAATCCCCCCGAATCGCCGTCGGATATTCCGTGATGAAGGTGAGCGTCTCGATCAAATCGCCTTCCAGCTTCGCACCCAATTGTGTGATTTCCGTGACGATCTTCTGCCGCCGCTCATCCGCCGACAAAATCACAAAGTTCTTCCGCAGTTCACTCTCGTAAGTAGCGAACGTCACCGGAATCGACGCCGCACCCAACTTGCGATGCCCCCGCGTAACACTGCCGCTCTTGACCCCAGCCAGCTCGAACGGAATCACTTCATCGCCCAGCAGCGCCACGATCCACCGAATCGGCCGAATGAACCGCGGACCCGTCTTGCCGCCCACCCAATACATGGTTTTAGGCCACTGAATCCCGAGTACTCTACTCGCCAGCGTTTCGCTAAGAATTTCGCGCACCGCGCGCCCTGGCACTGACTTCCGCAGCTCGTAGTAATCGCCGACCTTAGTCATCGCCGACAACTCCACGCCCTGCTTCTTAGCGAACCCGGCAGCGGCTTTGTCACCTGCCGAAATCGGCGGCCCTTTGATGACCTGTTCCTGGTCTGCTGTGCGCTCCGGGAATCCACCCGACTGGACTACAAGCCGCCTCGGTGTGGCATCTACCTGGACCTGTCGGCCGAACCAATCCGCCTTTAGCAATTGATCGAGCGCCCCCGGAATCATCCAGTGCGGAATTTCTTCA
>Ga0265314_10002242_pt1 | contig 20029 bp, 15 predicted proteins | sample 4126metaG_FD_203106 | JGI IMG/M metagenome (GOLD analysis project Ga0265314, IMG submission 203106) | Rhizosphere microbial communities from Carex aquatilis grown in University of Washington, Seatle, WA, United States - 4-1-26 metaG | ecosystem: Host-associated > Plants > Roots > Rhizosphere >... | reverse complement strand
CGTGCCGACGAAGCCAGTATCAGCCGTGTACGAAATGTCTGGCGGTGTTCCGGATAGTGATCCATGCTGAGGCTGCGTGGCAACTGAAAAAGTGGCGGCCCCAGCAATGGAATCACTTGTAAGATTGACGGAGATCGGTGCGCTCCAATGGCCAGCAACTGCAAATGTGCTTGCTGCTGGCTGTGGGTTAAAAACTAAATTCGTGTACGCCGGTTGACCGCCAGTAATGAGTACACGGTCGTCTTGCAGTAAGGTTGCAGTGCAATTAAATTGCGCTTGCGGCAGGGGCGAGGTAAGCGACCAGATCTTTTGAATCGGATCATATATCTCACAAATCGCGATTTCATTGCCATCGTATCCACCAATTACCAATGCCTTAGCATTTGATAAAGTGACGAGCCCTGCCATCGTGCCACTCGAATGTCGATTTGCGGGAATGCTCCAAGTATGCGCTATAGGATCAAACAACTCGGTGGCAAATACAGGCCCTTGTCCATCGGTGATGCTCAATATAGTTCCATCGCCTAAGGTAGTAATTCGTGAGATAGAATGGTCTAGTGAGCCGGTAGGTGAAAATGTCTTGCTTACAGGATCGTATAGCTCACACGATGTAGCTGAATCGCCCCCAGCGATTAGCACTGTGTTATCGCCAAGCCGCGTCGCACGGTGTCCATTCCGAGCGTTATTCAACGGTCCAGACGTGTAGGTCCAACTGTTGAGCCCAACGTCATATACCTCGGCAGTGGAAAGAACTGAACTACCGGTTGTACCACCGACGACCAGTACGGTCCCGTCTGATAGCAAGGTGGCGGTCGTGTAAAATCGAGCTGTATTGAGAGGATTCAACGTACTCCAGGAATTATTTCCGGGATCGAAAATCTCGCACGAAGACTCAGCGGATCCTGAAGAACCAGCTGTGACTAATACCTTTCCACTTCCCAACAATGTCGCCGTGTGAAGCGTCCGCGCGACAGTCATGTTTCCAGCGGAAGTCCACACTTCATTAATAGGATCAAACCGCTCCGCTTGTGCTATGAAAATTGAGCCCACCCCCGGAGCATTGCCACCTGTAGCCAACACCGTTCCGTCATTAAGCATGACATTTACGTGATTCTCACGATTCACAGCGAATGCCCCCGTGCTGCTCCACGTTGGATCGATCACTATAGGAAATTCCAGGCCGCGCGTATCCGCGGCGATCGTGACACGATTTCCTTCGAGTGTGATACGCAGTTCTTTGCCGATGCGCAGAAGTTTGCCGCTCGCGTCTTTGCCTTCGGGGGCGTTGATGCGCAGGCGGGGGACGCCGGCGGCGTCGCAGAGTTCGATCGTGTTGGCGGGAGTCAGGCGGGGTTTTAAATTGCCGGGACTCAAGTTCCAGGAGAAGACGCTGAGACTGCCGACCCCTCCCCCTACCCCCTCCCTCACGGAGAGGGGAGACAACGGCGGGGTGACTTCGCTTCGCTCGTCGTTGCTAATCGAATTGCGGATCAGGATGTACTCTTCGGTTTTGAGTGGTTCGCAGCGGTAGACGACGTCGATGCCGGGGCCGAAGGCGTTGGCGTAAATTAGATTTCCGTCGGCGGTGATTTCGGCGCGGCTTTCGGGGTTGGCGTTGAGTGGGACGGCGCTCACGTCGGCGATGCCGCTTTTCACGCGGACGGGGTTGGTGAAACTCTTGGGGAAAATGGGTTGCACTGTTTTCGCGGGATTTTTCCAACGGGAGCCGGGGGTGTTCAGACCGGGCTGCATGTCGGGGACGGCGAAGCCGTCGGCGGTCTCGATGATGCGGGCGTATTTCGTTGCGGCGTGAATCGGATACGATTTGGCGAGGACCGCGGCATCGTCTGCTACCGGCGCTCCCGATGCGATTTCCCTGTGAAGGCGAGGCGCGGCCGGTGCTGGAAAAGTCATCCAGATTGCGGCGACGGCCAAAACGAGTGCTGCCGCAAGCGCGACGATAATACGAGGTCGTTTGTTGAAGAGATTGTATGACATGAGGTTGTGCTCCGGGACACTCGTCGACCATATTAGTCGTTTGGAGATAATAGCTTACTGCTTACCTGCTTTGTACATAATAATCGGTGCAAGAGCGTGAAAATTTCGAGTATGGCAGCGGCTAAGAACCCATGCGGGCGGGACGCCCGCACCCCATAGTTGGCGAGCGAGACGCCCGCGCTCCATAAACTACGACAGCGACAGGATCAGTTTGCGCAAGAGATCGGTGAGTTGCTTGCGGTCGGCGGGCGGGAGATTGCGCAGGATGAAATCTTCGTTCTCGAGGTGCTCGGGCATGACGGAATCGATCAGTTTCATACCTTTGGGCGTGAGTTGCACGAGCACGCCGCGGCGGTCGTCGGGATCGGGCACGCGCTTGACCAATCCGGCCTGCTCGAGACGGTCGATGCGATTGGTCATTGCGCCGGACGATAGAAGGAGTGAGCTGAACAGCGACGTGGGCGACTGGCGGAAGGGTTCTCCGCCGCGGCGCAGAGCAACGAGCACGTCAAACGCCCAGGTGCTCAAGTCGTATTTCTTGAACACCTTTTCCAGGCGCTGTTCGAGCACGCGCGAGAGATAGAACACGCGACCGAACACGCCCATCGGCGCGGGATCGAGATCGGGGCGCTCTTTGCGCCATTGGGTGATGATGTGGTCGAGATGGTCTTTCATCGGGGCGGTTTCTGGTTTCCGGTTTTACGTTTTGCGATCACATCGTTCTGGTTGTGCGCACTTGAATTGCGTCGTCGACCCCTCCCCCTACCCCCTCCCGCAAGGGGAGGGGAAACAACGCCCGCCGACTGACGGACGCAGGACCCAACACACATTAACCTTAAATATCTTTATGTCAAGATACTTGACATCAAACTTCATCTGAAGTATCTTCACGTAAAGATAAATGACGCTGGATGGCGTGGCGCTCAAGTGGACATGGCCGGCGTGTTGCTCTAAACTGGACGGCAGGAATTGGCAGACACCACGGATTGAAGGGGATCAGCAGACATGGCTTCGACGGGAAAAAATCTGTTTCAAAAAGTGTGGGACGCGCATGTGGTTCGAACCTTGCCGAACGGGCAGGCGCAGTTGCTCATCGGTTTGCACCTGATTCATGAAGTGACCAGCCCGCAGGCGTTCGGAATGCTGCGCGATTTGAAACTCTCAGTCGCCTACCCGCAACGCACATTCGCGACGGTTGATCACATCATTCCGACCGACACGCGGCAACAGCCCTTTGCCGATCCGCTCGCGCAAGGCATGATCGACGCCCTGAAAAAGGCGTGCGATGAATTCAAAATCACCTATTTCGATGTCGCGTCTGGACAGCAGGGCATCGTTCACGTCGTCGGACCGGAACAGGGACTCACACAACCGGGCACGACCATCGCCTGCGGCGACAGCCACACGTCGACTCACGGCGCGTTCGGCGCAATCGCGTTCGGCATCGGCACGAGCCAGGTCCGCGACGTGCTCGCCACGCAGACGCTGGCGCTGAGCAAACTGAAAGTTCGGCGCATCAACGTGAACGGCCAGTTGCCAACGGGCGTTTATGCGAAGGACGTTATTCTTCACATCATCCGCAAGCTTGGCGTGAACGGCGGCACCGGCTACGCGTACGAATACGGCGGTTCGGCGATCGATGCGATGAATATGGAAGAGCGCATGACGCTGTGCAATATGTCGATCGAAGGCGGCGCGCGCGCGGGCTACGTGAATCCCGACGAGAAGACCTACGCGTATTTGAAGGGGCGCAAATATTCGCCAAAAGGCGCAGCGTTTGACGCAGCGGTGGCGCGCTGGAAATCCTTCGCCAGCGACGCGAACGCGTCGTTCGACGACGTCGTGAACATCAATGCGAAGGACATCAAGCCGACGGTGACGTGGGGCATCAATCCCGGACAGGCGATTTTCATCGACGAAAATGTGCCGAGCGTCAGCGACGTGAGCGACGCGGCCGACAAGGCCTCGATCGCCGAAGCGCTTGAATACATGAAGCTGAAGCCGGGCGCGCCGATCAAGGGGACGAAGATCGACGTCGCGTTCATCGGCTCCTGCACGAACAGCCGCATGACCGATCTGCGCGAAGTCGCGAAGTTCGTCGAAGGTCAGCATGTCGCGCCGGGCGTGAAGGCGCTCGTCGTGCCGGGATCGATGCTGATCCAGAACCAGGCGGTGCAGGAAGGTCTCGACAAGATTTTCCGCGCGGCGGGATTTCAGTGGCGCGAGGCCGGCTGTTCGATGTGCCTCGCGATGAACCCGGACAAACTGATCGACGACCAGCTCTGCGCTTCGTCGAGCAACCGAAACTTCAAGGGGCGCCAGGGCAGCCCGACCGGCCGAACGCTGCTCATGAGCCCGCTGATGGTTGCGGCTGCGGCGATCAAGGGACACGTTTCGGACGCCCGTGAAGTCTTCCACTTGGAGCCGGTTGGGGCGTAAAACCGCGCACATGTGCGTTTGTGGACAACTTGAAAGCGCTTTGAGACTCAAGGTGCACTTTTTTACAGCTGAGATCGCTTAAAAACGGGAGTTTAACAATGCCACTCGAGAAGGTCGTAAAGATTGAAGGCACAGGCGTTTACGTTCCAGGAAACGACATCGACACCGACCGCATCATTCCGGCTCGCTTCATGAAGTGCGTCACGTTCGACGGTCTGGGCGCGTATCTCTTTCACGATGTGCGTTTCGACAAGGACGGCAAGCAGAAAGGCCATCCGCTCGACGATCCGAAGCATAAAGGAGCGACGATTCTACTCAGCGGGCGCAACTTCGGCTGCGGTTCGTCGCGCGAACACGCTCCGCAAGCGCTGCAAAAGTTCGGAATCAAGGCGGTGATCGCCGAAAACTTCGCCGAGATTTTCGCCGGAAATTGCACGACGCTCGGCATGCCCTGCATCGCTCTGCCTGGCGCCGAGATCGCGAAATTCGCCGACGCCATTGCCAAAGATTCGAAGGCGAAGCTGACGATCGATCTGGCCAACGCGACGGTCTCGTGCGGTTCGCTCAGCGCGTCGTTCGAGATGAAGGGCGGCGCGCGTGAAGCGTTGATGAAGGGCGAGTGGGACGCGCTGGGCCAGCTGCTCGATGGCAAAGCCCAGGTGGCTCAGCACGCGAAAACGCTGGAATATTTCAACGCCTGAGCGAAAATTTGCCGCGCGCAGTTGGAAAAGACGGTAGACTGCGCGCGACAATTTTTCTGGAGTATGACGTGAAACTTCCCTGCCCTTACTGTGCGCAGCAACTCAATCTGCCCGATCGTTTCGCAGGGAAAACCACGAAGTGCCCGGCGTGCCAGCAATCCTTCCAGGTTCCAGGTCCGGAAATCGGTTCGCCCGAAGCGGAGGCCGCCGCGCCGCAGGGGAACATCGCGCCGGCCATTCCCAAAGGCGGCGACGACGAACTGGCCCTGCATTCGTTGATGGAAGAGAAAAAGCCGAGCGGGCCGCCGGACCTGAAAGTCTGCCCCGCCTGCAACGCGCCCTGGAAAAAAGATTCGGTCGAATGCGGCAAGTGCCGCTACAACGTGTTCATCGGCGGCAAAGTCAAGCGCGGTGCAAAACGCCGCATGAGTTTGAACATCGATGCCCAGCAGATTTTTCTCTATGCGTTCATCGCCGGCGTTCTTTACGGCGGGTATTGGCTTTACAACGGCGGCTGGAACAGCGTCTCCAAGACCGTAAACAAAACGTTCGACGATGCGGCGCGCGGGCATCCCAGCGAAGAAGATGACACCGTGATGAAACGCCGTGATGCTGCGACGAAGCCATTGGAAGAAAAAAAGTAGCCGCCCGGCGGCCGCTGAAGCCGGAGGGATTTCCCACTGCGTCTGTTCAGTCTCAACACGCTCGCGGTTCTCTGCGCGCTACTCGCGCCGTGCTACGTCATGGCCGAAGACGCCGAGGCGCCCGCGCTGCACGCGGAGCTCAGCGCCGACGACCGCGCCAACGGACTAATCACGTGGTGGCTTTTCTCGCCCGTTCAGAAATCGACTCTCGACAAAGCCACACCGCCGAAAGGCGCGCGAGAAGGCGAAACCGTCGCCGATGGAACTGGAAACTGGTCGCTGCTGATCGCGCCGGCGCGTTTCGTGGATTTAAAACCATTCGTCAATAGCAGCAGTGGATTGATGTGGGCTTCGGCGCGCATCGACAGCGCAACTGGCGGCGCGCGGATGCTAAAAGGCGGAACATATTGCGCGTTGAAAGTGTTCATCGACGGCAAACTGGTGTTGAACAAGCCGCAGCCGGCCGGTCCATTTCTCGACGAAGCCTCGGCGCAGGTTGAACTGCCCAAAGGAACGTGCGAAATAACAGTCGGCGTCGGCGTCCGTTCTGGTTACTGTGGATTTCAGTTGCTGTTGACGGAGAACTTGAAAGCGCCGCCGGCGCGCGCGGTGAGCGGCGACACAATTGTCATTCCCACCGCAAAAGGGAAAGCGCCGGACGCGGCGGACGCGGCGTTACGTGCGATGGCTTTCGTGACGCGCGACACATTTGTCAAATCCGGTGACAAGATCCCCATCGTCGCCGGTTTCGGCGGATCGCTTCCCGCCGCAGCCGATCCGATCAGCGGACAATTCATTGGACCGGATGGGAAACCCTTTGGCCCGCCGCTTCCCGCATACAGTTTTCTGGATCTGAGCAAGAAATACTGGCAGCGCGAATATGTCATGCCGGCTGATGCCCCGCTGGTGACCGAGTTGTCGCTGGAGGTCAAGTCCGGTGAGAAGGTGCTCGGCACAAAGAAGCTCGAGTTGTATTCGCTTCAGAAACTCGGCTCGGAGGCGCTGGCGCTTGAGCGCGAAGTTCAGTCGCGTTCGGCGAAAGCCGGCCGCGCGTTGCCGGGCGCGGCGCTGGCGGTGGAGAAACTGAAACTGTTCGTTGCGAAAATCGAAGCCGGCGAAGAACGCGTCAGCAACGAGCTGGGAATGAAGCTGGTGCAATTGGTCAACGAAGCGCGGCGCGGCGCGGAGATTGAAGAAAAAGGCGCTGATCCGTGGGCTGGCAAGGTCGGATACTTCGAACGCGCATACCAAAGTAAAATCGACGAATCGCCGCAACCGTTTTTCGTCAACGTGCCCAGCGCGGCACAGGCGGACGCCACGCACCAGAAGAAATTCCCGTTGGTAATTTTTTTGCACGGCTACGTGCCCAGCTATGACAAACATCACTGGTGGGACGAGATGCCGGACTTCAACGGACTCTTCGAGAAGCACAACGCGTTTCTCGCGCTGCCGTTCGGGCGTTCGAACACGGACTTTCAATCCTGCGGCGAAGTGGACGTCCTGGATGTCATCGCCGAGATGAAAAAAGCATATCCCATCGACGACGACCGCGTTTATCTGTACGGCTATTCGATGGGCGGCATGGCCGTGTATCACATCGCCGGGCACTACCCCGACCTGTTCGCCGGAGTCATTGTCCTCGCCGGCCGGGCCGACAGCCCGCTGCAGAACCATCGGCCGCTCGATCAGTTCCATCTGTATAAACAATGGCTGATTCACGCGGACAACCCGATCAGCCTGTGCGAAAACTTCATCAACATTCCGCTTCGCATTTTTCACGGCAACAACGATTTCGTCATCAGCGCCGACGAGGCGAAGCGCATGGAGAAGCGCTTCAAGGATCTCGGCTGCGAAGTGCAGCTCAATCTCGTCAACGGCGATCACCTCTCTTTGTTTGAGACCATGGTCACCGAGGAGCCGCTCATCTGGCTTCTGCAGCAGAAGCGAAAGGCGAATCCCGAAAAAGCACATTTGAAAGAATACAATCTGCGTTACGCGAGTTACGCCGGCGTTAAAGTGCCGGCAGTCAGCGGCGAATTGAAACCACTCGAAGTGGCATGGACACGCGCCGGCGACAAGAAAGAGTACACGGTGGGTGCGGACCTCCTCGTCGACCCGAAGACTCTCGGCGCCGGCCTGCGAAAAACACCGGAGCGCAGCGGCCCCGTGCGCGAAGCGATCAGCGGGCCGTTCCTCATCGCGTACGGCACAAGCGGTTCGCCGGAAGCGAACGCGAAGAACTTAAAGCACGGCGAGCGACTCGCGCAGGAATGGTATGCGTTCACGCGCAGCGCGGCGATTTTGAAGGCCGACAAGGACGTGACGGACGCCGAGAAAAAGTCGAAGAACCTGATTCTCGTCGGCGAAGAGCAGGAAAATTCAATTCACGCGGCCATCGCGAAAAGCCTGCCCATCGCGGTGAAGGACGGCAAGGTCACGATCGGCGACAAGAACGTGCCGCTGCAGAATCACGGTGTGATCTACACCTACCCCAGCCCGCTCGCGCCGCCGGACGGCTCGCAACTCGTCGTCATCTGCACGGGCGTTCAGTACGGAAAGGACATCGGCGCGAACCACAAATTCGATCTGCTGCCCGATTTTCTGATTTACGACGAAGGCACCGACAACGATTCCACCGGCACCAACAAGCCCATCTGCGCGGGATTTTTTGACGGGCAGTGGAAATTGAATCCGAAGACGATGTGGTGGTTCGAGAAAAATTAATTAGCCGGAGGAGGCGGAGGCGGCACTGCTTCTTCCTGTTTCTGCTCCGTAATTACAGCGGTGGCTGGCGTCCAAATTCCGCTGATCGATGACGAGTGTGTTTGAGCATCCGGCTTGATTTCCACCGATATTTTCCCAAGCAGGCGCGTCAGTTTTCCCACGAGTTTAATCTGCAGTTCAGCGTTCGGATATTGCGCCAGAAATTCGTGTGCGCCGAGCGCGTCCTCTTTCGTGCTGAAATAGACATCCGCAAGAGCTTCAGCCGTCGTCGCCGAGCGCGGTCCGTCGAACTTCACGAAATACGCCGGCGCGGACGCGGCTTTCCACGGCGGCGCGGGAAGCGCTCCGCCGGCATCACGCACCGCGAAAGGCCCGGCATCGGACGTGAAGCAGAACAAATTGTCGCTCAGCGTCCACGACGGTGCGTTAATCTGGCCGGTCATCAAGACGTAGCGCTCGAAATCTTTTCCTTTCACGCGCCGCACAAACGGCGGTTTAGTCGATTTGGGCGCTGGACCGTCGAAAAGATCGTCCCACTTTTCGCGCGCCAGTTCTCCCGCCGCGTAACGCGCGCGCTCGTGCCTGCCGTCGAAGGGAACGCAGGCCTTGATCACGCCGTACGAAACGGTGTTGATATCGTCCGGCGGGTCCTGCACCGTCAGGTAAAGCGCGCTGCCAAACGCCGGCCACAGTTGCGTATGCAAGTCGACTTCGCGCTCTTCCATATTGAACAGCCGGCGGCTCCAGCGGCGCTGGCCCTTGCTGAGCGTCGGTGTGGCGCCCTGCAGATGCATCTCGCTTTCCAGATAACGCAGAAACGCGGCCTCGGCATTGATGGGCAAAAACATTTCGTCGAAGACCGTCACATCTGGCGCATTTGGCGCAACAGTCGGTGCAGGCAGATCGCCGGCCAGCGTTCCGCGCGCGGCAAACCCGCCGCCTTCGTTACGAAAAAGCTCGACATCGATGCTGGAAGGCAATTCTTTGGCGCCGAACATTTCGGAGAGCGACGGCGGCTGCTGCAGGGCGCTGAGAATATTTTCCGGAACACCGTCGCCACGCATCAGGTCCAGTTGCGGAAATATGCGCACCGAAAGCACTTTGTGTTCGACTGCTTTGAATGCCTGCGGGCGAAGCGTCACGCGCGCCAGCGCTTCCTGCGCTTCCGGAGCTTTCGGCGCGCGCGTTTCTTTCGGCAACTGCGGCGATGCGGCCGGCGCTCCACCTTCAAAGCCCACCGCGATCAAGCCGCCGCCGAGATCAAAAAAGCGCGTCGATTTTTGAGCGGGCGCAAAGCGCAACGCAAGCCGTACGAGCAGACCGCGTGCGCCGCTCAGCCGCACAAAGGCCAGCACCGGTTTTCCGCGGCTGCGTCCGTCGCTGGCCGTGTCCGCATCGCCGGACGCGAGCGCAGCGGCGGCAAAATCGCGTCCGAAAACCGGCATCATGCCATCGATCGTCGGAGGGAAAAGCCAGCGAACCGGCGCCGGAAGATTTGCGTACTTTGCGAGCAACTCATCGCGTCGCTCCTTCAGGCCGTAAAGCGTTTCGATGTCGGGATCGTCGAGCAGGCTCTGCAGCACGCTGTTTTCCGGAACTTCGCGCAGCAGCATGCCGCCGTCGCGAATTTGAATCGATGCGGCGGCAGTGGCTGGAATGAACGCCGCGATGGGCGAACCTTCCGCGGGAGCAAACGAGGCAAGCCAGGCTGAAAAACATCCGGTAACAATTGCGTACGCCAGCTTCAGTCCGAAAAAAATGCGCGCACGATTTGAAGAAGCTGACGTTGAAGCGGTGGCGGAGGGCGCGGCGGAACTCATGAAATGTCCGTCCTATTGCGCGCCACTTATCGTGCCGGCGAAACGCCGGCGCTCCCGGAATCCTGGTAGCCTTCGCTTCCGATCAGGCGGACAAAAATGCACTCCAGGGTCTCGCGTGCTTCGAGCTTTCCATTTTTCTTCGCGCCGACAACGAGATGTTGCGATTCGGGCGGTCCGACGGGCGCGACGATCCCGCCGCCTTCGGCGATTTGATCAACAAGCGGCTGCGGCAGTTTGGGGCTCGCAGCAGTGACAATGACGCGATCGTATGGCGCAAATTGGGGCCAGCCGAGCGAGCCGTCGCCAAGGTGATAGTGAATGTTTTTGAAACCCATCTCGAGCAAGCGGTCTTCCGCCGTGGTCGCGAGATACTCGATGCGTTCGACGGTATAAACTTCTTTCGCGACGCAGGCCAGAATCGCGGTCTGAAATCCGGAGCCGGTCCCGATCTCCAGGACGCGCTCAGTGCCCTTTAATTCCAGCGCCTGCGTCATCAGCGCAACCATATACGGCTGTGAGAGCGTCTGGCCGTGTGTGAGCGTCAATGCGCGGTCGTCGTAGGCGCGCGCGCGATCCATCTGCGGGACAAACAATTTGCGATCGACGCGCCGGAACGCGGCCAGCACGCGCTCGTCGCGAATGCCGCGTTCCTGCAGGTCGTACTGGATCATGTCGTCGAGTGTTTCGGTCATGGGACGATTCTTGCGGAGTTGCGATCCCGGCTACGCGTTGCGGCAACGCCACAACAATTGAAAGAACCGCACCGTGTCCGTGAACGGATTGATCTTGCTGTCGTCGGTTCCGAAATAAATCGTGCGGATCTGGACCTGGCTGATGCGTGCGCCTTTGCGGCAGGCCTTGATCAGGATTTCCGATTCCAGGTCGAAGTGCGAACTGTCCAGCCGCACCGCGCGCCAGAAATCCAGTCCGATCAGGCGGAAGCCGCACTGCGTGTCGCGGATCGGGACTCCCACCATGCGGCTGATCGCCCACGACGTGAAGCGATTGGTCACGCGGCGGATGCGCGGCATGCTGCGTGTGTCGTTCATGCGATTACCCACGACCAGATCGCAATTTCCCAGGTCGTACGCTTCGATGAAAAGCGGAATTTCGGTGCTGTCGTGCTGGCCGTCGCCGTCGAGCGTAATGGCTGCCTTGAATTTCAGTTCGGCCGCGGCCATGAATCCGGTTTTCAGCGCCACGCCCTTGCCCATATTGCGGGCATGCGCGCGTACAATCGCGCCGGCGGCGCGCGCCTGCTCGGCGGTGCCGTCGCTGGAACAATCATCAATCACGATCACGTCGCACACATGCTCTTTCACCGCGCGAACGAGGCGCGCAATGGTGCGGGCTTCGTTGTAGCAGGGAATGATCGCGCAGATGTCACGCCGGGGCTGCCCGGTATCGTTCATTAAATTCGCTCCTGGCGGGTGTGATTCTCGGATGCATGCGCGTCTTCGATGGATTCAGAACGGCTTCGCGTCGTCTCCGCGGATGTGTTCGCCCAGAAATCGTAGAACACCGTGAACTGCGACGGGTCGAATCGCACGCGCGCCTCGAACACCTTGGCCCAGGCCTGGCCCAGGCGTTGCGCGCGTTCGGCCAGCGTGCCCTCGCTGCCCACTTCGAGCGCCGCACCGATCTCCATGGTAAACTGGCCGTTGGCGCGGCGATTGATGAACGTCGGCAAGAGCGCTGCGCCGCTCGTCAATGCAATACGAAACGGCCCCTGCGGCAGGCGCGCGGGTTTTCCAAAAAAATCGACTTCCACCACCGGCCCGCCGGTCATCCGGTCGCCCATCAGGGCCACAGTTTCATTCTGGCGCAACGCTCGCAGCGAACTGATCGCACCATTCTGCGAAGAGACAATTTTGATGCCCCAATCGGCGCGTTGCTGCACGAAAATCGCATTGGTGCGCGCATCCGCATGAGACTGGTAAACCCCCGTGATCGGATAGCCCATGTGGGCAACAATCATTCCGCCGAGTTCCCAATTCGAGAAATGCCCGGAGCAGAAAATGACGCCTCGACCGCGCGAGAGAGCCGCGTCGAGATGTTCGCGGCCCTGCACCACTACATGGTCATCGATGAAGCGCCCGCCCATGTGGGCTATGCCGAAAAACTCGCACAGGTATTTTCCGAACGCGCGAAAAACTTCGCGGGTTTCGCGGCGCAGCAATTTTTCGGATATCCCGGGGCCCAAAATAACGCGCAGATTCGAACGGACGTTTTCGCGCGCAGTGCGGCCGAACAGGTAATAGAGGTCCGCGGCAGGACGCGAGATGGCGTATTGCAAGCTGCGCGGCAGGATGCCGGTCAGCGCTGAAATGGCCTTAAAACCGAAACGTTTCAACATGAAATCCTGTCCGCATTCGACCCAAAACGGCAAGAGCTATTAAAGTGCAGCCGCAACGAAATAGCAACCGCTTCATAGATCTTCGCATTCGGTGTGCCGCCGCGCAAAAACATTATCGGCTGTTTCATCGAAGTAGACGCGTCAATTTGCGTCTACTTGAGGCAAAAATTAAGACTAATTTGGCCCCTGGCAGTTTGGCTTGTCTGTGGCGCCTCAGCGGCTAAACTTTTCTGCCGATACATCAGCAGGCCCGGAGAATTCATTCCTGTGAAAGTGGAGCACGTTGTTGTGGGTTTCGCCGTCCTGGTTTTGACCGTCACGCTCTCCGCGTGCAAGGTCGACACGCCCACGTTCGAAGGCCTGCGCGATTCCCCGATCTTCGACCGCCGCATCAACGAAACGCCGCGCCAGAAAATCATCCGTGAATGCCAGCAGGAAGCCGACCGCTACCGCGTCGACTGCCTGTTCTGCCATTCGACCAATAAGATCGACGACATCAAGGCCGAACATCTGGAACTCACCAAGACGGGCCTGCGCGCGCAAATCATGCGCAAGAGCCCGGCGTTCGGCTTGAACGAAGATTGTGCGAAGTGCCACCAGACAAAATTCAAACTGAACCGTACGGCGGAGAAACTCTTCGGCCCCGGCGGCGCGAAATACAGCGAAGCGCAGAAGGAATTGAAGCCCGACCCAACCAAATAAGCGCGTCTTCCCGGCAAGGCTGGAGAGCCCCGGCTACTTCCGGGGTGTGCAGAGTTTTTTTGCCGTTTCTTCCGGTGTTTCCGCCACTTTCACATCGATCTTTTCAGCCGACATTTCAACCAGATGACGTTCCGCTTTGTTGTACTCGTAAAACCGGCCTTTCCCATACGCCGCCAGCGCTTTGTAGGTATCGAAATGTTCCGCACCATGCATCGTGTGGACGTATAGCGTATCGACCAGAATGCCGTCCATCTGCCAGGCCTCAGCAATCGTGCGCATGCAGTTGCGCGTGCTCTCTTCGGTCGGCGAAGTGTCGCCGACTAAAAGAATAATCTTGCGCGACTTCACGCGCCAGGGCATCACACGCACCGCGTAATCCAGGCCGAGTTGCAATCCGCCCGAACCGCCGCCGAATGTCGCGTCGAGCACATCGTCGCGGATCTCGTCGAGTTTTCGCGTCAGAGGCTTGGCCTTGATCATGTAAGTCTGCGTGTGTTCCGGATCGGCCGCGCGATACTTGATCGTCCCCATGCGCAGCGAAGGGTTCGTCTTCACTAGATTATTCAGCACCGCGTCGAGCGCCATGCTCACTTGCGGCCAGATATGCAGCATGCTGCCGGTAGTGTCGAAGACGATCATGATATCCACCGCATCCGCCTCCGGATTTTTCGCCGGCGGCTCGTAGCCTTCCTCGAGAACATTCGTGGGGAGCCGGTTTGGCGCAAACGGCCGTTTCTTCTCTTTCGCCGCCGCCTGATCCTTCTGCCACTGCGCCCACTTCACTACATCGAATCGAAACGTCTCGCCTGTCAATCGTTCGAGCGCCTCGGCCGCCGCTGCTTTCACATCCGCATCGGGACTTCCCAGCGCCGCGATCAGCGGCGTCACAACGCCCGGGTCGTGCTGCATCCCCAGACCCTCGGCAGCCGCGACGGCGATCTCGGACTGCGGATGGCCGAGACACTGCGTGAGACTCTCGACCGCGCCTTTCCCGCCGATGTGCGCGAGAGCTTGCAGCGCGCGATACCGGTATCCTTTCAGCGGCGATTTTTCATCGTTGAGCACCTCAATAAACCGCGACGCAGCTTTGTCGCACGTTTCCAACCGCGCGAGTTCCTCAGCCGCGGCGAGACGGAGCGAAACATAAAGGTCTCCCAGCGCCAGTCTGAACAACGTTTCTTCTGCGCCGGGTAGATTCAGTTTTCCGATGCAGCGCACAGCGAGCATGCGGCGCTGTGCGTCCCCTTCGATCGCGAAATTTATGAGAAGCGGCAAGGCTTTCGCATTATTGCTTCCCGCCAATTCGAGCGCCGCCTTTCGAACGTCGCGAAAATCGGCGCCGCTGAGTTTCTTGGCGAGGGCCTTAAGATCGGGCGCAATAACGGGTTCTTCCAGCCGCGGCCGGATAACCAACCCGTCTTCCTCTGCGGAGAACGCCCGCCCCAGCAGCAGAAAGGCAAAGCTCAGAATGACAAGCTGTTTCAATCAATCGCCCCATTCGCACCATGCGAAAATCTTGCAACTCGTGTATATATTGACGGTCACAGAGGGCATTTCATGCACCTTTATATAATGAGACACGGAATTGCCTACGAGCATTATGAGTGGGACGGGAGCGACGCCTCGCGCCCTTTGACTGAAAAGGGGAAAGAACGGACGCGCGAGGTTCTGGAAAAACTAGCCGCTGAGAAAAAACTGCGCATCGACGCTTTGTATTCAAGCCCGCTCGTCCGAGCCCGTGAAACGGCCGAAATTGCAGCGAACGTCCTGGGGTTGACAGTGCAGCTCGAAGAGGCTTTGGCATGCGGATCGTCGTTGCGAGCGCTGCAAAAGGCTTTTCCTGAAACCAGCAAGCTGCCGGAACGTCTTATGCTAGTGGGACATGAACCTGATTGCGGTTCGCTCGTCGGGGATTTAGTAGGTGACCCGAAAGACAATTATGCGTTCAAGAAAGCAGGGATCGCGCACCTCGAAGGCGACTTCAAGCCCGGCGGCATGAAACTAAAGTGGCTTCTGACGCCCAAAGATGTGCTGGACAAAGACTGATTTAACAAGGATCCGAAGCGATGAAAGTACTGCCCGCCTCGATATTGTGCGCCGCGCTGCTCGCGCCGAGTGCGGGTTTCTGCGCCGACGAACCCAAAGCCACGCAACCGGGGCCGATCGATGCCGAAATCAGCGACCGCGTCGATAAGTGCGTCGAAAAAGCCTGTAAGTGGCTCGCAGCCAACCAGAACAAAGACGGCAGCCTGAAGTCGTCGTACGCATCGGCCGCAACCGGTCTCGCCGGCCTGGCCTGGATGGCCGCGGGCAGCACGCCGAACGAAGGCCCTTACTCGCGCAATATCAACCTCGCTCTCGATTACACGCTGAAATGCTGCGCGAAAAACGGCTTCATTTCGGAGAACGCGTCTTTCGGCCCGTCCGGCATGTACGGCCACGGTTACTCCACGCAATTTCTGGCTCAAGTCCACGGCATGATTCGCGACGAAACCCTTGCGGCGCGTGTCAAAGAGGCGCTCGGCCGCGCGGTCCGCAGTGTTGAAACCAGCCAGAATCAATACGGCGGCTGGAACAGCTCACCCAACGCTGCGCTGACCGACGACGGTTCCGGCGCCATTGCCGTGATGCAGGTGACTGCGCTGCGTTCGGCTGAATCCTGCGGTTTTCCCGTTCGCAACCAGGTGATTGATAAAGCCAAGAAGTATCTGTTGGCCATGACCAACGATCAGGGCTGGTACGCATACAACTGGCACGCACGCGGCGGCGGAGCTGGAGGTTCGATCGCCACGACGGGCGCGGGGATGTACATGCTTGGCGCGCTGGGCTTGCACAACGATCCCAAGTACGCCAAGGGCATCAAGAATATCATGAGCCAGCTTCCCGGCTCCGGCAGCGAAGGCAGCTTCGGCGGATGGTACGCGTACTCTATCTTTTACGCCTCGCTCGCGATCTTTCAGCACGGCGGCGCCGAATGGATCAAGTGGTACAAGGCTATGTCCGAGCAACTCATTCGTTCGCAAAGCGCCGATGGCAGCTGGAACGATTCGTACGGCGGCGTCTTTACCGCCCTCTCGGTCCTGTCTCTTGAGCTGCCCTACCGCTACCTCCCGATGTTCCAGGACGGCGGCGCTGGGATGGAAGGGCGCTGAGTCGTTTATCTCTTCCCTCACCTATACTAAGACGATTAGCCTCCCCGTTTGCGCACTCAGATTTTTAAAAAAGTTTTCGCCGATCTTGGACTTATAGAAACTAACGAGCGCCACTTAAGCGCACATCGTATGGACGACTCACTTTCTAGCCGCCTCGGTACGGATTTGCACATTCCCTACCGCCTGATAAATTGACTTACAGGCTTTGATAAAGGGAGCAGATCGACAATGCGTGCGATTCCTGTCGTGAAAATGTCCGGCACCGGCAACGACTTTTTGATGGTCGACAACCGCGAGAATGCGCTGAAGGAAGGCGAGGCGGCAACGCTCGCAAAATCGGCCTGCCCGCGGCGCATTTCCGCCGGAGCCGATGGCGTGATCCTGATCGAACGATCGAGCAAGCCCGGCCACGATTTCCGCATGCGTATTTTCAACGCCGACGGTTCTGAAGCCGAGATGTGCGGCAACGGTTCGCGCTGCATCGCCGTCTTCGCGCGCCAACTCGGCGCGGCCAAAGACGCGCAACGCATCGAGACCCTCGCCGGAACTCTGAACGCGCAGGTCGCGGCGGACCAACTCTCGGCCAAAGTCCAGCTCTCGCAGCCCTCGAAGCATGAACTCAAGCGCGGCGTGGACGTGCTCGGCAAAGCGACCGACATTCATTTCATCAACACCGGCGTGCCGCACGCGGTGATTTTTGTCGACGACGTCTCGAAAGTCGACATCCCCAAGACCGGCGCGTGCGTCCGCTACCACGACGTCTTCAAGCCCAAAGGCACGAACGCGAATTTCGCGCAGCTCATGGGCGACAACACGATCAAAGTCCGCACCTACGAACGCGGCGTCGAAGACGAGACCTTTGCCTGCGGAACAGGCTCCACGGCCGCGGCCATTGTCGCCGGGCTCGTGCACGGTTATCGCTCGCCGGTGAAAGTTCTGACCGCCGGTGGCAGCACGCTGACGATACACTTCGAGAAAGGCGGCGAAAACGTCGCTCCGCCGTACCTCGAAGGCGCCGTCGATACGATCTACAAAGGCGAGTATTTCTGGCGCTGAGCGCAGTGCTGAGTGCGGGCGCTGTTTCGTGTTGTTCCTTACCGCGAAGCGGTAACGTAAACTAGCCCAGGGTTGCGTGCGACGCTCGAAGAGCGGCGCACGCTACCCTGGGTTAGGGGCCCACCTGCGGCACAACCCTGAAAGGGTTGCGCAACCGGGCCACCGGAATTGCATGCGTCTTGCTGCACTTGACGGAGGGGACAGCGCGAATCATGCCTCAAGAATCTGCGCCTCCCCCGCCCCCGCCGCGTACGCGACGAACGTTCGCGATGACCCGGATTCTCCATCCTGAAAGTGCAACTCGCGTCCTGCTTCAGGTCGTGCGCGAAAAATTCCGCAACGACAATGTCAAGCAGTGCGCGGGTTCGCTCTCGTACAGCACGCTCGCATCACTGGTGCCGATTTTCGCGATCATCATCACGATACTCTCCGGTCCTGCGTTCGAGTCGAAGCGCGAAATCTATCTGAACTACGTCGTCTCGCACATCATTCTTCAACCGGATGAGTTTTTTGACATCGACAATCCGGAAACCGAGGTCCTGGCCCGCAAGCAGGAGGAAATGAAAGAATCGTTTGAGGCTACGATCAAGCCACTGGCCGAAAAAGCCGGCGCTGTCGGCGTCTTTGGATTCCTGGTGCTGCTGGTCACCGTCGGGCTGCTCTTCACCGCCATTGAAAATGCGTTCAACGCGATCTGGCGCGCAGACTCGAAGCGCGGATTTTTCATGCGCGTGGCGATCGCCACCAGTCTGATGTTCTGGGGGCCCATTGCCCTTGCGTTATCCGTCAGCCTCAGCGAATACCTGAGCTTCCTGCCCTTTGTCGGAACCTATCTGCTGCCGGCCCTGTTCAGCACGCTGGCGTTCGCAGCGTTTTACAAAATCATGCCGAACGCGAAGGTCGATTTTCACAGCGCGCTGATCGGCGGAATCGCCGCGGCGACGTTCTGGGAAGTCGCGAAGCTGCTGTTCCTGCTCTACATCTCGCGCGTGGTGGGCTACTACCATATCTACGGCTCGCTGGGGCTGGTCCCGATGCTTTTCCTCTGGGTCTACATCAATTGGATGATTCTGCTTTACGGCGCCGAACTCGCATACGTTCTGCAACATCGCAAGGCGATGGTCGAGCAATGGCGCGATCGCCAGAAGCAGGAAAAATACCACGCTCAACTCGCTCTAAATCCATCGCCCGTCGCGCCCGCGCTGGTGCTCGCCGCGGCCATCGAAGTCGCGCGGCGCTTCAAGGAAAAATGCCCCGGCGGCGTGCGCACCAGCCAGCTCGCGCAGTCTCTGCATATCGAAACGTCCGAAGCACAGCACGCCGCCGACCAGCTCGTCGGCGCCGGAGTCCTCGCGCGTGTGGCCAGCGGCGAAGAATCGCAGAACGACCCGGCCTACCTGCCCTCGTGCGAACCCAAAGCCTGCGTGGTCTCGGCGCTGCTGGCGGTGGCGTTCAACGGTAAAACAATGCTGGGCGAAGGTCCGTCGGTCGATATTGCGCGGCGCTTGCTGGCCGCCGCATCCAGTGGAAGCGCGCAGCGCTTCACCAGCTTGACACTGGCCGACCTGGCGGACGAACAAAATTTATTATCCGGCGGCGCTTCAGCCTGACAGCGTTCAACCACGGCTTCGAAACAGAGAACCCATGATGAAATGAGTGTCGGTCCTCGTGGACCTACACGAACTGTCAGGTGAACGAAATAGTTATTGTGAGCGGCGTTTTGACATTCCACGCCAGAAACTGCTCGGCGTCGCCGTGGTTCACGCCGATTTCCAACCGTCCGCCGCTGCCAAAATAGGCCAGCGCCTCGCCGGCGGGAACATCGGAAAACGTGCGCGCCAGGCCGCTGATTTTCCGGCCGCCGATTTCAATCGAAACTGCCTGGCCGAGCGGATTCCAATCTTGAAACCGCTCCGCCGTCAGGTCCGTGATGAGATTTCCGAAACGGTCCGGCCGCAGCACATGGGCTTCGATGGACTCTCGCGTGACGCGCGGCACGCTGATCGGCAGCCGCGTGCGGATCGACACGGACTCGCCCATGCTTTCGAGCAGATTTCCGTTCGCCAGCCACGCCGCAACCGGCGCAAAAATGTCGCGCCCGTGAAACGTGGCGCTCGCGCGGCCGAGATGAAACTTCGGATCGTCCAGCCGCACCGTGCGCCCGTCGACAAGCACCGCGTCAGGCGAGCGGCGTTTGTCAGCATGAATCGCGAGCTCGAAAATGCCGTTGTCGGGGCCGACGAAAAGGTTGTTTTCCGTCTGAACGCCGATCGCCGCCCGCGCGCTGCCCACGCCCGGATCGACCACCGCGACATGAATCGCGCCCTTCGGAAAAAAGCGGCACGCGGTCTCCAGCGCCAGCGCTCCGGCGAGAACATCCTGCGGCGGAATATCATGCGTGATGTCGACAATCGTCGCGTCCGGAGCGATGGAAAGG
>Ga0265314_10002241_pt1 | contig 20053 bp, 20 predicted proteins | sample 4126metaG_FD_203106 | JGI IMG/M metagenome (GOLD analysis project Ga0265314, IMG submission 203106) | Rhizosphere microbial communities from Carex aquatilis grown in University of Washington, Seatle, WA, United States - 4-1-26 metaG | ecosystem: Host-associated > Plants > Roots > Rhizosphere >... | reverse complement strand
ATCAACACTCCGACCTTGCCGTTCGCCGTGTGCGTATCGCTATCCACCACGCGCACTCGATAAAACTCGCGCAGCACCGGAATCCCCGGATCGTTCGGCTGGCTCACGCCGCACAGGAATTCGTACTGCCCCTGCAGCACCGTGTGCGACCGGATGGCCTCGCGAAACCCCGGGTCTAGCCCGCGCACCGGCTTCAACACCGACACCGGCCCCACACCCTTCGCCGCTGCCACCCGTCCCCGGAAAACACACGCCAGTATCGCCAGTATCTGGTAGGCAGCGGCCATCGCGGCTATGGTCAGCAGTATCACTCGGCCAGTAGAATCACGCCCAGCGCCACCAGGCAAACTCCCCACCAGCGCCGCGCATCCACGCTTTCTTTCAAAATCAAGCGCGCCAAAATCGTTTCGAAAACGATGGTCGCAGCCGACGCCGGCACCGCGAAACTAAGATCGGCGGTCTCTACCAGCTTTATAAAAGCGAAAAACGAAATCGCCATGAAGAACACCGACAGTATCAGAAACTTTTTCGTTGCCAGCGTAGCCAGCAGCCGCCCCAGCCCGCGCGGATGAAACTCCTGCACCTCGCCGTGCCGCTTCATTTCGAAGCTAGACAGCACATCCCCCATCACCGTGCAGCCCACCACGATGCTCAGCAAGATCCAAGACCTGCTCACTGCTTCTCCCCCTGCGCCTGCGTGTGCGAGCCCATGCCTACCAGCACCGTGCCCGCGACAATCAGCAGCGTTCCGCTCCACCGCGCCGTCGTAATATGTTCGCCCAGGAAAAAGTGCCCCATCAGCGCATTCGCCACATATCCCAGCGATGTCACCGGCAGCACGTAACTCAGATCCGCCCAACTCAGCAGCACCATCCGCGACAGTAGCCACAGGATCAGCAGCGCGATCCCCAGCGCCACCCACGGAGTGAAAATCGCCAGCAGCATATGCAGCGCCGAATCGGCAGGCACAGCCAACCCGCGCATTCCGCGAGCGATGAAAAAATTCCCCAGCGTGTTACTCAGGATGACGATCGCGGCGAACAGCCGCGTCTTCCACTGCAAGCGTGCAGGCGGCATTCGACTCCAGCCGTCGCGCGCTTCAGGCCCGGTCTTGCGCCGCGGCCTTGCTCAGCAAGTTGGCCTTGTGATCGACAACATACTGCTTGCGCGTCTTGCGCAGAGCCATGTATTCCTTGGCTTCTTTGTAGAGCCGCTTGCGCTCCGGCCCATCGAACATCGCCTTGCGGACAATGCGCCATGCCGTCTTGGGGCGGAAGTAATACTCGTCGTAAAACCGCGCCACCCACTCCATCATCTCGCCTTCATCCAGAATGCCCGGATAAATCACTTGCGGCAACTGATGCCCGCCCGCGTCCGACATGCCGATGTTGACCAGCGCGTTCTCTTTCGCGAAGCCGTAAAACTCCGTCCCCGGATAAGCGTGCGCGATCGAAACCTGAATGGTCTCCGCATCCACGCGTTTCGCGAAATCGATGGTATTGCGCAGCGTCTCGCGAGTCTCGCCCGGTAGCCCGACAATGAAATCCGCGTGAATCGTCAACCCCAGCTTGTGGCAATTTTCCGTAAAGCGCAGCGCCATATCGACGGTCGCGCCCTTCTTGATATTGCGCAGGATCTGTTCATCGCCGCTCTCATAACCCACGATCAGCAGCCGGCATCCTGCTTCTTTCATGGCTTTCAAAGTCTCGTAATCCGTTGTCACACGCGACGTGCAGGACCACGTGAACTTTAGCTTCTTCAACTCCGCGCACAACTCAATCGTGCGCGCCTTGCGGTAATTGAAGGTGTCATCGTCAAAGAAAATTTCCTTCAGCCCTGGGAAATTCTCCAGCACGTAACGGCATTCATTCGCGATATCCTGCACCGACCGCAATCTCCAGCGATGCCCCGAATGCGTCTGCGGCCACAAACAGAACGTGCACTGCGCCGGACACCCGCGCGTCGTGTAGAACGAAACGTAAGGATTCAGCAGAAACGGAACGTTGTACTTGCGGAAATCCAGATCGCGGTGATACGTCTTGCTCACCCACGGCAGCTCATCCAGATTCTCAATATAAGGAGCTTCCGGATTATGCACGTTCACGCCGTTCGCCCGATAACTCACCCCCGGCAACTCTGAAAGCGGCGTCCCCTTGGCGTAATTCGCGATCTGATAATCGAACTCCCGGCGCACAATGAAATCGATCGCCTTGGTCGAGTTCAAAACCTTGTCAGGTTCAATCGTCACCGGCGGTCCCACGAACACCACTTCCATCTTGGAGTTCGCATCCTTCATCATCTCCGCGATCTTCACGTCTACGTGAAAACCCGGCGACGAGGTGAACAGCACCAACAGTTCGAAATCCTTCGCCATCGCCACCGTCTGCTCAATCGAAACCCCATGCGGCGGCGCGTCCAGCACCTTGCTGTTCTCCAGCATCCCTGCGGGATAGCACAGCCACACCGGATACCAATAAGATTCGATCTCTCTGGTGGAAGGCCAGCGCGACCCCGCGCCGCCATCGAATCCTTCAAACGAGGGTGGGTTTAAGAACAGCGTTCTCTTCGGCAAAGCTTGCAAATCTCCTTATAATTCCGGCCCGTCGGAGTCCGACGGCTTGTTGATGCTCTCGGGCGCTGTCGACAGGTCCGAAGTGTGGGTTGCCTCGGCAGGCGTCGCAGTGATGCCCGCGGTCGAGTCCTCGTCGCTATTATCCCGGCTGAAGTTGCTGAAACTGATTTCGAGCTCAGCTCGACCTACAATCCGCGTGTCCACCGTGCTCTGAATATGCAGGGGGTACGCCACCCCGTCGCGAATCTCATAGTCCCGCACAAACGCAATTTTCTTCAAAAAAACCGACGGCGTCTTCACGAACTGCCCCGCTTCCCGCAGCGGCATGCCCGTCGCGGCATCGATCCAGATCTCGCCTTTGAACAACCCCACGGCCTTTTTCTTCGGAGTCACTTGCAGAATCAGCATCGTCACGTTGTTCTGGATGATGCGCCCCGCATAGCGGAACTTATAGTTGGCGGGCGTAATCGCAATCGTCCCGTTCTCCCGAGCCGCGCTCTCCGCCGCCAGATACCGCGTGATCACTTCCTGCTTAACCGTGTTATCGCCAGAGAATCCCAAGGCCTTGTATGTAATCAGCCCCAGCCGCGAAATTTTGCGCAAGGCCGTCAGTTTGCCGCGTTTTTCTAGCTTAGGAAGCTTGGCGTCGATGTCCACTTCCATCTGCAAGCCCCGCAAGCTGTTTTGCTGCAATTGGGTAGCATCCACGTACTTATCCACAATCGCCAGCCGGGTGTCGGACTCGGATTCGCTCGATGCCGCGAATACAAATCCGCTTGAAAGTACTGTTACGTACAAACAACTGCCTAAAGCGGCGGTGAGGAGACGCAACGGCTTTTCCTTTCCGGGCTGACGTGGCACGCTGTGTCTATATTGTAACAGGAACCCGCTAGGACGTCAGGTACGGCGCTGTCCGTCCCTAGGATCTGTGACGCGCATGTACATCCCACCAAATCTTCTCTATCATGCCAGCCTTGCAATACTTGTCCTTCAAGCTTCCCCACCAGCGGAGAGCAGCGTCCGGTCCTAGCCACGAACCGGCGGCCTGCTCTCCGAATGGGCCGGAGCTAAGAACGCCGAATGGGTAGCCATCGGGACTGTACTTGCCGGGCGGATCGTATTCGGAATTTGGCCGAAACCGCTCCGGCAGGCTGCCGATCCCGTTCCTCACGAAGGGAGCGATCCGTCCGATTTTCCTTAGCAATCTCCAGCCTTTCTGATGATCAAAAAGCGGAGGAGTAGGCCGGTATGTATCGCCGTTTACAAATTTGAAGGCTGAGTATCCCAACTCGATCAATCTCTCTACAATCGGATCGGCGTAATTCAGTTCGAGGCTGACATAATCAGGAGCGATTGCGGGCGTTAGGGAGTACAGAGTCTGGAAGTCCGCCCCTTCGATGTCGACTTTCATAAAGAAAGGCTTTCCGTGCTCTGCGATGAGTTGTTGTGTTGTGATGCAGTGGATGGTTAGCTCCTCCCACCGCCCCCCCTTCTTGCCTTGCTGTGGATTGAAAGACGACCAGCCATCCTCGGTGAGATTTAGATAAAAGGTGAACTCTCCCGGCTCTTTTAATACCCCGGCAGTGACCACTTTCATGCGCCCATGCCGGATCTCGCTTTCAAAACGCTGCGTGCACTGATCAGCCAGAAGCGGGTTAGCTTCAACCCCCACTACCCGATATCCAAGGTGAAGATAATAGGCCGCATCGTCACCATTGTTAAGGCCAATATCGAATACAAGACGACCCGTCATCCCGTCAAGCGTCATGCCGGAGATTTTACCACTCATCCGGCGTCAGGGTGCCGAATTCACCGCCAGCGTCCAATTGAATATATCCGAAGCCGCCGCCGGATGCCATAACATGCTGTCAAACGACAGCTTATGCCCATCTGACCGCACCGTGACCAACCCATCCCGATCCGTCCGCAGAATGGCCGCATGCCGCTCCCCCAGCCTCCCCAGCACCGTCGGATGCGGATGCCCAAACGAGTTCTCAAACCCCGCCGAGATCACCGCTACCGCCGGAGCCACCGCCGCCAGAAACTCGGGCGTTGTCGAAGTCTTCGACCCGTGATGCCCCACCTTCAGCACATCCGCGTGCAGCGGCCGCCCATCCGCCATCAACAACCGTTCCATAGGACTCTCCAAATCCCCCGTCAGCAAAAACGAGTGCACCCCGAAAGTAATCCGCAGCGCCAGCGAATCATTGTTACCAGCTTTCGCCGGCGAAAACCCCAGCGGTGGCGACAGTACTTCCACGCGCGCCCCCCCGTACTCATAGGCCGCTTGCGAAGCGTTAGGCCGCCGCACCGGAATCCCCAACTCCCCCGCCCGCCGCAACAATTGCACCGATGGATTCGCCCCCACCCACAGTTCCCTCGGCCGGAAGTTTTCCAGCAGCGCCCCCAGCCCCCCGCTGTGATCCTCATGCGCGTGCGTAGCCACCACAATGTCGATCCGCCGGATTCCCCGGCTCCACAAATACGGAGACACCACGTCCTCCCCCGTATCTAGATTCACCCGCCGCATGCGCCCAAACTGCAGCACGCCCCCGCCATCAATCACCATGCTGCGCCCCTCCGGAAAAATCACCAGCAGACTATCCCCCTGCCCCACATCGATCGCCGTCAGCTCCAGCAAGTGCGCCGCACGCGGACCAGTCCACGGCTGCCACACGATCACCGCAAATAACCCCGCCACCAGCACCCCAGCCGGAACGCCGCCCCGCCTCAGCCGCAGAGCCACCGCAAACAAGATCAAGGAAGCCGCAAACGCCAGCCCCAACCACAGCGGCGGATTCGATACCCGCCATCCCGGCTCCCAACGCGCATGCCAGTCCGCGGTCCGCGCCGCGATCTTTAACAGCCACCCCGCGATCGCCGCCGGCACGTGCCACCCCGTGAAGATCGCCAGAAATCCAACAGGCACCGCCGCCTCCAGTAGCGGCACGATAATGACATTCGCCGTCAGCCCCGTAAAAGAAATGCGATGGAAATAAACCGCCATCGGCAGCGCCAGCCCAATCTGGATCGCCAGCGACACCAGCGCCATCTCATAAACAAAAATCCCTGCCCGCAGCAATAGACCGAGCCCCTCCGCGCACCATCGCACCGGCACCCGCAGCCAAGCCTCCAGCGTCTCCGCCGCCAGCCGCACCTCCACCCGGAACTGCGCCACCCGAGGCTCCAGATAGGCATCGCTCTCCGAATTCCCAATCTCCCGCAGCCCCTGCGCAAACGGCGCCGTAGTCGCATCGAGCAGCGGAGCCGCCAACCCGCCCAACGCCCCCACGCACAAGAACGACAGCTGAAAACTAGCGTCCCCCATCTCCCCCGGATCAGCCAGCAAGTAAACCAGCGCCACCGCCGCCAATAAGTTCAACACCCGTCCGCGCCGAAAGAAGAACCGCGCGATCAAATACAGCGTGAATCCGCCCGCCGCCCGCGCCACCGGAGGCGAAAACCCCGACACCAGCGCATACAACCAAGCCGCCGCAGCCGTCAGCGCCAGCGCCGGAATCTCCCCCAGCGAACAAATTCGCAGAAAAAACAGCAGCACTCCCGCCAGCACCGCCACGTGCGCCCCCGAAATCACCAGCGCATGAAACGTCCCCGTCCGCCGGAAATTCTCCGTCCAGATCTTCTGCAATTGCGACGACTCCCCAATCAGCATCGCCTCCATCATTCCCGAAGTGTAAGGGTCCGCATACAACCGCTCAATGCGATTCAACGCCGCCCCCCGCAGCGCGAAAATCATCGCCATCGCGCGCCACCCGCACCGCCCCGGCAAAACCCGCGCCACCGACCCGCGCGTCATACTAGCCGTCCAATAAATCTTCTGCCGCGCCAAATAACCCGCATAATCGAACGCCCCCGGGTTATTAAAATTACGCGGCGTTCGCACCCGCCCCTCAATCTCGACGCGCTGCCCGTACTCCAACCGCTGCGGCTTGACGTCGTCATCGAGCGGCAAACTCACCCGCGCCCGCGCGTTGCTATCGAGCTCCAGCGTGAACTGCTGCCTCCCCGGCGAAAGCACCGACGGCTCGACCACGCATCCCGCCAGCACGACAGTCTCCCGCGACCCCGCATCGATCGTCGGCCGCGCCCCCGGCCGATGCCAGGCGTCCGCGAAAGCCCCCACGAAAAGCAGCGCCAGCAGCACACATGCCCGCCGCAGCCCGCGCTTGGCCACCAGCGCCAGCAGCAGAAACACCACCACCGGCCAGCCCGCCTCAAAGTTGGAAAAGGAGAGAGCCCGCCCCAGCAGAATGCCGGACACAACCGCGGCCAAAGGCAGAACCAGAGGATCGGACATCTCTCTACTAAGTCCGCCGCTGCCCCCAGATTTCTCCCTCTAAAAACACCTACCGCGCTGGATCGCCCCCCCAGGGGAGCAACCGCAGCGCGGTAAGATCTCTCGAAAAGTACGAGAAAGAAAGTTACTTGGTCTCGTCCTTCTTGTCGTCCTTCTTCTTGCCCTTCTTCTTGCCTTCCTTCTTGCTGGTATCGTCCGTCTTGTCCTGCGCGAAAGCAACGGTGACGGCGCCCATGGCGAGCGTGAGGCCGAGCATAATGCTCATGATCTTCTTCATTGTGTAGATTTCTCCTAAGAATTATGTGGACGACTCGAAGCCGTCACGACAGCTTCTATAGTCCCAGCCAGACATGAAGTAAGCCTTAAGCCGAGGTTAAAATTGCTTCATACCAGTGACTACCAAAATACAACTCTATCTCCCTTATATAGCTATAGTTAACCCCTCAATCCGGCCGCCAAAATCGCCGCTTGGCCTAACTTAAAACCGTATGAAACGCGAAGAACTAGCCCGCAAGCTAGCCCGGCAGAACAAAGTCTCCAGCGCCCAAGCCCGCGACCAAGTAGACGAAATGGTCCGCAAAATCCTAAAAGCCCTCCGCCAAGGCCAGCCCGTCGAGCTCCCCGGCGTCGGCCGCCTGGTTTCCAAACCTAAATCCGAAAAGCAAAAATGACGGAGCACGAGACCCTGTCCGAAATCCTCCGCAAAGCCCTGCTAGCCGGCCAATCCGTTGAGATCGACGGCCTAGGAATTTTCCAGGCATCCCCAGGAGGCTACGAGTTCCTCCCCCAACTACGCCCCGAAGTTTTCGTAGCCTATGTAGCCGAAGACCTAGCCCCCGCCCGCCGCCTCTGCGAAGCCCTCCGCGCCGCCGGCTGCTCCCCCTGGCTCGACAAAAGACAAACTCCTGCCCGGCCAAAACTGGCCCCGCGCCATCGAACGAGCGATAGAAGTCTCCGACATCTTCATAGCCTGTTTCTCCCCCCGCTCCGTCCTGAAACGGGGCCAATTCCAGAGCGAACTGCGCTACGCCCTGGACTGCGCCCGAAAGCGCCCCCTCTCCGAACCCGCCGACGCCGTCTTCATCATCCCCGTACGCCTGGAAGAATGCACCGTCCCCCGCCGCATCTCCGACCAGACACAATACGTAGACCTCTTCCCCGACTGGGAAAAAGGCATCCGCCGCCTATCCAAGTCCATCCACCGCAGCGCCCGCGCCCGCCCTTTGTTGGCGCTGAGTTGACGGATAATGAGACAGCAGGCAGCCAGATGCAAATTACCATTTCCGTCGAACTCGAAGCCCAGCTTCAACACAAGGCCAATGCCGAAGGATTAACAGTAGAAGCCTACGTCGAGCGCCTCATTCGCGAAGACAACGCCTGGGCAGAAACCACGGAAGAACCACTTCAGGAAACCGACCCCGAATTCGACGAGATTCGCACTGCAGTTTCCGAAGGGCTAGCGCAGGCCGAGCGCGGAGAGGGGAAACCCGCCAGCGAAGTTTTCGCCGAGCTTCGTGCCCGCCATGGAGTTCCGCGTTGACATTGCCCCTCGCGCACAGCAAGACCTGGACAGAATTTACGATTGGGTAGTGAGCAACGCACCGATTGCCGGCCAACGCTGGTTTGAACGATTCGAGAACAGCATCCTAAGCCTCTCAAACTTCCCTAACCGCTGCCCAGTCGAACCGAAACTATCTTCCCACCGCCTGACCATACGGAAGCTACTATTCGGAACCACCGGCCACAAATATCGCGTATATTTTACGGTTCGCGCCGAGGTTGTGACGATACTCTACGTTCGTCACGGATCAAGAAGATCACGAGGCCGAGTGTAACGCCGAACGCCGCGACCTACTTCACATTCAGAATCTGAAACAAATTACTATAATCATCCGTCCAAGCCCGAAACCCCTTCGTCGGACCCAACTGATACGAATAGGCGTCCTTAAAAAAACTCCCGCTGTAAATCGAAAGATCCGACGTCACCAGCACCCACGTCGACGACGAAAGATAGCTAGCGTCCTCGCCCTCATCCTCCACCGTCCACGCCTGCCGCCCCACCGCTTCCGCCCCGCCCTCGCACACCGGCTTCAAATCCAGATAGCGATTCGAAATATGCAGCGCCAGCACCCCCTCCGGCTTCAGATGCTTGAAGTAAAGCTGAATCGCCTCGCGCGTCAGCAAGTGCACCGGAATAGCGTCGCTAGAAAAAGCATCCACCGCCAAAATGTCGTAATTCTGCGGACCCTCATTCGCCAACTGCCTCTCCAGCGTCAACCGCGCATCACCCATCAAAATCGCCTTGTCCGCCGGCGAGTGCGGATAGAACGTGAACAACGTTTGCGCGATCCGCTCTACCAGCGGATTAATCTCGTAGATGCGAAAGTAATCGCCCTTGCGCCCGTAGTTCGACAACACGCCCGACCCCAGCCCAATGACCCCCGCACGCACCGGCCCCCGCGCCTGCAATGCGCTCATCGCCCGCCCCACCCCGGACTTCTTCGCGTAATACGACGTAGTCACATAGCGCAGCACCGGGTCCAGCAACTGCGACCCGTGATTAATCGTCCCGTGCAGTAGCGTCCGCTCCGCGTAATCCTCGGTAGGCAAATCGTCGCGAACTTCAAGCGGTCCATAAAAATTGCGCGCCTGCAATACCAGGTTCTTCGCTAGCTTCCGTTCCTGCGTGACGAAATACCACGACAGCACCACAACCCCCGCGATCATCAGCGCCCGCCCCGCACACGCCGCCCAATGCCGTGGCAACCAAGTCCACGCCGCCAGCATAATCAGGAAAGCGCCAGTCCACAGCACGAGGCCCCAATGGTTCGCCACCAGAAACGCCCGGTAATGTTTGAACAAGTACCATCCAAACCCAATCAGGAAAACCACCACCGCCGCCGGCACAATCCAGTTCAGCCTCGCCATCAACCGCCACACCGCGAACAGCGCCAGCACCCCGCAAGCCACCATCGCCAGCGGCAGTTCCCAATAAACATGAAACACCCGCGGCGCAATCAGCGCGACAAAAATCCCGCCCAGCGCTCCGCCCAGCGACACCATCAAATAGAACAGCGTCAAATGCCGCGGAGCCGGACGCCGCCGCGCCAGCTCGCCATGACAGAACATGCAGCAGATGAACAGCCCAATCGCGTACCCCGGAATCGCATATTTAATGTTGAAATTCCCATCCTCTGCGTAAATCATGTAAGCCATCCCCGCCAGCGCCGGCGCCAGCAGCGGAATAAACAACCACCGCTGATAAATGCGGTCGCTCTCAAACGCGAAGATGAACGTCAACAAATACAGCGCCAGCGGCAGCACCCACAGAAGCGGAATCGGAGCCACATTCTGGCTCATATGATTTGTCACCGAAACCAGCAGCACCGACGCGCAAGTAGCCAGGAACACCCAAAACAAAAGCTGCCAAAACCCCGGCCGCTCCCCGGACTCGCGCTCAGCCGCCACCGGCTCCGCGACATCCGTGCGCGCACTCCGGCTAACCCAAGCCGTGAACGCGCACAGCAGCGCGAACGCCACATACGCGCCGCTCCACGAATAAGCCTGCTGCCGGGTAGCCAACCGCGGCTCCACCAGAAAAGGAAAACTAACCAGCGCCAGCATCGACCCAAAGTTCGACAGCGCAAACAACCGGTAAGGCACCCCCGACCCCGTGCGCCTTACAAACCACGCCTGCAACAGCGGACTCGTCGACGACAACAAAAAGTAAGGCAGCCCGATCGTCGCCGTCAGCAGCAGCAAAATCCGCGCCGTCGGATCCCCCACCTGCGTAGGACGCCACATCGGCGACGGCAAAATCGGCAGCAGCGCGCAACTCCCCAGCAGCAGCGCCACATGTACGATCATCTGCACCCGCGGTTTCAGAAAGCGAATGGATACGTGAGCGTAAGCATACCCCGCCAGCAGCAGCAGTTGAAAAAACAACATGCTGGCGCTCCACACCGCCGCCGATCCCCCAAACCACGGCAGAATCGCCTTGGCGATCAACGGTTGCACCTGAAACAGCAGGAACGCGCTTAGAAAAATAGTGACTGCGTAAAGGGTCATTTATTTAATGATGGTAATGATGTTACTGAAATCGTCCGTCCAGCCCTGAAAACCTGGCTTGGGCAACAACGGTTTGATGATACTGCTGCCGTCGCCCTGAAAGTACGTGGTGTCGAAAAACTTTTCGTTGGCCGAAAGAATCACCCAGGTGGTCCCCGTGTAATAAGGTTGATCGACGCCGTCGTCCTCGATCACACGCCCGTGCCAGCCCATATCCGTCATGCCCTGCGCCACTACCGGTTTCAAATCCAGATAACGATTCGAAATGTGCACCGCCAGCACCCCGTCCGCCTTCAAATGCCGCGAGTACAACTGAAACGCCTCGCGCGTCAGCAGATGCATGGGCACAGCATCGCTAGAAAACGCATCCATCGCCAGAAAATCCAGGTTCTCGCTAGGAATCTGCTCCAGCACCAGCCGCGCGTCGCCCATCAAGATCTGCACCTCGGCCGGACACCCTTTCAGAAACCCAAACTGATGCGATGCCACATCCGGCACCAGCGAATTGATCTCGTAATAATGCAAGGTGTCGCCCGCGTTCGCGAGCGTAGCCGTGACTCCCGCACCCAGCCCCAGAATCCCCAACCGCAGCGCCCCGCGTTCTTTCCGCAGCCCGCGAATCGCTCGATTGATCCCCGACGTGTAGCCGAAATAAGAAGTAGTGATGCGCCCCTTGGTGTCTTCCTTCAACTGCGTGCCATGGTCGATCGTGCCATGCACCAGCACCCGCTCCGCGGGCACACCGTAGCTGTCAGCCTCATCGTCGCGCACATGCATCACGCCATAAAAATTGCGCACCGAACGCACATACAGCCGGTCTTTCTTAATCGCCGTGTATCCCAAATACCCCGCGAACCCCACCGTAGCCAGCACCAGCGCCGCCCGCATCCACAACGCCCGCGGCCACAACACCCAAGTCACCAGCGCCGCGCACCCCACCATCGCCACCGGTAATTCCAAATAATCCCGGAACAACCGCGGCGAAACGAAAGCTACAAATAAACCGCCCAGCGCCCCGCCCACCGACACCATTAAATAAAACTGCGTCAGATACCGCGGATGCGGCCGCCTGCGCGACAATTCCCCGTGACACACCATGCAGCACACAAACAACGCCCCGCACAGCGCCGGAATCAACCGCTTGATCGGAACGTTATTTTCGTAAAGCGTGATTCCCCAGGTGAACACCCCCAGCGCCACCGCCAGCAATGGCAGGAACAACCACCGCGGATACAACCGGTCGCTCTCAAAGCACAAGATGAAACTGAGCAGGTACAGACTCAGCGGCACCACCCACAGCAGCGGAATCGGAGCCACATTCTGCGTCAAATGACTCGTTACAGCCAGCAGCAAAATCGAAGCACAAGCCGCCAGCCCGATCCACAAAAACTTTTCCGAAAGCGCAGGCGCAGCCGCATCCCCAGCGTCTGCACGCGCCAGATCGACGCCGTCTTTACTCCGCCAAGCCGCCAGTACGCACACCGCCGCAAACGCCGCAAACCCCCACGACCACACCACCGCCTGCCGATGCAATGCCATCCGCGGCTCCACCAACGTCGGGTAACTCAACAACGCCAGCATCGATCCAAAATTGGAAAGCGCAAACAACCGGTAAGGCACAGCCCCCTGCCGCGCCCGCACATACCAGGCCTGCAGCAGCGGACTAGTAGCCGACAACAGCGTATAAGGCAGCCCCACCGTAGCCGCCAATAACAAGAGGATGCGCGCCGTAGGATCGCCCCCGCCCGTAGCCTTAAAAACCGGCGAAGGAATAATCGGCAGCGTAGCCAAACTCACCGCCAGCAGCGAAGCATGCACCCAAAACTGCTGCTTGGGTTTCAAATACCGGATCACGATGTAAGCGTAAAAATACCCCGCCAGCAGCACCAGTTGAAAAAACAACAGCGCAGCGCTCCACACCGCCGCCGATCCGCCAAACCACGGCAGAATAAACTTCGCAATCAGCGGTTGCACCTGAAACAGCAGGAAGGCGCTCAGAAAGATGGTGACAGCGTAAACCAACATGGAACCGCTTAGGATAGCGTAGAATCGGTCGCTCGCGAATGAAGAGAAGTTAAGGAGCCAGCAGCTTCAACTTTGGAAACGCCCTCCGGTAAATTCCCCGGTCAAACGTAAGCAGTGGGTAGCCATTCTGCTCCGCATAAGCGCCGATCAGAAAATCCACTAAGACCCGCCGTGGCGCCCGTTCACCAACTCGCCGTCGTCGCGGCGCATAAGTCCCGAAAGCCCGCCCCGCCGCTTTCCAGACATTTTCAGATAGATCCCAATCGATCGCGATGCTTGTCTCGCGAAAGAACCCTTGCAGAAACTCTTCCGTCCGCTTGGGAAACGCCAACAACTCCGCATACACCGGAGCCGGAACCACCAGCTTGCCCCGCGCCAAAGCCTGATCCAAAGCCGCTTGCGCCAAACGGTTCAAAGCATCATCCAGATCCCACAGCGCGATCAGGACGTTGCTGTCGACAACAGTAGTCACCTGCCCCGCAATTCCCGCAAGTGTTCAACGGCAGCCTTCCGCCCGGAAGGCACTCCCGGATTGCCAATCCCTCGGTACTTGGCGAACGGACTCTTCTCCCGAACCGGCCGCACCCGAACGCCTTCTTCGCTCCCCTCAAAAAGCAGCGCATCGCCCGCGCGGACGCCCAGCATCTGGCGCACTTCTCGGGGGATAGTGATCTGTCCTTTGCTGGTAACGCGCGCCTTGCGTGAAAGCATAAATTCCTTACTTCAGTATAGCGCGCCTTACTTTTGAAGAAGCCTACACCTCGTAATCCGCCGCCGCCCGGCTCTCCCGCAGCGCCGCCACGATCGGCTTGATCGCCAGATGCTTGGGATGCTGCTGATAAGCATCCTGCGCCGCGCGATCCGTGAACTCGGAATAGATCACGATATCCCACGGATCGTTAGCAATCCCGATATCGACGCCGATTTCGTAAGCCAACATCCCCGGCACCGCATCCCTACACGATTCGAGCGCCGCCTTCACCTTCTGAATGTTCTCCTGCTTAACCGCGCCCTCGCCCTTAATCTTCCACATCACAATATGTTTGAGCATGTCTAATCCAGCTTATCCCCCGCGCGTTTGCGAATCCCCGCCAACGCCGTCGAAGCATCCGCCACCACCTGTGTCGTCGACATCCCCGTAATCTTGCCTCCGCGCTTCAAAACCCGCCCATCCACCATCACCGTATCGACGTCCGCCTCCTCCGCCGCCTCAATCAGCATATGCGAAGGATCGGTAAACACACCCATCGTAGGATTCCGCGTCGAAACCAAAATCACATCCGCCCGCTTCCCCGTTTTCAAGGAACCCACGCGCGCATCCATCCCCATCGACCGCGCGCCTAAGATCGTCCCCACCTCCAGCACCCGCCGAGCCGTCATCTTATACTCATCCTTCGCCCGCGCGTTCTCCGTGTTCCGCAGCAGCTTCAGCACGCCGAACAAATTGGCGTTCCCCGTGAGATCCACCGTATCGACAGAAATCCCCAGCGGCACCCCCGCATCCAAAAACTGCCCCGCATTGACGATCCCATACCCAATCCGCAGCTCCGACCCCGGCGAAACACTCACCGTAGCCCCCGCCTCCGCCACCATCCGCACTTCCGTAGGCGTAGCCCACACCGCATGAATCAACTGCACGTCTTTCCCCAGAAACCCCGCCTTGCCATGAGCCTCTATCTGCCCGACCGTCGACTCCGTAGAACTGATGTGCACCGAAATCGGAATCCCCAACCGCCGCGCCGCATCGAACTCCGCCCGCGATACCGCCGGAGAATTCCCCAGCCCCCGCCAAGCCAGCCCCAGCTCAAACATTCCGCCCGACATCGCCGCCCAATTCGAATGCAGCTTCTCCAGATCGGCGAGGTTAACGCTTACATCCGGGGCTTGTCCAGCGAACGCCCCATAAGACCACCGCCCCCGCAGACCCGACTCCCGCAGCGCCCGAATATCCTGTTCCGCGTAGCCGAACCCACGCACGTTATGACACCAGTTGTGAACCGTAGTAGTCCCCGCGTTGATCGCCTCCAGAGCCGCCAACCGCGTCCCCTGGTACATGTCATCCGCCGTCATCACCTTCCCGTAACGATCGCGCCGTTCGAAATACCCCTCGCCCTTCACATCCCCCGCGAAACTCCGCAGCAGCGAATTCCACATGTGCCAGTGCGTATCGACCAACCCCGGCAGCGCAATCATCCCGCGCCCTTCGATGACCTCCGCCCCCGGAGCACGCAAATTCTTCCCGACCGCCACAATCTCCCCGCCACGCACATGCACTGACCCGCCCGGAATGTCATCGACGCCCGGTTCCATAGTCATTACGTAAGCATCGCGAATGAGAATCTCCCGCCGCCCCGTCTGCGCCTGTGCCATGACGCCGAAAGCCGCCGAAGTTTTTAGAAACGTGCGCCGGTTCATATACGAGAGATATTCTCACGAATCAAGTTGCGAAGTTCCTCAGCCGCCGGATGCTCCTGCCCCGGCCACAGAATCCGCGTCTTCGGCATGAAGATAATCGACGTGCCGAAACCCAAATCGCGATCGAGCGTAATCGTGATCTGCCGTGTACTAACCCAGCGGCTCCCGGTAACTTCAACGATGTCCCGCCAAGGCACCCGAATCTCACGCACAAAATTCGAAACCACCAGCCCGTCCCCCTCCACGATCACTTTCTTGAGGCGGCAGTAGTACCAATAAAAACTAACCGCCACCATCACGATCAAAGGAAAAAAGAACGGCCAGATCCCACGCCCGCCGGCCGCCGCCCCAAACGTCATCATCCCCACAACGACGAAAGGCAGAATGAATTTAACGATGAACGTCTGCGCCGATGAAATAACCCGCGGCACTCACAGCTTCTCTTTGAACATGCGATTCACCACCGCCGGATCCGCCTGCCCGCGGCTGTTTTTCATGACCTGCCCCACCAGAAACCCAATCACCTGCTGCTTGCCGCCCTTATACTGCTCCACCTGTTTCGGGTTCGCCGCAATCACCTCGTCGATGATCTTGCCCAGCGCCCCCTCGTCGCTAATCGACTCCACGCCCTCACGCTTCACAATCACTTCGGGGCTTTCATCCGCCACCGCCATCTTCGGAAAAATATCTTTAGCGATCTTCCCGTTGATCTTCCCCTGCGCAATTAGCGCCACCAACTCGCCCAGATGCTGAGCCGAAACCGGCGAATCCTCAATCTCCCGATTCTCCTGTTTCAGAAGCGCCGACAAATCCCCCATCACCCAATTAGCCGCCGCCCGCGCATCTCCGCCCGCCGCCACAACTTTTTCGAAATATTCACTCATCGCCCGAGTAGCCGTCAACACCTCAGCGTCATACTCGCGCAGCCCCAAGTCTTCGATAAACCGCTTCCGCCGCGAAGCCGGCAGCTCCGGCATCTTCTCGCGAACACTCTCGCGCCAGCGATCGCTAATCCGCAGCGGCACCAAATCCGGCTCCGGGAAGTAACGGTAATCATGCGCATGCTCCTTGCTGCGCATGCTGACAGTCTCATCCGTGTCCGGATTATACAGACGAGTCTCCTGCACCACCCTCCCGCCGCCCTCAATCAACGCCACCTGCCGCGCGATCTCATGATCTAGCGCCATTCGCAAAAATTTGAAGCTATTCAAATTCTTGACTTCCGCTTTAGTCCCGAGCTTCTCCGCCCCCCGCAGCCGCACGCTCACGTTGGCGTCGCAACGCAGATGCCCCTTCTCCATATCGCAAGTCGACACATCCAAATACTGCATCACTTGCTTAATCTCAGTAAGGTAAGCGTAAGCCTCCGCAGACGACCGCATATCCGGCTCACTCACAATCTCAATCAGCGGCGTCCCACTGCGATTCAAATCGACGTAAGTGTACTTGTCAGAATCCTTAAACCCGTCATGAATACTCTTCCCCGCGTCATCTTCCATATGCACGCGAGTAACCCCAATTCGCTTCCCAACGCCGTCGACGACCACATCGACAAACCCATGCTCCGCCAGCGGCTGGTCATATTGAGAGATCTGGTATCCCTTAGGCAAGTCCGGATAAAAATAATTCTTCCGCGCAAAAATCGACTTCGGATTGATAGTGCAATGCAGCGCCAGCCCCGCCTCAATCGCCAGTTCCACCGCATGACGATTCAAAACCGGCAGCGCCCCCGGCAGCCCCAAGCACACCGGACAAACATGAGTATTAGGAGCCGCCCCAAACCCATTCGGGCACCCACAAAAAATCTTAGTGCGCGTAGAAAGCTGGACGTGAACCTCCAGCCCAATCACCGCCTCATACTTAGCAATCAATTCAGGTCCCGCGAGCGCCTGCAAGCCGGAAGACATACCGAAATTATAAAGCAGGCCGCCTACTATGGTGTGCGAAACTCGCAGTCTACCGGAACGCTCCACTCAATCGCCATGCCATCCTTAGTTGCTGGTTCAAACTTCCAAGTTCGGACGGCCTTAACCGCGTTTTCATCGAGTCCGTAGCCGACACTGCGCACAACTTCAATACCTTTTGCATGTCCCTCAGTATCGACGGTGACCTTGAGTTTGACGATTCCACTGATATGGTTCAGCCGCGCTTCTTCTGAATATTCGAGCGCGGCCCGATTCCCTCTTGCGAGTCGCGGCGGTGTCACTTTTGAGTCGGGCTCGCTCTGTGGGAACGCGAACGGCGTAAACAGAAGAATAAGAGCACACCGTCGTAGCAAAGCCTCTACCCCTCACTGCCCCAAAAACTTCTCCAACTTCTCCGCAGTCCCCTCCGCATACTGCAAATTCTGCCGGGCCCCCTGCACATCCCCGCTCTGCAGCGAAGCCCGCGCCTCCATCAACACATAATCCAACCGAATCGCAGCCGCCTTAATATCCCCGCGCAGCCCCAACCCTTGCCGCTCCAGATTCTGCTCGATCGACCGCACTCCCGCCTGCGCCGCCGCCGCGCGCACCGAAACCCGGTTGATCTTATCCCGCAGCTCCTTTAATTCCGGAGAAGCCGTAGCCGCAGTAACCGGTTGCGCCGGATTCTGTGCCGCCGCCTGAAACTGCTGAGCCTGCTGCACTGGCGCCGCCTGCGCCACTTCTTGCGGAGGCGCCGAATTTTGCCCAGAACTAGCAGGACGCGGAATCGGCCGGAACGGCTGCTCCTGTGCCGGTGCGGGCGTAATTGCTGGCGCGGGCGTAGCCGCCGCCACCGGAGTCGCCACCGGCCCTCCATCCGGCACAGCCACTGGAGTCGCCACCGGCCCCGCATCCGAAGCCGCCGCCGGAGCCGCATCGGGTGTAGCCGCAGCCACCGGAGCCGCCGTCACCCCCTGCGCATCCGACTTCCCGCTGCGCATCAGTTTAGGCCCTTCAATCACCGCCCCCACCAACACCGCCAGCGTCACAATCGACCCCAGCGCCATATACAACCCCCGCCGGCTCCGCGGTGCCGGTTCCGGAACCACCCAAGGCGCCGCCGGAGGCGTAGCCGCCGCATTCATAGCCGTCATAGGAGCCGTAGGCGGCAGCGGCAAAGGTGGCGGCATCCCAATAGCTGAAGACGACGCCGTAGGAATCCCCGCCTGCCCCGCCGTAGGCACAGGCACCGGCAGCGGCAACGTCTTCGTCACCGCCACCGCGTCGGGAAACGCATGCCCCAACGCCGACCGAAACGCCTCCGCCGTCTGAAACCGCGCCCCCGGATCCTTCTCAATCGCCATCAAAATAATGTCGCTCAACGCCGACGGTATCCCCGGAATCACTTCAATCGGAGCCATCGGAGCTTGTCCCAAATGCGCCGACATAATCTGAAAATCGCTATCCCCGCCAAACGGCCGCCGCCCCGTCACCATCTCGTACATAGTGATGCCCAGCGAATATAAATCTGACCGCCCGTCCGGATCGCTGCCCTTAATCTGCTCCGGCGACATGTAGAACAAGGACCCCACCGTGCTCCCCGTCTGCGTCAGCCGCTTATCCGCCTGCACCCGCGCAATCCCGAAATCCATCAACTTGATGTGCCCGTCCGCCGCCAGCATCAGGTTCGCCGGTTTGATGTCGCGATGAATCACCCCGCGCGCATGTGCGTATGCCAGCGCATCCAGAACCTGCACGGCATAAGCCGCGGCAGCGCTCGGCGGCAGCGGACCCCGCAACAGAATCGTCGACAGTGACGTCCCATCCACAAACTCCATCACCATCACTAGCTGGTTGTTGATCTTCATTGCCGTATGCAGCTTCGCGATGTTCGGATGGTCCAGCGTCGCCTGCACCTTGATCTCGTTCAGAAACCGGTCCGCCAACCCCGGGTCGCCTTCCAGATTCGGCAGCAGCACCTTCATGGCCTCGATGCGGTCCGAAAGAACGTTGCGGACCTTATATACCTGTCCCATGCCGCCCGCCCCCAGGACCTGGACGATCTCGTAGTCCCCAATGCGCTCGCCGATGTTCATAATGGCCTCCTCCGAATTCGCGTTCTCATCAAATCATATACGCGCGAAAACTCAAAAAAAAGGAAAATCCGGCCCTCCCGGCCCCTCGCACCCAAAATGACGCCTTTTGCGCTCGGTTTACGCATTACAAAGTATGAATCGCCTGCACACTTTTAAAATGATGGCAATACTTGCCTGCACACTCGCCTTTGCCACAGGTCAAGGAAAGATTTTGACGACCGATCCGCTGACTGGATTGCCCCTCTATCCCGGCACCGATGCAGGGAACGGTTTCGGCAATGCACCCGACAAAATGCCTGATTCCACCATCTGCAAGAGTAAGATGCAGGCTGAATTTTATTCGCTCTACAAGACCAAGGTGGACGACGCCGCAGCCTGGTACTCCTCGCATCTTTCTGGATTCAAAAAGTTTCCCGGTTATGATTCAAAGCGGGCGCAGATCCTCTTTAGGAACGCCGACGGCAGCATCCTGGTGGTGGTCACCGGCAACCCAGGCGCCAAAGGGGAGAACGTAGGCGCTTACTCCGTCTCTTACCAGCGCTATCAACCAGGAATCTCCGAAAAAACGGTTGACTCCATCACCTTCGGGAAGATTGTCTGCCCCGCAAACTAATCACTATCGCTTATGGAGGTCCCTTGACACGGTACCCTA
>Ga0265314_10002240_pt1 | contig 20069 bp, 10 predicted proteins | sample 4126metaG_FD_203106 | JGI IMG/M metagenome (GOLD analysis project Ga0265314, IMG submission 203106) | Rhizosphere microbial communities from Carex aquatilis grown in University of Washington, Seatle, WA, United States - 4-1-26 metaG | ecosystem: Host-associated > Plants > Roots > Rhizosphere >... | reverse complement strand
GCAACGCTGGCCGGCCTGTGGCTGGGGCTGGGTTTTGGCGTGCTGCACCTGATCTTCGGCGCGATTGTCCTGACGAGGTACCGCCAATGAAGACGCCTCGCGACAAAAACGCCGCGCTGCTCGCCGAAGCTAGCTTTGCCAGTACAGCGCCATCCCGGCCCGCGCCGCGCCCGAGCAGTGTGCCCAGCTCACTGGTCACGCTCGATCCGGTGATTCACGAACGCGTGCGGCTGGTCCTGCTGACGGCGCTTTCGACCGCCGACGAGAGCACCCTGTCCTTCCAGGCGCTGCGCGAGACGCTGCAACTCACCGACGGCAATCTGATGGGCCACATCCGCGCGCTCGAACAGGCGGGTTTGGTCGAGCGCAGCAAGCAGGGCGCCGGCCGCGGCAGCCTGACGCTGGTGCGGCTCTCCGCGCAAGGCAAGCGCGCGTTTTCCGAATACCTGGGCCGATTGGAGACGTTGATCAAGACCGCGCGAGGCGATGAAAAATAATGAGCGCCACCGCCCGCCCCGTCCCGGTCGTTTCCCCCGCGCCGACGCCCGTCAAACGCCCCGAGGTCAAAGGCCTGCCGCGCCACGTCGCGATTATTCTCGACGGCAACGGGCGCTGGGCCACGCAGCGCGGCTTGCCGCGCCCGGCCGGGCACGCGCAAGGCAGCGAGGCCGTGCGTACGGTCGTGCAGGCGGCGCTGAACCGCGGCGTGCAATACCTGAGCCTGTTTGCATTCAGTTCGCTCAACTGGAAGCGCCCAGTGGAAGAAGTTAATGCGCTGATGAAGCTGTTCGAAATTTATCTCTCGCAGGAAGCCGCGCGGCTGGCGCAGGCCGGCGTGCGCCTGCGGGTGCTGGGCGATTTGCGCCCGCTGCCCGAATCCGTGCGCGCGGCGGTGGACGTCGCCGCGGCGCTGCCGCTCCAGGAAGAACGCCTGACACTCAATCTGGCGGTGAATTACGGCGCGCGTGAGGAATTGCTGTTCGCCGTGCGCGCGCTGACCGAGCAGGCCGCGCGGGGCACGCTTGATCCGGAGCGCATCGACGCCGAGCGCCTGGAAGGCCGGCTCTTTACCGCCGGCCAGCCGCCCGTGGACGTGGTCATCCGTACCGCGGGCGAGCGGCGGCTCTCGAACTTCCTGCTTTGGCAATCGGCTTATGCGGAACTCGTCTTCACTGACCTGCTCTGGCCGGACTTCACCGCCGCGGACTTCGACGCGGCGCTCACTGACTACGCTTCGCGGCGCCGCACTTTTGGCGGTCTGATCGCGGATACCACTTCAAAATAAAATGGGGCGGACCTGTTTAGGTCCACCCCGCTTTGACGAGTCTGAATTTTATAAAACGCCTTGCCTATTTTTTCACGGCAGGCGGCGGGTTGATCGTGAACTTCAGTATTTCCTTCTCTTCACCTCGCATCGTTAGATCGACCTGGAAGACCTGCGTACGCTCGTTCATACCGTCCTTGTTCATGGTGACCGTGACGGTGCAATGCGTCGGCGCGCCGCCGCTGTAGTACTTCACCATGACCCGGTAATCGCCGGGCACGGCCTGCTTGAGCGTGTAGGTTTCCGGTCCCAGGCCCGTCGTAACGTCGTGGTCCAGCACGCCACCGCGGAAACTTGTGCGCGACTGGTAACTGACGTGCTGCTCGCCGGGTTCCGTGACGTGCAGGTCGACGTCCGTGCCGGTGGTATCCCAGATCAGCACGATCTGCACGGCCTTCGCGCGCGCGGCTTCGGCGTCCCGGGCGAGTTTCAGCGCGCGCGCACCATCGCCCGCGGCTTCGTATTCTTTGCGCAGCGCGACGATGCCTTTCTCTGCTTCGCCCCACAGGTCGCCGTCCTGGTTGAGCCAGTTCTGCGACAGCATCTTAAGCAGCACGTTTTCGCGCGCGGACTGGTCCTTGGCTTTGATGGCGAGCGCGAGGAGCTTGCGGTGCGCGTCCGCGGATTCCGGTGCGAACTCGCAGGCGGCTTCCAGATTGCGGATGGCTTCGCCGAGCTGGTTCTGCTGCTCGAATGCTTCGGCCAGCACCAGGCGCGGGCTGGCTTCGCGCGGGCGCAGGGCCACTTCCTGCGTCAGTGCGCGCAGCGCGTTCTCGGCGTCGCCCGTTGACTGATACAGCGCCGCAAGTTTCGGCCAGAGCCAGTCCGCGGCATAGCCGGTTTGCAATTGCTTCTCGACGATCTCAATGGCCTTGGCGGGATTTTTGGCCGCCGCGTAGCTGTCCACCGCTGCTTCCAGGTAGCGCGGATCGGCGCCGGATTCCACGTACGCACGGATGGAGAACTCGCCGCGTTCCGTGTCCGTGGCTGCCAGGCCCGCGCGGCGGAAAAGCAGCGCGCCCTTGAGCAGCGGATCGGTGACGGTGGCCAGCACCGCTTCGAGCGCCTTGGGATCCTTTTCGGCGGCCACGCGCGCGAGGAATTCCTGCGCGAGCGCTTCCGCGGCCGGACCGGCGCCGCCAAAATGTGCGACGCCGTCAAGCAGCGTCTTTAGTGTGGCCGCGCCTTCGCTTACATTGGCGATGCCGCGGAACAGGCTTACGCGCACGCCGGAAGTCTCCGGCTTTACTTCCACCAAGCCCAGCGCCGCGAGGAGATGTTTGGCGGACGCCTCGCGCAGGCCCAGTTGTCCTTCGCGCACCCCGATTTCGATCAGGCGCTTGTAGTCCTTGCCCGCGGCGCCTTGCAGCGCGGCTTCGAGGAACGGTTTGGCTTCAGGTGGTTTTTCAATGCGCAGAGCCAGCGCCAGCGCAGGGTCGGCCAGCGACAACGGCAGCGCCGTGTCCGGGTTGGTGTGCTGCCACGCGGCCAGGGCCAGGTGCAGCGCATCGAGGGCGTCCGCACGGCCGCGTTCCGTGTCCGGCTGGAGCGCCGCGAGGCGCAGCCAGTCGCCGTATTCGCGCGAGTTCGCGGGCTGCAATTCGAGCACGTGTAAGCGCTGCGAAGGCGTGAGCGCGATGGCCGCGCCGAGCGCCGTGCGCAGGTTTTCGCCCGCGCGTCCGCCGCCCTGGGCACTCTTGAAGACCTGGTACGCATCTTCACAGAGGGTATCGAAGCACAGTTGCTGCTGCGCGGCTTCCAGCTTCGCGTCGGGGTGATGCAGGATCGCGAGCACCGCCGCCGCGCGTTCCGCGTGCGCGTCCAGATCGGCGGCGTTTTTGGCGAGCTTCTTTTCGCAGGCCGCAATGCGGTCCGCGATGGTGGCCGGCGTAAAGGCCACGTTCTTGCCAGTGATGAGCGCCCAGAATTCTTCCAGCAGGTCCGCGCCGGGCTGAACCGCTGGCGTCTCCTCCGGCTTCTTTTCGCCTTCCTTGAGCCGTTCTGTAACGGGTTCCGGCTTGGCGGTCGGTACTGGAGTTGGATCCGGCTTCAGTGGTTCCTTGGCCGTTGGGGCTTGCGTGGGCGCGCCCTTTTCCATGACGTTCTTCGCCGCGGCCACCTGTCTGCGCGCTTCCGGTGGCGTGGCGATCACACTCCAGCCGAACAGCGGTGCGGCTTCCGTGGTAGCGTTGGCCTGTGGCGCGGCGCGGTAGCGATCGATGGCGCCTTTCGCGGCCTGCTGCTTTTGTTCCTGGGTCGCCTGTCGTCCGAACTCGCCTGCGCGCAGGTTGTCGGAGAGATTGCCGGGCGCCTTCGCGAGCTGGCTGGCGGCTTCTTCCGTTTTCTTGGGTACGGCTTGCGCAGCCTGAAGGTCCTGCTGTTTGAGCGCTTTATCAACCGATTCCTTACCGGTCATGTCGTCTGCCAAAGGCACTTCGCCAGCGGCGGTATTGGGTTCGAGATGCGGCTTTTCGGGCGCTTGGACCGCATCGGGCGTCACGGGCGCAGGTGCGGGAGGTGCAGGAGGCTGGCCATGCGCCTCTGCGGAGCCTTCGCGGTTGGGCTGGCCCTGACCGCCCCCGGATCCGTTGGGAGATTTCGTGACCTTGTCCGCGTTGCGTTGGGTATTGCGCGAATCAACCGAATCGTCGGCGTTCGATTTCTTTAGGGCATCGCGCACCGCGCCGTTGGCATTGGCGGTGGCTTTGCCACCCACCAAGCCCGGAGCGTTGGCAGTGGGCTTATTGGGGCGAGTACTGGACTTGGCTTCGTCACCAGTTTGCACTTCGCCCTTCTTCAGGATCAGGCGCACCAGGCACATATCGGGATAGACGTGTTCGATCTGCCCATTCGCCAAGTATGAATCGCCGCGGCTGATGGTCACGCGCTGGCCGGCTTTCACGCCGTTGGCAGAACCAATGGAGAGAACTGCGATGTCGAGTTCCGGCTTAACCGCCAGCACTTTCGCATCCGGCAGTGCAACGGCCGGCGCTTCGCCTTCCGGTCCGAAGTATTCAGTCGGAACCCCCTTGGCGATCAATTCAAGGCGTGCGTTTTGCGTAGCGAGGGTTTCGGTAGCTGTCTTGAGATCGCGAGCTCTCAGACCGTTGGTCACATTTCCTTCGTTTTGAGTTTTGGATTGGAATTGGTCTGACTGTTCCTGCGCGAAACCGTTCATAAGAGGCTGGGCCATCTGAGCCTGACTGCGGCTATTGTCTTCAAGGAAATCATTCACATGCAAGGCGGCATTGGGATCAAGTGCTCCCCCTTGTGGTAAGTACACAAACCCGCCTTGATTCGCCAACTTGGTGTTCAAATCATAAAAGAAATTGCCGTCAAGATTGCGGTTGGCCTGTACCAGGTCATCTTCTCTCTTGATGCGTTCAGTCCGAACCCCATTTGACCACTGGTCGCGCTTTCGCACGACATCCGTGTTCGCACCGGCAACCTTCCCGTCATCTTGCCCCTGCATTTCGCCGTCGTCCTGTGTCCTGTTGAGCGCTTCTAATTCGGCCTGCAACTGCCGGCGCTCCTGCGTTTCGGGCTTGCGGGCGTTTGCGTTGGCTTCGAGTGCCTGCGCTTCCTGGTTTAACGGGTCCATTTCCCGGACGTGCTTGGCCATTTGCTCGGCTTCGGCGTAGCGGCCCACGTCGTAGAGCGCACGGGATTCGTCAATAAGCCGCCCAAGGACCGCTTTTTCGTGCGCGGCGTCCTGTTCTTTGACTTTCTTGTCTACTTCGGCGGCCTTTTTCCGCAGGCTTAATGCGTCTGTTTCCTGATTGGCCTTTGCCGGTTCGCGCTGCAGGTCCTTCTCGTCCTTCGTCGCGGCCTGGTCCAGGTTATCTTTCCGATTCTCTTCGCCATCCTTGTCGAGCTTTTCGTTCTGCGCCTTGGCCTTGCCGGGTTCCTGAGCGCTGCGCGGCTGGTCGGTCGCGTCGGCCTTGTTGCGCGTGGTCTCCGCAGGCGCCGCCGGCTTGGGCTGCGCTTCCGGCTTTCCGGCCAACGGTTTCTCAGCCAGCGGTGCCTCCGGCTTGTTGTCGCCGCCTGGCCGGTCCGCATTCTTGTCTGTCGCCTTGGGGGCGCCGTTTGCCTGCTTGCCGTCGGCATCTTCAATTGGCTTCGCGTTGCCGGGCAGATCCTTCTCTTTCTCCTGCTTCGCCTTTTCGTCAGTCGCTTTGGCTTCGCCAGTACCATTCGTAGGTGCTTCGCCGCGCTGCGTGTCTTCGATGTTCTTTTGACGCTTGTAGATGTTCTCTTCGGCGTTGAGGTCTTTGGGGTCCTTCGAAAACCCCTTTTCAGCTTGTTCCTTCTGCTCGGTGATCTTCTTGATCTGCGGAGCCTTTCCATGATCGAGTTCAGCGTCATTGGCGCTGGCTTTTCCCGTCGGCTCCTGCTTCTTGGCGTCATTTGCGGGGGCCGCATCCATGCCTGCGATCGCGGGCGCATCCCGGACTTCTTCGACGGGCTTGACGACTGCCACTACGGCCGGCGCCGGCGTCGCGCGCCACAAAGCCCGGCGCAGCGTGCGGTTGATGTCGTACTTTGCGTAATCGGCGTCGGATTCCAGGACCAGGAATGAGGTGTACGGCGACATCAGCGTCCAGGTCTTGGCCAGCGCGATGATTTCGTCGCGGCGCGCATTGGCGTCGCCTTGCGCCAGCAATGCATCGAGACGCGCGCGCGCCCAGAAGCGCCCGACCGCCGGGTCGGCGGCCAAATCTTTCGGCGTGCGCAGCACAACGTCCTGCTCAAAGCCGCGGCCCGCGGCGCGCCCACTTAAGTTGCATGCGACCTGCGCCGCCTGCGGGTTCTTCAGGCGCGCGTGAATGAAGACTTCCTGGCTGGGCAGCAACGTGGGCAATTCCTGCGGGTAAATGTCGGTCAGGCCGTCGGCAAGCAACGCCAGGCTTTCGATCAGCGGCGTCTGGAGGCTCAGCCCCAGCGTGAACGCGGCTTCGTCGAGGCCTTCGTCCATGCGCAGCGGAAAGAAGAACCCGGCGCCGCTGCGTGCGAGTTCAGACAGCGCGAGTGAATCGGTCGTGCGCCCCACGCCGACTGCAATAAAGGCCGCATGGCCCTTCTTCAGCGCTTCCGCGCCGTCCTTGCTCAACTGGCCCGCGTCGAGCGTGCCCAGCGCCGGGATGCCGCTGCCGATAAAGATCACCGCATGCGTGCGGCTGTCGTCTGTCAGCGCCGCAAAACGTTTGGCCGAACTGAGGATCACATCGCTTAGATTCAGACCGCCGAGCGAAGGCCGGTGCGCCAACTTCTCAATGGCCGCGTTCACGTCGGCCGAATACGACGGCAGGAATTCGCCGGTCAGGTCCTTAATCGAAACGTCGGCGGTGGCGATCGCGACGCGGTCATAGGCGCCGACGCCGGAGAGCATCGCCTTGAGCACGCGCTCCTGCGCCGCGCGGTCTTGCGGCGTGCGCGCGCCGGAGGTTTCGACGACAAAGAGCAGGTCGCGCGGCTTGGGCGTGAAAGCCGAGAGCAGCGCCGCATCGAGGCGCGGCTGGTAGCCCAGCAGCACGTACGGCGCTTCGCCGTTTTCACCGTAGAGCGTGGAGGTCACTTCGGCCGCGCGGCTCGACGCGAAGCTCAGCACAAAGTCCGCTGTCGGGATGCGCTGCTTGTGCGTCAGGCTCGCGGAGACCGCCGGCGAACCCGCGCCTTCGATTTTGGTCTCGGGATATGAGGGCGAGCTGACTTCGCGCAGAGCGCTGCCGTCGCCGCTTTCGACGCTCACATTAATGCTCAGCGCGCCGATCTCGCCTTTCTTGGTCAGATCGCCGATCAGCGGCAGCACGTAGCGGCGCGTGTCGTTGAAGGCGGGCAAAAGCTGCGTGTACTGCATGATCACGCGCTTGGGGCTCTTCGGCGCGATGGGGAAGATGCGCGCGCGGAACTGGTTGCCTTCCATCCATTCGAGCAGGGCCGGGTCGCGGCGCTGGTTCAGAATCGAGTTGAAGACCATGCGCGCGTGCTGGCGTTCGACGACTTCGCCTTCGACCAGTTGCTCGTCGGTCACGTACATCGCAAAGCGCGAGATCGCCGCGCCCGGCGGCAGCGGGAAGTAGAACGTGCCTTCCAGGCGCTGGTCGGTGTTGTTGAAGAAGGTTTCGTCGATTTCGGTGATTGCCATCGCGCCATGAATGCGCGTGCGCACGTCCAGCTTGGCGATGCTGAGGGGTTCCGCATCGCGGCCCGCGGCGTCCTTGGCCACCAGCGTGCCGATGGCCGCCTGCGCCTTGGTTTGCGCGGTGGCGAGCGTCGCGTCCCAGTTGGAGCGCGTTCCTTCTTGGAGAGCCAAGCCGCCCTTGGCCGAGCGCAGCGCTTCGACACGCGCCTGCAGGCTCGTCGACAGGGCTTTGAGTTCCTTTTCAGGCGCGATGCCGGCCAGCAGCACTTCGCGGCCCGCAGCGACATCGACCGCGACCGGGTGCTCCACCTTAGGCGCACTGGCGCTGACCGACGCCTTGCCGCTCAGCACTCGGGCGAGGGCCAGGCCAGGCATGGGCGCTTCGACTTCCAAGTTTGCACCGTGGGCATCCAGCCAACCATTGCCCGAGCGCACGCGCCAGCCGCTGGCCGTGGCGTGCGCATCGGCCGTGCCCTCCAGCTTAAGATTGCCGTGTACGAGTTCCGCTTCGGGCTGGCCCGCGATAAAACCAAAGACGAATTCGGTGTGTTCGTCGAGCTTTAAGGTTCCGCCATCGAAGGCGAATTCGGCTCGCGCTTCGGCGCTGGTCGCCACGCGCGCGCCAACGGCCAAGCGCTCACCCGCGGCGAGCGGCCGCCAAGTGCGGCTGCGAGGCTCAAATAAGGCGACGGGACCGGTCTTCCGCGTCAGCGCCAGCGCAACGCTGGTGCTTTCGGTATCGCGTTCCTTGACCTGCACGACCGCCGGAGTTTCGAAGTCCTGCTGAGTGGACGGCGCGGGCGGGTTCTGGTTTACGGCGATGTCATTGGGCTTAGCACCCGGCATCGAGCGCGAGTACGTGAACGCGACCACGCCCAGTACGAGCATCGCGGCCAGCGAAGCCCAGGTAAACATTTTGGCGTGGAGCGATTCAGCGTCCTTGCGCCGGCGTTCGGCGGAAAGTTCGTCAGTCTTGGCGCGGAAGAGCGTGGAGCCTTCCGGCGCCAGAGCGCGCGCGTTGGTCGACGCGCGGTCGGCCTCGCGGCTTGAAGCCCCCGTACGCGTGGTGCCGAGGATCGTCGATGACGCCACGTTCTCCGAGGAAACTTTGTCGCCGACTTTGCGCCAACCCATCGACTTCTCGATACGCAGCCAGATCTGCTTGGTGCGGGCTTCGTTTTCGGGGTACGCCTCGTCGATCGCGCTGGCGGCTTCCTTAAAGGTGGCGAACTGCGCCTGGCAGGCCGTGCAGGCGGCCAGGTGCGCGTCGAGCGCGCGCTGCTCCTCCCCCGAAAGACGCCCAGTCAGGGCGTCGGGGAACTGGAGCTCGAATTCTTCACACGGCGTGGGTGTTTGCATGGTTCACCTTCGCTTCTCCCCCACCATCTCGGCGATCCGGCCCAGCGCGCGGTGCACCCGGACCTTCGCGGCGGAGATCGAGACGCCGGTAATCCGGCTGATCTCCGCGTACGGCAATTCTCCAAACCAGTAAAGCAGGAACGTCTCGCGCTCCGGATCGGCCAGGCGCGACAAAGCCGCCTCGACCCGCTCCCACTGTTCCTTGGTTTCCACGTTCTGCACCGGATCGGCCTCCGGGCGTGGCCGCGACAACTCCGGCCGGCGCTCCAGGATTGTCTCGTCGGTACGCTCTTCCAGCGCCTCGCGGCGTTTGCGGCTGCGCACCAGATTCAAGGCCAGCGAGAAGAGCCAGGTCCGGAAGGGGCTCTCGCCCCGGTACGATCCGGCTTTCTCGGCCAGCTTGACGAAGGCGTCGTGGACCAGGTCCTCGGCTTCTTCGTCGTTCCGCACCACGCGGCAGAGGAACCTGAGCAGCGCGTTGGAATGCCTGAGGAAGAGCACTTCGAGCGCGCGCTGCGCCTGGCTATCCTGACTGGCCACGCGTTGCGCGAGTTCAAAGTCGCCCAGGCTTCCGGTGCCGCCCGGCGCGGGTTCCGCCGCCGCGGTCCGCGGGGTGGGAGGCATAGGATCATTTGGCGATGACTTCTGAGCCATTGACCTCTCACCAATAGTGGGATGCACGTCGCGGCAAAAGGTTACCGGCGCGCCCGAAATCCCGGCGAATGTTAAGACGATGCCCAGTGCTCAATGACCCAATTTATACGTCTCGAACCAGACCGACGAAAGGTGGTTTGGCCGCCGTCGACGCAACTATTTACACCGCCTAAGGATATGAAAGTCACCGCCAAACGCGCTTGGGTTTCCTCCAGCCATGCGCTATCAACAGAAACTTCAACGTACCAAATGTCTATGCTGCGAAAGTTGAACTCATTTTGCAGGTGTACGTTTTTTCAGAACCCGGCGCAAGCCGGTGTAGCCAATCTTGCCGACAACGTTCGCGTTCTGGGGAGAGCAAATCGATGCGTCATGTCCATCCGCTGAAATTCGTCCAACTGGTGTTTATTCTTCAGGCCCTCGCCTGTGTGGTTTGTGCTGAAGACGCGCCTGCGCGGCCGTTCCTCAAGTGGCAGGCGCTTGAAGAAGCCACTTTGAAGGGCGAGCAAAAGGCCCTGCATCCCAAAGTCCAGCTCGCGGGTGCGAAGGACGGCACGCGCTTAACTTTCCCCGCGCGCGAAGAACTCCCCGCCGTGCAGCTTTGGGCGGGCACGCAGGACCTGGGCAATTTCGACATTCTGCGCTTCAAGGTGAACAATGCGGGTGCTCGTTTGCAGAGTGTCGTGTACCTGCAGGACGCCTCGGGCAAGGCCGCGGCCCTGCCCTTCCCCATCGACGCGGGTTCAGGCGAGATCGCCATCCCGCTGTGGAGCGTACTAAAGGAAGACAACACGCCGCTCGACCGCAGCAAGCTCACCCAGGTCCGCATCGCGATCAAGCGCCAGGCCGACGCCGCTACGCTCGACGTCGGCCCGCTCATCGCCCAGAAAATCCTGCCCGCAGCCTCCAAGCTGCGCTTCTTTAATTTCACCGGCGCCGTGCCGTTCACGGGTGCGACCCCGGTCCGCCCGACCGATGCCTACACCAAGGAACGCGGCTATGGGATCTCCGGCGAAGGCGGCGTGAGTGCGCGCGCGTGGCAGGAATTCCTGCCGCTATTGGGCAGCGAAATCCAGGGCGCGGCGGGCAAGGTGGAATTCAAGGTCGATCTACCCGACGGCGAATACGAAGCCGCGCTGGTGGCGTTCGGCTCGAACTGGCAAAACGTGCGCAACGTCTCGTACAAGGTTCTCGCCAACGACGCGCCGGTTGTCGATGTCCCGGTGACAAAGGAAAACTTCTACACCTTCGACAATTTCTACTATGGCGCGAACCTGTTCTACAACCCGTCCAAATCGCTCTTCGACCAGTACCACCGCAAGTATTTTGAACCGCACCGCTTCGCGGTGACGGCCAAGGACGGCGCGGTGACGCTGAAATTCGAAGGCTGCGGCCCGCGCGCGCTCTGGATCTACCCCAAGAGCATGAAGGCCGACGGCGAAGCGCTCGTCGAAGGCAGCCTGGCCGAAGAAGGCTACAACGTCTGGCTGCGCACCGCCCGCGTGCGCGACCACAAGGCCGACGCCGACCCCGTTGCGCCCACCGACGCCGACAAAGCGCGCGGCTACCAGCTCTTTGCGCGCGACTACCAGTACCGCGTCTACCCGAACTCCACGCCCAAGAAGGAAGAACTGATTCCCGAAGCCGGCCTGCATGTCGCCGTCGCGGCCAACGAATTTGAGCCGCTGACCTTCGCCATCCGCCCACTTAAGGATCTCGGTGTCACCAAGATCACCTGGTCGGAATTCGCCAACGGCGACAAGAAACTGCCGCCCGAAGCCTTCGAAAAGTTTTTCGTAAAGTACTTCCCCTACTCCGTCGGCGATGCCTGGTACGAAGCCGTCCCGACGACGCTCTACCCGTATGAAGACCGCGACGTGAAGCTGGGCTGGAACCACCAGCCGTGGGTGACGCTGCGCATTCCCGCCGGACAAGCGGGCGGCGACTACAAAGGCAGCGTGACCATTGAACCGGCCAACGGCCAGAAGACCGTGCTGCCTGTCACGATCACTGTGCGGCCTTTCGACCTGCCGGTCACCAAGACCGAATGTGGGATGTACAACAACACCGCCTTCGGCCACCAGGGCCTGGACCTGTGGAAGGACGCCGAATTCTCGAAGAAGATGCTCGATATCGAAGTCCGCAACCACGTCGAACACGGCATGCAGTGCTATGGCATCGGCCAGCCCAACGCGACGAATTACGACCTCAACGCACGCAAAGTCACCCTCGACTTCTCCAACTTCGACATGATGGCGGAAGCGATCAAAAAGAACGGCATGCAGGGCCGCAACGTGATGGGCTTTGCGGGTTTCACGAATTACGGCCTGATGAAGCGCGGCATCAAGGAGTTCTCGCCCGAATTCAACGAGATGATACTCGACATCTTCAAGCAGATGCACGAGTGGTCCGTCGCGAAAAAGCTGTCCGTGATCATGATGGTGTTCGACGAAGCCCGCGAAACGGAACTCAACGACTGGAACCGCAACCGCCAGGACATGCTCAAGTACCTCAAGCTGCTGCGGAAAGTCGATGGCCTCAAGACCGTGACCACGTTGATGGGCGACAAGGACGGCTTTAACCGCCCCTACACGCTGCTCCTGCCGCTGCTCGACGTCGTTCAGACGCACTGCTGGGCGCAGTCCGACGACATCCTTTTCCTGACCACCAACGAACACGCCGCGGACCTGTGGACCTACAACAACGGCTTCACGCGCTTTGCCCACGGCCTGTACCTGTGGAAAGTGAAGTCCAATTCGCACTGGCAGTGGGTTTTCTCGTGGGAAGTCTGCAACGCGCACATACCGGTCTTCACCGCGGCCGACACGTCGGCGGCGTACGTTTATCCGGGCGGCTATCTGAACACGCTCAAGTACGAGAACATGCGCGAAGGCATCGACGACCACCGCTACATCGAGTTGCTCGACGAGATGCTTAAGACGGCGCCCAAGGACGGCGTGCGCGCGGACGCGGAACTCTTCTACAAGACGCTTGAGAAGTTCCTGCCCGATTACCCGGAATCCGGCCTGCAGACTGGCGCCGAAGCGGGCGAAACCTACGACGAATCGAAGGAAACCTCCTACTTCGGCCCGTGGCGCGAACAAATCGCCGAGTACATCACGGCGCTCAAGGAAAACCGCGCGGCGAGGAAAATTGAAGCCGCGTGGGCCATGTTCCCCAAGACGCTGACCGCCGAAGCGCGCACCGTGGTCTGCAAGCTGGTCGATAAGGGGCCCGCGGTCCTGAACGGCAAGGGTGACGATCCGGCCTGGAAGGACGCGCCGGAGGTCTCCGATTTCCTTGATCTGGCCCTGAAGCGACGCGCCAAGGTGCAGACCAAGGTCAAGGTGCTCTGCGACGGCGAAAAGCTGTACTTCCACTTCACCTGCCTGGAACCCAAGTTCGGCGAACTCAAAGCCTATGCCGTGGACCGCGACGGCGACGCCTGGATGGACGACGCCGTGGAAATCTTCCTCGACTACACGCACCAGAAGCAGCACTACAAGCAGCTCGTGGTGAACTGCATCGGCACGGTTCTCGACGGCGCCGACCGCGACCCGCTCTGGAACGGCGATGTGCAAACCGCCGTCAGCAAGGGCAAGGGTTTCTGGAATGTCGAAATCTCGGTGACTCTCAAGTCGCTCGAAGCCGAAGTTCCGAAGGAAGGCACGACCTGGGGTATCAACCTGTGCCGCGACCGCCAGCCGCAGCCGCCGGAAACCAGCTCGTGGGCCTGGGTCGGGACCTCGTTCCACAATCCCGCGGGCTTCGGGACCATGGAGTTTAAAAAGTAGTACGTTTAAGCGGAAGCCTTGACGCGGCATGCGCCTCAAGGCCGTCTTGCGGGTCTTCCTGGCCGTGGTCATGCTCACGGCCGGGATCGGGCATTTCGTGCGGCCCGACGGCTTCGCGCAGATCGTTCCGGATTACCTGCCCTGGCCATACGAACTGGTCTACATCTCCGGCGTCTTCGAAATCCTCGGCGGGCTCGGGCTGCTGATTTCAAAGACGCGCCGTGCCGCCGCGTGGGGCCTGATCGCGCTCTACATCGCGGTCTTTCCCGCGAACATCCACATGGCCCTGCACGAACTGCCATTCATGGGCACGGTCCATCCGATCGGCAACTGGGTGCGCCTGCCCTTTCAATTGGTCTTTATCGCCTGGGCCTATTGGAACACGCGGCCTGACGCCGCGGCCTCTCCATCAGACCCTGCGAAGACCGCATAAAGGCCTTGCAAACATAACGTTACATTGGAGGGCCCGCGCGAAGGATTCGCCCGCCAAGCGCACTCTAATAAGGAAGCCTTCTGCCTTTCAAAAACCCCCGGAGGACCGCCGACTGTGAATCTTCCTTTCCGTACCGCGAACCCGGCCCAGTTGATCTCGAAAGAGCACCCTCGCGTGCTCGGCTCGCGCTCCCGCTTGCAGGCCATGGCCAAGGAACGCCCCGACGCCTACAAGCGCATGGCCGATGTGGCGCGCAACTGGAAGCTCGATGCGCAGTATCCCAAGGACGATTTTTCGAAGCAGCTTCAGCCCAATTCCAAACTCATCTCGATGGCCCTCGTCGCCGCGATTGAAAACGACAAGAAGCTCGCGCGCGAAGCCGTCGACCACGTCCTCGAACGTTACATCACCAAACCCCTGCCCTACGGCCACGTGCCCTTCGGCACCGACGTGGCCATGTGCGCGCTGGCCTACGACCTGTGCTACGAAGCCTGGACGCCGGCGGAGCGCGAAGCCTGCCATACGTTTGTCGGCGAAGTGCGCGACTGCAACGTTTGGGAAGAACCCAGCCCGTTTCACAATGGCTGGTTCGGCTACAAAATGTGGGGCTTCGGCATCGCCTGTCTGGCCATGATGCACGAATGGCCGCGCGCGGCGGAAATGTGGCACGATCTCGACCGCGAATACCGCGAACGCGCCGCCCCGGCGCTCGATCTGGCGGGCGAAGGCGGCGGTTTCGGCGAAGGCTTCTACGTCTCGTACTGGATTTACCCGTGGCTCTTCTTCATGGAATGCGCGCGCCTCTGCGCCAACATCGACTACTACCAGCTCGCGCCGAAGTTCTACAAAAACCGCGCCATCGCGGGGATGTTCGAAACGTATCCGGGCTTCCACGAAAACGGCTCGCGCCGCACCATCTGCATCGGCGACGGCCGCGGGCGCTTCTTTAAAGTTGACCGCGACCACGATCTGGCTTCGCGGCGCATGCTCTGCAATGTCTACAAGGACGACCCGTCGCACCAGGCCGTGCAGGCGTACAACGCGCCCAACCCGCGCATGACCGCGGGCGAACTGGCCTACCGCGACTTCCTGTGGAACGAACCCAATTTAAAGGCCGGAAATCTCGATAAATTCCGGCTCTCGCACTGCGCTCCCGGCCCGGGCTACGCCTACGCGCGGAGCTCGTGGAAGGAAGACGCGACCTATTTCTTCTTCAAGTGCGGCAAGCGCTTCACCGCGCACCAGCACCAGGATGTGGGGCATTTTTACATTCACAAACACGCGGAACTCGCCAGCGAAGCCGGCCACTACGACACCTTCGGCGGCCTGCATGACGTGAACTTTTACACGCGCACCATCGCGCACAATTCGATCCTGGTGCACGATCCGAATGAAAAGTTCGCGCACATCCGCGCGTACCAGGGCGCCAGCAACGACGGCGGCCAGAGCTATCCGTGGTCGGGCAACGTTCATCACAACGGCGCGGCCATGGATTTGAACCAGTGGTTCAAGCTGCGCGAACTTTTCGACATCGCCGATCTGCTCGCTGCCGATGACCACGGAGAATTCTATTACACCGCCGGCGATGCCACGCGCGCGTACTCCAGCCATAAGCTGGAACTTTTCACGCGGCAGATCGTGTTCCTGCGGCCCGACACGTTTGTGATCTTCGACCGCGTCACGTCGACCAAGCCGGAGTTTAAAAAGTCTTGGCTGCTCCAGGCCGCCAAGCCACCGACGGGCCAGGCACCAAATCTGGTGGTCACCAACGGGCAGGGCCGCTTGTTTGTGCAGACCTTGCTACCGGAAAATCCCGTCGTCACGCTGCATTCGGGCAACGATCTCTACACGGTCGACGGCAAACACTACCCCGCGTCGCTCGACACTGGCCCGTCCGCGGAATGCCGCATCGAAGTCAGCCCGTCGATGCCCGCCAAGGCCGATTGCTTCCTGCACGTGCTCACGACCGCCAACGCGGATGCCTCTGCCGCGCCGAAGGCCAGCGTCAGCGTGAAGGGCGAGCAGGTGGTCGTCGAAGTGGCCGGCGTGCGCGTCACGTTCCTGACCAACCGCGTCGGCGGCAGCGTTGAAATCAACGGCCGCACCGCGGAACTTCGCAACCGCATCGTCTCGGAGACGTAGTACCTTTATTCCCAGTTGGCATGCGTGTTGCATTTGTCTTTGGTGCCACTGGCTGCGGTCTTAAGCAGCCAGTGCGCCGTCGTCGCCTTTATTCCGACTCCTCCTCTAGTTCGCTTGGCGGCGGCTTTTTCGTTGCGCGTTTCTCTGAAAACCACGTCTCCAAAATCGCCGCTGCGGCCAACGCGTCCACATTCGCCTTTTTCATGCGCCGCGTCAGCCCCAGCCCTGCCAACTTTCCCTCCGCGCTGTGGCTCGTCAGGCGCTCGTCGTACACCTCGACAGGCAGTTTCGCCGCCGCGCCCAACTCCCGCGCCAGCGCGCGCGAGAGCTTCGACCCGGGGCTCTCCGTGCCGTCCATGTTGAGCGGCAGGCCCACCACGATCCCCACGCATTGCCGGTCGAGGGCCAGCGCCGCGATCTTTTTCACCAGCGCGTCGCGCGGGTCGGCGTCGAGGTACCCGATCGGCAGCACCATCCCTAGAATATTCAGCACCGCCACGCCGACGCGCTTGCCGCCGGGATCGATGCCCAGCACCGGGCCTTCCGCGGGAATCGCTACGTCCGGCGTGCTCACTTTTGGGTCCACAGCGCAAGACCCGAGGCGAAGTCCAGCCGGTACGTCACGCCGCCAGGACATTTGAATTCATACGCCTGCTTCGTCTCAAAATCGTCTTCGCCGCCGCGCCGCGCAAAGCGGAAATACGCTTCGCCGAGCTGCTCCGAGACTTCCTTGCGCGTCGAACCCGGCAGCAGGAAGTGATCCCCGCCCGGCACGAACTTCACGCTGAAATCCTTGCCCGCGTTCGCGAGCGCCGAACAGACCTCGCGCGTGTGCGAATCCGAAACGATGTCGTCGGCAGTTCCGTGGGCCAGCACGACCGGGCAACGCACGTTGTCGGTCCAGCGCCGCGCATCGCGGATCGCGAATTCGGCTTCGCTCCAGTAGTGCTTGACCACGACCGTGGGGTTCTCGATTGGATGCGCGACGCCGCACAGATCGAAGCACGCCGCAAAGGAATTCGGCGCGAATTCCGCGGCCAGCAACGCCATGTGCCCGCCTTGCGAGCCACCCCATACCAGCGTGCGCTTGCCGTCGGCCTGCGGAAATTTCAGCCGCGCCGCGCGAAACGCGTTCAGGCAATCGGCGAGCTGCAGATGGCTGAAGTCGTACGGCTGCCTTGCGCCCTTACCGCTGGGATCGGCGTCAAAGCCCGAATCGCGGTACTCGGGCGACACACACACCAGGTCGTAGCGCGCGGCCCACTCTTCCATCCACGCGGCGTACTGGCGGCGGCTGTTGCCATAGCCGTGCATCACGAGCATCACGCCGGTCTCGCCGGAAACCTTCGGCGGCTCGGCGATCAGCGCGGTAATCGTGCGGCCCTGCGACGGCGCCTCTATGTCATAAGACTTCACCGCGGCCTTGCGCGTGGCCACGTTCTTTACAAGCTGGTCCTGCGCCAGATCGCAGACCAAGAGGCCGTTGTGCCCGTCGATCACCGCGACGTTCTGTACGCCGATCAGCGCCACGCGCCGCCCCGGGGCGAGCACCACGTTGCCTTGCGCGCCATGCGCGTCCAGGTCCACGCGCGCGCCGACCGCATTGCCGCCGCGCTGTTCGATGTGCCCTTTGATCGCGCTCCACGAACCGATGTCGTCCCATGAAAAACTCGCCGCCACCGTCGCGACCTTTGCCGCGCGCTCCATGATTCCAAAATCGATCGACGTCTTCTGCAGCTTGGGAAAATGTTTCGCCGCCGCCTCGCCAAATTGCGCAGCCGGTGCTGCGATCAATTCCTTGATCATCGCCGCGTGCCCAGGCATCTGCTTTTCGAACTCCGCCAGCAAGAGCGCCGCGGGAAACGCGAAGATCCCACCGTTCCAGTAATACGCACCGCTCTTCACGTAGCCTTCGGCGGTCGCGAGGTCCGGCTTCTCCTTGAACGCGCGCACTTCATAGCCGCGCGCATCGCTAAATCCGGCGATCTTCAGTTCCGCGCCGCGGTGTAGGTAGCCGTAGCTCGTTGCGGCGAACGTTGGGACGATGCCAAAAGTTACCAGCGCCTGCTGCTGCACGGCCAGCGCGGCCGCGGCTTGCGCGCTCTGTGCGAAGGCTTCGAGCGGCGCGATCAGATGGTCGCCGGGCAGCACCAGCAGCACCGCGTCGCGGTCCTGCTTCAATATCCGCCCCAGCGCGAAGGCCAGCGCGCCCGACGTGTCGCGTGCTTCCGGCTCGACGAGCAGATTGTCCGCGGCCAGGCCCAGCGGCCCAAGCGTGGCTTCGATGCGCTGAACGTGCGCCTGCCCTGCGACGATGAAGTTCTGCCGCGCCGCGCCCGAAATCTGCTGCGCGCGCGCCCAGGTCTGCTCGAGCAGCGTCTCCCCGCCGAACAGCCGCAAGTCCCACTTGGGATGCGCAGCGTCGGACAGCGGCCAGAGCCGCGACGACGCGCCACCGGCCAGCAACACGGGATAAATTGAAATCGGCATGCGTGCTCAAATCCTCGCAGAATCAGCCCGCCCGTACCCTACCCGTTGCCCGTGCGGCGTAAAGAACGGGGCGCGCTCCTTTATTAGTCCGGCCAGCGGGCTACTATTTTCGAAACCTTTTCGCGCCGCCTCAGTCAAAGTATGCGGCGCGCGGAAACTGTCCGCGCACCCCGCCCCCATTTGAGGAACTCGCCATGACTCGAAGTGCCTGCTGCTTTTCCGGACTGTTGCTTGCGTTGGCTGCATTGGTAACGTGGCGTGCGCATTGTGCGGAGGACCACGCGCCCGTGACCAATGACGACGCCAAAGCCCTCGTCAAATCCAACAACACCTTTGCCTCCGTGCTCTTCGCGGCGCTTGCCGCGAAAGACCAGGACAATCTGTTCATCTCGCCCTACAGCCTCTCGACCGCGCTGACGATGACCTATACCGGCGCGCGCACCGAGACCGAAAAAGAGATGGCCAAGGTGCTGCAATTCTCCATGCCGCAGGCGCGCGTGCCGGCGCTCTTCGCAGACCAGTTGGCGCAGCTTCAGGACGTGCCCAAGGACAACAAGCAGCAGCCCGCGTACGAACTCAACATCGCCAACCGCCTCTTCGCGATGAAGGGCTTCAATTTCCTCCCCGAATTTCTGACGCTCAACAACGACTCGTTTGGCGCGCCAGTCGAACAGGTTGACTTCCTCGATGAACCCGCCGCGCGCAAGCTGATCAACGGCTGGGTCGAAAAGCAAACCCACGACCGCATCAAAGATCTGATCCCAGCCGGCATTCTGGACAACAACACGCGCCTGGTCCTGACCAACGCGATCTACTTCAAAGGCGATTGGGAAATCCCATTCACCAAGGAAGGCACCCGCGACGTGCCCTTCACGTTGCTCGACGGCAAGGCCGTCCAGGCGCCGACCATGCACCATCAGGCGCACTTCAAGTACCTCGAAACGCCCGCGCTGCAGGCCATCGAACTGCCGTACAAAGGCGGCCGCCTCGCGATGCTGGTGCTCCTGCCGGCGAAGACGTCTTCCGTCGATGCGCTGATCAAGGACCTCAGCGCCGAAAATCTGTCCTCGCTGGCCACGCGCATGGCGCCCGAACTCTGCAATCTGGCCCTGCCCAAGTTCAAGCTGGCCTGGGGCACCAAGGATCTCGTCGAACCGCTCAAGGCCCTGGGTATGAAGCTCGCGTTCAACGAAGACCACGCCGACTTCTCTGGCATGACCGGCAAGAAGGAACTCTTCATCAAGTACGTCCTGCACAAAGCCTGCGTGGACGTCGACGAGAAGGGTTCCGAAGCAGCCGCGGCGACCGCGGTAATCATGGCCGCGCCGACCGGCGTTGCACCGCGACCGCAAAAGGTCAACGAAATGCACATCGACCGGCCCTTCGTGTTCATGATCCGCGACACGACGACCGGCCAAGTGCTCTTCACCGGCCGCATCACCGACCCGACGAAGTAGTCGGCTCCGCGCGCCGGCCAAATCCTCTTATGTGGCACACTTCTGCCGCCTCTTGTGGTCGCCGCGCCAAGTTATCCCTACATCTTGTGGGAAAAATTATGGCTGTGGCACATTGATTTTGAGCGCGAATTCTGGTTAATTGAAGGCTGGAAGCGACGCTGAAACCCCTATGGCAGTCGCCAAACCGGCCCGCTTCCATTCAAAGGAAAACCCCTTCAACTAAACAGACTGAGCCCGCGTTCTCACGCGGCCGCGTGAATTTCACGCGCAAATC
>Ga0265314_10002239_pt1 | contig 20076 bp, 17 predicted proteins | sample 4126metaG_FD_203106 | JGI IMG/M metagenome (GOLD analysis project Ga0265314, IMG submission 203106) | Rhizosphere microbial communities from Carex aquatilis grown in University of Washington, Seatle, WA, United States - 4-1-26 metaG | ecosystem: Host-associated > Plants > Roots > Rhizosphere >... | reverse complement strand
CCCCGCGATGGGGCCGAGCAGGGCGGAATAGCCGACCAGCCAGGCGAAGATATACGTCCCGGCGCTCTCCAAAAGCCGCCACGGGAAGATCGCGATGCCGATTCCCGCGGTGATGTAGCCGCCGCGCGTAAACGAGATGCGCGACGGCGCCAGGTTTGAGAAATCATAGGACGGCGACACGACATTCGCCGCCATGTTCACCGTCAGCGTGCAGAGCAGGATCACCACCAGCGCCACGATGGCGCCGAAACCGCCGAGATGTCCCGCCAGATCGACCGGCGCCCAGATCGGCTTGCCGAAGATCACGATGGTGGCCGACGTCACCGCGACGCCGATGAAGGAGAACAGCGCCATCGGCACCGGCAGACCGATCGACTGGCCCACGATCTGATCGCGCTGGCTTTTGGAGAACCGCGTGAAATCGCAGATGTTGAGCGCCAGCGTCGCCCAGAATCCGACCATCGCGGTCAGGCTGGCGAAGATGGTCGGCCAGAACAGCGCCTCCTTGCCGCTGCCGGCCTCAAAGGCGGAACGCTGCGTCAGCATCGCTCCGAAACCGTGCGCATTGCGGAACGCCCAGAACAGCAGCCCCAGGCCCATCACGACCAGCACCGGTGCCGACAGCGTCTCCAGCCAGCGGATCGACTCCGTCCCGTTGCGGATGAAATAGAGATGCGCCCCCCAGAAGGCGAGGAAACAGACAAACTGCGCGAGATTGATGCCCAGGATCGGCAGCGCCGCGCCGGCAAACGCATTGCCGCTCACGATATTGAGCCCGGTATAGATCGCGCTGCCGCCGATCCAGGTATTGATTCCGAACCAGCCACAGGCGACCAGCGCGCGCGCCAGCGCCGCGAACTGCGCCCCGCGCGGCCCGAAGGACGAACGCAGCAAGACAGGGAAGGGCACGCCGTATTTCGTTCCCATACCGCCGGTCAGCAGCATCGGGATCAGCACGATCAGATTGCCGAGAAACACGAGCAAGATCGACTGCATCGGCGACAGGCCCGACGCAATCAGCCCACTCGCCAGCATATAGGTGGGCACGCACGCCACCATGCCGACCCACAACGCCGCGAAGGACCGCCACGTCCAGGTACGGTGCGCGGCGTCCGTCGGCGCGAGGTCATGATTATAAAGCCGCGGATCGGCGTTCGAGGCGGCGAAGGTCTCGGTCATCTGTCCCCCAACACACCCTCCAGAACGGGAGGTAGGCTATTCCTGCGATACGATCGGCCCGTACACGTCCGGCCGGCGGTCGCGGAAGAACTGCCATGTGTCGCGGACCTCGCGGATCATGTCCATGTTCATGTCGTGCACGATCAGTTCGTCCTTGTCGCGGCTGGCGATCTTCTCGATCTGACCGCGCGGATTGACGAAATAGCTCTGCCCGTAGAACTCGCCGATATTCCACGGCGCCTCGGTGCCGACGCGGTTGATCGCGCCGATATAGCAGCCGTTCGCCGCCGCGCTCGCCGGCTGTTCCAGCTTCCAGAGATATTCCGAAAGCCCCGCCACCGTCGCCGACGGATTGACGATGTACTCCGCGCCGTTCAGCGCCAGACAGCGCCAGCCTTCGGGGAAATGCCGGTCGTAGCAGATATAAACGCCGAGCTTGACGTACTTCGTCTTGAACACCGGCCAGTTCGACGCGCCGGGCTTGAAGAAGAATTTCTCCCAGAACCCCGCCACCTGCGGGATATGCGTCTTGCGATATTTGCCGAGATAGGACCCGTCGGCGTCCAGCACCGCGGCGGTGTTGTAATAGACGCCGGAGACGTTGGTCTCCTCGTAGAGCGGCGCGACGATCACCATTTTGTACTTCGCCGCGAATTCCTGCATCAGCTTGATGGTCGGGCCGTCGGGGAATTCCTCTGCCGCCTTGTACCATTTGGCGTCCTGGCTCGGGCAGAAATAGGGCTGGGTAAACACCTCCTGGAAGGACAGCACCTGCACGCCCTGCTTGCCGGCTTCCTCGATCAGCGGCACATGCGCATCGATCATCGCCTTGCGGATGGTCTCGGGGTCCGAACTCGTCGAGCCCTTCAACGACATCTGAATCAATCCGCCGCGCAGCGTCGTCATGGAAATGTCCCCTCAATCGATGGATGCGATGACCTTGCCGAGCGTCTCGACAAGGAAGTCGATATGCTTGTGCTCCGCGATCAGCGGCGGTGCGAAGGCGATGGTGTCGCCGGTCGTGCGGCACAGCAGACCCGCCTCGTAGAGCTTCAGATACGCCTCGAACCCGCGCTTGGTCGGCTCGCTGGCCACGCTTGAAAGCTCGACCGCGCCGATGAAGCCAATATTGCGGATATCGATCACGTTGCGCGCGCCTTTCAGCGAATGCAGCGCCTTCTCCCAATAGGGAGCCAACGTCGCCGCCCGCGTCAGCAGGCCTTCCTCTTCGTACGTATCGAGTGTGCCCAGCGCCGCCGCGCAGGCCATCGGATTTCCCGAATAGGTGTAGCCATGGAAGAACTCGATCGCGTTCGGCGGCCCCTGCAGGAACGCCTCGTAGATCTTCGCTTGCGCGAACACCGCGCCCATCGGGATCACGCCGTTGGTCAGGCCCTTGGCGGTCGTCACCAGGTCCGGCTCGACGCCGAAATAGTCGACCGCGAACGGTTTGCCGAGCCGGCCATAGCCGGTGATCACCTCGTCGAAGATCAGCAGGATGCCGTGGCGGTCGCAGATCTCCCGCAGCCGCTTGAGATAGCCTTTCGGCGGCACGATCACGCCGCCCGAACCCTGCACCGGCTCCACGATCACCGCCGCGATGGTCGAGGCGTCGTGCAGTTGCACCAGCCGCTCCAGGTCGTCGGCGAGTTCGACGCCATATTCCGGTTCGCCTTTGGAGAAAAAGTTTCGCGGATCGCCATGGGTATGGCGCAGATGGTCGACGCCGGCGACCAGCGTGCCGAACATCTTGCGGTTGGCGACCATGCCGCCCACGCTCATGCCGCCGAAATTGACGCCGTGATAGCCCTTCTCGCGACCGATCAGCCGCACGCGCGATCCCTCGCCGCGCACGCGGTGATAGGCGATGGCCATTTTGAGCGCCGTCTCCACCGACTCCGACCCGGAGTTCGTGAAGAACACATGGTTCAGCGTGCCGGGCATCAGGGCGACCAGCCGGTTCGCCAGTTCGAACGCCTTGTGATGGCCGATCTGGAACGCCGGCGAATAGTCGAGCTCGCCGGCCTGTTTGCGGATTGCTTCCACGATGCGCGGCCGGTTGTGCCCGGCATTGCAGCACCACATGGACGACACACCGTCCAGCACGTCGCGGCCGTCCGTCGTCTTGAAATACATCCTGTCGGCGGAAGCGAACAGGCGCGGACTCGCCTTGAACTGGCGCTGCGCCGTGAACGGCATCCAATAGGCTTCGAGATCGTTTTTCTGCGATTCGCGATCCATCAGGCGCCTCCGTTGCGCAGCGGATTGAGCGGATGATTGGGCCAGGAAACGGACGGCAATCCGTTCGCCACCGGCTTCATCTCGATGCAGCCTTCGACCGGACAGACATGGAGGCAGAGATTGCAGCCGACGCATTCGGAATTGTCGACGGTGAAGGTGCGATGCCCGCCGGGCGCCGCGCCGATGCGGATCGCCTGATGCGCCCCGTCCTCGCAGGCGATGTGGCAGCGCCCGCACTCGATGCACATGTCCTGATGGATAAAGGCCTTGAGGTCGAAGTTCAGATTGAGATCGTTCCAGTCGACCGTGTTGCGCAGCGCCCGGCCGCGAAAATCCTCGATGGAGCGGTACTGCCGCTCCTCCATGAAATTTGCCAGCCCCGCGATCATGTCGTCGACGATGCGGAAGCCATAAAGCATCGCCGCAGTGCAGACCTGCACGCCCTGCGCGCCCAGCGCGATGAACTCCGCCGCGTCGCGCCAGGTCATGATCCCGCCGATGGCCGAGATCGCGAGCGGCGCGGTCTCAGGATCGCGCGCGATCGCCTGCACCATGTTGAGTGCGATGGGCTTCACGGCCGTCCCGCAATAACCGCCATGCGTGCCGCGCCCGTCCACGGTCGGCCGCGGCGCCATGGAATCGAGATCGACTGAGACGATGGAATTGACCGTGTTGATCAGCGCCACGCCGTCCGCGCCGCCCTTGCGCGCGGCTTCCGCCGGCACGACGATGTCGGTGATGTTCGGTGTCAGCTTGGTGAAGACCGGCACGTTGCCCGCGACCTCCTTCACCCAGCGCGTCGTCTGCTCGACCATCTCGGGCACCTGGCCGACCGCCGATCCCATGCCGCGCTCGCACATGCCGTGCGGACAGCCGAGATTGAGCTCCAGCCCCTGCACGCCCGTGTTGAGAATTTTCGCGGCGAGACCTTTCCATGCCTGTTCCTCGATCGGCGCCATCAGCGAGCCAATGATGACACGATCGGGATATTCGCGGCGCAGCTGTTCGATCTCGCGCAGGTTCTGGTCCAGCGGCCGGTCCGAGATCAGCTCGATATTGTTGATTCCGACGATGCCACGCGCCTGGTCGCGATGCACGCCATAGCGGCTGGTCGCGTTCACCACCGGTGGGTCGTTGCCCAGCGTCTTCCACACCGCGCCGCCCCAGCCGGCTTCGAAGGCGCGTTTGACGTTGATGTATTTGTCGGTCGGCGGCGCACTGGCGAGCCAGAAAGGATTGACGCTCTCGACGCCGCCGATGGTGCAACGAAGATCGGCCATCATCCGCCTCTTACGAACTTGTCGGCGGCGATCGCGGCCAGCTTACCGTCCTGCACGGCCTGAACCGTGAGGTCCACGCCGGAGGTCACGCAATCTCCCCCGGCGAACACACCTGGAATGGAGCTCTGGAAATTCGGATCGACCGCGATCTTGCTGCCTTCGATCTTCAATGCCCCGAACGCCACCGCGTCGAGCTTCTGCCCGATGGCCTTGAGCACCATGTCGGCCGGGAGCGTGAATTGCTTCGAGTCCGTCTGCTCGAAGGTCGCCGATCCAGTGTCGAACCGAACCGGCTTTGCCTTCGTCCGGATCACCACGCCATTGGTGCGCGCCAGATCGCGCTCCCATTCGGTGGCGCTCATATTCTCCTCGCCGCGGCGATAGACCAGCGTCACGTTCGCGGCGCCGAGCCGCTTGGCCTGCACCGCCGCATCGATCGCCGTATTGCCGCCGCCGATCACCACGACATCGCGGCCGATCTTGACGGCGGATTTGTCCTTCGCCTGCCGCAATTCCTCGATGAAATCGAGCGCGTCGCGCACATGTCGAAGTTCCTCGCCGGGAATACCCAGCGCATTGGTCGCGCCGATGCCGGCGCCGATGAACACCGCGTCATGCCGCTTCCGCAGCTCCGCGAGCGCCACGCCCTTACCGAGCGCCTTGCCATATTCGATCCGGATGCCGCCGATGCCGAGCAGGAACTCGACTTCGCGTCGCGCGAAATCGTTCGCCATCTTGTACGCCGCAAGTCCGTACTCGTTCAGCCCCCCCGGCTTCGGCTTTGCTTCATATACGACCACATCATGCCCAAGCATTGCCGCACGGTGCGCAAAGGAGAGCCCCGCCGGTCCTGCGCCGATCACGCCGAACGTCTTGCCGCTCGCCGCAGCGCGCGAGAATGGATGCGTGCCGTCCTTCGCCATGAGGGCCTCGACGGCGTGGCGCTGCAGCGCGCCGATCTTCACCGGCTCCTCGCCGCGCGCATTCAGCACGCAGGCTTCCTCGCACAGGATCTCTGTCGGGCAGGCGCGGCCGCAGGTGCCACCCATGATGTTGGCCGACAGGATCGTATGCGCCGAGCCCTTCAGGTTCTCGGTGCGGATCTGATGGATGAACGTCGGAATATCGATCGCCGTCGGGCACGCCTTGATGCAGGGCGCGTCATAGCAATACAGACACCGCGCCGCCTCGACATGCGCCTGGGTGGCGTTCAGCGCCGGCGTGAGGTCCGTGAAATTGTCCTCGATCTGGCGGGGCGTGAGACCTTCGCCTGTGGATGGATGTGGGCGAAAGCCCATGATTGGCCTGCTCCTGCCTCCAGCCCGGAGGTGATTTGTCCACAGTTAAGCCCACTGCGCAGGCGGGCGCCACATCAAATCGCACCGCGCCGCCTTCCGGGCCGTGCCGCGCCGATGCTAGGGAACAGGGGCGGCGGAGAAGGAGCAGGGCGATGCAGGGCGTGACGGTGGTCGATCATCCGCTGATCCAGCACAAGCTGACGCTGATGCGCGACAAGAACCGCAGTACAAAGAACTTTCGTGAACTGCTCAACGAGATCGGGATGCTGATCTGCTACGAGATCACGCGCGACCTGCCGCTCGAATTCGTCGATATCGAAACGCCCATCGCCCCTATGAAAGCCCCGGCAATCGCCGGCAAGAAATTGGTCTTCGCGCCTATTCTTCGGGCAGGCACCGGCTTTCTGGAGGGCATGTTGAACCTCGTCCCCTCGGCCCGCGTCGCCCATATCGGCCTCTACCGCGACCCCAAGACCCTCCAGTCTGTCGAATATTACTTCAAGGCGCCGCACGATATCGCCGACCGGCTGGTGATCGTGATGGACCCGATGCTGGCGACCGGGAACTCGGTGTCCGCCGCCGTGACCCGGTTAAAAGCCCATGGGGCGAAGAATATCCGGCTGATGACGCTGCTCTCGGCCCCCGAAGGCATCAAGACCTTCACCGAGGCCCACCCGGACGTCCATGTCTGGACGGCCGCGATCGACAGCCATCTTAACGACCACGGCTACATAATTCCGGGCCTTGGCGACGCGGGCGACCGCATGTTCGGCACGAAATAGGCAGCGTTGCGGGCGAGGGCCCCGGCGGGGTACTTTCAGTCATGTCCAATGTCCAGCCGATCACCCCGCGTGCCCGCGAGACGGAACCCGCAAATCACGTCCGCAATCCCGGCATCGCCTATGACGCCGACGTCATCGACTCCATCCGCGTGAACCGCAGCGCAGCAGAGCGGCGGGTCGCCTCTCTGCCCGGCCGGCGCAGTGTGAAGAAGGAGTGGCAGGCCGCATGGCTGCTCAAGGCCGTCACCTGCATCGATCTCACCACGCTGGCCGGCGACGACACCCCCGGCCGCGTGCAGCGCCTCTGTGCCAAGGCGCGCCGCCCGGTGCGGCAGGACCTGCTCGACGCCATGGGTCTGAGCGAGGTGAACATCACCACCGGTGCCGTCTGCGTCTATCACAACATGGTCGAGACCGCGGTGAAGGCCCTCGAAGGCACCGACATCCCGGTCGCCGCTGTGTCTACCGGATTTCCCGCGGGCCTCACTCCGCTGCCACTGCGCATCAAGGAGATCGAAGCCTCCGTCGCGGCCGGCGCTCGCGAGATCGACATCGTGATCGATCGCGGCCATGTGCTGACCGGCAATTATCGCGTCGTCTATGACGAGATGAAGTTGTTCCGCGAGGCCTGTGGTCCGTCGCATGTGAAGGCGATCATCGGCGCCGGCGATCTTGGCACGCTGACCAATGTCGCGCGCGCGTCGATGGCTTGCATGATGGCCGGAGCGGATTTCATCAAGACCTCTACAGGAAAGGAACCGGTCAACGCCACGCTGCCTTTCGCCCTGATCATGACCCGCATGATCCGCGCCTATGGCGAGATGACCGGTGAGCGCATCGGCTTCAAGCCCGCGGGGGGCATCTCCACCGCGAAGGATGTGCTGAACTATCAGGTCGTGATGAAGGAGGAACTCGGTCTTCCCTGGCTGCAGCCAGATCTTTTCCGCATCGGAGCGTCCAGCCTGCTTACCGATATAGAACGCCAGCTCGAGCATTTCGTCACCGGCCATTACTCGGCCGCGCACCGCCATCCGATGGGTTGATCCGTGAACGTCCAGACCGCGTTTCAGACGATGGATTACGGCGTTGCGCCGGAAGCCCCGGCACACGCCGACGCATGGCTCAAGCGCCATGAAGGAACGTTCGGCCTGTTCATCGGCGGCCAGTGGTGCGCTGCCGCGTCGCATTTCGATTCCATCAATCCGGCCACCGACAAGAAGCTCGCGTCGATCGGCGACGGCACTGCCGCCGATGTCGATGCCGCGGTGAAGGCCGCGCGCGCGGCGCAGCCCCTATGGGCGAAGCTCGGCGGGCACGGCCGCGCTCGCTTCCTCTACGCGCTGGCGCGCCTGGTCCAGAAGCACGCGCGGCTGTTCGCTGTGATCGAGACGATGGACAATGGCAAGCCGATCCGTGAGACGCGCGACATTGATATCCCACTGGTCGTGCGGCATTTCTATCATCATGCCGGCTGGGCCCAGCTCATCGACAGCGAATTCGCCGACCACGAACCGCTCGGCGTCGTTGGTCAGGTGATCCCGTGGAATTTCCCGCTGCTGATGCTGGCGTGGAAGATCGCGCCCGCGCTGGCGGCCGGCAACACGGTCGTGCTCAAGCCCGCCGAAGACACCTCGCTCACCGCGCTGCTCTTCGCGGAGATCTGCGAAGAGGCGGGCCTGCCGCAGGGTGTGGTCAATATCGTCACCGGCGCCGGCGAGACCGGCAAGGCGGTGGTCGAGCATCCCGGCATCGACAAGATCGCCTTTACCGGCTCGACTGAAGTCGGCCGCCTCATCCGCATCGCCACCGCCGGCACCGGCAAGAAGCTCACGCTTGAGCTCGGAGGCAAGTCGCCCTTTATCGTGTTTGAGGATGCCGATCTCGATGCCGCGGTCGAGGGTGCCGTCGACGCTATCTGGTTCAACCAGGGCCAGGTCTGCTGCGCCGGCTCGCGCCTGCTGGTGCAGGAAAGCGTGGCCGAAAAACTCTACGCCAAATTGCGCGCCCGGATGGAAACCCTGCGCGTCGGCGACCCACTCGACAAGAACACCGACATCGGCGCCATCGTCTCGCCGAAGCAGCGGGCGCAGATCGATGGCCTGGTGAAGAAAGGTGTCGCCGAAGGCGCAACCCTCTTCCAGCCGAAAGGCTGTCCCGAGGGCTGCTTCTATCCGCCGACGTTGCTTAGCGGCGTCGAGCCCGCCTCGACAGTGGCGCAGGTCGAGATCTTCGGCCCCGTTCTCGTGGCGATGACGTTCCGCACGCCCGCCGAGGCCGTTCAGCTCGCCAACAACACGCGCTATGGTCTCGCCGCCAGCATCTGGAGCGAGAACATCAACGTTGCGCTCGACCTCGCGCCCAAGGTCAAGGCCGGCGTCGTATGGGTGAACTGCACCAACCAGTTCGACGCCTCCGCTGGCTTCGGCGGCTACCGCGAATCCGGCTTCGGCCGCGAGGGCGGGCGCGAAGGCATGTACGAATACCTCAAGCGCAAGCACGCCGCGAAAGTCGCCAAGACGGGGCCTGCCCGGGAAACTCTGCACGCGGAAGCCGCGACGGAACTTGCGCCGATCGACCGCACTGCGAAGCTGTTCATCGGCGGCAAGCAAGCGCGGCCCGATAGCGGCTATAGCCGTGCGATCCTGTCGCCCTCCGGGGCGCAGCTCGGCCTGGTTGGCGACGGCAACCGCAAGGACATCCGCAACGCCGTCGAAGCGGCGGCGAAAGCGGAAAGCTGGGCCTCCACCAGCGGTCACGCCCGCGCGCAGATTCTCTACTACTGCGCCGAAAACCTGTCGGCCCGCGCCGACGAATTCGCCAAGCGTCTGCGCAAAATGACTGGTGCGTCGTCCGCCGTTGCTTCGCGCGAAGTTGATGCCTCGATCCGCCGCCTCTTCACCTATGCCGCATGGGCAGACAAGTTCGACGGCGCGATCCACGATCCGCCCCTGCGCGGCGTGGTGCTGGCGATGAACGAGCCGCTGGGTGTGATCGGCATCGCCTGTCCGGATGAGGCGCCGCTGCTCGGTTTCGTGTCGCTGATGGCACCGGCCGTCGCGATGGGCAATCGCGTGGTGATGATACCGTCGGAGCGCCACCCGCTTGCCGCAACCGATTTCTATCAGGTGCTCGAGACATCCGATTTTCCCGATGGTGTCGTGAACATCGTCACGGGCACGCGCGATGCGCTGGCGCTCGTGCTGGCCGAGCACGGCAATGTGGACGCGGTTTGGTATTTCGGCGGCAGCGCCGTCCAGAAGATCGAGTCGGCCTCTGCCGGCGATCTGAAACGAACCTGGTGTGCAGGTGCGGTTCCTTGGGCCGATCCACATGAAAGCGAGGGCCGCCACTTCCTGCGCCACGCCACCCAGGTCAAGAACATTTGGATTCCCTACGGCGCCTGATCCGTGCAGGATGACCGTTCGGTAAGCGGGGTTCTGAAATGAGTTTGTTGCGCAAGGCGCTGGTCGGTGCCGTATTCGCTGTCGCCGCCGGCACCTTGGCCGTCGCCGCATCCGCGCCGATCCAGCCGGCGGTCGTCTATGGTATGGGCGGCAAGTTCGACAAATCCTTCAACGAGGCGCTCTACCGCGGGGCCGAGCGGTTCAAGACCGAGACGAAGACGCCTTATATCGAGTTCGAGATCACCAACGAGACGCAGTACGAGCAGGTCTATCGCCACTTCGCCCAGCACAATCGAAACCCGATCATCGGAGTCGGCTTCTCGCAGATCGCGGCCGTGACCAACGTCGCAAAATCCTTCCCCAACATCCATTTCACGCTGATCGACAGCACGATCCGCCTGCCCAACGTCCAATCCGTCCAGTTCCGCGAGGAGGAAGGCTCCTTCCTCGTTGGCGTGCTGGCGGCGCTTGCGTCGAAGACGCATACGGTCGGCTTCGTCGGCGGGATGGACGTGCCGCTGATCCGCCGCTTCGCCTGCGGCTATGCCCAGGGCGTGCGCTATGCCGATCCGAGGGCCGTGGTCATCCAAAGCATGGCCGGCACCACGCCCGAAGCCTGGACCGATCCAGCGCGCGGCGGCGAGTTGGCGCGGCAGCAATTCGATCGCGGCGTGGACGTGATCTACGCAGCGGCGGGCGAGACCGGCCTCGGCGTGCTGCAGGCCGCGACCGACGCGCACAAATACGCCATCGGCGTCGACTCCAACCAGAACTACCTGCACCCCGGCACGATGCTGACATCGATGGTCAAGCGCGTGGACGTTGTCGCCTACAATGCGCTGAAGGCGGCGCAGGCCGGCACCTGGAAGGCCGGCTACACGATCCTCGGCCTCAAGGAAGGCGGCGTCGACTATGCCTATGACCAGTTCAACGCCAAGCTGATCTCGCCCGCCATGAAGGCGAAGGTCGATCAGGCGAAGGCGGACATCATCGCGGGTAAGCTCAAGGTGCATGACTACGAGAGCACCAATTCCTGCAACCTGTGACGCATGCGAATGGAGCCGGCGGCCCTTGAACTGAGGAACATTGAGAAGTTCTTCGGCCCCATGCATGCCAATCGCGGCGTGTCGCTTGCGATCCGCAAAGGCTCCATCGCCGGCATCATCGGCGAGAACGGCGCCGGCAAGTCGACGGTGATGAGCATCGTCTACGGCCTCTACGCCGCCGACAGCGGCGAGATTCTGATCGACGGCGCGCCGGTCCGCATTTCGAGCCCGCGCGACGCCATCGCCAAGGGCGTCGGGATGGTGCATCAGCATTTCATGCTGGTGGACACGTTCACCGTGCTGGAGAACGTTATCTTGGGCGCCGAAGCCGGCGGCATGCTGAGGCCCAGCCTTGCGAAAGCCCGCGCCGAACTCGAACGGCTCGAGAGCGAATTCGGCCTGAAAGTCGATCCCGACGCGATCGTCGCCGATCTTCCGGTCGGCGAACAGCAGCGCGTGGAAATCCTGAAAGCCCTATTCCGTGGCGCCCGCATTCTCATCCTGGACGAGCCGACCGCCGTCCTGACGCCGCAGGAGACCGACCAGCTCTTCCGCATCCTCAAAAGTCTGAAGGACCGTGGCACGACCATTGTCCTGATCAGCCACAAGTTGCGCGAGATCATGGCGGCGACCGACATCGTCCACGTCATGCGTCACGGACAGGTCGTCGCTAGCCGGGAGACCGCGAAGACCGACCGCGAAGAGCTCGCTGAGCTGATGGTCGGCCGCAAGGTGCGGCTCTCGCTCGACAAAGTGCCGGCCAAGCTGGGCGCACCGGCAATGATCGCCGAACATCTGACAGCCCCCGGGTTGACTGATGTGAGCTTCACGCTCCGCGCCGGCGAGGTCGTCGGCATCGCCGGTGTCTCAGGCAACGGCCAGACCGAATTGCTCGAAGTCCTCTCCGCGATCCGCGCGCCGTCCTCGGGAAAGCTGATCGTCGGCGAGCGTACGATCACGCGAGAGCGTCCGTCCGATCCGGCGCAGATGCGCAAGCTCGGCGTCGCGCACGTCCCAGAAGACCGCCACCGCTACGGCATGGCCGGCGACTTCACGGCCGCCGAGACCTCGGTTCTCGGCTTCGAGCGCAAGGCGCCCTTCACCCGGCGCGGCCTGCTCGACTATGGCGCGATGACGAAACATTGCGCCACGCTGATGGATCGTTACGACGTCCGCCCGCGCCGGCCCTCGCAGCGCGCGACGAGTTTCTCCGGCGGCAATCAGCAGAAACTGGTGCTGGCCCGCGAGACCTCGCAGTCCCCGCGCGTGCTGCTCGTCGGCCAGCCGACCCGCGGCGTCGATATCGGCGCCATCGAGTTCATCCACCGCCAGCTCATCGCCTATCGCGACGCCGGCTGCGCCATTCTTGTTGTGTCCGTGGAACTGGACGAGATCCTCTCCCTCGCTGACCGCATCCTCGTCATGTATGCCGGCCGCATTGCGGGCGGGGTCGACGCCGCATCGGCCGACGAGCGCACCCTCGGCCTCATGATGGCCGGTGTCCACGGGGCGGCGGCATGAACGCCCGTACCAAGCTGCCGCTCTGGGTCGATATCGGCGTGATACCGATCGCCAATGTGCTGCTAGCCTTCGCGGTCGCCGGCCTTGTCGTGCTTGCCGTTGGCGCAAGCCCGCTCGAGGCGGTGAAATCGCTCATCGCCGGATCCCTCGGCGATTCCGAGGCCGTCGGCTACACGCTCTATTACACGACGAATTTCATCTTCACAGGCCTCGCAGTCGCGGTCGCTTTCCACGCCGGGCTGTTCAACATCGGCGGCGAGGGCCAAGCCTATCTCGGTGGCCTTGGCGCCGGCCTCGCGGCGTTGGCGCTCGATCACGCCGTTCCATCATACGTCGCTATCCCTCTGGGAGTCGCGGGCGCCGCCGCCATCGGCGCGCTGTGGGCGGCCATCCCGGGCTATCTCCAGGCCTATCGCGGCAGCCACATCGTCATCACCACAATCATGTTCAACTTCATCGCCGCGGCGATCATGGTCTATCTGATGGTCAATGTGCTGATCGCGCCCGGCTCGATGTCACCGGAGAGCCGCGAGTTCTCCACGGCCGCGCTGCCGGTCGTGAGCGATATCCTCAACGGCATGGGCTTCGCGGTGGATCAGTCGCCGCTCAATCTCTCGCTCGTGCTAGCTCTTCTGTGTTGCGTTGGAGTCTGGCTCCTGATCTGGCACACACCGTTTGGCTATGACGTGCGTACGCTCGGCTTCAACCCGAACGCTGCGGTCTATGCCGGCGTCGATCCCAAGCGCCTCACCGTCATCGTCATGTGCATTTCCGGCGCGCTCGCGGGCCTCGTCGGCGTCAACGAGATTCTCGGCGTGCATCACCGTCTGCTGCTCGATTTCGCCGCCGGCTACGGCTTCGGCGGCATCGCGGTGGCGCTGATGGGTCGCAATCATCCGCTCGGCATCGTGCTGGCAAGCCTCCTCTTCGGCATCCTTCAGCAGGGCGGCACCGAACTCTCCTTTGACATGCCGATGATCACGCGCGACATGGTCGTCGCGATCCAGGGCCTCGTCATCCTGTTCTCCGGTGCTCTCGCCAACCTGCCACGGCCCTGGCTGGAGGCGCCGTTCCTCTGGCTCGCCCAGCGCCGCACCGCCGCGACGGAGGAGGGGCCGTGATGGACTGGCTCGCCATCGCCTTTCAGACCTTCTCCGCGACCTTGCGAGTCGCGACGCCGCTGATCCTCTGCGCCATGGGTGGCCTATTCTCGGAGCGCAGCGGCATCATCGATGTCGGCCTGGAAGGCAAGATGCTCGCGTCGGCCTTCGCCGCGGCAGCGATAGCAGCCGTAACCGGCTCACCCTGGCTGGCGCTCGGCGGCGCTGTAGCGGTCTCGTGCGCCATGGCGCTGTTGCACGGCTTCGCCTGCATCACCCATCGGGGCAACCAGGTGGTGAGCGGAGTCGCGATCAACATCCTGGCTTCGGGTCTCACCGTCGTGTTCGGCATCGCCTGGTTCCAGGCAGGCGGCCAGACTCCGTCGCTCGCCAATTCGGCCCGTTTCATGCCGCTTGCAGGTGGCTTCAGCATCCTGGTCTATGTCGCGCTCGCGGTCGTCGCGTTGACCTGGTGGGTGGTCGCGCGCACCCGCTTCGGCCTGCGCCTGCGCGCGGTCGGCGAGGCACCGGCGGCAATCGACGCGGCTGGCATTTCCGTGACCTGGTTGCGCTACCGCGCGCTCCTGATCTGCGGGGTCTTCACCGGCATCGCCGGCACCTATCTGTCGATCTCCCAGAACGCGAATTTCTCGAAGGACATGAGCGCGGGACAGGGCTATATCGCGTTGGCCGCCCTGATCTTCGGCAAATGGCGGCCGCTGCCGGCCTTCGGCGCTTGCCTCGTCTTCGGCCTGCTTGACGCCGTCGCGATCCGGCTGCAAGGGGTGAGCGTGGCGGGCATCGGCGAGATCCCGGTCCAGTTCATCCAGGCGCTGCCCTATGTCCTGACCGTGATCCTGTTGGCCGGCCTGATCGGCAAGGCGGTCGCGCCGAAAGCGATCGGCGTTCCGTATGAAAAAGAGCACTGACATGAGCACGCCGACGCCGGAGATGATCGCACAGGGCCGCCTGATGATGGCCCGCGCGCACGCGCCCTATTCGAACTTCCGCGTCGGCGCGGTGCTGAAGGGCGAGGGCGGCAAGCTCTATGCCGGCTGCAATGTCGAGAACGCCTCCTATCCGGAAAGCTGCTGTGCCGAGTCCTCCGCGATCAGTGTCATGGTCGCAGACGGTGAGAAGAAGATCGCAGAAATTCTGGTCATGGCCGAGGCCGACGAACTGGTGACGCCCTGCGGCGGCTGCCGCCAGAAGCTGCGTGAATTCGCCTCCGACACCGTCCCGATCTATCTCTGCTCGCCGGAGGGTCTGCGCCACACGGTCACGCTGGGCGACCTTCTGCCGATGTCGTTTGGACCGGATCATCTGAAGAATACGGCCAAGCTCTGATGCTGCCGCAGGAGATCATCCGCAAGAAACGCGACGGCAGCGCGCTGAACGAAGACGAAATCGTCTTCGCGGTGAGGGGCATCGCCGACGGCGGATTCTCGGAAAGCCAGGTCTCTGCCTTCGCCATGGCGGTGTTCTTCCAGGGCATGAACGCCGCCGAGCGCGTCGCCTTCACCCGCGCGATGACCCATTCCGGCCGCGTGCTCTCCTGGGACGATCACGCGCTGGGCGGCCCGGTTCTCGACAAGCATTCGACCGGCGGCGTCGGCGACAAGGTCTCGATCATGCTTGCACCCATCGTCGCTGCCTGCGGCGGCGTGGTGCCGATGATCTCCGGCCGCGGCCTCGGCCACACCGGTGGAACGCTCGACAAGATGGGCGCCATCCCCGGTTATCGCTGCGATCCCGACATCGAGACCTTCCAGCGCGTGACACGCGAGGTCGGCTGCGCGATCATCGGCCAGACCGCCGACTTGGCGCCGGCAGACCGCCGCCTCTATGCGGTACGCGACGTGACCGCGACGGTCGAATCCATTCCGCTGATCTCCGCTTCGATCCTTTCGAAAAAGCTCGCTGCCGGCCTTCAGGGTCTTGCGATGGACGTCAAGACCGGTTCTGGCGCCTTCATGGCCAAGCACGAGGACGCGCGCGAGCTCGCGCAGACGTTGGTCTCGATCGGGCAGGGTGCCGGCTTGCCGATCACCGCGCTCGTCACGGACATGGATTCGGTCCTCGGCACGACCGCCGGCCACACCCTGGAGGTGATCGAGGCAATTGATTATCTAGCCGGCAGGGGCACGCGCGACCGGCGCCTGCACGAAGTCACCATCGCGCTCGCCGCCGAGATGCTGCTCTTGGGCAAGCTGGTGCCCAATCTCGAAGAAGGCTGTGACGAAGCACAGCAGGCCCTCGATTCCGGCCGTGCCGTCGAAGTCTTCGCGCGCATGGTCGCCGCGCTGGGCGGCCCCGCCGACTTCGTCGAGAAGTCCGACAAATATCTCATGAAGGCGCCGGTCGTGAAACCGGTCATTGCCAAACGCACGGGCTTCGTCCAGCCCATGAACACCCGCCAGATCGGAGTCGAGCTGATCGATCTCGGCGGCGGCCGCCGCAAGACTAGCGATGTGCTGAACCTCGCCGTCGGCTTTTCCGAATTCGTGCCTGCCGGTACCAAGGTCTCCAAAGGCGACACGCTCGCCCTGGTCCACGCTGCTGACGAACACTCGGCCGACGCGGCGGTTGCCGTCTTGGGCCGCATTCTCCACATCGATGATCCTGAACCCGCCGCGCGTCCGGTGGTGATGGAACGGATCCTCGCCTAGACCGCACCCCACATCCTGAGCCGCGCCACGCCACCGTCCGGGATGATGTTCAGACGCACGAACTGCACTGGCTCATGCGTCGCGATCTCCGCCGCGAAGCGGTGCTCGTGATCCGCCGAGAGTTTCTGCTCCGGCAACAGGACCGGCCAATACATCGATTGCGTGATCAGCGATTCCTTCGGCAGCGCGCTCGGCCCCATAGCCTGGATGAAACAGCGGTCGGGAAAGTTGCCCTTGAAATGGTGGGTATCGACGATGATCTCTTGGATTCGCCCCGGCCTGGCTAGCTTCACGATGGACCAGTCATGCCCCGGCTCGCGCCGCCGCCGCGTCTCCCAGCCATCGCCCATGTCCTGCGCCTTGCCCGGCGCCAGCATGTTGGACACCCGGCCGAAATGCTCGTCATTCGCCGCCACCGGCAGCGCGCCGTTTTCCATGGCCGCAAGATCGATCCGCTCGCCCGCCGTCCAGTCGCGCACCACCTGACCGTAGACCCGCAATCGCGCCACGCCACCATCGGGAAAGATGTTCAGCCTCAGATGCGTCACCACATCGGGCATCGAAACGGCGAAAACCAATCGGTCATTGCCTTTGAGCGCCGTAGCCGGAACGAGTGTTTTCCAGCCGTCTCGCGGGTGGCGTTCACGCGAATGGCACCATTCCAAAGAGACCGCGGGGGGATAGTTCCCGGTGAAATTCCGCGTGTCGATCTCGACGCCATGAACAATGCCAGGTTTTCCCAATCGCACAACGCAGGCGTCGTGCCCCGCATCGCGGCGACGGCGGCTTTCCCAGCCGTCCATCCACTTGCCGTTCTCGTCGTATTTTCCGGGGATGAAAACCGGCTCGGCCGGATCGATCAGCCGTTCTTTCGCCGCGAAGAAATCGTCCGTCGCGAACACGACCTCGCCGCCCAGCCGCGGCTGCGCCAGATCCACCCAATTCTTTGTGAAATCTTCCATGCCCTCTCTCTAGGTCAGATCGGTAAGGCGCAACCGCGCGATCTTGTGGATCTCATCGAGCGCCGTGCGAAACTCGGTCTTCGGATCGTTGTTCAGCCGCGCGCGGAATTCGACCAGAATCTCCTGGCGCGTGAAACCGCGCACCGCCTTGATGAAAGGAAAGTTGAATCGCGCTGCATAGTTCTCGTTCAGCCGCCTGAACTCGGCGAGTTCCTCGCGCGAGCAATTGTCGAGACCGGCGCCCGCCTGCTCCGAGGTCGACTCAGCGGACATCTTCACCCGTCCCGCGAGGCTCGGATGCACGCCGATCAGCGCCAGCTTGGCCTTATCGTCCGTCGTCTCGACCGCGCGGCGTAACGCGGTCGCGAGGCCATCCAGCGTATCGAGCGCCCCGTGCGGCTCACGCCGCCACGCTTCAACCGCGAACCAGGGCGAATGTTCATAGACGCCACCATAAATCCGCACGAACTCTTGTTCGTTCAGTGTGCTCGGCGGCGTGCGGAAACGATCAGCCGGCATATGGATGCATCTCGCGCCAGTGCCGCGCGATGTCGATACGGCGGCAGAACCAGACGTCCTTGTGCTCGCTGGCATAGCGCAGGAAGCGCTCCAGCGCGGCGATCCGTCCCGGCCGCCCGACGATACGGCAATGCAGTCCGACCGACATCATCTTCGGTGCCGTCTCGCCCTCGGCGTAGAGCACGTCGAACGTGTCTTTGAGGTAGGTGAAGAATTGATCGCCCGAATTGAACCCCTGCGCCGCCGCGAAGCGCATGTCGTTGGCGTCCAGCGTATAGGGCACGACGAGGTGCGGCTTGCCGTTTTCCGTTACCCAGAAGGGCAAATCGTCATTGTAGTCGTCGGCGTCGTAGAGAAATCCGCCATGCTCGACCACCAGTCGCCGTGTGTTCGGGCTGGTGCGGCCGGTATACCAGCCGGGCGGCGCCTCGCCGGTCAGCGCGCGCAGCACCTCGACGGCTTTGGCGACATGCGCCCGCTCCGTCGCCTCGTCGACATATTGGTAGTTGATCCAGCGATAGCCGTGCGAACAGATTTCATGGCCGTCCTTCAGGAAGGCGTCCGCCATGGCCGGATAGCGTTCCAGCGCCGCCGCCACGGCGAAGATCGTCACCGGCAGATTGTACTTGCGGAACAGCCGCAGCAACCGCCACACCCCGGCGCGGGAGCCATATTCGTAGATCGACTCCATGCTCATATGCCGCGCGCCGGGCACCGGGGCGGCATTGATGATCTCGGAAAGGAACGTCTCGGCCCCCTCATCGCCATGGAGCACGGAATTCTCGCCGCCTTCCTCGTAGTTGAGCACGACTTGCACCGCGATCCGCGCGCCGCCGGGCCAGCGCGGATGGGGCGGCGTTGCGCCGTAACCGATCAGATCGCGTGGATATTGGGCAGACACGAGCGACTTTCGAGTTCGGATGCGGAAACCGTTGACCACACTATACACAAGGCGCTTTACAGCCCAAGCGGCGTGGCACCATCATGGCCACGAAAGAAAGGTTGCTTCGTGGGACGGTTGACGACGCATGTTCTGGACACGGCGCATGGCTGCCCCGGCGCCGGCATCGCCGTGCGTCTGTATACGGAGGACGGCGCCGAGTTCGTCGCCGAGGCCCACACCAATGCCGAAGGCCGCTGCGACGCGCCGCTGCTGGAGGGCGCGGCGATGAAGCCCGGCCACTACGTTCTGGCGTTCGAGGTCGGTGACTATTTCCGCCGCAGGGGGGTCGCGCTTGCCGACCCGCCCTTCCTCGACACGGTGCGCATTGCGTTCGGCATCGCCGATCCGGGCAACCACTACCATGTGCCGCTCCTCATCTCGCCGTACGGCTATTCCACCTATCGCGGTAGCTAGCGATGCGCGATACGGTCCGCTTCCGGCTCGACGGCATCCTGCACGAAATCCGCAATCCCGATCCGTCGCTGACAGTGCTGCGCTGGCTGCGCACGACCGCCGGCCGTCCAGGCACCAAGGAAGGCTGCGCCGAAGGCGATTGCGGGGCCTGCACCGTCGTTATCGGCGACGGCAAGACGGCGTGGCGCGCCGTCAATGCCTGCATTCTCTTTCTGCCCATGCTCGACGGCCAGACCCTGTTCACCGTCGAGAGCCTGAGCCCGCCCGAGGGTCCTCTGCACCCGGTGCAACAGGCGATGGTCGATACCAACGCCTCGCAATGCGGCTTCTGCACTCCGGGTTTCGTAATGTCGCTCTACGCCCACTATCTGAACCGCGGCGAGACCGATCGTGAGACGGTGAACGACGCGCTGGCCGGCAATCTCTGCCGCTGCACCGGCTACGGCCCGATTGTCGAGGCGGCGAAGCGGATGAACGATTTCCCGTGGGCCGAACCCGCCGACACGGCGCCGCCGCAGAACTTCGAAAGCCTCGCCATCGATCACGTCTGCGAGCGCACGGGCCAGCGCAAGCGGTTCTTCGCGCCGCGCAGCACAAGCGAACTCGCCGATCTCCTGCTCGAACATCCCCAAGCCGTGCTTCTAGCCGGCGCCACCGATGTCGGCCTCTGGGTAACCAAGCAGCATCGGACGTTGCCCACGGTCATCTCCATCGCCTC
>Ga0265314_10002237_pt1 | contig 20093 bp, 14 predicted proteins | sample 4126metaG_FD_203106 | JGI IMG/M metagenome (GOLD analysis project Ga0265314, IMG submission 203106) | Rhizosphere microbial communities from Carex aquatilis grown in University of Washington, Seatle, WA, United States - 4-1-26 metaG | ecosystem: Host-associated > Plants > Roots > Rhizosphere >... | reverse complement strand
TGCCGGCTTGCAGCATGCTTAAACCAAAACGATTTATCAAAAAAGTGCTGAGAAAGACGAAACCGCCGAAGAGGAAAAGACCTTCGAGGAAAATCGCCGGATACACAATCCAGGAATTCGGATTGGCCAGCACATTCATATAGGCCTGAACTGGCGGCGTAGGCGGTTTATTCGGATCGCGTACCGGCTTGGGTTCCTTGCGCGCGGCGTTCCAGAACGCAACCATGACCAGCATCGACAATCCGCCAAGTACCAGGAAGACTTTGCGCCAGCCGATGTACTCGCCGCAGCCACCGCCCAAGGGGCCGCTCAAGACGCTGCCGAGCATCAGGGCGCTCATGAATTGTCCGAGCATTGCCTGGCGATTGGCGGGAGAGAACTTGTCGCCGATGTAAGCGATCGCCAGAGGAATAATGGAGGCCGCGAAAATACCGGTAATGAACCGCAACGCAATGAGCAGGTAAAGTCCAACATTGCCGTCCGGCACGAATGCGCAGGCAGCCGTGCCAAAAGCGAAGAACGTGAAGCCCAGCGCCATGACGTGGACTTTGCCGATGCGATCGCCCAGAGGTCCGTAAATCAGTTGTCCGAGACTGTAGGGAAAAGCATAGGCGGAGACGACGTAAGCGGCGGTTCCGATCGGAACTTTGAATTCACCGGCGACCGTGTTAAGGAGCGGGTCGACGACGCGCGCATCGGAAGCCACCATGAACGCCGCGGCGCCGAGGACCAGTAGTGAAACGCGAGGACCGGAGAATTGATCGGAGGCGCTTTCCAAGTTGAACTCCAAAGTTAAGCAGACGCATTCTTAATATAGTACGAGTACGTATTTTCCAGTAAAATCGGGGAAATAAGCGAAAGAGCACGAGATTCTTGGGAGTTCAGAAACTCACTCCAACATGCGCTTGGCATTTCCCCGCTATTCCCCGTTTTGCGGTGTAATTATTACGTTTACGTATTATATTCTGGTTTGACTTAAGTCGTTCACAGGAAAAACTAAAACATGTGGGTTGCGTACGCGTTTGTGACGGTTATCTGCTGGGGACTGTACGGCGCGTTCCTCAATAAAGGAGCGATCGAGTTCCAGCACGATCGCATGAAAGCGTTTCTTTTTGTAGGTCTGGCATACGTTCTGATCGGCGTGATCATCCCGCTGGCCTTGATCGCGATCAATGGCAAGGAACCGAAGTGGGAATTCAAATCCGAAGGCATCTGGATGTCCCTCTTCGCCGGCATCCTCGGCGCCGTCGGAGGGTTGACAGCGCTGTTCGCGCTGAACACACATCCGCTCACTCTTGAAGAACAGCCCGCTGCCGCCGCGTCGCAAGTGATGTCGCTGGTGTTCGCCGGCGCTCCTATTATCGCCGCGACTTACGGTCTGATCATCAAGCCGCCCAAAGACGGTTTCAGCAGCCTCGACTGGCGCTTCATTGCGGGCCTCGTTTTCGCCGCCGCCGGCGGCTGCCTGGTCACGCTGTTCAGGCCGAGTTGAATTTTTTTACCACGGAGCGCACAGAGATCACAGAGGGACGCAAAAATTCAATTCAGAAGTTCTCTGTGATCTCTGTGCGCTCTGTGGTTCATTTATTATAGTCAGAACGGAACCCGAGAGCCGCGCATGCCCGGACCTTTTCACGATCTGGCCGCTGAGAAGCTCGACCTCAACGCGCTGGCAGAACTTCAGTCCGCAAAACTCCGCGCGATGCTGCACGCCATCGCGAACGGCAACAAATTTTACAAAGCGCGCCTGAAATCGGCGGGCGTAAAAGCAGGCGACATCGCCAAAGCCGCGATCGCCGATCTTCCCTTCACTACAAAACTCGATCTGGTCAAAGACCAGTCCGACAACGCGCCCTTCGGCACGAACCTGTCGTTTCCGCTCGCTGAATACGTGCGCTTTCATCAGACTTCTGGCAGCACCGGCAGTCCGCTGCGCTGGCTCGACACGCCCGAAAGCTGGGAGGTGTTGCTGCGCAACTGGTCGTGGATCTATTCCGCCGCCGGCGTGAAACCCAAAGACCGGGTCTGCTTCGCGTTTTCGTTCGGGCCCTTTCTCGGCTTCTGGTCCGCCTTCGAGGCGGCTGTGCGCTACGGCGCGCTTTGTTTTCCGGCGGGCGGGCTGAGCACCTCCGCGCGGCTGCGCTTCATGCTCGACAATGGCATCACGGTCGTCTGCTGCACGCCGACCTACGCGCTGCGCATGGCCGAAGTCGCGGCCGACGAGAAAGTCAACATCGCCCTCTCGCCCGTGCGCCTGCTGCTCGTCGCCGGCGAACCCGGCGGCAGCGTGCCGCAGACGCGCGCGCGCATCGAAGAATCCTGGGGCGCGCGCTGCGTCGATCACTACGGCATGACCGAAGTCGGCCCGGCCTGTTTCGAGTGCGAAAAAAATCGCGGACGCCTGCACATCATCGAGAGCGAATACATTGCCGAGTGCATCGATCCCAAGTCGGGCAAAGCCGTCGCCGACGGTGAGAGCGGCGAACTGGTTCTGACCAATCTCGGCCGCACCGCGAGTCCCGTCATTCGCTACCGCACCGGCGACATCGTGTGCATGAAGCGCCACACGCCCTGCGCGTGCGGCCGTTCGTTCCTGTCGCTGGAAGGCGGAATTCTCGGCCGCGTCGACGACATGCTTCTGGTGCGCGGCGTGAACGTGTATCCCAGCGGCGTCGAAGAAGTCGTGCGGCGCTTTCCGGAGATCGCCGAATTCCGCGTCGAAGTCGACCAGCAGCGCGCGATGACCGAATTGAAAGTGATCATCGAAGTGAACGGCGACGCCGATGAAGCTGCCGGCATCTCGAAAAAACTCGCCGCCGAATTTCAGCGCGTTTTTTCGTTGCGCATCCCGATCGAACTGGCCGCCGCGGACAGTCTGCCGCGCTTCGAAATGAAAGCCCGGCGCTGGGTGCGTGTGCGGGAATAGTAGTAACGACTTTAGTCGTTTGGGTAGTGGCAGGAGTCTCAGAAGCGAAGGGGAACGACTAAAGTCGTTACTACAATGAGCGAAGTCAAAGTCTCAAATTTATGCAAACGCTTCCAGGCCGACGCCGAGACGCGCGAGATTCTCGTCAACGCGTCGCTCTCCGTCGGCGCCGGAAAATCCCTCGCGATCATGGGCCCGTCGGGATCGGGCAAAACGACGCTGCTCAACATTCTCGGCACGCTCGACGCGCCAACGTCCGGCAGTGTGGACATTTTCGGCACCAATCCTTTTTCCCTTAACGAACGCGACCTGGCGCTCTTCCGCAACACGACGATTGGATTCATTTTTCAGTCGCACCACCTGCTGCCGCAATGCGGTGTGATCGAAAACGTGCTGATCCCCACGCTCGTAAACGGAGGAAAATCCGGCGGCGAACCGCGCGAAACGCGCGCGCGCCGGCTGCTCGAACGCGTCGGCCTCGGCCATCGGCTGAATGACCGCCCCGCGCGGCTCTCCGGCGGCGAACGCCAGCGCGCCGCCGTCGTGCGCGCGCTGATCAACGCGCCGAAGTTGCTCCTCGCCGACGAGCCGACCGGCAGCCTCGATCACGCGTCCGCCGAAATCATCGGCAACCTGCTCGCCGGATTGAAGCGCGAGGAAAACGTCGCGCTAATCGTGGTCACGCACACGACCGATCTCGCGAAAAAGATGGATGCGATTGTGAATCTCGTCGACGGCAAACTGCAAAATGGAACCGCCGATGAGCGCCGATAAACACCGATTCTTATCTTCGTGTTTTTTATCGGCGTTCATCCGCGTTCATCGGCGGTTTACAAAGGATGTCGCACGATGACGCGAACGGCGCTGATTTTCCGCAGCCTCGGCCATCACTGGCGCGCTCATTTCGCGGCGGGACTCGCGGCGGCGGTCGGTACGGCGGTGCTCGTCGGCGCGCTGCTGGTCGGCGATTCGGTGCGCTTCAGTCTCACCTCGATGGCGACCGAACGCCTGGGCGATGTCGATCGCGCGCTGATCGGCGGCGACCGCTTTTTTCGTGCTCAGCTTGCGGCGGACATGAGCGCTGCCGAGCCAGGCAGCGCGCAAAAATACGATCCGCTCATTCTCATTCCCGGCGTCTGCATCGGCGAAGACGACACTGCGCGCGCGACGCAAGTTCAGATTCTCGGCGTCACACCGAATTTCGGCCGCGACGAAAATTGGCCCAAAACGCCGCTCGAGAGCGGCAGCGTTTTTCTGAACGAATCGCTCGCAAAAGCGCTGCGCGCAAAAGTCGGCGACACGATTCGCGTGCGCATCCAGAAACCGAGCGCCGTTTCGCAGGACGCGCCTCTGGGCAACAAGGAGCAGAACGCCGCGCTGCTGCGCGCGAAAGTGGCGGCGATCCTTCCCGACCGCGGACTGGGCCGCTTCAGCTTCGCCGCGAACCAGACCGTGCCGCTCAACGCCTTTCTGCCGCTCGCCGATCTGCAGGAAAAGATCCAGCAGAAAGGCCGCGCGAATATTCTGCTGCAAGGCCCCGCGCCCAGCCGTCTCGCCGCAAATCCATCGCCCGATTCGGACGCGCTGAAAAAAGCATGGACGCTCGACGACGCGCAACTGAAACTGCGCGCGGATGACAAACTCGGCTTTCTCGAAATCACCACGCCGCGTGTATTTCTCGACGATAGCGTCTGCGATGCGCTGCTGAAGGAGAAAGGCGCGAACGCGCTGACGACGTATTTCGTCAACGGCCTGCGCGCGAACGGCAAAGAGACGCCGTATTCCATGATCACGGCGGCCGAAGCGCCGCTGGTGCCGGCCGATCTGAAAGAGAATGAAATCATTCTCACCGATTGGTGTGCCGAGGATCTGCAGGCCAAAGTTGGCGACAAAGTTGAGATCGAATACTACACCGTCGGCTTGCTTCGAAAGCTCGAAACGCGCAAGGCTGAGTTCACCGTGAAATCGATCATTCCAATCGCGGGACTGCAGGCCGACCGTGGACTGATGCCCGATTTTCCCGGCATCGCCGACGTCGATTCGACGCACGATTGGGATTCGAGCATCCCCATCGACATGAAAAAGATCCGCACGAAGGACGAAGACTATTGGAAAAAATACCGCGGCACGCCGAAAGCTTACATCGCGCTGAAGAAAGGCGTCGAACTCTGGCAAAACCGTTTCGGAAAATTCAGCGCGCTGCGATTTCCGCTCGAAGGCGATCCGGAAAAAGCGAAGACCGCGCTGACGCAGAAGATTCGTGAGAAAATGACGCCGGCGAGCGTCGGACTGCAGTTCACTCCCGTGCGCGCGCTGGCGTTGCAGGCCAGTTCTCAAGCGCTCGATTTCGGCATGCTCTTCCTCGGCTTCAGTTTTTTCCTGATCGCCGCCGCGGTGCTGTTGATGGCGCTCGTGTTTCAGTTCAACGTCGAATCGCGCGCGAGCGAAACTGGACTTTTACTCGCCGTCGGCTTCACACCGCGCGCCGTGCGTTCCCTGCTATGGCGCGAAGGCGTGCTGATGGCCGCGCTGGGCTCGCTCGCGGGGGTGGCCTTTGGAAGTTTCTATGCGCAGGCGATGCTGAACGCGCTGAACACGCGCTGGCGCGACGCGGTCGGCACCGATGCGCTGCAATACCACGGCGAAGTGCAATCGCTCGTGATCGGCGGAATCTCCGGCGTGATCGTCGCAGCGCTCGCGATTTATTTCGCAGTTCGCAAACAGGCCGCGAAAGCGCCGCGCGAATTGCTGGCCTCAACGGGACTCGAAACACCGCAGCAGCAACCGCCTTCGAAATGGTGGAAAATCATCGGCGGAGTTTGTTTCGTGGGCGGAATCGGCGTGCTCGTTCAGGCCTTCCGTACGCACGACGCCTCGGCCGCCGAGGCGTTTTTCTCCGCCGGAAGCATGCTGCTGATCGCGCTGCTCGCGGCGGTGCGGCTGCTGCTTGCTGAAGGAAAGACGACGGAAGTCGCGACCTCGATTTCAAATCTGGGCGTGCGCGGAGCGACGCGGCGCGCGGGCCGCAGCCTCGCCACAGCGGCGCTTCTGGCGAGCGGTAGTTTCCTCGTCGTCGCGGTCGGAGCCAACAAACAGGACGCGGCGGCCGGAGCCGACCAAAAAGAGTCGGGAACCGGTGGCTTCGCGCTTTATGCAAAATCGACCGTGCCGATTTTCGAGGACCTGAACACGCCAAAAGGCCGCGCCAACATGGGCGTGAAAGACGAAGGCCTCGACGGCGTGACGATCTATCCATTCCGCGTGAAAGCCGGCGACGAAGCGAGCTGCCTCAATCTCAACCGCGCGCAACGGCCGAAAATTCTTGGCGTACCCGAATCGTTTATCAAGCGCGGCGGTTTCACGTTCGTTACGGGTGAGACAAAATCGACTCCTGCAAATTGGGAACGAATTCACGACAAGCCGATCGTTCAGAACGCCTCGCCGACATCGCCGCAAGTCGAGCGCATCAGCGCGATCTGCGATTTCCAATCGTTGACGTGGGCGCTGGGCAAAAATACCGGAGACGAGATCGCCGTTCCCGACGAGAAGGGCACCGACCAGAAAATCCGCGTCGTCTGCACAGTCGCCAACAGCATCCTGCAAGGCAGCATTCTAATTTCAGAAGATGATTTTCTGAAACTCTACCCGAGCGAAGGCGGCTATCGCGAATTCCTGATCGACGCCCCGCCCGGCAAAGCGAAACAGGTCGCCGAATTTCTCGAAAGTACGTTGCGCGACGAAGGATTTTCGGCGATGCCGGCGGTGAAGCGACTGGCCGAATTCAACGCGGTCGAGAACACGTATCTTTCAACCTTCCAGGCACTCGGCGCGCTGGGCATGCTGCTGGGATCGTTGGGATTGGGCATCGTCGTGCTGCGCAACGTTCTCGAACGCCGCGGCGAACTGGCGGTGCTGCGCGCAATCGGATTTTCGCGCGGCGCCATCGGCTGGCTTGTGCTCAGCGAACACCTGTGGCTGCTTGTGTTGGGCCTGGGAGCCGGCGTCCTCGCCGCGCTGCCCGCAATCGCGCCGATGCTCGGTTCGACCAGCGTGCCGGTACCATGGGAATCGATCGGTCTTTCGTTGCTTTTAATTTTCGGATGCGGCCTGCTGGCGTCGGTTCTCGCCACGTGGGCGATGCTGCGCGCGCCGCTGGTTGCGGCACTGCGGAATGAATAAATTGGGGCGGTCATTTGTCAGTGGTCAGTAGTCCATTGTTTGGAGAATTCGCAATGCATCAGGAACGCGCCATCACTTCGACCTGTGTTCTCGGACTGGCTCTCTTTCTTAGTGCGTCGGCCGTGCGCGCCGAAGACCAGGTGGTTTACAGCAACGATTTTGAAAAAGCGGAGATCGACAAGGAAGCCAGCACGCTCGATTTCCTCGTTCTCGGCGACGGCGAATTCAAAGTGAAAAGCATCGATAACAACAAGGTTCTCGAACTGACGCCGACGCCGCTGGAAACCTACGGCCTTCTTTTCGGACCGACCGAAGCAGAAGACGTTTCAGTGCAGGGGCGATTTTTCGGGACGTCGTCCGGCCGGCGCTTCCCCGTTTTCGCCGTCGGACTAAACGGTGTCGGTGGCTATCAGTTGCGCGTGAACCCGGCGAAGAAGGCGCTCGAACTGATCAAAGGCGAAGATGTGAAAAAGAGCATTCCCTACACGTGGACGACGAACACCTGGATCGTCGCGTCGCTCTCGCTGAAAAAAGTAAAGGACGGCGCGTGGCTGCTGAGCGGCAAAGTGTGGGAGCACGGCAAGGAAGAGCCCAAAGAGGCGTCGCTCACGTTTGACGAGACCGAGAAGCCGACCGCCGGCCGCAGCGGCGCCTGGGGCATCCCCTACTCCGCCCTGCCGATCCGCATCGACGATCTCGTCGTGAAGAAACTGAAGTGAATGCATGATTCATACTGCATAAACGGAATGGCGAGAACGCCGCGAAATTATGCATTATGCGTTGTGCATTATTCTCTTTAGACTCCGAAGCGCATGAATGATCCGGATATCCTCGTAAAGTTGTTCGTCATTGCGCTGGTTGTTTACGCGACCAGTTTGCACGAGATGGCTCATGCGTACGTCGCGACGTGGTGCGGCGATCCGACGCCGGGACGCCACGGGAGGCTGACGTGGAATCCAATTCCGCATCTGCAGCCGGTGCTCACCGCGGTGATTTTGCCGGTGCTCTTCTACATGACGAGTAGCAGTCTGTTCTGCCTGGCGCAAACACCCATCGATCCATCGCGCATGCGTAAGCCGCTTCGCGATCACGCGCTGACGGCGCTGGCCGGTCCGGTGACGAACTTTTTATTCATGGGCCTGCTGATCGGCATTCTCTGGATTCCGGGAGTATATCAATATCGAATCGACTCGCGCCATTTGGAACCTGCAAACTGGCTGACCGCAATTTTGCCAATCGCCGGGTTCTGGAATCTCATCCTTGGAGTATTCAACCTGCTTCCGATCCCGCCGCTGGATGGATACAGGATCGCGCGAGCTTTCGTCCCCATCGGCATTCGTCGGCAGATGGATGATTTTGCCCGCAGCAATCTAAGTTTCATGGTAGTCCTGATTGCCGGTTCGTTCATCATCGGGCAATTCATCGAACCGCTGGGCGATTTTTTTCGCACACTTCTACCCAAACCGATCCTAATCACAGGTTGAGCCCGCCCGCGTTTTTGCTATAAATGAACTGATCGGTACAACCACCGCCTTCTTAAAGGAGTCTAAACGCCCCATGTCCGAGCAACTGAACGCCATCAAATCGCTTTACAAGACGTTGTCGAGCCGCCACGGCCTGCTGCGCAAACGCCTGGGCCGTGCCTTGACGCAGGCCGAAAAGATTCTGTACTCGCATCTCGACGACATCGAAGGCCAGGAACTCAAGCGCGGCGAGAGCTTCCTGATGCTGCGGCCCGACCGAGTAGCCCTTCAGGACGCGACGGCGCAGATGGCGATTCTGCAATTCATTTCGAGCGGCAAAAAGCGCGTGGCCGTTCCGACGACCGTGCACTGCGACCACTTGATCATCGGCCGCGCCGGCGCCGCGCCCGACATGGAAGTGGCTCTGCGCGACAACAAGGAGGTCTTCGATTTCCTCGCTACGTCCGCGAAAAAATACGGCATGGGTTTCTGGAAGCCCGGCGCTGGAATCATCCACCAGGTGGTGCTTGAAAATTACGCCTTCCCCGGCGGCCTGATGATCGGCACCGACAGCCACACTCCGAACGCCGGCGGCATGGGGATGCTGGCGATCGGCGTGGGCGGAGCGGACGCGGTCGACGTCATGGCCGGCATGCCGTGGGAACTGCTCGCGCCGAAACTGATCGGTGTGAAATTGACCGGCAAGCTCAACGGCTGGACGAGCCCCAAGGATGTGATCCTGAAAATGCTCGAGCTGCTGACCTGCGCCGGCGGCACGAACAAGATCGTCGAATACTTTGGCGAAGGCGTCGAGAGCATCAGCCTGACCGGACGCGGCACGATCACCAACATGGGCGCCGAATTGGGCGCGACGACCTCGGTCTTCCCCTTCGATCACCGCACCGCCGATTATTTGAAGGCCACGTTCCGCGCCGATATCGCCGCGCAGGCTGGAAAGCACGCGGCCGCGCTGAACGCCGACGAAGGCGTGCATGAAAATCCCGAAAAATACTACGACCAGGTGATTGAGATCAACCTGACGACGCTCGAACCGATGCTCGTCGGCCCTCACAGCCCCGACATCGCGCACGCGGCCTCGAACATGAGGGCGGATCAGGAAAAGGAAAAATATCCGGACGAAGTGCGCGTCGGCCTGATCGGTTCCTGCACGAACAGTTCGTACGAAGACATCGGTCGCGCGGCGCATGTGGCGCGGCAGGCGATCTCGAAGGGCATCAAGCCCAAGGCGCCGCTGCTGGTGACGCCGGGCTCCGACCAGGTTTACGCGACGCTGACGCGCGACGGTCAACTCGACACACTGAAAGAAATGGGCGCGACGGTTCTCGCCAACGCCTGCGGGCCGTGCATCGGCCAGTGGAAGCGCGAGGGAATGCGGCCCGAAGAAGTCAGCGCCGAGCAGGCCAAGCCGAACGTGATCGTGACGAGCTTCAACCGCAATTTCCGCGGGCGCAACGACGGCTTTGCGAACACGCTCGCTTTTATCGGCTCGCCCGAACTGGTCGTGGCCAAAACGCTGGCGGGATCGCTCTCCTTTAATCCGATCACCGACACGCTGCAGGGAACCAACGGGCCGGTGAAGCTCGACGCACCGCAATCGCTGGACCTGCCTCCCAAAGGTTTCGTGCGCGACGAAAAAGGCTTCCAGGCTCCGGCCGCGGACGGCTCAAAGATCAACGTCGTCGTCGCGCCGAACAGCGAACGCCTGCAACTGCTCGCGCCGTTCTCGCCGTGGAACGGCAAGGACATCACCGGCGCGCGCGTCCTGGTGAAAGCGCTCGGCAAGTGCACGACCGATCACATTTCGGCGGCGGGAAAGTGGCTGAAGTTCCGCGGCCATCTCGACAACATCTCGAACAATCTGCTGATCGGTGCGACGAACGCGTTCACCAATGAAATCGGCAAGGGCAAGAACCAGCGCACCGGCGAAACGGGCAAGCTCTTCCCCGAAATCGGCCGCGACTACAAGGCCAACGGCATCAGTTGGATCGTCGTCGGCGACAACAATTACGGTGAAGGTTCAAGCCGCGAACACGCGGCGCTCGAACCGCGCTTCCTCGGCGGCGTCGCGATTGTGACCAAGAGTTTCGCGCGCATTCACGAAACGAATCTGAAGAAGCAGGGCATGCTGCCGCTCACGTTCGCGACTCCGTCCGATTACGACAAGATCCAGGAAGCGGACACGGTCGACATCACCGGTCTCGGCACTTTCGCGCCGGGCAAGCCGCTGACGATGGTGGTTCACCACGCGGACGGTTCGCAGGACTCGATCTCGCTGAAACACACCTTCAACGCCGAACAGATCGCGTGGTTCAAGGCCGGCAGCGCGCTGAACCTGCTCAAGCAAATGGAGCAGCCCGCCGCCAAACCGGCGGCCAAGCCCAAGGCGGCCAAGACGGCGAAGCCGAAGGTGAAAGCCGCGAAGATCAAGAGCAAAGGCGCGAAGCCGCGCTCGCTCGCAGCGAAGGCCGGCAAGCGCGTGAAGGCGTACAAGGCCAAGCCGCGCGGCGTGTCGGCAAAGGCGCTGCCGAAAGGCAAACGCCCGAAGCCCGTTTCGCCGAGTAAGAGCAAGCGGAAGTAAAGCGAGCGGTTTCTGATTTCTGGTTCGATGAGCAGGCGAGCGATCGCCTGCTTTTTTTTAGGGCAAAGTAGTTTTGGATCTTAAATTCGCGGTTCGGAAAACACTGCAGCGTTGCTTTTTGACGGCTTCGTGATGATCATTCCTAAGAACCAGCAGAGTCCGACCAGAAAAATATTCAGAACAAAAACAAAAACTCCTGCATTGCTGTCGCTGTATTTCGAGCCGAAAAAAGCAATGAAGACGCCGATGATCTTGATCGCTGCAAAAGCAATGGACATGACAAAAGCGCCGAGAAAAAACTGCAACGCGAGGATCCAACTCCCGATCTTACTACCCGAGTGCGTCCAGAAAAAGAATCCACCGACAACCTGAAATGCGCCAACGACTAGGCAGTTATTTATAGCCAAAAACTCGGGCGCAGCCGGCAAGAGGGCGAGGAGAATGGCCGGCAAGAGCGTACACGCCAGGCAAAGCGAGTCCTTCTTTGAAAATTGAAAGGTCTTCATCTCAGCGCAACGGCGAATCGAGAGCACCAGCAATCCGACGGGCGTCACTAACATGGGAAGATCGATTATCCAATATTCATTCAAGGTTTCACCTCAATTCTACTTCCCCATCTTCGCCTGCAGTTTCGACATATTCGCCTTCGCCGCATCGACGGCCTGCGGCGGGACGCCGACTCCGAATAAATCCTGGATTGAAAAATACGTGTCGCTGAACGTCGCGGTGCCGGCGTGCGCAGGCGCACCGTCGAAGCGCAACGCCGCGCTGACGCTGACGGGAACGCCGTCGGCGCTCGTCGTCGTGTTCGTCACGCCAAACTGGCCAAGCGCCGGAATCAGCGCGGGATCGACGATGGCGCTTACCCAAACACCGACGTTGCCGCCGAGCAGTCCGCTGAGTTCATCGCTCAGGATCAGCGCGTGGAACGCGAACGTCGCATCGGTGGCGCCGGGCGGAGTCGAATAATAAACCGTAATCGGATGGCCGTTGACGGTGCCGTTGTACTGCTGCGAGAGCGTGAACGCGCCCGCGAATCCGCCCGACGTGCTGTCGCCGAAACTCACGCTGCCCGTCATCCCTGCCTGCGGATTCAAGCCAACCGTCTCGATCACCGACGCCCACAGCAGCATCGACGTCTGACCGCTGCCCTTCGCGAGCAACGTTTCGATCTGCGATTTCAGCTTGTCGAGTTTCTTCAGGTCCGGCTTTTTCGTGAGCGTCGTCAGCGACTTCGCGAGTTTCTTCTGCGCTTTTCCGGCGTTGCGCTGCGCCGTTTTCTGGACGCGCGTTTCGGCGCTCGCGTCCGTGACCCATTTCACGCTAAACGCGCCGTAGGTATTCGAGAATGAAATGGGAACGTCTTCGGCGCGGCTCATGGCGCAAGTGAGGAGAGCGGCAAATCCTACAGCGAGAATCCAAGGATGCGTACGCATGCTGTTTCCCTCCTCTGGCCTTGCGTGGTCTGCCGCAATTCCCGACACGGAATTCTAGCCTCGGCAACCAGTAGAAAGCAAGATGCCAATGTCAATGATGCGCAGGAATCGGCAGAAAATAAAAGACCAGCGCGATGATCAAATACACCGAGAGCAACTGCACGCCCTCGAGCCAGTTCGATTCGCCGTCGCTTCCGATCTGCTCGGTAATCAGAACCGAAAACGTGATCGCGATCACTTCGGCCGGCGTGAACACCAGGTCCATTGGGCCCGCCGAACCGATCAGGTAACTGGCGAGCACCAGCACCGGCGCGACGAACATCGCAATCTGCAAACTCGAACCGATGGCGATGCTGTACGCCAGGTCCATGCGGTCTTTTCGCGCCATGAGCAGCGCCGTGCTGTGCTCTGCCGCGTTGCCGATGATCGCAACGACAATCACGCCGACAAAAACTTTCGACATATGAAGATCGTGCGCCGCATGTTCCACCGATCCGACAAGAAACTCGCTCACCCACGCCACCAGTCCCGTCGCGACGAACAGAACGATCAGCGATTTTTTCAAACTCCATTCTTCATGCTCGTTCGCGCGCTCGTCGTCCTTTGTGGCGATTTCCGCGGACACGTGCTTCTTCGGCACCAACGGCGGCAGCGGCGGATAGTTCGCGAAGCGGCTCGATTCGTCCTGCGGCTGTGCGGCGCCCGAGAACAGCGATTTATGCGTGTGCAGCGAGAAGTACAGACTGAGCCCGTACGTCACCAGCAGCACGATCGAAATCTCGAAACTCAAATCTTTCTCGCGCGCCGCAAGACCCTGGGTCTCCCCGGCGAGGTGGTGAAATCCCATCGGCGCAATCAGAGAAATCGCGGCCAGCGTCAGCATCGTCGCCATGCTGCGCGCGGCCGTCGCGTTGAAGCGCTGCTGCTTGTATTTCATTCCACCAAACAGAAACGCGCCGCCGAGAACCAGCAGGATATTTCCGATGATTGAACCGGTCAGCGAAGCCTTGACGATGTCGTATTGTCCGCCGCGCAGCGCCATCAGCGCGATGATCAATTCCGCTGCATTTCCGAATGTCGCGTTGAGAAGCCCGCCGATGCCTTCGCCGGTTTTTTCCGCGAGATGCTCCGTCGCTTCGCCCATGAATCCCGCGAGCGGCACAATCGCCAGACACGACGCCAGAAAAATCCAGAGGTGCTGATCGGTCGTGTATTCCAAATACGCCGCGACAGGCACGAACACCAGCAGCCAGTTCAGCGACGGTTTCAAAAGGGACGCCATTGCGGGGTGTGGCTCCTGTTGTCGAATTGTCGCTACGTCATAGGGAGAATACAGTTCCAGCGCAAGAGGCCAAAATCATTTTCGGCGCGATGGGACACTTTGCGTCCGGAGGGAAAATCCGAAATTCGATTTTCGTGCTTCTCCTTCTCATTCCGCCAGCATCAACTCATAAAACGTCGCCTCGATCGCCTGCGCCGAATCTTCTTTTAAAATTCCGCGCACCGGGCCGTCTTCGCGAACGAACGGAACCGTGCGGCGGAACGTCGACACCCGCAGTCCGGCTTCCTGCGCCTGAAAACCGAAATTCCGCGCGCTCCAGCGGTCCGGATCGACGACGTACGCGCGCGCGGCCGCGCCGTCGAGACTGTCGCGCAAAAATGCCGCGAGCTGCCAGCACGCGTCGGCCTGATAGAGACAATCGCCGGCGATGATCAACGCGTGCCGCCGGCCAGTCCGTTCCTTCCAATCGATCCGCGTTGTCGACACTTTTTCCGCGACGCCATTTCGCCGCGCGTTCTCCTCCGTCAGCCGCAGCGCGCGATATTCGCGGTCCGACGCAACGACGTTCGCGCCGCGCAAAGCCAGCGCGATCGAAACGAGTCCCGTTCCGCAACCGACTTCGAGAACCGGACCCGCGTCCGGCGGAATCGGAATCGCGCCGGCGAAAATCGCGTCCGCCAGCGCCACCGCAGCCGGCCACAACTCGCCCCAGTACACGTCGCAACCCGGATCGATTTCTGAATGCAGCGCGCACGCATCCTTCAGCACCAGCAGCGACACTGTTTTCTGCGCAAACGGCAGCACCAGTTCGCGCAACGGCGCATCCTCAAAGAGCTGTGACAATTCGCGCTCGCTCATGTGGATTTTCACTCCGCCGAGCTCGACGATGAAATAAACCAGAACGCCTGCGACATAACCCGGCTGCACTTCTTTTACTTTCAGGCAATATGTATTATGCATTACTCATTACTCTTCCTTCAACAGGAAAGCGGAGCCCATCCATGCGCACACGAAAACTCGGCAACACCGATCTCCAACTCAGCGTCGTCGGCTTCGGGAGTTGGGCCGCGGGCGGGCCGGATTGGAAAGCCGGCTGGGGACCGCAGGACGACAACGACTCGATCGCCGCAATTCACAAAGCCATCGATTGCGGCGTGAACTGGATCGACACGGCTGCGATTTACGGGCTCGGCCATTCCGAAACCGTCGTGGGACGTGCCGTCGCTGGACTGAAAACGCGCCCTATCATCGCCACCAAATGCGGGCGCCGCCAGAGTGAGGACAAGCAGCTCTACGGCGATCTGCGTCCGGAATTCATCCGCCAGGAATGCGAGAACAGTCTCAAGCGCCTGAAAATTGAGCGCATCGATCTCTACCAAGTCCACTGGCCGCAGCCTGACGAGCAGGTCGAAGGGGCGTGGACCGAAATCGGAAAGCTAATCGCGCAGGGCAAAGTCCGTTACGCCGGCGTCTCCAATTTCGACGCCAAGCAACTCAAACGAGCGCAGTCGATCCGCCCGATCGCGTCGGAGCAGCCACCGTACAACATGCTGCGTCGCGAGATCGAAGCCGAAATTCTTCCTTACTGCAAAGCGAACAACATCGGCGTGCTGGCTTATAGCCCCATGCAGCATGGTTTGCTCACCGGCGCATTCACGCGAGAACGGATCGACGGCCTGCCCTCAAGCGATTTCCGGCTCAACAATCCGCGCTTTCAGGAGCCCGAAGTCTCACGCGCGCTGAATATTGTCGAGCAGCTCAAAGTCGTCGCCGCCAATAACAATCTGACGTGCTCACAGCTCGCGATCGCGTGGACGTTGCGCCGCGAAGAAGTCACGAGTTCCATCGTCGGCGTCCGCCGCCCCGATCAGATCGTCGAAACCGCGAAGGCTGGCGACGTCGTTCTGTCGGCCGACACGCTTGGCGAAATCGAACGCATCCTGGCGGTTTAAAATTCGAAATCCGAATTTCGAAATCCGAAACAAACTCAAAACAGCAGGCTCAAAATTCAAAACGACAGGGCGCAGATTGCACTTTTCGCCCGATCGTTTCTCTGTTTTTCTTTTCTTCCGTTTTGAATTTGTTTCGGATTTCGATATTCGGATTTCGATATTCGGATTTCGATATTCGGATTTCGAATTTTTCCCCTACCGGTGTGCTTCCTGGAAATCCGCTGCGACCGCCTTCAATAACCGCCGCACGTTCATCATTTTTTCCGGATCGGTGACCTGTCCGCCGCCGGTTTCTGAAATGTAGAAAACGTCCGTCACCAAACCCTGGTTCGTGGAAATTTTCGCAAAGTGAATGTCGCAGCTCAAGTCGGACAGCGCGCGGCTGAGCCCGTACAGCAAGCCGATGCGGTCGCCGCAGATCACGTCGACGACGGTGAATTTGTCCGAGAGTTTGTTGTCGACGCGAATCTCGGGCTCGATGCGCCGCGAGATCAGCGGCACGCGCGGAATGCGCTTGCGCGCGGCTTCGATGCGCGCGCGAAAATCGCCTTTGCCCTGCAACGTCTCTTCCACCGTCAACGCGACCTTCGCCCAAAACGATTCATCGGGGCGGCCTCCATCCAGACCGGGTGCAATGCGGAAATGGTCGAGAATAATTCCGTCGTCGCGCGTATACGCGATCGCCGAAATCACGGTCACGCCCGCGCCGAGGAACGAACCGCAGATCTGCGAAAAACGTTTCGGCCGGTCGGTCGACACGACCCACATGTCGACCAAATCGCCCGAACCGCGCACGGCCGCGGCCGCTTCCTTGCCGCTCAGCCGCATGCGCCGCAGCGTTTCCAGATGCGAGACCGCGTCGTCGATGCGGACCTCAACCATGTAGCGCTTGGGCACGCGATGGCAATGTTCGAGCGCCAGCGCGCGATCGGAATCGCTGCTTGCCCACGCCAACAGCCGCGCTTCGAGCGCGCCGGGATCGTCGGCAAAAACGGGCGGCATCAGCCGCTGGCTCTCCGACGACGGAGGCGCTTCTTGCGTGACGACCACGATGTGCTGCAGAATTCCTTTGTACAATTCCGCGAGCAACGCGTCCTTCCACAGCGGGTACGAGCCGTGACCGACGCTGATCGAATCGCAGTACGTCAGCAGGAACAACAGGTCGAGCCGCTCTTTTGTGCCGATTTTTTCCGCGAGGTTTTTCAGCAGCAGTCCTTCGCCGGTGTCGCGCCGCTGGCTCACTTTTGAGAGAGTCAGATGTTCCTGCACGAGAAAAATCAGCGTGCGCACATCGGCTTCGCTCAAGCCCATGCGCTCGCCGATCTGCGGCATCATCAGCGCGCCGCGCTCGCTGTGTCCCGGCGCGCCGCGGCATTTTCCCAGATCGTGAAAGAGGCACGCCAGCCGCAGCAACTGCGGACGCGGCAGATTTTCGAGAATCTTGCGGCGGAACTGGTCGAATGATTCCACCGACTGGTAAAGACGGTCGGCCGCTTCGACCACATACAGCGTGTGCTCGTCGACGGTGAAATCGTGGAACACGTCGCTGATCACGAGGCCTTCGATCTCGCTGAATTCGGGCATGTACGCGCCGAGCAGCCCGATATCCCGCATCGCGCGCAGCGCCATCGCCACGTTGTCGCGCGAGCGGATCAGCGTGTCGAAGTGCTCGGCCGCGGCGGGACTTCGCCGTTGCTCGTCGGTGATGCCCGCGACGCGCGCGCGGATTGCTTCGGCGACATCGGTGCTGATATGCACCGTCAACCGCGCCGCATGCAGAAATGCGCGGAACGCCGGTTCGATCCAGTTCTCACCCGAAAAAAGATCGTCGCGCGATGCATAAAGGTAATCGCCGATGCGCGTGAAATCGCCGTCGACGCGCCGCCGCCGCAGGCGCTCGATGTCGCGCGTCGCCACCGCGCGCTCTTCCAGGTAGCGCCGCGTGACGGTTGTCGCGAGCCGGTGAACCGCGGTCGCCGAGCGGTAATAATCGCGCAGCAATTGTTCCTGTCCGCGAAAATCCTCCTGATTCACATAGCCCAGATCGTCGGCGACGGCCTGCTGCATCGCGAAATCCAGCACGTCTTGTTTTCGCCGGCAGAGCGCGTGAAGCGAGACGCGGAACGTCAGGAGGCGTTCGTAGCCGGCCTGCGCCTCAGCGATCGCGGCCTCGGACACGAGCGGCCGGTTCTGCAAGCGCGGAAGGTGTCCCGAGAGCTGGCTCGCGCGGTCGATCCACACCGCGAGCTGGTAATCGCGCAGCGCGCCGGGGCTTTCCTTTAGATTGGGCTGCGTGCGATAGACCGAAAGGCCCTGCCAGCGCTTGATGGTCTCCTCAAATTTTGCGTCGACGAACGCGCGACCGCGCCGCTTGAAAAAATCCGGCAGGTCGTGCTTGTAGAACGATTCTCCGAAGGCGCGGTCTCCCGCAACGAATCGCGCTTCGAGCACCGACGTCGCGGTCTCGACCGCGTTATCACCCGCCGCCGCGTCTTCCATCGCGCGGATGCATTCGGCTTTCGAGCGCACCGCGTGGCCTACCTGCCAGCCACAATCCCACAGCGGGCGCAGCAGGCTGCCGACAAAATTTTCCAGCTTGTCTTCGGGAATATCTTCCGAATGCAGCAGCAGCAGATCGATGTCCGAATGCGGCGCGAGTTCAAGGCGTCCGTAGCTGCCCATCGCCAGGAGCGCCACGCCAGAAATAGAGCGGCTGGAATTTCGCCGGCCGGCCGCAATGTTCAAGTCAGTGTAGTCCGGCGACTTTTTCTCATCCGCAACGATCGCCGGCGATTCGTCCAGCATCCCCGCTCGCTGCGCCGAAAAAACCAGGAGCATCGAAAGCAATCGGTCGGCCGCGCCAGCAAGCAGCTCGCCCGCAGCCCGTCCGCCCTGCGCGCGATTGGCCTGGGCGGCCGCACCGCGCGCGCTATTCCACGCGTTCTTCATCGCGCCGATAAAACTGATTCCCGGCGCGGAATTCGGTCCGAGCTGCGCGAGCGCCGATTCGACCGCGATAATGGGATCCACCTGCGCCGCCGCGAGCAGCGCCGCTGACGCGGAAGGAGGCAACGGTGCATTCATGCTCCTTACTGTATCGATAAGCGCGGCCTCAATCAAACGCACGTCAGGTGTGGCCACAGGGCGGTGTGTGCCACGGGCAGCCTGCTGTTGGCTGCCCGTGCGGTTGCGGCGAAGACGTAGCAGTCCAAGTGATTTGTCGTCACCTTGGCCGTAGCTCGATCACTGTGTCTCTCGTGACGAATAATCCGCACAGCCGCCGACAATTATTGCCGCCTCCGCACGGGCAGCCAACGGCAGGCTACCCGTGGCACACTTTCTCGAGGCCATTAAGGCACGCGGCGAGGCTCACATTGTATGTGTCGTGGCTCGTCTACGTCGCAGACCGCGGTGTGTCACCATCGCTGGCGCATTTCCGATTTTTGAATTTGCAAAGCGGTCTGCTCAGCGGAAAACGGTTTTATGCAACCTGCCAAGCTCCGTGCGCTTCTGAAAAATGTGAAGAATAAGTCCGTCTCCGTCGCCGACGCGCTCACCGCGCTTGCGGCGCTGCCTTTCGACGATATTGACGTCGCGAAGGTCGACCACCATCGGGCGCTGCGCTGCGGTTTTGCCGAAGTTATTTTCGGCTCGGGAAAAACGCCGGACGATGTCGTGCGCATTCTCGAAAACGGGCTGAAAAAAGCGCCCTGCATGCTGGTCACGCGCGCCAGCGAACTGCACGCGAACACGATCCTGCACGCCTTTCCGAAAGCTCATTACAATGCGCGCGCGAAGACCGTGCGCGTCGGCAAACCGGTGCCATTGAAGACCACCGGCGTCGTCGCCGTCGTCACCGCCGGCACAAGCGATATTCCTGTCGCCGAAGAAGCGCTCGAAACATTGCAGGCTTTTGGCTGCGCTTCTAAAAACTATTATGATGTCGGCGTTGCAGGTCTGCATCGCGTTCTGAAAGTCGTGCCCGATCTGCAGCAGGCGGCGTGCATCATATGCGTCGCCGGCATGGAAGGCGCGCTGCCCAGCGTCGTCGGCGGACTGGTCGCCTGCCCGGTGATCGCGGTGCCGACGAGCGTCGGGTATGGCGCGAGTTTGAACGGAATGACCGCGCTGCTGGCGATGTTGAACACCTGCGCGGCCGGCGTGAGCGTCGTCAATATCGACAACGGCTTCGGCGCAGCAATGTGCGCGCTAAGAACAGTGGGTAAAACGCAATTAAAAAAGAGAATTTAAAAAGG
>Ga0265314_10002235_pt1 | contig 20126 bp, 16 predicted proteins | sample 4126metaG_FD_203106 | JGI IMG/M metagenome (GOLD analysis project Ga0265314, IMG submission 203106) | Rhizosphere microbial communities from Carex aquatilis grown in University of Washington, Seatle, WA, United States - 4-1-26 metaG | ecosystem: Host-associated > Plants > Roots > Rhizosphere >... | reverse complement strand
GGGGAGGGGGGTGCTCCAAAGGGAGCGTCTGCTTCGTGGACCCCCACCCCCGACCCCTCCCCGCAAGGGGGAGGGGGGCGCTTGCGGATCGATCTCTGATGCGCGTCGTCGGGGGACGATTGAAGGGCCGTAACCTCGCGTCGCCGTCGTCGCGCGATATTCGCCCGACCGCGGACCGGTTGCGCGAGTCGGTGTTCAACATCCTGATCCACGCCTATGACGATCCGATTTCCGATGCGCGGGTGCTCGACCTGTTTGCCGGCACCGGCGCGCTCGGCATCGAGGCGGTGTCGCGCGGTGCGGCATTCACGCTGTTCGTCGACAATGGCGCCGAGGCGCGCGCCTTGCTGCGCAACAATGTCGAGGCGCTCGGGTTGGGTGGCGTCACCAAAGTCTATCGCCGCGACGCCACCGATCTCGGCCCCGCGCATCCAATGGAGCCGTTCTCGCTGGTGCTGCTCGATCCGCCCTATCGCATGAAGCTTGCCGACAAGGCGCTGGCCTCGCTGCGCGACGGCGGCTGGCTGACGCCGGGCGCGCTGTTGGTGGTGGAAGAGCACAAGGCCGCGGAATTTGCCGCACCGGAAGGTTTCGAGGAGTTGGAACGCCGGGCCTATGACGATACCGAGTTTGTGTTTTTGAAAGCGGTTGCCCGACCGTAGACTTGTAGGGTGGGCAAAGCGAAGCGTGCCCACCATTCATTCCAGGCGGCAATGGTGGGCACGGCGCAGATGCGCCTTTGCCCACCCTACGAGTGGATGACTACCTTCGCCCGAACAGCTTCTCGATATCGGCGAGCTTCAATTCCACATAGGTCGGACGGCCGTGGTTGCATTGGCCGGAATTCGGCGTGTCTTCCATTTCGCGCAGCAGCGCGTTCATCTCTTCGGGCTTGAGGCGGCGGCCGGCGCGGACCGAGCCGTGGCAGGCCATGGTCGCCGCGACATGCATCAGCCGCCGCTCCAGCGGCAGCGCTTCGTCCCATTCCTCCATGTGCTCGGCGAGATCGCGCAGCAGCGATCCGGCATTGGCCTTGCCGAGCAGCGAGGGCGTCTCGCGCACCGCGATCGCGCCGGGGCCGAAGGAATCGATCGCAAGCCCGAACGACGCCAGTTCTTCCGAACGGTCGACCAGCTTTTCCACTGTCGCCTCGTCGAGTTCGACGATTTCCGGAATCAGCAGAATCTGCCGCTGCACGCCGTTCTTCGCCAGCGATGCCTTGAGCTTTTCATAAACGATACGTTCATGCGCGGCGTGCTGGTCCACCACCACGAGGCCGTCGCGGGTCTGCGACACGATGTAGGTTTCGTGGATCTGGGTGCGCGCCGCACCAAGCGGCCGATCGAGCAGGTCGGCCGACGGGGTTTCCTGGAAGCGCACATCCGCGGTCGGCGTGCCGACGTCGAACGCGGCCTGTCCGGGTTCGGCAAACGCCGTCGCCGCCGCGCTCTCGAACGCCGACAGCGGGCCGCGCGGCGAAGTCCCTTGCGGATAGGCCGGCGAACTTCGCCAATCCCAGTTGCCCGGGGACGACGGACGCGGCGCGAAGGACGGACGAAACGCCGATAGTGCCGCGCCGTCGCTATTGGCGGCGGTGCGCCTGCCTTCGCGCGCCAGCCCTTCCTTCAGCGCATGCACGATCAGCGCGCGGACCAGGCCGGCATTGCGGAAACGCACCTCGGTCTTGGCGGGATGCACGTTGGCGTCGACCTCCTGCGGATCGAGCGTGACGAACAAAGCCACCATCGGATGGCGGTCGCGCGGCAGATAGTCGGAATAGGCCGCGCGCACCGCGCCCAAAATCAGCTTGTCGCGCACCGGACGGCCGTTGACGAACAGATATTGCCCGAGCGCATTGGCGCGGGTCAGCGAGGGCGCGGCGGCAAAGCCCTCGACCACGACGCCGTCACGCTCGGCCCGCACCTCGATTGCGGATGAGCGAAAATCCGCCCCCAGAATATCGCCAAGACGTGTCAGCCGGCCGGGCGCGCCGGGCAGTGCCGCGGCCCAGGTCACCGGCGCGCGCTCCTCGCCGGCCAACGTGAAGGCGATGTCGGGCCGCGCCATTGCCAGCCGCCGCACCACCTCGCGGATGGCTTCGGCTTCGGTGCGGTCGGTCTTGAGAAATTTCAGCCGCGCTGGCGTCGCGTAAAACAGATCGCTGACCTCGACGCGGGTGCCGTGGCCGAGCGCCGCCGGCATGACCTGTGATTTCTCGCCGGCTTCGACCTGCAGCGACCAGGCATGCGGCTCCGAGGCATGGCGCGTGGTGATGCCGAGCTTGGCCACCGCCCCGATCGAGGGCAGCGCCTCGCCGCGAAACCCCAGCGTGCGGATTTGCAGCAAATCCTCGTCGTCGAGCTTGGAGGTCGCGTGACGATCCACCGCAAGCCGGAGGTCGGCCGCGGTCATGCCGCCGCCATCGTCGGTGATGCCGATCCGCCGCCGGCCGCCGCCATCGCTGAAGATGTCGATCCGGCTGGCGCCGGCGTCGATCGCGTTCTCCACCAGTTCCTTGACCACGCTCGCAGGCCGTTCGACCACTTCGCCGGCGGCGATGCGGTTGACGATCTGTTCGGGAAGCTGGCGAACGGGCATGGGTTTCGGCGACTCTTGGAAGACTCTTGGAACACGGGCCCCAATCTATGGGTTTTTGGCGCGCGAAGGGAGGGCAGGCGCTGGCGCTGGCCGGTCTCTCCCCGCTTTTCAGTCCTCGTAACGGCCGGAACCGCGCCCCGCCTTGATATCGCTGCGGCGCTTTTTGCCTTCCAGCCGCCGCTGCTTCGACCCGAAAGTGGGCTTGGTCGCCCGGCGCGGCACCGGCCGGATCGCGGCCTCGCGCAGCAACTCGACCAGCCGGTCGATCGCATCAGCGCGGTTGCGCTCCTGGGTGCGGAAGCGCTGCGCATGGATCACGATCACGCCGTCCTTGGTCATGCGCTGGCCGGCAAGCCGGTCCAGCCGCGCCCTGACGTCGTCCGCGAGCACGGTCCGGCGCGTGTCGAACCGCAATTGGGCGGCGGTCGACAGCTTGTTGACGTTCTGCCCGCCCGGGCCGGAGGCGCGGACAAAGCCGATCTCGATGTCGTTTTCGTCGATCAGGATATCGCGGGAAATCCGCAGCATGGCGTCACCGGGGCTGTAATTTCCCAAAATAAAAAGCGTCATCCTGAGGTGCGAGACGAACGGCGCCTCGCGCCGTCCGGCGAGCCTCGAAGGATGGTTGTGTAGCACATCCTTCGAGACGCGCGCGAAGAGCGCGCCCTCCGCGATAACGGCCAGGGGCCGTTACTCGGGGATGACGTCTGCGTTGTGGAGAATCGCGTGCCGCTCAGTCCGCCTTGACGGTCGGCGGCGGGGTCGCGGCGGCCGGCAGGGCGGCGGCTTGCGGGGCGCGGCCGACGATCACGGTCAACAGGCCCTGGCCCCACATGCGCCGGGCCACTGCCTTGGCCTGGTCCAGCGTCACCGCATCGACGATGGCGTTGCGCTTCTCGATGTAATCGATCGGAAGCTTGTCGAGCTGATATTGCAGCAGCGCGGAAGCAAGCTTGGAGGAGGTGTCCAGCGCCAGCATCTGCGATCCCTTGAGGTAGGACTTGGCCTCGTCCAGTTCCTTCTGGGTCGGGCCGTCCTCGGCCATGCGGCGGACTTCCTTGTTGATGGCGTCCACCGTTTCACCGGCACGGTCGGCGCGGGTGCCGGTATTGCCGACGAACAGCGCGGAATGCTCCATCCACAATAGCGATTCATAGACCGAATAAGCCAGCCCGCGCTTTTCGCGAACCTCGTGATAGAGCCGCGAGGACAGCGTTCCGCCGCCGAGAATGTGGTTGACGACATAGGCAGCCATGAAGTCCGGGTCATGACGCCCGATGCCGGGGCCGCCGAAGGTCACCACCGTCTGCGGCACGTCGAGCGGAATGAAAATGCGCTGCGGCGGCTTGGCGGCTTCGACGTCAGGAACTGGCGTCAGGCTGGCCTTGGCGGGCAGGCCGCCGAAGGTCTTGTCGAGCAATTTGCCGAGCGTGTCGGGATCGACGTCGCCGACCACGGCAATCCGCAGTGTATCCTTTGCCACCACGCGCTGGACGTAATCCCTTAAGTCCGCGACCGTGATGGACGGCACGCTGGCGAGCGTGCCGTCGGCCGGCCGGCCATAGGGATGATCGCCATAGGCGACTTCCAGGAACTTGCGGCCCGCCAGCGCCGAGGGGCTCGCGGTGTCGCTCTGCAGATTGGAAAGCACCTGGGAGCGGATGCGCTCGACATCCTCGCTGTCGAAATGCGGCGAGGTCAGCGCCATCCGCAGCAGGTCGAACGCCTCGTCCCTGGTGTCCTTCAGCATGCGCAGCGAGCCGCGGAAATAATCTCGCGATGAACTGAAACTCAGCTGGATGGCGCGGCGCTCGAGCCGCTCGTGGAAGGTCCTGGAATCCAGCTCGCCGGACCCCTCGTCGAGCAGATCGCCGACCAGATTGCCGACACCGGGCTTGTCGGCCGGGTCCTGCGCCGCGCCGCCGGCAAAGGCATATTCCATCGCGATCAGCGGCACGGTGGCGTCCTGCACGAACCAGGCCTCGATGCCGCCGGGTGACACCAGATGCTGGATTTTTGCCGCGGCGTGCGAGGGGGTCGAAGCCAAAGGCGCCAAAGCGAGGCCGGCGCCGAGAATCAAAGCGGCGCGCCGCGTGAAAACAACCGGTCGGATCACGAGCGCTTCTCCTCGCGTTTCGGCGCCGTGTCCTTGATCAGGTAGCCGGTCACCGAACGCTTCTTGTCGAGCCATTTCTGCGCGGCGGCGCGGACCTGCTCGGCGGTCACGGCGCGGATGCGGTCCGGCCAGCTTCGGATGTCGTCGATGGAGAGGCCGGTGGTCAATGCGGCGCCGTACCAGCGCGCCAATGTGGCCTGGTTGTCTTGGGCGTAGATCGCCTCCGCGATCAACTGGGTCTTGACGCGCTCGAGATCCTCCGACGGCACCGGGTTTTGCGCGACCTCTGCGATCACGCGATCGACGACTTGCTCGACCTGCGCGAAGCCGATGCCGGATTTCGGCGCGACCGAGATCATGAATTGGGTGTCGTCGAGCGAGGTGCCCTGATAGGCGGCGCCGGCGCTGACGGCGAGCGGCTTGTCGACCACCAGCGCGCGGTAGAGGTAGGAGTTGCTGCCATTGCCCATCAATTGCCCGAGCACGTCGAGGGCCGCGCTTTCCCCGGGCGCAGCCGTGGTGGCCGACGGCACCAGATAATAGCGCGTCATCTTGGGCTGCTCGACGCGCGGATCGGCGAACGTCACCGTGCGCGGCGCGATCGGGGCCGGCTCCTGCGGGCGGATGCGCTGCGCCGCGATCGCGGGCTGCGGCGCCACCGCGCCGAAGGTGCGCTCCGCCATCGGGCGCACTTCGGCGGCGTCGACGTCGCCGGCGATCACCAGCGTCGCGTTGTTCGGCGCATAGAAGCGGCGGTAGAACGCCAGCGCGTCCTCGCGATTGAGCTTCTCGATTTCATGGTGCCAGCCGATCACCGGCCGGCCATAGGGATGATTGAGATAGAGCGCCGCCATGATCTGCTCGGTCAGCCGCGCTTCCGGATTGTTGGCGACCCGCATGTTGTATTCTTCCAGCACGACGTCGCGCTCGGGCAGCACGTTCTCGTCCTTGAGAACAAGGCCGGTCATGCGATCGGCCTCGAACTCCATCACGGTGCCGAGCTGGTCGCGCGGCACGCGCTGGAAATAGCCGGTGTAGTCGGTCGAGGTGAAGGCGTTCTCGTTGCCGCCGATCCGCAGCACGGTCTGGGAAAATTCGCCGGCCGGATGCTTGCTGGTGCCCTTGAACATCAGATGTTCGAGAAAATGGGCAAGTCCCGATTTGCCCGGCGTCTCGTCGGCGGAGCCGACCTTGTACCAGATCATCTGCGTGACCACCGGGGTGCGGTGATCCGGGATCACCACGACTTTCAGGCCGTTGGCAAGCGTGAAGCTCGCGGGAGGATCTGACGTGACCGTGGTCTGTGCGAAGGCGGCGGGAGCGGAAAAAACCAGTGCCAGCGCACTGAAGATCGAAGCAGCTAATCGGCAAGCGGCAAAACGATATGAGGGCATCGTGACCTGTCTGGAGGCCCGAACAAATGCGTTCGGAATGAAATCGCGGCGAGCGTACACCGCGCGTCGGCCGTTAAGCGTCACGAAGCCGAGAGACCGGCTTAACTATTCGCCATATTTAGTGGCTGCCCTGATTGTAGGGATCGAATCCCTTGTTCAGCGATTCCTTCGGGCCGGTGCCGTAGGCGTAATTTGGCGACGGCGTCTGATAGCCCGGCGGCGGCTGGGTCAGCGATTCCCGGGTCGGTTCTTCCTTGAACGTTGCGGACTCGGAGGTGTTGCCGTGGAACATGCTCATGAAACCGCCAGTGAAGCCGAGCTGCGACGGGCTCAGCGGAGCGGCACTCCCGGCACCCGGCGAAGCGCTCTCGGAAACGGCCGTGCCGCCAGAAGTACCTGGCGCGGTCCGGGCGACATTGAGTTCGCTCGGTTTGAGCGGCATTCCGGCTTGGTAGATATCCTTGGTTTTTTCTTTCTTGCGGGCCGCGATCGCTTTCTTGCGGCGCGCGTCGTCGGGATCCTTCGGCCAGTTCGGCACGTTCACCTCGGCTGAAGTGGAAGCCGGCGGCGGCAAATCGATTTTCGGCGGCACCACCAGCGGCGACCGCTCGCGATAATCAATGCCTTTGTTTTCCATGTTGGTCGCGCCGATCCCGGCCATCAAATTGCCGATGATCTTTTCCTCGAAGGTCTTGTCGTCGTCATCGTCATCCTGGGCCCGCGCGACACCGACCGTCATCACCAGACCGACGCCCAGCATGACGGCGGCGAGCTTGAGCGCGCGCAGCGGCACGCTCGAATTCCGCGGCAACCAAATATTGGCTTCGGTCTTGCGCATCACTCTGTTCCTGTTCAACATTTCCGCCGAGGCGCGCCGCTGGGGCAATGCCCCGCCGACAGTAATTTGCAGCCCAGAGGGGTCCCTATTCAGCCGGGATCAGGGCGCTTTTGCGGCGGGTACCCCCAATAGGGAATCATACAATAGGGCCGCCACACCGGCAACAATGGCCACGTCGGCAAGGTTAAATACGTACCATTCCCACCTGTTTCCGCCGATCTGGAGGTGAAACAGGGCAAAATCTACCACCGCGCCGTAGGTAAAGCGGTCGACGGCGTTGCCGATGGCGCCGCCAATGATCAGGCCGAGCGCCAGGGTCGCCAGCAGGGTGCGCGACCGCGCCATCCAGACCGCCAGCACGATCACGGCTATGGCCTTGATGGTCAGCAGCACGACCTGAGCGACCGCGCCATCGTTCTGGAACCAGCCGAAGCTGATCCCCGGATTCATCGCCAGCACCAGGTCGAAAAACGGCGTCACGCTCACCGCGCCCTTGTGGGCGATGTCGAACACGAACAGCAGCCAGAGCTTTGTCGCTTGGTCGAGCGCGAGCACGATAATGGCGGTGATTACGCCGGGGCGGAGATGAGCGCTCATATTGCGCTCGACACAAATACCCACGTCGTCCCCGCGAACGCGGGGACCCATACGCCGTGTCGGTTCTGTTCTGAAAGACAGTCGATCATCGTCTTGCATTCATCTCGAGCGCAGGGGTTATGGGTCCCTGCGTTCGCAGGGACGACGAGCAGGGTCAAACCGTCACTCCGAGCGCCTTCCATTCCCGCAGCGCCTGCGCATCGCGCGGCGAGACATCAGGGTATTCGGGGTCTTCGCCGACGGTCGGCAGGATCTTCCAGGAGCGCGCGCATTTGGTGCCGGTGGCTTTTTCCACCACCACCGCGACGCCGGGAATGCCGTCGAGGCGAAACGCCTCGGCCGGCGGCTCGTCTTCGCGCACTTCATAGCTGGAAGTGATGCAGACTTCCGCGAGATCGACGTCGAACAGCGTCGCCAGCATCGCGCGATCGGACACGTAGACCACGGGTGCGGCCTCCAGCGACGAGCCGATCCGTTTGGCGGCGCGTTCGACCTCGAGCGCGCCGGTGACGACGCGGCGGACGTTGCGGATGGTTTCCCATTTCGCCGCCAGCGCATCGTTGCGGAATTGATCGAGGCCGTCCGGAAACAGGGTCAGATGTACTGACGGCTCGGCATCGGGCCGGTACATTCGCCATGCTTCTTCCGTGGTGAACGACAGCACCGGCGCCAGCCATTTCAGGATCGCGTCGCAGAGCTTGTCGATCGTGGTCAGCGCCGCCTTGCGCGCAACAGACGACGGCGGGTCGCAATACAGCGTGTCCTTGCGGATGTCGAAATAGAACGCGGACAATTCGGTGTTCATGAACGCGGCGAGGCTCGCGACCACGGTCTTGTAGTCGAATTCCGCATAGGCGTTGCCTACGATCGCGGCCTGCTCGGCGAGCTGATGCAGCATCAACCGCTCCAGTTCGGGCATCTCGGTCGGCGTTACCGCATCCCCGGCCGCGAAATGATGCAGCGTGCCGAGCATCCAGCGGATCGAGTTGCGCAGCTTGCGGTAGGTCTCGATGGTGTTTTTCAGGATTTCGGGGCCGATGCGCTGATCGTCGGCATAGTCGGTGGCGCAAACCCACAGCCTGAGGATATCGGCGCCGGAATCCTTCATCACCTTTTGCGGCTCGACGGTGTTGCCGACCGATTTCGACATCTTGCGGCCGTTCTCGTCGAGCGTGAAGCCGTGGGTCAGCACCACGTCGAACGGCGCGCGGCCGCGGGTGCCGCAGCTTTCCAGCAGCGAGGACTGGAACCAGCCGCGATGCTGGTCACTTCCTTCGAGGTACATCACGGTGTCGCGGCCGCCATCGACCTTGCGCTTGATGCCGGCAAGGCCCGGAAAGTGCACCGGGTCTTCCAGCACGAAGGCGTGGGTCGAGCCGGAATCGAACCAGACGTCGCAGATGTCGTCGACCTTCTTCCATTCCTCGTTGGCGAGCGTTCCGAGAAAGCGCTCGCGCGCGCCGTCCATGTACCAGGCGTCGGCGCCTTCCTTTTCGAATGCCTCGGCGATGCGTTGGTTGACGGCCGCGTCCTGCAGGATTTCGGCCGAGCCGTCGGCCTTCTCGCGCACAAACACCGCGATCGGTACGCCCCAGGCGCGCTGCCGCGAGATCACCCAGTCGGGCTTGCTGTTGACCATGCCGTTGATGCGGTTCTCGCCCGACGGCGGCACCCATTGTGTCACCGAGATCGCATGCAGCGCACGGCCGCGCAGCGTATCGCCGGCTTTGGCTTTGCCGTTGTCCGCAATGTCCTTGTCCATCGCAATGAACCATTGCGGCGTGTTGCGGAAGATCACCGGCTTCTTCGAGCGCCACGAATGCGGATATTGATGCTTGAGCCGGCTCCGCGCCAGCAGCATGCCGGCGGCGATCAGCGCCTTGATCACGGCCTCGTTGGCGTCGCCCTTTTCGCCCTTGTCGTTGATGACGCGCTTGCCGACGAAGCCCGGCGCCTGATCGGTCAGCGCGCCGTTCTCGTCGACGGTATAGGGGATGGTGGTGTTGATGCCGCGCTGCGCCAGTTCGCGCGCGTTCGAGGTCCAGACGTCGAAGTCCTCGCGGCCATGGCCCGGCGCGGTGTGCACGAAGCCGGTGCCGGTGTCGTCGGTGACGTGGTCGCCTGCCAGCAGCGGCACGATGAACTCGTAGCCGCCGTCGAGGCCGCGCAGCGGGTGCGCGCATTCCACGACGTCGAGCGTGTCGGCCGGGATGTCGCGGACCTTTTCATAGGCCGTGACGCGCGACTGCTTGAACACGCTTTCGGCCAGCGCATCGGCCAGGATCAGAACGTCGCCAGGCTTGGCCCAGTTATCGGCGGGCGATTCCGTGACCTTGTAGAGGCCATAGGCGATCTTCGGCGAGAAGCTGATGGCGCGGTTGCCGGGCAGCGTCCATGGCGTGGTGGTCCAGATCACGATCGAGGCGGACGCCAGCGCGCCATGCGCGGGGTTGGTGACCGGAAACTTCACCCACACGGTATCCGAGGTGTAGTCCTCGTATTCGACCTCGGCTTCGGCCAGCGCGGTTTTTTCCACCACGCTCCACATCACGGGTTTCGAGCCGCGATACAGCGTGCCGTTGGCGGCGAAATTCATCAGCTCGCGCGCGATCTGGGCTTCGGCGAAATAATCCATGGTGGCGTAGCGGTGATCCCAGTCGCCGATGATGCCGAGCCGTTTGAACTCCTCGCGCTGCACGTCGAGCCAGTGATTGGCGTAGGCGCGGCACTCCTTGCGGAACGCCACCATCGCCGCGGAGTCACGGAAATCCGGCTTCTGCTTGCCCTTGGAGCGGTAGTTCTCTTCCTCGATCTTCCATTCGATCGGCAGGCCGTGGCAGTCCCAGCCCGGCACGTAATTCGAATCGAAGCCGAGCATCTGCTGGCTCTTGGTGACGACGTCCTTGAGGATCTTGTTCAGCGCATGTCCGATATGGATGTTGCCATTGGCATAGGGCGGGCCGTCATGCAGCACGAATTTGGCGCGGCCGGCGGATTCCTTGCGCAGCCGGTCGTAGAGGCCGATCTCGTTCCAGCGCTTGAGGATTTCCGGCTCGCGCTGCGGCAGGCCGGCGCGCATCGAGAATTCCGTCTGCGGCAGATACAGGGTTTTGGAATAGTCTTTTTCGGACTTTTGCTGCTTTTCGGACATGAAGTCTCTGGTTTGGCTTGGAGGGCGCTGAACGCGGGGAATCGCGGGTGAAAGCAGGAGGGTCCCGGTCTTGCGCCAAGCCGAAGCTCAGGCGGAAGCCGGGCCGCTAATGCGTATGGTGCGCCGCGCAAACATGGAGCTTTCCATAGCAGGGGGAGGGTTAAATCGCAAAGCCCCGCTGGCGCATTGCCCGAAGCCAGTTGCGGATTCTTCAGAAGATACTAATCTATTGATTATTGGAGAGAAATCCATGAGTGTCATACGGTTGGCCACGACCCATGAGGAAGTTGAACTTCATGCCGACGGCGAAGATGCAGCCGAACGGTTATTCGCCGCGCTCGGACGTTATACCACTGCCGAACTTCTTGAGCTGCTCTACGTAGGGGAGCAGCCGGGTTTCTTCGAGCACATGCGCATGCTCTACAATATCAAGGACGATCGAGAGCAGCTGTCGAAACAAGCGATTAAAAGCAATTCCGCTCAGTCGCTTGCTGAGACCTATGAGAGGTTAAAGGACCTTCGTCGGCGAGGCGAACTTTTGGAACTGGATGCTCTTCAATCAGAGACTCTGCAACCTGGGATTCCAACCGAATTTGGCGCGACTGATGAAATGTGGACTGCTTCTACGAATGCTCCTGCTGATCCTCCTGAAAAAATCGGGAAGGTTCTTGGGAGTTCAATCAGATTCCTTGAAATCAGCACGCTCGCTAGCCGCATATTTGGGGATAAGAACAAGGCTGAAGCTTGGTTGAATAAACCGAACGCTTCTTTTTCGGAGCAAAGACCCATCGACTTGTTGCAGGATGAGCTCGGTACCGCCGTGGTTCGCGAAGCGCTCGAACAGATCGATCATGGAATTTTTGCTTGAGCTCGCATTATGGAGCTTTGGAGGATTTCGAACTACGCAGACCTATCGGGAACCGGCGGTTTGAGGGCTTCGGGGCGGTGGCATTCGCAGGGTAGGCGGATTGTCTATCTCGCGGATCATCCATCGAGCGCCCTGTTGGAGATGTTGGTCCATATGGACCGCGATTTGATCCCGGCCACCTATCAATTACTGCGTATCGATGTTCCGGCCGACCTCGTCATCGACGATATTGGCCCCGGTACGCTGTCAGCGGATTGGCGAGCCAAGGCGATCGAAAGTCGCCGAATCGGGGATCAATGGCTTGATCGATCCAGCAGCGCATTGTTGCGCGTACCGTCTGCTATTGGTCATGGGCAAAATTATCTGCTGAATCCAGCCCATTTGGATGCGGCACGGGTTATCGTCGCAGAAATATTGCGCGCGCCGTTCGATCCCCGTCTGCTTAAGTGAGGCGCCTTACCTAACAGCTTCGAGCTTCGAGAATGCGCAGGGCGAGTTGCCAGCGCGCACGGGCGTCGGCGCTGTCCTGGTCCATCCGGCGGTATCGCAAAGCCTAAATGGCCGGTCACGCCGGCCGCGGCCGGGCCGGATTTCCCATCACGCTGGCGCCTGCCGCGACGTCGCGCGTCACCACGCTGCCGGCGCCGATGATCGCCCCGTCGCCGATGGTCACGCCCGGCAGGATAATGGCGCCGCCGCCGATCCAGACGTCGCTGCCGATCCGTACCGGCCGGCCGAATTCGACACCGCTTTTTCGTGTCGCGGCGTCGCGCGGATGGTCCGCGGCATAGATTTGCGCGGCCGGTCCGATCTGGGTGCGGTCGCCGATCACGACCTCGGCGACATCGAGGATGACGCAATTGAAATTCAGGAACACGCCGTCGCCGAGGCGGATGTTGTAGCCATAGTCGCAGAAGAACGGCGGCCGGATCACGGCGCCGTTGCCGACATGCGCAAGCCGCTCGGATAATATTTTGTGCCGCTCGGATAGCGGCTGCGCCAGCGCCGCGTTGTAGCGCACGAGCCACGCTTTCGTCGCGGCCTGGTCGGCTGCCAACTCGGCATCGACGCGATACAATTCTCCCGCCAGCATCTTCTGCTTTTCGCTTCTGCTCAACCGACCACCCCGAGTTTCGGGAACGCGCCGGGGCTTGCGGCGAGCGCGGCGCGGGCCTCAGTGCTGTCCTGGTCCATCCGCCGCACCAGCGCTTCCACGCTGTCGAATTTCAATTCCTCGCGGATGAAGGCGATGAAGGCGACGTCGAGCATTGCGCCATAAAGATCGCCCTTGAAGTCGAACAGGAAGACCTCGAGCAGCGGGGCGCCATTATCGAAGGTCGGACGGCGGCCGAAGCTGGCGACGCCGTCGAACCGCTCGTTTCCGCGACCGACCCGCACCGCATAGATGCCGTGCTTGAGCCCGCAAGTCCTGTCGAGGCGGATATTGGCGGTGGGGTAGCCGAGGTCGCGGCCGCGTTTCTCGCCATGGATCACCTCGCCCGAGGCAAACCAGGGCCCGCCCAGCATCGCGGTGGCATCGGTGATCTGGCCCTCGGCGAGCGCCATGCGGATCGCGCTGGAGGAGACCGGCCGCTCGTCGATATCGATATGCGGCTGCACATCGACCTCGATGCCGAGCTTGGGCGCCTCGTTGACCAGCAGGCCAGGGGAGCCAACCCGGCCTTTGCCGAAATGAAAGTCGTAGCCGACCGCGATACCGCTGATTCCGAGCCGCTGGATCAGATCATGGTGAATGAAATCCTGCGCCGTGGTTCCGGCGCGGGCTTTGTCGAAAGTCATCACCACGGCGCCCGCGAGCCCCGTTCCGGCCAATAACCGCAGTTTTCCGGCCTCGTCGGTGAGCCGGAACTGGGGGGAGTTAGGGCTGAAAAAGCTGCGGGGATGCGGCTCGAAAGTCAGCGCCAGCGCCGGCTTACCGTGGGCGCGGCCCATCGCCAGCGCGGCCTCGATCACGGCGCGGTGGCCGAGATGGACACCGTCGAAATTGCCCATCGCGACCACGATTCCCTTGGGGATCGCGGAAGAGGGCGTGGAATCACGGATAACTATAAAGTCGGACGTCATTTTCCGGGGTCTTCAAATCAAGCCGATGCGGGGCGGGACGGTGACTTGGCCGCCCCCGCGAAGTCAAGCCAAGGGGTGATTGAGGCCCTCCCGGACGGCCCGGCGGGGGCCGGGTTAACGCGCTGTTTAAGGGCTGATGCTACTGCTGGGGGCGCAGCGCGGGGCTTTCCGGTCCCGTGCGAATGTATCAATTGGTTTGTAGCGTTAGCGTGTTGGGGGTCCAAGATGGCGGTTGATTTGTCGATGTCGGTTCTGGTGGTGGATGACTACAACACCATGATCCGCATCATCCGAAATCTCCTGAAGCAGCTTGGCTTCGAGAATATCGACGATGCCAGCGATGGTTCGGCGGCGCTGGACAAGATGCGCGGCAAGAAATACGGGCTGGTGATCTCGGACTGGAACATGGAACCGATGACCGGCTACGACCTGCTCAAGGAAGTCCGTGCCGATCCCAACCTCGCCACCACGCCGTTCATCATGATCACGGCGGAATCCAAGACCGAGAACGTGATCGCGGCCAAGAAGGCCGGCGTCAACAATTACATCGTCAAGCCGTTCAATGCCGCCACGCTGAAGACCAAGATCGAGGCGGTATTCCCGGACATGGCGAGCGCGTAAGGCGCTTGTCTTAACTTCACGCAACAACTCCGCCGTCATCCTGAGGAGCGCGCCGTTGCGCGCGTCTCGAAGGATGGCCGCAAGCGCGGTGCTGAACACCATCCTTCGAGGCGCGCCGAAGATGGGGCGCTCCTCAGGATGACGGTGTCATTTGTGTTCGGCGGTCTACGGCGGCTACGGCCGCTACCACTTCAATTCCCGCGTCAGCGCGCGGGGCGGGTGGCCGAACAATTCCTTTACCGAAGCCGGGTCGAGTTGATCGATGCCCTCGAAATCCTCGGCATGGATGCCGCGGGTCACGAACAGGCAATCGATCCCGAAGCCATGGGCGCCGGCCAGATCCGTGCGGACGGAATCGCCGATCGCCAGCACCCGGCTCAGCGCGGGCGCGTGTCCATTGCGCTCGGCGGCAAGCTGCATGGCCCGCTCGTAGATCGGCCGGTGCGGCTTGCCGTAGAAGATTACCTCGCCGCCGAGTTCGCGATAGAGTTCGGCGATCGCGCCGGCGCAATAGATCAGGCGGTCGCCGCGTTCGACCACGATGTCGGGATTGGCGCAGATCAAGGTCAGCTTGCGCTCGCGCGCCTGCATCATCATGGCGCGATAGTCCTCGGGCGTCTCGGTCTCGTCGTCCATCAGGCCGGTGCAGACGATGTAATCGGCCTGTTCGAGCGGCGCGAGCACCGGATCGAGCCCGCGATAGATCGAATTGTCGCGTTCGGGCCCGAGCCAGAATACCTTGCGGCCGGGATGGTCGGCGACGAAATGCCTCGTCAGGTCGCCTGAACTGACGATGGCGTCATAGGTCTCATCAGCGACGCCGAGCTTGCGCAATTGCCGCTGCACCGAATCCGCCGGCCGCGGCGCGTTGGTGATGAGAATGACGGTGCCGCCCTGCTTGCGAAAACTGTGCAGCGCCTCGCAGGCTTCGGGAAACGCAACCAGGCCGTTGTGGACCACGCCCCAGATATCGCTGAGCAGCACGTCGACACCACCGACGAGGTCGCGCAGCTTTTCGGTCATTGCGGGCGCGGCCCGCTAGCCCGGGCCGGCGATACGGCGCGCCAGCGCGGCGACGCCGCTGGCGCGCGAAGAATCCATGGCCGGCGTATCGACCGACGCTGTTCTGACGCCGTTGCCACTAAATGCTTGGGTGCCGGGGCTGCTATTACCGGAATCATGGGAAACCTGCGCTTGCGTCTCCGGCGCCTTGCCGGGGGTGGCCCCGCCGGTAGCAGATGCCCCTTCGGGCCGCAACGGCCGGGGTGGGGCGAACAGGAAGCCCTGGCCGAACCTGACGTCGAAATCGAGCAGGTCGACCACCGCGCGCTCGCCCTCGATCCGCTCCGCGATCAGGTCGATGCCGTAGCGGCCGAGCAGGTCGGAAAGGTCGGAGGGATGGATGTCCGAGGTCGAGCTGTTGCGCTGGTCGAGCAGCAAGGCCGCCGGCACCTTGATGAAGCGGACGCCGCGGTCGGCGAGGTCGCGCGGCTCGATCCGGAGATCGGTGACGTGGTCGATCGAGAAGCGGAAACCGCGCTGCGCCAGCGCCGCCAGATGCTCGGTCTCGGTCGGGCCCAGGTTGCGGAACGTCGACTGCTTGAACTCGAGCACGAAGGACGGCGCCAGCGCGCGATTGGCCTCGAGGAAATCCAGGCATTGCGCGAAGGTCGCGGGATTGCCAAGCGTGGCCGCAGCCACGTTGCAGAATACGCCGACCTCCTTGTTGCGCACCATCAGCCGGCGCAACACCTGCACGCAGCGCAGCATCACCATGTGATCGATCCGTCCGATCAATCCGGCGGCCTCGGCGACGCCGACGAAATCGTCGGCGGTGATGATCTGGTCCTTGTCGTCGCGCAGCCGCGTGACAGCCTCGTAGTAGCGCACCTTGCGCTGCGGCAGGGTCACCATTGGCTGCAGATAGAGATCGAGCCGGTTTTCCTCCACCGCGTTCTTCACCGCGACCAGGATTTGCGATTGGCTGAGCGAAGACATCTGGCCGAGCTGCGCAGGGCTTAGCGGAGTTTGGTTCGCCGCAGGCGCCGGTTCGGTGACGGGCGCCGGTGCTGCCGCGGCGGCCGATGGCGCAGGCGCGGCCGCCACGCTGCCGTCACCCGTCTGCGGCGGTTCGTTTTGCGCCTCATTGTCCGGCTTGCTCGCTGGCGCCGATGCCGCCACCAGCACTCCCGATGCCAGCATCTCCTCATGGCCTGCGACCGACGCGGCAAGCTGCTTGACCAGTCCGCCGAGTTCATTGATCTCACCGATCACGGCCTGGATGCGGTCGGCGCCGGTGGAATTCGCCGATGTCACCCGGCCCTCGACCGCGGCGAGCCTGCGGCCGAATTCGGCGATCTGGCGGGCCAGGTCGGCGGTGCCGCGCGACAAATCCGCGATCTGGCTGCCGACATCGCTGCGGTCGCGCAGCCGCATCGACACCGCGTTGTAGAGGATCAGGAAGGTCAGCGCGGTCAGCGCCACGATCGCCGATTCGGTTCCGCTGATGCCGGCCACCGAATACAGCACGAGGCCGAGCGAAGCTGCGACCAGCACCATGCAGATGGCGATGAAAATGGTGGAAATGCGGATCATGTTGCGCGCGAGGCCCTCAAGTCGGTGGTCTCCTGGCTTCGGGGCCGGCGGAAACGCGTTCGCACGCTTCTGTTTCGGCTCCCCGAAGCAGGACCGAGCTTAGCATCAATGTTGATTCGGAGAGCTAGTGTTCTTTGGCGACGGCCGGAACCGCGGCGCCGAGCGTGTCGGCCATCACGGCACCGCGGGCACCCAGTGGTTTGGGACGGCCGGTGGTGCTGTCGAGCGCGGTCTGGTGCTCGATTTCCGAGTTCAGCTCCGCCCCGCACAGCACAATGATGGCCGACATCCACATCCACATCATCAGGCCGATCGCCGCGCCAAGCGAGCCATAGGTCGCGCTGTAGTTGGCGAAGTTCGAAAGATACCAGGACAACAGCGACGACCCCGCGATCCAAAGCAGCGCCGCCATCAGCGTGCCGACGCTGAGCCACTGCCATCGCGCCGGCCGGCGGCTGGGTCCGAACCGGTACAGCAAGGCGAGGGCGACCAGCAGGATCGCCAGCAGCAGCGGCCATCGGGTCAGGCTGATGATAATCCGGCTCTCCGGCGCCAGCCCGATATGGTCGAGTAACAACGGCGCCGCCACCACCGCGCTCACCATCAACAGCAACGCTGCGATGCCGGCGCAGGTGAACGCCAGTGAGAGCAGGTTGAGACGGACAAAACTGCGCTTTTCGCGTTCCTCGTAGACGACATTGAGCGCGTCGATGATCGCCTTGACGCCGGCATTGGCGCTCCATACCGCCAGCGCGAGGCCGAACAGGAAGGCGGCGCCCAGCGCCGTGTTGCCCTTCATCAGCACCCGCGCGACCTGGTCCTGCACGATCTGGAACGAGCCTTCCGGCAACATCAGCGACAACGTTTGCAAATTGGCGCCGATGGTCGAGGGATTGGCGAACAGCCCATAACACGACACCAGGGCGGTGATGGCGGGAAATACCGCGAGCAATCCGAAAAACACCACGCCGGCCGCGGTCGCGAGCAGGCGGTCATCATTGATCCGCGTGTAGGTGCGCCACAGGATGTCTTTCCAGCCGGTCCATGGAATCTGCAGCGGATGGCTGGAACGGCGACCGCGTCCATGCTGGGCGATTTTGGCGGCGAGCGAAGCTTGCGGCTCAAGGAGCCGCGCATCGCGCGGGGCGTCGGCCTGAAAATACCGCTGGAGCGTCAGTACCACGATGGCCGTGGCCGCGATCAGCAGCAGGGTGTCGCCGGGTTCGGATCGCCGCGAGGACATCAGCCCGGCGTTCGTCGGGCCTGACGCACCACACGCCGGCCGGCAGCCCAGCCCAATAGCGTAGCCGCCGCCAGCATCAGCCCGGCCTGGACCTCGCGGTTATTCCGGGCGGGGCGGACTGCTGCCGTGGGACGGAGATGTTGCGCTGGGGAAGGCGAGGCGGGCGCCCGCAGGATCGCGGTCGCGGTATCGCTGGCGGCCTCGATCGGTTCGGGTTTGGCGGTCTTTGCCTTGAGAGCCCCGGTCTTGAAAGGGTTTCCCTTGATCGCGACGCGCAGACGGCTGGTCAGCGAGGGAAAATGCCGCGACGGCCGCCGCAGCCGGCTCGCCGCCAGCCCCGCGCACAGGCCGGCGATCACGAGCAGCAACAGGCCGACCGCGCCGAACGCCCAGAACATCCCGAATTTGATTTCAATCCAGCGGAACAGCGCGTCGGCGCCAACCAAAATTGCCGCGATCAGGAAAATGCCGCAGGCCGCGAACAGGCCGGCGGCAACGGCGTAGCCCGCAAGGGTGCCGGTGGCCTGGTCGGTGCGGTCGCGCAGATAGGAGCCCGTCGCCCGCTTGACCTGATTGAGCTTGAGCTCCAGCCCGGCGCGCAGCAAACCGCTCGAAAGCGCGACCATCTCCGGAATTCCTCCACGGCCGGGGACACCATGCCCGCGGCCGGGGAGAGAACGTGCGTCGGTTTTGAATGTTCCGGGAGGGCGGTATGTCCCGGGCGTTACTCACGCCCGGGACATCAGAAGTGCGGCGCGGCGCGAGTTACGCGGTCGCGCGGATCACCTTGGCGGTCTTTTCGATGATCTCGCCGATCTGGTCCTCGCTGACGATCAGCGGCGGGGTCAGCGCCAGCGTGTCGCCGGCGACGCGCATCATGATGTCGTTGTCATGGAAGGCGCTGTTGAGCGCGGCAAAACCGCGCTTTGCGGGGGCGTCGGCCACCGGCGCCAGGTCGATGCCGGCGGTCAGCCCGACGGTGCGGATATCCAGCACGCCCGGCTCCTTGCGCAGCGACATCACGGCGTCGGCGAATTTGCCCTCGAGCCCGCGGGCGCGCTCGAACAGCTTTTCGTCGCGGTAGATGTCGAGCGTGGCCAGCGCCGCGGCGCAGGCGATCGGATGCGCCGAATAGGTGTAGCCGTGGGTCAATTCCACGGCATGCTCGGGGCCGCTCATGAAGGCGTTGTGGATGGTGTCGCGCACCAGCACGCCGCCCATGGGCGCAGCACCATTGGTGATGCCCTTGGCGAAGGTCAGCATGTCCGGCAGCACGCCGTAGCGTTCGGCGGCGAAGGCGTAACCGAGCCGGCCATAGCCGGTGATGACCTCGTCGAAGATCAGGAGGATGCCGTGCTTCTGGGTGATCTCGCGCAGCCGCTTGAGATAGCCCTTCGGCGCCGGCAGCACGCCGGTCGATCCCGCCATCGGCTCGACGATCACGGCGGCGATGGTGGACGCGCCGTGCAGATTGACCAGCCGCTCCAGTTCGTCGGCGAAATGCGCGCCGTATTCCGGCTCGCCCTTGGTGAAGGCCTGCTTCTCGCGGTCATAGGTCGCGGGAAGATGATCGACGCCGGCGAGCAACGTTCCGAACATCTTGCGGTTGTTGACGATGCCGCCGACGGAGGTGCCGCCGAAGCCGACGCCATGATAGCCGCGCTCCCGGCCGATCAGCCGGGTGCGGGTGCCCTGGCCGTTGATCTGGTGATAGGCCAGCGCGATCTTCAGCGCGGTGTCGGCGGCTTCCGAACCGGAATTGCAAAAGAACACGTGATCGAGCCCGTTGGGCGCAATGTCGGCGATGCGGCTGGCAAGCTCGAAGGCCTGCGGAATGCCGAACTGGAACGGCGGCGCGTAATCCAGCGCCTCGGCCTGCTTGCCAATCGCCGACGCGATCTGGGCACGGCCATGGCCGGCGTTGCAGCACCACATCCCGGCGGCGGCATCGATGATCTTGCGCCCGTCGACGGTGATGTAGTGCATGTCCTTGGCGCCGGCGAGCAGCCGTGGCGCCTTC
>Ga0265314_10002234_pt1 | contig 20137 bp, 16 predicted proteins | sample 4126metaG_FD_203106 | JGI IMG/M metagenome (GOLD analysis project Ga0265314, IMG submission 203106) | Rhizosphere microbial communities from Carex aquatilis grown in University of Washington, Seatle, WA, United States - 4-1-26 metaG | ecosystem: Host-associated > Plants > Roots > Rhizosphere >... | reverse complement strand
TGGTATTTGCCAGCGACTTCCCGTTTGACGCCGAAGGAGGCGCTTATCTCGTTCGGGAAACGGTTCGCGCCATCGACTCGCTTAACCTTTCCGAGGCCTCTAAGGCCGCGATCAATCGTGAAAACATCATGCGACTTCTGGTCCCGAAGTTCGGGTAGGCAGTTCTCCTCCCCCCGGGGCCCGCCGCGGCACGACGTGGAACATTCGGCGCATTTATGCGACTATGAATCCAGCGTATTGCGCATTTCGAAAGATGTGATGGCGACCTCCCCTTCCACCACAAAGCGTGCCGGTCAAAGGGCCAAAGGCGCGAATTCTGTCGGACCAGCGGGCCGCGCGAAGCTTGCTGCGCGATCGAATTCACGCGATCCAAAGCGGACAAGCGCCAATATTCTCGCCGCCGCCGTTGAGGAATTCGCGGCAAAGGGCTTCGGCGGCGCGCGCATCGATCACATCGCCAAGCTTTCAGGCTCTAACAAGCGGATGATCTACCACTACTTCGGCGACAAAGAGGCCTTATATATCGCGGTTCTCGAGGCCGCTTATGTCAACATTCGCGCGGCCGAGCACCACCTCGAACTCACCAAGCTGGATCCGATTGCCGCCATTGAAAGATTGGTGAATTTTACCTGGGACTATTTCCTGCAGCACCCGGAGTTTTTAAGCCTGCTCGGCACCGAGAACCTTCACAAGGCGAGATATCTGAAGAGATCGGCGCGCATTTTCAATTTGCATACGCCGCTGGTGTCGCTGGTGTCCGACGTCATCGCCCGGGGCGTCAAGTCGAAGCAGTTCCGGCCCGATATCGACCCGGTTAAACTCTACATAACCATTGCATCGCTTGGCGCCTTTTATTTCTCCAACCGGTGGACCCTATCGACCATTTTCCGGCACGACCTGACGACCCAGCGGGAACTGTCCGATTGGGGAAAACATATTTCGACAGTCGTCGTCGCCTACGTTCGCGCGTGATCGCAGCGTTTCCAATGTTGACCCGGAAGGGTTCCCCGCCATATAAGTAACGAAATAGTTATAAATGGGAGGCGGCTTTGACGACAACGCGCTTAGGCATCGTGATGAACGGTGTCACCGGCCGAATGGGCCTGAACCAGCATCTTATCCGCTCCATAATAGCCATCCGCGACAAAGGCGGTGTCGCGCTCAAGAACGGCGACCGCGTCATGCCCGATCCGATCTTGGTCGGCCGCAATGCCGACAAAGTCGAACGGCTCGCCAAGCAGTTTAACGTCTCGCGCTGGACCACCGATCTGGACAAGGCGCTGCAAGACAAGAACGACACGATCTTTTTCGATGCGGCCACCACTCAGGCTCGTCCCGGCCTTCTCACGAGGGCAATCGAAGCCGGCAAACATATTTATTGCGAGAAGCCCATCGCCACTAACCTGCAGCTTGCGCTCGACGTCATCAAGCTTGCCAACGCCAAGGGCGTCAAGCACGGCACCGTTCAAGACAAGCTGTTTCTGCCTGGCCTCAAGAAGCTGGCGATGCTCCGCGACTCTGGTTTCTTTGGCCGCATGCTCTCAGTGCGAGGCGAGTTCGGCTACTGGGTATTTGAAGGCGACTGGCAGGAAGCACAGCGGCCATCTTGGAATTATCGCGCAGAAGACGGCGGCGGCATCATCCTCGACATGGTCTGTCACTGGCGCTACGTGCTCGACAATCTTTTTGGCGAGGTGGAAAGCCTCACCTGCACGGGCACCACGGATATTCCGGAGCGGTGGGACGAACAGGGCAAGAAGTATAAGGCAACGGCCGACGACGGCGCTTACGCCACCTTCAAGCTCAAAGGCGGCGTCATAGCGCATATGAACATGTCTTGGGTTACGCGAGTTTATCGCGACGACCTTGTCACCTTCCAGGTCGATGGAACCCACGGCTCGGCCGTCGCCGGACTTACGGAATGTGTGATCCAGGCGCGTCAGTCGACTCCCCGTCCGGTATGGAATCCGGACGAAAAGCGCACGCACGATTTTTATGCCGACTGGCAGAAGGTCCCCGACAACGTCAACTACGACAACGGCTTCAAGGAGCAGTGGGAGATGTTCATCCGCCACGTCTGTGAGGATGCGCCCTACAAATATACGCTTGTCGAAGGCGCCAAGGGCGTGCAGCTTGTCGAGTGCGCGCTGCAAAGCTGGAAGGAACGCCGCTGGATCGATGTACCCTCGCTCAAGGTATGAGGTGCTGATTATGAACAAGCCCGTCTCGCCGAGCGCGCTACTGTCTCTGAGGCTTCCTAAGGCTGATCGATCGATCGAAACCTATCGACTGGCTGGGTCGCGGACGTTCCCGTCAAAGCCAGAAGGCCCACTCAACCGAATAGCGTTTTCCGCTGTCCACATCGTCGCCGACCCCCTAGCCGAATGCGATCCCTGGCTGAATTCGAAAATCGACTGGGACCGCACGATCGCGTTTCGCGAATATATTTGGGACCTCGGTCTCGGTGTCGCCGAAGCGATGGATACCGCCCAGCGCGGCATGGGAATGGACTGGCCGACGTCGCTGGAATTGATTCAGCGGTCGGTTGCCGCGTCGAAAGCACGTAATAATGCGCTGCTTTTCTCAGGCGCCGGCACCGACCAACTGGCGGCTGAAGACGCCAAGTCCCTCGACGACGTTATCCGTGCTTATGAAGAGCAGATCGCGGCTGTCGAAAAAGCCGGAGGCCGTATCATTCTGATGGCCTCGCGCGCGCTCGCAAAGATCGGCCGCAACGCTGAAGACTACGCCAAGGTTTATGATCGCATTCTCTCGCAGTGCAGCCAACCGGTTATCATTCACTGGCTCGGCGACATGTTCGATCCGGCGCTGGCCAATTATTGGGGCACTTCCAACCTGGACGAGGCGATGGATATCGCGGTTAGCGTCATCAATACCAACGCGGCCAAGGTCGATGGGGTAAAGGTGTCGCTGCTCAACAAGCAGCGCGAGATCGACATGCGACGTCGGCTCGACAAGAACGTGAAAATGTATACCGGCGACGACTTCAATTATGGGGAACTGATCGCCGGTGACGAACAAGGCTACTCACACGCCCTCCTCGGCATCTTTGACGCCATCGCACCGGCGGCTTCCTACGCATTGTCTCGACTCGCTGCGGGCGACGAGGCCGGCTACTACGAGGTGCTGGGACCGACCGTGCCGCTGTCACGTCATATTTTCCAGGCGCCAACCCGCTTCTATAAGACTGGCGTGGTATTCATGGCTTATCTCAATGGCCATCAGGACCACTTCGTCATGGTCGGCGGCCAGGAAAGCACGCGTTCGACCTTGCATCTGGCCGAGTTATTCCGCTTGGCTGACAAAGCCGGGCTCTTGACAAACCCTGAAATGGCGACGCGGCGTATGAAGAACATACTGGCCACGCGTGGGATCGACGCCTGAGATGCGTGATTTCTCGAAGGACCATCGCTGGCTCTCGCTCAACACAGCGACCGTCCGCAAGCAGGGAGACCTCGCTCAAATCATCGAGGCCTGCGCCAGGCACGGCATTCGGGCCATCGATCCCTGGCGCGACCAAGTAGCGGCGATCGGACTCGACCGCGCCGTTCGGGCGGTCAAGGACGCCGGACTTGAACTGTCCGGCTATTGTCGCGGCGGCATGTTTCCGGCCGATACCGCCCATCGCCACGAGGTCCGCGACGACAATCGCCGCTGCGTCGACGAAGCCAAAGCGCTTGGCGCTGTATGCGTCGTTTTGGTTGTTGGCGGCCTGCCGCAATATTCACGGCCCGGCAGCTCAGCATCGAAGGACATTATCGCGGCACGGACCCAGGTCGCCGACGGCATCGCGGAAACGTTCGAATATGCGAAGTCGGTCGACATGCCGCTTGCCATTGAGCCGCTGCATCCGGCTTATGCGGCTGATCGTGCCTGCGTCAACACGACCGCTCACGCGCTCGATATCTGCGATATGCTGGATCCCGCCAAGTCAGGAAAAATCGGTATCGCGCTGGACGTCTATCATGTCTGGTGGGATCCCGCGCTGATGGCCCAGATACGCCGCGCCGCCAAAGAGCGGCTGCTGGCCTTCCATGTCTGCGACTGGATGGTGCCGACAAAGGATATTCTGAACGACCGCGGCATGATGGGAGATGGCGTTATCGACGTTCCGTCAATTCGTGCAGCGGTCGAGGCCGAAGGCTTCGCCGGTTATTCGGAAGTGGAAATATTTTCCAACGATTGGTGGGCCAAGCCGATGGATGAGGTGCTCGAAACCTGCATCGCGCGCCATAAAACCGTCGTGTGATCGTCTGGATCTCGCGATCACGTAACCTTCGGGCTTGCGGTCAGTGCGTCCCAATCCGGCATGGCGGCCGTGGCGAGCCCTTTGGCGCGTACGATGGATTCGAGTGAAACCGCGCCGTCCTGAATATGAAGGCGCACATCGCCAGTGGCGGCGCGCCGATAAAGATCACCGTGGGCCGCCAAAAACCTATCCTGCTCTGCGCGCGGTATACCCGCCATGCCATCGACGTAATGATGGCCATTGCGCTCGACATGTTTGGCGCCGATCAATGCCGCCAGCAAAAGATCCTGTTGCACGGCGATGCCGGCTTGTGTCGTCAGATCCTCCGCAGACGTGAAATAGCCGCCTCCGGTTTCTGCGTTACACTTCGTGACGCGCGCCTTGTTGAGCAGCCCACGATAAAAGCCCTTGCAAGATTTCGCCGAAACGCCGCGATAGCCGAGCGCCATTGCCCGCGGGAACACGCCGAAATCGGCATCGGATTCATCGACCTCGATCGGCACCTCGCGGCCCAGCGAATGGACCGGCCTGCTCAATGCGCTGGCGCGCGTGATCGGCTGTTCCAGCAGCAATATCGACGATTTCAGCCGCGCCAGGCCCTTTTCCTCACCGATGCGCCGCCACAATTCGATGACGCCGTCGATCTCGTCATATTGCTCGTTACCATCGAGCGTCACGGCGTATGGTTCAGTTATCCCGTCCAGGACTTTGGCGATTGCGCTGAGGCGCTCGATATCCCGGCCGACCTCGCCGCCGACTTTGATTTTGAAATAGCGCTGGCCGTAGGCCGCAATCACTTCTTCCAGGCTCTCGGGCAGCCCATCGTCCAGGCGTTTTCCAGCGGTCTCCGCACGGGTCAGCGAGTCCACCAAGCCCACCGTATGGCGCGCGAAGATGGACGCGGCGGGTCGCAGAGCGGCGAGAAATTGATCGAGATCGAAACCGGCCAGATCTGGCGTCAGCGCTGTGGTGATTCCAAGTGCATTGCCTCGGACCAGATCGGCAGCCGACAAGGCTTTGATCCGTCCCAAAGCATCAATGATCGAGCGCTCGATCAGCGCCAATCCAAACGAGGCTACCAGATCATTCAGACCGTTGACCTCGCTTTCTTTTCGATGTGCAGCATCGGCCCTCGCTGACAGGCCAAATGCCGTATCGGTGCCGAGAGAAATAAAATGCCGCAATGCAATAGAAAGGGAGCGGCGCAACTGATTGAAATTGTCCTCGTTGCTCAGCGCCGGGTTCTTGTCGAACCACTTCGGCACCAGCATTTCAGCAGAAACGCCCTCGCCTTCACGCCCATCTTCCAAACGGATGCGCGCCCGCACAAACAATTGGGGCGCCTCACGAAGCGTAGCCATTCCGAAGCGGAACGGGAGCCGGAGCACGACCGGTCTCTCGTGAAACGAGGCCTCGAGCAATTGCAGCCTTAGCGCCGGCATCAGCAGGCCTCCCGAATGACGCCGGCGGTGCGGTTGCGCGCTTTTGCGGCAAATGGCTCGCTTGACCCCGACAACCGCACCTCCTTTACTCACTAAATGGTTATATGCGGCACCGCCACAGTTCAAGATGGCGGGCCCGGGAGGATTTGATGAGTGCGTCGCAAGGCGGCTGGTATCGTTGGTTTCAGGCCGGCTGGCTCAAGCCGTTGATATTTCTGGCCGTCCTTGTGATTTTGTGGGACCTCGGCATCCGCGTCCTGCGCATCCCCCCCTACCAAGTGCCCGCGCCGAAAGACGTGCTGACGACGCTGGTCCAGGAATGGCCGATGTTGCTCAGCCAAGCCGTGCCCACCAGCCTTGCCACCGTACAAGGCTTCGTTCTTTCCGCGCTGTTCGGGATCCCCATGGCCATGCTGATTGTCGGGTCGCGCACGGTCGAGAGTTATATCTACCCGTTGCTGGTTTTTTCGCAGTCTGTCCCGAAAATCGCGATTGCCCCGCTGTTCGTCGTCTGGTTCGGCTTCGGCATGGCGCCGAAGGTGCTGTCGGCGTTCTTGCTCGGCTTTTTTCCCGTCGTCGTATCCGCGGTGCAGGGCTTCAAGTCGGTCGAACCGGACATGCTGGACCTTGCGCGCGCCATGGAAGCCAACCGCTGGCAGATCTTCCGCATGGTCAGTTTACCGCACGCAATGCCTGCGATTTTTTCCGGGCTGAAGGTGTCCATCACCCTCGCCGTGGTTGGTGCGGTGGTCGGCGAATTCGTCGGTTCCAACTCCGGGCTCGGCTTCGTGCTGCAACGGTCCATCGGCAACTTCGAATTGCCAACGATGTTTGCTGCGCTGATCGTGCTGTCCCTGATCGGCGTAATCCTCTTCTGGATCCTCGATGTGATCGAACGATTTGCCATTCCGTGGCACGCCAGCCAGCGTCAAGATTTTATCATCGCCGTTTAGAGTAGAACAAAGGGAGGACGTCATCATGCTTCGCTACTTGATCGCCATCTGCGCGATGCTCATCGCCGGCCCGGCCCTCGCCGCGGATAAGGTCACGTTGATGCTTAACTGGTACGTCTACGGCGAGCACGCGCCGTTCTACTACGGCAAGGAAAAGGGGTTCTACTCGGCCCAAGGCATCGACCTCGAAATCCAAGAGGGCCGCGGCTCCGCCACCGTCACTCAGGTCGTTGCCGCCAAGACCGTGCAATTCGGCTATGTCGACGTACCGACCATGATGCGTGCGGCGGTAAAAGGCGCACCGGTCGTAGCCGTCGGCGTCGCTTTGCAGACCAATCCGATGTCGGCGATGGGCTTTGTCGAGAAGAACATCAAGAAACCGGAAGACATCAAGGGCAAGACCGTCGCCACAACGCCGGGCGATTCGATGTCGCAAATCTGGCCGCTGTTCCTGAAGAAAACTGGGCTGAAGGAAAGTGATTTCAAGACCGTCTCGGGCGACGGCGTCACAAAGCTCAATGCCGTTATCAACGGCCAAGCCGACCTTCTCCTCGGTTACGTTATGGATCAAAGCATGAAGATCAAGGACGCCACCGGCAAAGACGTCTATCCGATCAAGTTCTCGGACTACGGCATCAACTTGGTGTCGTCGGGCGTCATTACCAACAGCGAATACCTCAAGACCAACGGGGATCTCGTTAAGCGTTTCATGGCCGCGACCGTGAAATCGCTCGAAGAGGCTTCGAAGCACCCGAAGGACGCGGCGCAATCGATCCTCAACGCCAATCCAAAGGGCGGCAAGATCGAGACCCTGACGCAGGGCTTCGAGCTGACCATTCCGCTCTACAAGGATCCGACAGGGAAATCCAAGCAGCCCCTGCGGGTCAGCGACGCCAACATCAAGGAAACCGTCGACGTCATGGTCGAATACGGCGGCCTCGACGCCAAAGCCAAGGACGACTTCAAGACCTATTACACCAATGCCTATCTGCCGGCGATCGCAGGCCAATAAGCCGTGATGGCCACCGTTGCGCCTATGAAAAGCGAAAGCCGCGCCGCCTCTTTGCAGGCGGCGCGGACCGTTATTGAAATTAAAGGCGTCTCGAAGACCTATCGCACGCGCGATGGCGAGGTGCCGTCGCTGCGTCCAATCGATTTTAATGTCCGGGACGGCGAGTTCGTCGTCGTCGTTGGGCCGTCCGGTTGCGGCAAGACCACGCTCCTCAAGATGCTTGCCGGCCTCCTCGCACCAAGCAGCGGGGAAATCCGCATCGACGGCAAAGCCATCACCAAGCCGCATAGTGGTGTCGGCATCGTTTTCCAAACCGCGATGTTGCTGCCGTGGCGCAGTGTGTTCGACAACGTGATGATGCCGGTCGAAGTGAAAAACCTGCCGCGCGAAGAGTACAAGAAGCGCGCGCAGGCGCTCCTTGAAATGGTCGGGTTGCAGGGCTTCGAAGGAAAATTTCCCTGGCAGCTATCCGGCGGCATGCAGCAGCGGGCCTCCATCTGCCGCGCGCTGGTCCACGACCCCAAAATCGTCTTGTTGGATGAGCCGTTCGGCGCCCTCGACGCCATGACGCGCGAGCGGATGAACGTCGAGTTGCAGCGCATCCAGAGTGAGACGTCGAAGACGGTCTTGTTGATTACCCATTCGATCCCTGAGGCCGTCTTTCTTGCCGACCGCATCCTGGTCATGAGCGAGCGGCCGGGCACCATTGCCGCGATCTATGACGTAGCGCTGCCCCGCCCGCGTACGCTGGACGTGCTAGCGGACCCAACCTTCGTCGCCCTCTCGCAGACCATTCGCAGGCACTTCAACGCGCAGGGCGACGGGGGTTAAATAACCACGCGCAATATGGTCGGCTTAAAGCGATACTGAAAATCATACGAAAGCCGCACAAAATTGAGGCGAAGGCACGACTAGGACCGGCGTTGCAGGCCTACGCGTTGGTGAATTGCGGTTGTCATCGAACCAGTCTCCACTCTCGCGTGGCCAGCTAACGCGGCACACACTTGTCCCATAACGACTAATACCGGACCCGGCAGGCCGGCATCCGCGAGGCGCTCGGACAATTCCCCGATCCGGCTTACGACCACCGCCTGATCCGGCCGCGTCGCGCGCGAAACGGCAATGGCGGGGGTTTCCGGATCGAGACCTTCGGCGACGGCCTTGGCGACCAACGCCGCCAGCGTCTTCGTCGGCATATAGATCGCAGTCGTGGCTGCGGGATCGACCACGCTGCGCCAGTCGATGTCGTCCGGCAGCTTGCCGCTGCGCGCGTGCCCGGTGACGTATTGCAGCCGCCGCGAATTGTCGCGGTCGGTGAGCGGAATGCCGAGTTTCGCCGCCGCCCCTTGCGCCGCGGTGATGCCGGGCACCACATCGACGGCGATATTGGCGGCCTTGCAGGCGGCGATTTCTTCCGCAGCGCGGCCGAAGATCAGCGGGTCGCCGCCTTTAAGGCGAATGACGCGCTTGCCCTGTTTGGCGAGACTGACCATGAGCGCGTTGATGTCGTCCTGCTTGCAGGACGGCCCGAACCCGGTTTTGCCGACCAGCATCTTGCGCGCCTCGCGCCGGGCGAAGTCGAGCACGTCGCGCGACACCAGATCGTCGAACAAGATGACGTCGGCCGATTGCAAGGCGCGCACCGCGCGCAGCGTCAGCAGTTCCGGATCGCCCGGCCCCGCTCCGACCAACGTCACCGAGCCATTCTCGACCAAACTGCCCAAGCCCTTCACCTCGGCGACAAAGCGCGCGAAGTCGGCCTCGCTCGGCTCGCTCTCCGGGTTCGCCATGGCGTGCGCCGTGAACACGTGCCAGAACTTGCGCCGCGCCACAAAGGACAACCCAGTGTCCTTGACCAACGCACGCCAGCGCGCCGCCGCCGCGGCCCAACCGGCGAAACCTTTCGGCAGCAGCGCTTCGAGCTTGGCACGGATCGCCTGCGCAAACACCGGCGCGGCACCGTCAGTCGAAATCCCGATCACCAGCGGCGAGCGGTTCACGATCGCGCCGAACGAAAAATCGCAGAACGCCGGCTTGTCGATGACGTTGACCGGCACGCCGGTCGCGCGCGCCGCGTCCGCGAATGCCCTCGCCGCCGCATCGTCGTCGAAACCACCGACGGCGACGGCCGCGCCAAGCAAATCTTCGGCCGTCCATCGCTCCACGGCGTAGCGCTCTACGCGCGCGCCGGCCGCCTCCAGCAGTTCCAGCTTCCAATCGACAGCCGGGCCCTCGCCGACCAGCACCGCCCGCTTGCCTTCAAGCGCCAGGAATACCGGCAAGCGGGCCAACCGGCCCATTTTCTCCGGCGGCGCTTCAAACGGTTTGCGCGGCTCGTCCATGACCGACGATCCTCCTCAACTCGGGCAGACATGATCCGCAATTGGTGCCGGCGCGCAACGCCTTGCCGATGTCATCGACACTCGCCGCCCCGCCCGCCATCGCCGCGCGAATGACGTTGAGCCCGACGCCGAAACAGGCGCAGATCACGGGCCCTGGATCGGCAAGCCCGTCGGTCGATTTTCCCGACAGCACGGCGCGCCGCTGCGCGTCGCCGACGCTTTCCGCCTCGAACAGCGATTTCACGGCGTCCCAATGCGGCGCGGCGTCGGCCGGTCCGATGAACAGCGCGCCCATGAGCCGGCCCTCGACGAAAGCCGCCATGCGATAGCTGCCGCGCGGCCCATCGACATATTCCGCGATCTCCGCGCCGGTGGCGAACATCGCCTTGGCATGCTCGCGCCAGGTCTCCGGCGCTTCGTTGCCCGCCAGCAACCACCCCGCGCCGTTAACGACAGTCACGCGCGACCACCAAGCGCCGGCCGGCATCGTCAGCGGCGCCCGCGCTAGCGCGAAGCCGCGAAACGCGAAGGCGACGGGTTCGATAGTCACCGGGGTCGCCTTGGATTCAGGCTGGCCCGAATAGCGATCGGTCGCCGGCGCGACCACGTCGCCGATGCGCGCGGAAGACGCGGTTTCGTCGCTCCAGTGGATCGGCGCAAATAGCGAGCCGCGGCGCTGACCCTCGTTCACCGCCACCTTGAGCACGCACGCGCCGTGCGGCGAACGCACGCGGGCGAAACCGCCATCGCACAGCCCAAGCTTCACCGCGTCCTTCGGGTGCACTTCGACGAAAGGTTCCGGCAGATGCGCGCCAAGCCGCGGGCTCAAGCCGGAGCGCGTCATGGTGTGCCATTGGTCGCGGACGCGGCCGGTGTTGAGCCGCAATGGAAATTCGCGCGATAACCCGGCGTGCGGAGCCGGTTTCTCCGGCGCGATCAGCCGGGCCTTGCGGTCGGCCGTGAAGAAGCCGCCGTCGGCGAAGAAGCGCGTCTCGCCACGCGGTTCGCCCGCACGCGCCGGCCACTGCACCGGATCGAGGGCGTTGAACTCGTCGTCGCTGAGCTCGGCCAGCGCGCCGATGTCGAAGTCGCGGGTGCCGTTGTTTTCGAACGCCGACAGCGCCGCGTGCTCGCGAAACACCGCCGCGGCGGAATCGAACTTGAACGCATCGGCAAAGCCCATGCGCCGCGCGACTTGCGTAACCATCCACCAGTCCGGCCTGGCCTCGCCCGGCAAGGGCAGAAACGGCCGCTGCCGCGAAATGCGCCGCTCGGAATTGGTGACGGTGCCGTCCTTCTCGCCCCAGGCCGCCGCCGGCAGCAGGATTTGCGCACCGGCATTGACGGTATCGTTGGAGAGCACGTTTTCCGACACCACGAACAGGTCGAGCTTCCTCAGCGCCGCGCGCACAGCGCCCGCGCGCGGCAGCGACACCGCCGGATTGGTCGCCATCACCCATAATGCCTTGATCTCGCCGCGCTCGATCGCCTCGAACATCTGCACCGCCTTGAGGCCCTCGCGCTGCGCCATGGCGCGCGCGTTCCAGAACCGGCCGACGCGGTCGATTTCCGCGCCGCTGAAATTCATGTGCGCCGCAAGCTGATTGGCAAGGCCGCCCACTTCCCGCCCGCCCATCGCGTTGGGCTGGCCGGTCAGCGAGAACGGACCCATGCCGGGTTTGCCGATGCGGCCGGTCGTAAGATGACAGTTGATGATGCTGGTGACCTTGTCGGTGCCCTGCGCCGACTGGTTCACGCCCTGCGAGAAGCAGGTGACGACATTTGGCGTTTCCCGGAACAGCGCGAAGAAGCGCGCGACGTCCGGCTCGGCAAGGCCGCAGGCCTTGGCCGTGGCGGCGACGTCCGGCGCGATCTCGCGCGCGCGCACCAGTGCCTCGGTCACGCCAAGCGTGTGCGCGTCGATATATTGAAAGTCGAACGCCAGCGTGTCCGCGAGATGCACCAGCAGGCCACTGAACAACGCCGTGTCCATGCCCGGCGCGACGCTCAGGAACAGATCGGCATCTTCGGCGGTCGCCGTGCGGCGCGGGTCGATGACGACGATCTTGGCGCCGCGCGTCCGCTTGTTGGCGATCATGCGCTGGTACAGCACCGGGTGGCACCAGGCCGCGTTGGAGCCGGTGAGTATCATGAGGTCGGCACAGTCGAGATCGGCATAGGTGCCCGGCACCGTGTCGGCGCCGAAGGCGCGGCGATGGCCGGCAACCGTCGACGACATGCAGAGCCGCGAATTGGTGTCGACATTCGATGAGCCGATGAAACCCTTCATCAGCTTGTTGGCGACGTAATAATCCTCGGTCAGCAACTGGCCGGAAAGGTAGAACGCCACCGAGTCGGGGCCGTGCTTGGCGATCGTCGCGGCAAAGCCCTGCGCCACCTTGTCGAGCGCGTCGTCCCACGACGTCTGCGCGAGCCGGCCATCGGCCTGCCGCAGCATAGGATGCAGCAGGCGTGTTTCAAGCGCCAAGGTTTCGCCAAGCGCCGAGCCCTTCGAGCACAGCCTTCCGAAATTGGCCGGATGCGCCGGATCGCCGGCGATTACCGCGCCACCACGGCCATCGGGCTTGGCCAACACGCCGCAACCGACCCCGCAATAGGGACATGCGGTGCGCACGGCCGGCGGATGCTGCGCAGGCGCGTTCATCAATACACGTCCTGCTGATAGCGGCCGCTTTTCTTCAATTCGCCGACAAAGACCGCGGCCTCGTCGGCACTGCGAACGCCATGCTGCGCGACGATGTCGACCAGCGCCAATTCGACGTCCTTGGCCATGCGCTTGGCGTCGCCGCAGACGTAGAAGTGCGCACCGTCGGCAAGCCACGACCAAAGATCGCGGCCGACCTCGCGCATGCGATCCTGCACGTAGATCTTCTCGGCCGCATCGCGCGACCAAGCCAGCGTCAGCCGGGTGAGATGGCCGCAGTCCTTCATCGCCTTGAATTCGTCTTCGTAGAAGAAATCGCAGTTGGAGCGCTGATGACCGAAGAACAGCCAATTGCGTCCCGGCGCCTTGACCGCCTGGCGCTCCTGCAGGAAGGCGCGGAACGGGGCGACGCCGGTGCCGGGCCCGACCATGATGACGGGCACCTTCGGATCGGCCGGCAGCGCGAAGGCATGGGCCTTCTGCACGTAGACTTTCAGCGAGGCGCCGGGCTCGATGCGTTCGGCCAGCAGTGTCGAGCAGACGCCGAGGCGATCGCGATTGGCGATGCGATAGCGCACGGTATCGACGGTGAGCGCGACGCAGCCGGGCTTGGCCTTCGGTGACGAGGAGATCGAATAGAGCCGCGGCTGCAGCGGATCGAGCGCCTCAATGAAGGCTTCCGGGTCGGGCCGGATGCCTGGGAATTTCTCGATCGCCGCCAGCACGTCGAGCGTGGCCGCATCGCCGTCCGGATCGTCGCCGGCCGCGAGCGCGCGCGCCTTTTTCCGGCGATCGCCGCCGGTGATGTAGGAGAACAACTGAAACAGCATGTCCGGCGCGGGCGACAGCGACACACTATCGGTCAGATAGTCGCGCAGCGTGCGGCCGCCGATCGGGAAATCGGCCGGCGCGCCGAGCGCCTTGATCACCGCCTCGACCAATTTCGGATCATTTGACGGAAACAGACCGAAGGCGTCGCCGACCGTGTAGTCGAGCCCACATTCGGCAAGATCGAACTCGACGTGCCAGGTTTCCTTCTCGGAGCCTTGTCTGTTGAGCAGCTTTCGCGACAGCACTTTGGCCGTCACCGGATTATCGCGCGAGGTGCCGGGCGCAGTCTGCGGCAGCGGCGCCAACGCGGCAGCAGGCTCGGACGCAGGCGCTGCGGCCGGCGCCGGCGCGTTCTTGAGTTCTTCGGCGAGTTTCTTGACCATGCGGGCGGTTTCCTTGCCGCCCGGCACGCACAAATTCAGCCGTTCTTCCTTGCCGGAAATAATCGCACCCGAATAATTCTTGCAGTCGTAACCGCACTGGCCGCAATCCTGCTGCGCCATGGCCGCCATCATCTTCCAGCGCAACGGCTTGTCGTCGGCCAATTTCATGCGCTCGGCCAGCGGCAGGGTCTGGTCGTGCCACGGTGCGCCGCCGTCATCGTCCTCGGCGTTCTTGGCGCTCGCCGCGCCCGACATCAGCGCCGCGGCCTGGTCGCCGGGCAGCGGCGTCACGCCCGAACCATCGAGCGCGATCAATCCGGCGAAGAAGCCATTGAGCCAGGCGCGCTGGTCCTCGGAAAACGGTGCGGTTTCCGGCACGAGCGACGGGATCGGCGACGGCACGTTTTGCGTCATGCGTGCACCTTCGCGTCGAACATGTCCTTCAGCGCGTCGATCTCATGCCGCCGCGCGAACGCGAGGAAGGTCTCGTCGCACCCGGCGCGATGCGCCATGTAGCCTTTCAACATGTGCTCGACGGTGCGCGGCGCATCCGTCGCCTTGACGTCGCGATAGATCTCGCGTCCCAGCCCCGCATCCGGACCGGAACCGCCACCGACATAGATGTGATAGCCCGCGACCGCATCGGCGTCCTCGCCGACATCGACCTTGCAGGCGAGCAGTCCGATATCGCCGATGTAGTGCTGCGCGCAGGAGTGATGACAGCCGGTGAGATGAATGTTGACAGGCCCGTCGAGCTCGACGCGCGCCTCGCACCATTGCGCGATCTCTTCGGCCTGCTCCTTGGTGTGCGCGGCGGCAAAGCGGCAGCCGGTCGCGCCGGTGCACGCCACCAACCCTGCGCGGATCGACGTCGCCTCGGTGGAAAGGCCAAGCCCCTCGATCGCGGCTTTGGCGAGCGCGACTTTGTCGTCGGCGACGCCCGACAGCAGAAGGTTCTGCCAGACCGTAAGACGAATATCGCCGTCGCCGAGATCGGCGGCGATCTTGGCCAGCCCGCGCATCTGGTTCGACGTCAGTTTCGCCACCGGCAACACGACGCCGATCCAGTTGAAGCCCGCCTGCTTTTGTTTGTGGACGCCGATGTGGGCGGAGCGGTCGTAGGCCGGCCGCGGCAGAACCGCTTCCCCCGGCACTTTCACCAGCGGGCGGCCGAGCTTCTCCTCGACATGGGCGATGAATTTCGCCAGGCCCCAGGCATCGAGCACATATTTGAGCCGCGACTTGTTGCGGTCGGTGCGGTCGCCATGCTCGATGTAGACGCGCACGATGGCGTCGGCGACCTGTGTCGCCTCCTCCGGCCTGACGATGACGCCGGTGTCCTTGGCGAAATCCTTGTGCCCGGTGATGCCGCCGAGCGCGAGCCTAAACCAAACGCCCGCCTCGGCGCCGAAGCCGTCTTTCACCTCGACAGCCTGGAAGCCGATGTCGTTGGTGTCTTCGAGCGCGGCGATGAGGCCGGCGCCGTCGAAGGCGACGTTGAACTTGCGCGGCAGACCGTACAGCGCGCGCTCGTTGAGGATGTGATGATGCCACGCGCGGGCATACGGCCGCGTGTCGAGCAGTTCCTGCGGATCGATGCCGGCGGTCGGCGTGCCGGTGACGTTCCGGATGTTGTCGGCCCCCGTACCACGTGTACACAGGCCGAGGTCCAGCACTTCTTCGAGCATTAACACGGCGTGTTTCGGCTCGATTTCGCGGAGCTGCAGATTGGCGCGCGTGGTGACGTGACTGTAGCCATGGCAATAGGCGTCGGCGAGGTCGGCCAACCCGTTGAATTGCCAATGCTTTAGGATGCCGTTCGGAATGCGCAGGCGGCACATGTAAGACGTCTGCGCCGGCGCGACATAGAACAGGCCGTAATAGCGCCAGCGGAAATTGTCCGCCGGCTTCGGCGCTTCGTTGTTTTTCGCCTGCGTATTCAAGCGGCTATAGGCATCGAAAGGATGCTGCTCGCGCTTGATCTTTTCCTGATCGGACAACGTGCCGCCGGTGGCCAGCACGCGGTCCTGCGCCTTCATGTGGATCGCATCCGGCCCGCTCGCTTCGCCTAACGCATTGGTGTTTTGGGGTAATTGACCGCGCGCGGCGCGCGCCGCGGTGAGCCCTGAGGCGAAGCCTTCGAGGTAGCGTTTCTGGTCCGGGGTGAAGTCGCTCGACATGACGGCTCAAGCCGCCAGCTTTTTTGGTGTACTACGCTCGGCCATCGCCCGGCCGAACATCAGATCGTCTCGGATCGCCTTGATCGACGCGCCGGAGCGGATCAGATCCAGGTACCAAAGCCCGTCGGCCGTGTCGCCGAATAACACCGCGCCGGCGAGCCGTCCGTCCGAAATCACCAGCTTTTTGTAAGTACCGAGTCCCTCATCGGACAACACAATCTGCTCGGTACCGGCCGCGCCCAGAAAATCCCCGGCCGAGAACACATTGACGCCCGACACCTTGAGATTGGTCGCCAGCACACTGCCGTTATAGCTGCCAGCCTCGCCCGCCAGATGCATGGCGAGCGCGCGCGCCTGCTCATAGGCCGGTTCGACCAGGCCATAGCTGATGCCACGGTGTTCGGCGCACTCGCCGATCGCATGAATGCCGGCTTTACTGGTTTGCAGATGGTCGTCGACCACGATGCCGCGGCCCACATCGAGACCGGCGGTACGGGCCAGATCGACATTGGGCCGGATGCCGGCAGCGACTACGACAAGATCGGCGGCGAGTTCCTGTCCATCCTTCAACGCAACGGCTTCGGCACGATGGTGGCCGCGGATCGCCGCGGTATCGGCATTGAGATACACGCTAATGCCGCGCCCCTCGACCGCGCCTTTTAGTAAGGCCGAGGCCCGCGCGTCGAGTTGGCGCTCCATCAGCCGGTCCATCAAATGGATGACGGAAACCAGGGCACCCGCCTTCGCCAGACCGTAGGCTGCTTCAAGCCCCAACAAACCGCCGCCGATCACGACCGCTTTGGCGCCGTTAGCCGCGGCCGCCTCGATGGTGGCGACATCGCCAAGGTCGCGGAAGGTCATGACGCCCGGCAAGTTCATGCCAGGCACGTTGAGCCGGATCGGCCGCGAGCCCGTGGCTAGCACCAATTGCGTAAATGGCAGGGTCGCGCCGTTGGCGAGGCGCAGCCGGCGAATGCCTGGATCGATCGCGGTCGCGCTGTGCCCGTACAGCAGCGTGACGCCGCGGTCGCGCCACCATCGCGCCGGCTTCAATTCGATATCGCCGCGCGAGGTCTCTCGCGCCAGTACCGACGACAACAGCACGCGGTTATAGGCAAGATGAGGCTCCTCGCCGACGACGGCAACGGAGTAGCGGCCGAGCGCGCGCTTGCTCAATTCCTCCACCAGCCGCATCGCGGCCATGCCGTTGCCGACGATGACGAGCGGTTCGCTCATGCGACGGCGCCTTGACCGTAAGCTTCGGAAATCATGTAGCCCGAGAGCGTGGTGTAGGCGGTCACCCAGGCGGTCGCGAGCTCGGGCGTCCAGTCCGGGCCGAGCCCTTTCTCCAGCGTCCAGAGCAAGGCGGCGCCGACCGGCGTATAGTGCGACGCCTGCACGCCGTAAGCGACATGCTTCTTCGCCAGCGCGCTCGCCGCCGGCAGAATTGTATCGAGCTTGGTCAAGCCGCCGACGACGACCGCAAGCGTGCCCATCAATTTGCGGCCCTGCTCCTTCATGTCGCCGCGGAACAAAGGCTTCACCTCGGGCGCGATTTCGAACAGCCGGCCGTAGAACAACGCCGCCGCCTGATCCGCGATCGGCGCCACCTTCGAAAAACTCTGTTGAACCAGCTCGACTTGGGTCGGGGTCATCGTCCTTCTCCCTAAATCCGGACCGATATCGCCACTCAGGCCGCTTCGACGAATTGATGCCGCTCGTAGAGGAACTCGAGCACGCGCTGGCGGCATTTAAGGAAATCGGCATCGGCCACCAGTTCAAGCCGCTTGCGCGGCCGCACCAGAGGAACGCTCAGAATCTCGCCGATCTGCGCCGCCGGTCCGTTTGTCATCATCACGATGCGGTCCGACAGCAGCACGGCCTCGTCGACGTCGTGCGTGATCATCATCACGGTGTTGCCGAGCTTCTGATGCAGCCCCATCACGGTGTCCTGCAGGTGCGCGCGGGTCAGCGCATCGAGCGCGCCGAATGGCTCGTCGAGCAACAAAATCTTCGGCTCCATCGCCAGCGCGCGGGCAAGGCCGACACGCTGCTTCATGCCGCCCGAGATTTCCGACGGCCGCTTGTCCTTGGCGTGCGTCATCTGCACCAGGTCGAGATTGTGCAGGGTCCAGGCGTCGCGTTCGGCCCGCGATTTCTTCGAGCCGAAGACCTTATCGACCGCGAGGCGCACGTTTTCGTAAACCGTCAGCCACGGCAGCAGGCTGTGGTTCTGGAACACGACGGCGCGATCCGGCCCCGGTTCGTTGACTTCATGGCCTTCGAGAATGACGCCGCCTTTGGTGGCCGGCGTCAGCCCGGCAACGATGTTGAGCAGCGTCGATTTTCCGCAGCCAGAATGGCCGATAATCGAGACGTACTCGCCCTTCTCTACCTCAAGGGTGATTTCCTTCAGCACGCAGGTTTCGCTGTTTCCGCGCGTGAAAACCTTGTCGACGTGATCGATTTTGCAATACGGGATCATGTTTGCGTTCCTCAGTTGGCCGACGTACCGCGCGTCACGATCGAAGCGACGCCGGCGACGATGCGGTCGAGCACAAAGCCGACGATGCCGACGTAAATCAGCGCCACTATGATTTCGGAGATATGCGAGGAATTCCACGCATCCCAGATGAAGAAGCCGATGCCGACGCCGCCGATCAGCATTTCAGCGGCGACGATGGCGAGCCAGGACAGGCCGATGCCGATGCGCAAGCCGGTGAAAATATACGGCGCGGCCGCCGGGATCATGATCTTGATGAAGAATTCGATCGGATTAAGCCGCAGCACTGCGGCGACGTTGCGGTAATCCTGCGGGATGTTGCGGATGCCGACCGCGGTGTTGATGATGATCGGCCAGATCGAAGTGATGAAGATGACGAAGATCGCCGAGGGCTGGCCGTCGCGAAACGCCGCTAGCGATAAAGGCAGCCAGGCCAGCGGCGGCACCGTGCGCAACACCTGGAAAATCGGGTCGAGACCGCGCATCGCCCAGACCGACTGGCCGACCAGCGTCCCTAAGGCGACACCGGCTATCGCGGCGAGTGCATAGCCGAGCCCGACCCGCTGCAAGCTCGCGGACAGGTGCCAGAACAATCCCTTGTCGAGCCCGCCATGATCGTAAAACGGGTGCGCGATCAGCTCCCACGCGTCACGGACGACGCGCGACGGCGGCGGCAGGCTGGCGCCGGTTTTGCGGCACAGGAATTCCCACAGCAGCAGCACGAGCGCGATGACCACGACGGGTGGCACGACGTTGGCGGCGATTTTGCCCAACCGCGTCACCAGCCGCGACGCCATCGCCGGACGTTTCAACATCAGAGGCAGCACCTTTGCGGCCGCCGGCGCGGGTGGCGCCGACGGGACGCTTGCAACGAGGTCGGATTTGGCGAGCGGCATATTCATCGCTTGTATTCTCCGTTGCGAGGCAAGAAGCCGGGCCGCCCGCGAACGGGCGGCCCGAAAGTTCAGACATCCACGCGCTTGATGGCGAGGCTCTTGAGGTAAGCGGCCGGATTCTCCGGATCGAAGACCTTGCCGTCGAAGAAGGTTTCCTTGCCGCGCGACTTCGAGGTCGGGACGTCGGCAGCCGGGACGTTGAGCTCTTTCGCCGCATCGCGCCAAAGGTCTTCACGATTGACCTTGGCGATGAGCGACTTGGCGTCATAGCCGGCGTCATATTTGCCCCAACGAATATCCTCGGTGATGAACCAGAGGTCGTGGCTTTGATAGGGGTAGGCGGCATTGTCGGCCCAATAGCGCATGATGTGCGGGCTCTGTTCGATGACTTTTCCTGGAATGCCGTAATCGAATTTGCCGAGGAACCGATCGGTGACGTCCTCGACAGGGACATTTATCCATTGGCGCTTGGCGCAGATCGCGGCAGTCTCGGCGCGATTTTCCATTTTTTCGCACCACATTTGAGCTTCCATCACCGCCATAAGCAATGCTTTGGCGGCGTTGGGATACTTGTCGACGAAGGCCGCGCGCATGCCGAAAGATTTTTCCGGATGCTTGTTCCAGAGTTCGCCGGTCGTGATCGCGGTGTAGCCGATCTTC
>Ga0265314_10002233_pt1 | contig 20138 bp, 20 predicted proteins | sample 4126metaG_FD_203106 | JGI IMG/M metagenome (GOLD analysis project Ga0265314, IMG submission 203106) | Rhizosphere microbial communities from Carex aquatilis grown in University of Washington, Seatle, WA, United States - 4-1-26 metaG | ecosystem: Host-associated > Plants > Roots > Rhizosphere >... | reverse complement strand
TGGCTCGCATGCCGGCCGATGCTGATCGAGGTGACCACCATGATCTCCCGGCCGCCGTGCGTCAGGCGCAAACGCGAAATACCCGCGTCTTCGAGCGCCGTATCGAGCCGCCCCGGCACCAGCGTGTGATCGCCGCTCTTCTGCCACAGCACTTCGTAAACGGTCACCGCCGCATGCTTGCCCTTGACGGGCAGCGTGTCGAGGCGGCGGGTGGCGTTGCGCTTCTGGGCCGACAGCTTCTCGATGGTGTCGCCGGTGGTGATGATCTGCCCGGCCAGCGCCAGCTGCGCCATGCGCGCAGCGATGTTCACGGTGTCGCCGAACACGTCGTCGTCGGTGACCAGCACGGGGCCGTGATGCAGGCCGATCCGGATCGCGATCTTGCGCTGCTGGATAGACTGCTTCTCCTGCACCCGCGCATGCATTTCGCAGGCGGCGAGCACCGCCGCGTCGGCGTCCTCGAACGCGCACAACGCACCGTCGCCTATCGTTTTGACGACGCGCCCGCCGCCGTCGACGACGACCGACTTGAAGACGTTCAGGTATTCGTGAACTTCGCGAAAGGCGGCGGCGTCGCCGAGCGACTCGTAAAGGCGCACGCTGTCGCTGACATCGACGAACAGGATCGAAAGATTGAGTTGTTGTTCTGCCATTTTTGTCCGCGGCGGCAACCGGCGAACCTTTGCCGGCCGCGCCAACTGGACAAATAATACTACGCCGTCATGCCGCCCCGCACCTTTATGGACGCGCGGCGGCTGCCGGGCAGTTACGCGCGGGCCGCGCTGCGTCCCGCGATGCGGCCGAACACCGCGCCCGACATGAGCCCGGTGCCGAGCGGATAGTTGTAGTGAAAAAGTCCGCCCACCATTTCGCCGCACGTATACAGCCCCGTCATCGGCTTCCAATCGCTGGAGACGACCTGCGCGTCCTTGGTGATTTTCAAGCCCCCGAACGTGAACGTGATACCCCCTGTAACGGGATAGGCGACGTACGGCGGCTTGTCGAGTTTCTGCGCCCAGTTGGTCTTTGCCGGTTCGATGCCTTGCGTGTGCAAACCGTCGAGCGCGATCGGGTCGAATTTGCCGTGCCCCGCCGCCGCGTTGTAGTCGTAGAGCGTTGCGATCGCCTGTTCGTGATTGACCTTCAGTTGCTTGACGAGACCCTCGAGTGTATCGGACTTGAACGGCACGGTGGTCGAGTAACGCGGTTCGAGCATTTCCAGCACCTTGCTGTCGAAGATCTGGTAAATCAGGCTGCCCGGCTGCTTCAAGATCTGCCCGCCGTACTTGGCGTAGGTGTAGGAATTGAAATCCGCGCCCTCGTCGACCCAGCGCTTGCCTTCCATGTTGATCATAACGCCGTACGTATACGACAACCGGTTCGTCTTGTCGGTGAGATCGCGCCGCCCGTAATCGGGCGCCTCGGCGTTGATCGGCGTCGCATGGCAGCCGCCCCAATGGCCCCACGGCATCGCGCCGATGTCCATCGCCATCTTGAGGCCGTCGCCGTAATTGAAATTGGAGCCGCGCACTTTCGCGTGGTCCCACGGGTCGCCGAGATAAAGCCGGCGCCACGCCGGATTGGTTTCGAAACCGCCGGCCGCCAGCACCACCGCTTTCGCATTCAACGTCGCGATGCCGTCCGGCCCGCGCGCGACTACCCCGTTGACGCGGCCGGTTTCCCCCTGCGTCAGCCGCATCGCGCTGGTGTCGTAACGGATCTCGATCCCCATCGCCTCCGCGGTTTCAAACCACGTTTTGGACAATCCCACGCCTTCGTGCACGGTACGCACGAGCGCGCCCTTGGGCCATTTCACTTTGCCGTTGACTCGCACGCCCATGACGGAATGCGCGAGTTCGAATTTCATGCGCCCTTTTTCCTGGACCCAGCACAGCGTGTCGTACGACTCGTCGATCAGGATCGTCGCCAGTTCCGGATCGCTGCGCCCGTTGGTGACGCGCATCAAATCCGCGCGAAAATCCTCCTTGGTATAAGCCTCGCAGCCGGTGTGAAAACCCGGATATTTTTCTTCCGCGTCCGGCACGAAGCGGTCAAGTTCCTTGACGTCGTTAAAGTAGTGCCGGAATATGGCGCCGCTGAAATGCGTGTTGCCGCCGCGCTGCGCCTTGGGGGCCTTTTCGAGCACCACGACGCGCTTCGCGCCGTGCTCTTTCGCCGAGACTGCCGCCGCGAACGCGGCATTGCCGCCCCCCACCACGATTACGTCGAAATCACTCATTTGAAACCTCCACGCTGACCGTCACATTGAAAACTGGCTTGTTTGCATCCATTTGTATACAATAGTATACGATAAAGCGTTTTCCCGTCAACCCGTGATTGCGAGATCGAACCGAGAATGGCCTGATATGCAACGCGTCAGATCGAAAGCGCCGCTCGCCGGGCGCGTCTACGCAGAACTGAAGAAGGCGCTGCACACGGCGCGCTTCGAACCGGGCGAACCGGTCCGCGAAGAGGCCGTGGCGAAATGGCTCAAGGTCAGCCGCACGCCCGTTCGCGAGGCGCTGCGCCGGCTCGTGTCGGACAACCTGCTGGTCTCGACGGAGCACGGACTGACGGTGCCCCAATTGAACCGGGACCAGATCTTCGAACTGTATGCCATGCGCGAGGTCCTCGAGGGCGCCGCCGCGGCGCTGGCGGCGCAGCACGCTTCCGCCGCCGCCGTCGATTTCATGGAACAGATGCTGCGCGAAGAGGCCGCCACCAAAAACGACGCCACGCGCCTGGTGGAGATCAACCGGGAATTGCACGGCTGCATCTATCGCGCCGCCAACAACCGTTACCTGGTCAGGACACTGCAATCATTGCAGGACGAACTCGAACAATTGCGCGGAACCACCTTCGCGTGGCCCGGACGGCCACCGGACGCCTTGAAGGAGCACCGCGCAATCGTGCAGGCCATCAAGCGTCACGACGCACAGGCCGCGGAAACCGCGGCGCGCCTGCACGTGCGCTCGGCCCTGCGCCTGCGGCTGCTGATCATGCGGCAGGACGCCGGCGGGCCGCGCGCCGCAATGACATAGCGGCGGCGCCACTCTACAATAGCTGTTACGAGCGCGCGCGCAGTTTCGAACCCGGCGCCCTCAACGAGGAGAACCCGTATGAATTTCGATCGCCGCGCTGTTGCCGCACCGACCCGCGAAGTCGCGAACTGGATTGCCGATCTCGGATACGAAGATCTGCCGCAGCGCACCCGCGAAGTGGTGCGTATCGCGATCCTCGATACGGTCGGCGCCGGCGTCTACGGCTATCAGACGCCATGGGCGCAGAAACTCCTTGCCTGGGCGCGCCGCGGCGGCAACGCGGGTGTAGCGACCGTGTGGGGCGACGCACAGGCGTCATTGCGCGCCGCCGATGCCGCACTCGTCAACGGTACCGCGGCACATGCCTTCGAACTCGATGACTATCACAATGCGAAGCTGCATCCGGGCGCCGTGGTGGTATCCGCCGCACTCGCAGTGGCGGAAAGTCTCAACAGCAGCGGCACTCAGCTCGTCGCGGCAATCGCGGCCGGCTATGAAGTGATGATCCGCACGAGCCTCGCGCTCAACCCGTCCGCGACGCGCCTGCGCGGCTGGCACCTCACCGGCGTGTGCGGCCCGTTCGGCGCCGCGGCGGCGTGCGCCTCGTTGATGAAGCTCAACACCGAAGAATGCGCATGGGCACTGGGACTTGCGGGCACGCAGGGCGCCGGACTATGGGCGTTCAATGCCGACGGCACGATGAGCAAACGATTGCACGCCGGCAAAGCCGCGCACTCGGGCGTGCTCGCCGCCGAGCTTGCGCAATCGGGATTTACCGGTCCGACCCAGATTTACGAATATGCCGACGGCGGAGTGTTGAAAGCATTTTCCGATGCATCGAACGCCGCGCCGCTCACGCAGGATCTCGGCAGCGTCTATCATCTCGACCAGACGTCGATCAAACCTTACTCGTGCTGCGGCAGCACGCACGCCTACATCGACGCCGCGCTTGCGCTGCGCAAAACGTTCGGGGGCAAGTGGGATGCGCGTACGCCCGTGCGCGTGGGCACCAGCAAGGTCGTCGACGTGCAATGCGGTTTCGACTACGCACCGTCTTCCGCGCTCAACGCGCAGATGAGCCTGCGCTATGTCGTGGCCGCCGCTTTGCTCGACGGCCAGGTGCTGCCGGCGCAATTTTCCGACGCCAAAATGACCGATCCCGGGCTCGCGACGCTCGCCAACAAACTTGAACTCGTCCCCGACCCCGAACTCGACAAGCTCTACCCGAAAGACTTCGCCGGCTGGGTCGCGGCCGAGCGCAACGGCAAATGGGAACGCGTCGATATTCTGAACCCGACCGGCTCGGTCCACTCGCCCATCGATGCAAAAGGCATCGCCGAAAAATTTCGCGGCATCAATCCCGAATTGCCTGCCGAAAAAATCGCGGCGGTCGCGCTTGATATCGAGCACCACACGGTGCGCGAACTCCTGGAATTGCTACACAACTGAGCTTCACCACGCCTGAACTCATAGCATTCGAGGCGCTGTCGCGTCCAGACAAGACTTACCGGAGGAGCACTATGCATAACCAGCACCATCGCATCGTCATTGCAGCCGCTGCCGCCATCGCACTCTCAGCCGGCCACGCCTCGGCGCAGAATAAGGCCGAGGCATACCCGACCAAGCCGATCCGCATGATCGTGCCCTTCGCCCCGGGCGGCGGCACCGATATCGTCGCGCGCGCAATGGCGCAAAAACTGACCGAAGCGCTCGGCCAATCAGTGGTGGTCGACAACCGCGCCGGCGGCGGCGGTACCATCGGCGCCGAGACCACGGTGCGTTCGCTGCCGGATGGGTACACGGTCGCGATGGTTTCAGGCAGCTATGCGACCAACGCTGCCCTCTTCAAGCTGCCCTACGATCCGGTCAACGACGTAACGCCGATCTCGCTGATCGGCGAAACCGGTTTCCTGGTTTCGCTGCATCCGAGCGTGCCGGCGAAGTCGATCAAGGAGTTGATCGCGCTTGCCAAGGCTAAACCCGGCGGCCTTAATTACGCGTCGACCGGCACCGGCGGCATCACCCATCTCGCCACCGAACTCTTCTGTCTCATGACCGGCGTGAAGATGACGCACATTCCGTATAAAGGCACCGGCCCCGCGCTGATCGATCTCCTGGGCGGCCAGGTGCAGTTGATGTTCGGCGCGATGCCGGCGATGGTGCCTCAGCACAATACGGGCAAGATCCGCGGCATCGCGGTGACGACCGGCAAGCGCAATGGCGCGCTGCCGGATATTCCGACGGTTGCAGAGACCGTGCCCGGCTACGAAGCGATATTGTGGTACGCGTTCTGGGGCCCGAAGAATCTGCCGAAAAATGTCGTCACGCTGCTGAACGGCGAAATCACCAAGGCGATCTCGACGCCGGAAATGAAGGAACGCATGGCAAAGGAAGGCCTCGAGCCCGTCGGCGGGCCGCCCTCCCAGTTCGGCGATGTGCTGAAGCGCGATGTGCCGAAGTGGAAAAAAGTCGTGAAGGACGCCAACATCAAAACGATACAATGACCGTTCGCGCGGCTTGCGGCTTAACAATTGGATACAAATGATGCCCCGGACGCGTCAACGCCGGCAGTCGGCCGGCGTTTTTGGTAATGCGGCTGCCCTTACCGGCAGCTTCACCTCAACCAACAGGAGAATGGCAATGTTCAACGTTAAAGCATTAGTCGCCGCCGTAGCCCTGACGTTTACCGGACTCGCATTCGCCCAGACCGCGACACCCAACATCGACAAGCGTCAGGCCAACCAGGAAAGGCGCATCGAGCAAGGCGAGAAGTCCGGCCAACTGACGACCAAGGAAGCGACGCGCTTGGAAAAACGCGAAGGCAAACTGGAGGCCGACAAGGAAAAAGCCGCGGCGGACGGCAAGGTCACCAAGAAAGAGCGCGCGAAACTGCAGCGCGAAGCGAACCGCGACAGCAAAGCGATCTACCGCCAGAAGCACGACGCGCAGAAAGCGAAGTAAAGCCGCTGCAGTGGTCGGAAAAAAGCCCGCCGAAGCGGGCTTTTTTACGAGTGCGCTTACGTACGTAATTTCCAGCGCTCGCCCTGCTGCCAGACGCGGCCGTCATGCGCGAGCTTGAGCAAATGGGCGTGCAGCGAGCGCCGCGCGACCCCGTGCAGCCTGGGCGACACGTCGGCGTAGACGATCGGCACGAGTTCGTCGATCGTCGCCGGGTTGTTGACCGCGAACGCGTCGACCACTTTCTTTTCGCGCTGAAGCCGGTGGGCGATCAACCTTTGCGCTTCGGTGTGCGGCGCATCGATCGGATGGCCGTGCCCCGGCGCCACGCGTTCGATATCCAGTTCGAGCAGCGACTCCAGCGAATTGAGATAAGCCACCATGTCGCCGTCCGGCGGGCTGATCACCACCGTCGAGCCCTGCATAATGTGATCGCCGGTAAACAGCAGCTTTTCGCGGTCGAGCAGAAAACACAGGTGATTCGACGCGTGACCCGGCGTGTGGATCGCGCGCAATTTGAACTCGCCGCAGTCGAGCTCGTCACCATGATTGAACACGCGGTCAGGTGCGAAGTCGGTGTCCTGATTGTCGTATTGCGGCGCCGGCATGCCGATGACTTCGGCGCCCGTCGCGGCTTTCAACGCGCGCGCGCCGGGCGAATGGTCTTTATGCGTATGCGTACAGAGTATCCAGCGCAGGCGGTCGCCGACCGCGGCGAGCATCGCGGCGTGATGCGACTCTATCTCGGGGCCGGGATCGATCAGCGCAAGATCTTGAGTGCCGACGATATAAGCGTTGGTGCCGGGCCCGGTCATCATGCCGGGGTTGGGTGCGGTGAGCCGCCGCACGAGCGGGCTCACCTGCACCACTTCGCCTGGAACGATCGCGTTTTTTTCCATGACTAATCCGCCGCCAATTCTTCGTAGCCCGGCTCGCCGGGCAGCACGCGGCGGCCGTCCTTGGCGATGCGCGGCGCGATCGTCGGCACGTCGGGCAACGCGCGCATCGCCGCCATCAATGCGTCCGCCGTTTCGTATCTGGCGAAAAGTCGCAGCGTATGGATGGTCGGCGTCATCAATTTGAACGTGCCCGCCTTGTGACGCTCGACGCCGTCGCGCGGACTCATCCACTCGCTCCCGACCATTTCGTCATTGTCGTGCACGGCTTCCTGCCCGGCCGGCGCGCAGGCGACGAAAAAGCGCGTGTCGTAACGGCGCGGCGCGCCCGGCGGCGTGATCCAATGCGCGAAATAGACGAGCGCGCTCACTTCGAGCGTGAGCCCCTCGTCACGCAGCAACTCGTCGAACGGCAGCTCGCCCGCCGCGACGGCTTGGCGATGCTTCGCGAGCTCGGCCGCGTGCTCGCATGAGATGGGATTGTTCTCTTCATCGTGTGCAAGCAGCAGGCCAGACTCCTCGAACGATTCGCGGATAGCGGCGACCCAGTACGCGAGGCCGCCGGTCGCGACGCCGAGCCGGCGCGACGCCTCTTCATCGGTGAGCCCCCTGCAATGCGCGTACACGTCGGTGCGCCCGTCCGCCGGATCGACCGACCCGCCGGGAAACAGATAGCGGCCCGGCACGAACGCAGACTGTTCGTTGCGCTTCATCATCAGTACTTCGAGTCCCTGCGCACCGTCGCGCACGAGCGTAATCGTCGCGGCGGGCCGTGGCTTCAATGCGGGCATGCCGTCACCTCTCCGTCAGCAGCTTCATCAGCGCGGAAGAATCCATGCGGCCGTAGCCCTTCTCCTGCAACTTGCCGTAATACTGCTCGATGATCGCGGTAATCGGCAGCAGCGCCCCGTTGCGCCGGCTTTCGTCGAGGCATATCTGCAGGTCCTTGCGCATCCAGTCGGCGGCGAAACCGAAGTTGAACTTGTCGTCGACCATCGTCGGCCCGCGATTTTCGAGCTGCCACGATTGCGCGGCGCCTTTCGAAATCACTTCGATCACTTTCTTTGCATCGAGGCCTGCACGCATCGCGAAGTTGAGCCCCTCCGCAAGCGTCTGCACGAGACCGACTATCGTGATCTGGTTGACCATCTTCGTGAGCTGGCCCGCGCCCGCCGGTCCCATCAAAGTCACTGCGCGACCGTAATGCGCCATCACCGGCTGCGCCGTCGCGAAAGCCTGCGCGTCGCCGCCGACCATCACGGTCAGAATTCCTTTTTCCGCTCCCGCCTGCCCGCCTGATACGGGCGCATCGAGAAATTGAAACCCCGCGACGCGCGCGGTTTTCTCGAGCTCGCGCGCGACGTTCGCCGACACGGTCGAGTGATCGACGTACAGCCCGCCTTTCTGCATGCCGGCAAACGCACTATCGTTGCCCAGCGTCACCGCGCGCAGATCGTTGTCGTTGCCCACGCACGAAAACACGATGTCGGCGCCCGCGGCCGCCTCGCGCGGCGTCGAGACTGCACGCCCGCCGTATTCTTTCACCCACTGATCCGCTTTCGCACGCGTGCGGTTGTAAACCGTAAGCTCGTGCTTGGCGCGTGCGAGATGGCCCGCCATCGGGTACCCCATCACGCCCAGACCTATCCATGCGATTTGCGTCATTTATTTACCTCGTAAATCCTGCAGAGAAAACCCACCCTCACCCCTGCCCTCTCCCTGAGGGCGAGGGAGTATATAGAGCCGGCTCGTATTCACTCGCGCCTAACCCAAGACGATCGGATAACCGGGCGGCGGCGAGAAACCGAGGTCGCCGCGTTTGATCACGGCGTCGCGCCCGCCGTTCTCCTCGAGCAATTCGGCCTGCCGGCGCTTGGCGCGCGCATCGACTTCGGCCGGATCGCAGATTCTATACAGCCGCTCGCGGCAGGTGGCGACGACATTGGCGCATTCGGGTTTCTCCGCGAGATCGACCAGTTCCTCGGGGTCGGCTTCGAGATCGAACAACTGCGGCGGATAAGCGACGTAATGCACGTACTTGTATTTGCCGTGCCGGATCATGAAGGCGCCGGTGGTCGAGCCCATGCCGTGATATTCGGAGAGCACGTTGCGGTCGGGCGCGGCGCCCGCCGCGAGCTTGAACAGCGATTTACCCGGGTGCGTGTCATAGGCTTCGGGCACGCTCGCACCTGCACATTCGAGTATGAACGGATAAGTGTCGACGTGGCTCGCGGGCTCGGTGATTCGCGCTCCGCGCGGAATGTCGGGCCCCTTGATGATCAGCGGCACGCCGGCGACTTCCTCGTACATCGTCGACTTGCCCCACAACCCGCGCGCGCCGAGATTGTCGCCGTGGTCGGAGGTGTAGAGCACGCGCGTGTTCTCGGTGAGCCCGGTTGCGTCGAGGGTGCGCAGCACCTTGCCGATGTTGTCGTCGAGAAAAGTGCACAAGCCGTAGTAGGCCGCGATCGCTTTCTTCAGCTTGTCCGAGTCGAAAAATTTGTCGTAGCAGAAACTCTCCGAGTAGTCGCGCAGGTACGGATGCAACGGTCTTTCGCTCTGCCCGTATTGCTTGGGCAGCGGCATTTGATCGACCGGGTACCGGTAATAAAACTCGGCGGGTGCCACGAGAGGGAAATGCGGGCACACGAACGACACAAACAACACCCACGGCTTGTCGCGGTACTTGGGCGCTTCCTCGCGCAGCCAGATCTGCGCCTTGGTCGCGATCTCGCGGTCGTAAAACGTATACGACGTTTCGCCGGGCCCCGCGAGCTTGGCGATCTTCCACGCCAGCCCGCGCGCGGGCAGGTCGGTGCGCACCAGGCCCATCAGGTCGCCCTTGCCTTCGATGATGTTCATCGGAATGATTTCTTCCGAGAAACCGTGATCGTCGCCGGGCAGCCCGCGGAAATGCAGCTTGCCGATCGACACCACGCGATGGCCGCGGTCGCGCAGCCGGTGATGCCAGCTCGGGATTGCGCCTTCGTACGCGTCGGCGTTGTCCCAGTAGCCGATCTGGTTCACGTACTTGCCGGCCGCAAACGCCGCGCGCGCAGGCACGCACACGGGGCATGCCGTATAAGCGCTCGTGAACGAAGTGCCGGCCGCGGCCAGCGCATCGATGTTCGGCGTCTTTACGAGCGGATGTCCGTTGCAACCCATGACTTTCGGGTTGTGCTCGTCGGACATGATGATGATGAGATTGGCCGGTTTCACTGTTAAAGCGTGTTCCTGTTGGTTCGACTGTCCGCTGGCGGACGAACGATTTCAACCCAGGTTGAATTTCTTGCCGCGGATAAACGCGCCGAAGTCCGCGCGCTCCGGCTTCGCGTACTGGCGCGCCTTGTCCTCCGACCAGCCGTACAATTCGGCAGTGCCGAACCGCGCGACGTCGCGCTGTTTCTTGTATTGCTGGCGCGCGAACCGGCGCTTGTCGTACGCGGTTATTTTGTCCGCAATGTTCGATTCGTCGAAGCGGTCCGTGTGCACCGTCACATCGAGACCGAGCCGCGACGTGATCATGCCGGGCTCGGCCGGATAGCCGACGCACAACCCGGCGAGCGGGAACACCCAATCGGGCAGTTCGAGCAGATCGCTGACCTTCCGCGCGTGATTGCGGACCGAGCTGATCGGGCAGCAGCCGAGTCCCGCCGCTTCCGCCGCGTGGATGAAGCTCGCGAGCACGATACCGGCGTCGACGGCCGAATTCATGAACGCATCGAGATGATCGTTGGCAAACGGCTTGCTGCGCATTTCTGCGACCTGGCGCGTGCGGCGGTTGTCGCCGCAAAAAATCAGGAACACTGGTGCTGCACGCACCCACGGGTTGTCGGGGATCAGGTCTGCGATGATTTTGCGTTTGGCCGCGTCTTCGACGTGCACGATGTCGGCCTGCTGCAAATCGCTTTTGGACGGCGCCGACATTGCGCAGGCGAACAACAGGCGCAGCAGACCGGGATCCACGGCGCGCTCGGTATAACGGCGATGCGACCGATGTTCGAGCATGCGCGCGAGCGAATCCGCGCCGGGCTGATCGGCGGCAGCCGGGGTCTCGACGCCGAAGCGTTCCGCGCTCGCGCGTGCAATGCGCATTACAGGGTCAGTCATGATGGGGTCCGGAAGTCCGGCCGTGGCCGGTGAAATTGATCAAGTACCGTAGCGAATCGGCGACTTCGCGAGTTTAAGCGCGGCGAGTGCGCTATAGCACGCGAGCCACGCGGTTTTGGGGTTGTCCGGCGCCGGCACGTTCTCGAGCTTGATGCTGATGTTCCCGGTCTTGCCGCGTATCGATATCTGATGTGTGTTGTGCTTGATCGTCGGGTCCGCGACCACCTTCAGCCGCGTGCGATCGAAGCCGATGCCGGCCATCGACAGCACCGCCGCGATATTCACGTTTGCCGGAAAATGCGGCACGCCCTCGCGCGCGGCGCCCTCGAACAATACGGTCGGCTCGCGCATGCCGGCGAGGTCGATGTTCAGGCGTTCGACGTACGCAATGCCGCGCCACGCTGCCGCGGGCTTGGACACGATGATTTCGACCTGATCGACGCCGGCAATGCACGCCGCCTTCAGCGCGTCGAGTCCGCCGATCCCGCCCGACGGCACGTACAGCAGCGCGCCGGTCTTGAGCGCCGCGGCTTCGAGCCGCACGCGCAATTTGTCGTCGGCCAGCGCACCGGCCGACAGCACGATCACCGCCACGCCTGCATCGAGCAGCGGGCCGCAATATTCGCGCACCGCCTCGTGCGAGGCGGCTTCCACCACAACGTCGGGTTGGAGTTTCAGGAGGTCGCCGATTGCGGTCACGCAAGCGACGCCGAACTCGGCCGCCAGCGGTTTCCCGCGCGCGCCGCCTTCGCTGCGGCCGACTATCGCGACGACTTCGGCGGCGCCGAGGTCGCCGCGCCTGATGTGCTCGAGAAAGAGGCGCGCGATGGTGCCGCCGCCGAGAATTGCCACCCGCATGAAGTCTTCACCGTATCTTTGAGGGTCTATTGTGCCATAAGGCGAGGGTCCTTCCCTCGCCGGATCGCATTCAGCCCGCTGCGAACGACCGGCTCGTCTCGCGCACGCAGCGCAGGATGTGCTCGGGTGTCTGCGGCGCGCTGGTGCAGCCCGGCGTCAGCATGAACTTGCGCTTGCCCGCCTGTTTGACCGCATCCTGCATTTCAGCCCGGATCTCGGGCAGCGAGCGCTCGGGGATTTTCTGCTCGTTGATGCCGCCCATCAGGCATTTGCCGGTCATCTTGCGCAAGTCCGCGAGCGAAGGATTTCCGGCCAGGCGGTCCGACACGCTGAACACCTCGACCGGATAGTCGAGCACGCGCCGCATGTCGACGTGGGTGCCGTGGACGTGCAGGATACGCGTCATCCCCTGCATCGCCTCGCACACGCGCAGATCGAACGGCCGCAGGAATGTATTGAACGTTGCGTCGTCGATGCCGCGGTCGCCGGGCGGCGCGATCGCGCCATTGATCGAATAGAGCACCGCGTCGCAACCCGCGCGCTTCAATTCCTGCATGTATTCGCACACGGTGTCGGTGACCGCATTGAGCATGTGCAGGGCTTCTTTCCTGTTGCCATATACGAGCGCCGCGCTGCTGAAGCCGGCTTTGCGCATCACCTGCTGGAACGGGTCGAAAAACGTGTCGACGATCGGCATATCGGGCCCGAAATCCTTGCGCAGCGCGCGGATCAGCTTCAACTGCTCGGCATAATTCGGAATCGTCGCCGGCAGTTTTTCGAACTTGAGCATGTCCCTGGGCGTCGTCAGCGTCTCAAGACCGGCAGGCAGCGGATAACGATAGTCGTGCATCACCTTGCACATGTCCCAGTCGTAGGTTCGCACGTAGGTCGCGTGGCGGCGCGCCGCCTCCTCGCCCGCCAACGCATCGGTGACGAAATGCACCCACACCGTGCACGGCGGATAATCGATGTCGCCGCCGTTGACCGCCGCTTCAAACCGTTGTCGCTTGTTCATGATGCGTTCTTTCTTCGCTGGTTGGTTGATTCAAATCATGCCTGCCGTCAATCCGCGTGGCGCTTGTCGAAATCCCACACTGCCTGGAATCCCATCAATTCGGCGAACTCGTTGAACGGATAAAGCGGCGCGGTCGCCTCGACGCTCGAGCCGTCGCGCTTCAAAGTTTTGTAGATGGAGTCGAGCGCCGCACCCGCCGCGAGAAATCCGGTCGCCGGAAAAATGGCGATCCGGTAGCCGAGCTCTTCAAGCCGCGCCGCGGACAATACGGGCGTCTTGCCGCCCTCCACCATGTTCGCGATCAGCGGCCGCTCGCAGCTCGCGCAGATTTTTTCCATCTCGCGTTCCGATTCCGGCGATTCGACGAACAGGATGTCGGCGCCGGCCCTGGCGTACGCTTCCGCGCGCCGCAATGCTTCGTCGAGCCCGTGCGCGGTGCGCGCGTCGGTGCGCGCGACGATCATGATGTCACCGTCGCCGCGCGCTTCGACCGCGACGCGGATTTTCTTTACCATTTCGGCGGTCGGAATCACGCGCCGTCCGGGCGTATGGCCGCATTTTTTCGGGAATTCCTGGTCTTCGAACTGCACCGCCGCGGCGCCGGCCTTGATATATCCGCTCACCGTATATGCGACGTTCAGCAGCCCGCCGTAACCGGTGTCCGCGTCGGCGATCAGCGGCGTACCCGCGATCGTGCAGATCTGGGTGACGCGCCCGACCATGTCCGTATACGTCGCGAGCCCCGCATCGGGCAGGCCGAGGTAAGAAGCGACCACGCCGAAGCCCGTCATATACAACGCCGGAAATCCCATGCGGTCGGCGATACGCGCCGAAATCATGTCGTAAACTCCGGGCGCGGTGATCAGCCCGGGGGCCGCGAGCCGCGCGCGCAATTCGCCTGCTTTCGATGTCATAGGTGTCCTGTCCGGTGCGGCAGCCGCGTATGCCATACTATCGGCACATGGCACTTGCGCGCGTGAAACCGGATGATAGACCAATCGGCCGCCGCGCATCATCGCCACGGGGAGAAATCATGCGTTCGAGTTTGAATTTAGGGCTGGCTTGCTGCGCCTTCGCCTCGGCAGCCTGCATCACCGGTGCCGGCGCCCAACCTTATCCAAACAAATCGATCCGGCTTATCGTCCCCTATGCCGCCGGCGGTTCGACCGATGCGCTCGCGCGCGCCATCGGCCAGAAACTCGGCGATGCGACCGGTCAGCAGGTCATCGTCGACAATCGCACCGGTGCCAACGGCAATATCGGCACCGACATGGTCGCCAAAGCCAGTCCCGACGGTTATACGCTGCTGATGGCATTCGACGCGACCATGGTTATCAACCCGTCCGCGTACGCCAAACTGCCGTTCGATCCCGTCAAGGATTTCGCGCCTATCACCAAAGTCGCGGCGCTGCCGCTGATCCTCGTCGCCCATCCGTCGTTTCCGCCGAACAACACCAAAGAGCTGATTCCGTATGCGAAGAGCAAGCCCGGCCTGAACTATTCGTCGTCGGGACACGCGAGCACGCCGCATCTGGCGATGCTGCTGTTCGAGCAACGCACCGGCACGCAGTTCACGCACATTGCGTACAAAGGCGGCGGCCAGGCAGTCATCGACGTGCTCGCGGGACAGATTCCGTTGCTCGCCACCGCGATTCCCACGGTGCAGGCGCACATCAAAGCCGGCAAGCTGAAAGGCATCGCTCTGACGAGCGCCAAACGTCACGCGTCGTTGCCGGACGTCGGCACGTTCGCGGAAGCGGGTATCACCGGCTTCGATATTTCCGCGTGGTATGGATTGCTCGCGCCCGCCGGCACGCCGCGCGCAGTCGTGATGCGCGTTCACGACGAAACGGTGAAAATCCTCGCCACGCCGGAAATGAAGGAACGTTTCCAGACCACCATCGGCGGCGACGCGGTGGGCAACACGCCCGAACAATTCGCGGCCAACATCCGCGAGGATATCGAGCGCTGGGGCAAGATCGTCCGCCAGACGGGCATCAAGCTCGAATAAGCGCGGCTCTCACGGATACCTGGCCCGGCCGACGCGCGTCGCCTGCGCCTTGAAAAAATATCCCCGCGTGGTCATTGGAAAAATCCGCAGCGTCGCTTAAATCTCCGCCTTGGCCTGCAACTCGCTTATCGAGCGCGCGAATTCGCCGTCCGCGCGTTTGAGCGCGCGCGTGACCGAGCGCGTCCCGCCGAAGGTCGGAATGTACGCCGAGTGCTTGCCCGCGCCGCCAAGCACGATTATGGCGATGTCCTCCGCGCGCTGCACGACCGGTATCAGATCCTCCATTTTCGCGTTCGCATAGCGTCCGCCGAACATGATGCGAAAGCGCCGTTCGATATTCTCGTCGGAAAATTTGCCGAGCGGCACGCGCGCATGCTCGAACAGGAATCGCTGCACGTCCGCCTTCGAGTGGCCTTCGGCGGCGACCGTGGCCGCGTGCTCGGGACCGAACGCGACGAGCGGCTGCGCTTCGTAATACACGTCGTTCGCGCCGGTGATTGCCATGGTGCCCGCGACCATTTTAAGGATACCTTCCGCGCTCGTGCTTTCGTGATCGTTGATATTGTGCGGCCCTTCGGCGGCGAACACGGTGACGGTCGTCGCGTCGCGCGGAAATCCGCGCTCGGCGTGCAACGGCTCCCACGGACTCTCCGCCTCGTTCTCCGCCACGCAGTACGTATACTTCGCCGGCGCACCCATCGTCGCCATGTCGCCGACGCGCGGGATCGCGCCGCCGATGTTGATCAGCGCGAGCCGGATCGCGCGGCCTATCGTAGCGTTGCTCTGCACGCCGGGCCCGAACGCGTTGTGGCTCGAATTGATGGCGAGTTCGCGCGCGATCGGCCCGTTGACGATCACGAGCGGCGCGCACGGATGCGTCGTCGCCTGGATGCCGTAAAGATTGAACGGCTCTTCGCACATCGCTTCGAGCGCCAGCATGACGATCGGCAGGTATTCAGGCCGGCATCCAGCCATGACTGCATTCGCCGCCAGCCGCAGGGGAGTCACTTCGCCCCAGCGCGGCGGCAACCTGGCGGTGACGGCGTCCCACGGACGGTCGCAAAAACCCAGCATGCGCTCCACGCGTTCCGCGGTCGGTGGAATGACCGGCAGCCCGTCGGTCCAACCACGCGCGCGGCAGGCTTCGTTCGCCTGTTCGAGGTCGTCGGGGATATCGAATGCAGCGCCCGGCATGGCCGCGAGTTTTGCGAAATCCGTCATGATGCGCGCTCGCGCAAGACTTCCAGCAACTGCGAGAGGGCCGATTCGGCGCGCGCCTTCACGTCATCGAGCGCAAGCCCGCCAAGCGGATGCCTGATGACGATCAGCGGCAGGTCAGGCACGCCGAGCACTTTCGACTGCGTGCGGCCGAGTTGAACGAACGGCTCGGAACAGATCACGGCGGACGGAACTCCGCGTTTCCGAACTTCTATCATGTCGTGGACACTCCACGACGTGCACGCGCCTCAGTCGGCCATGGCGCTGACAACGAGGTCGGCCTCCTTCGCGAGTTCCTCGATGATGCGCGGATCGGCGGGGAGACTCGGCAGCGGCTTGCGCAGTGAAACAACGGATGCGAGCGGCATCTCAGCGCGGACACCTTCGACCAGGAATTTGAACAGATGATCGGCGTTGCTTTTGCTGTTGTCGAGCAGCCCGAGACGCAGACCGGCACCCCTTCGCGCGCGACGAATCTCCGGAATTTCCGCCGCGGGCGCCGGCGCTTCGGGTACGATGATTTTCATGTTTACGCTCAGTCGATTTTCGTACCCGACGCGGCGATGACCCTGCGCCACTTGTCGAGTTCGGATTTCATCAGCGCCGCAAACTGCTCGGGCGTGCTCGATATGGGATCGACGCCCTGCGAGGCGAACTTTTCACGGACGTCGGGATTCTGCAGCGCCTTGGCGGCTTCGCTGCTCAGGCGGTTGACGACGTCGCGCGGCGTGCCCGCCGGCGCGAGCAGGCCGTGCCACGTCGTTACCGCGTAACCGGGCAGCGCGGCCTCTGCAATCGTCGGTATCTGCGGCACCGCGGGCGAGCGCTTCTCGGTCGTCACCGCAAGCCCGCGCAACCGGCCGCTTTGCACGTGCGGCAGCGAGGTCAGGATCTGATCGAACATGAGCGAGACCTGCCCGCCGATCAGATCCGTCATCGCGGGGCTGCTCCCCTTGTACGCGATGTGCACCATGTCCACGCCGGCCATCGTCTTGAACAGTTCGCCCGCGAGATGAATCGCGGTGCCACTGCCGCCGGAAGCGAAAGTGAGCTGGCCCGGACGCCGCTTCGCGTACGCGATCAGCTCCTTCACGTTTTTCACCGGCACCGAAGGATGCACGACGAGCAATTGCGGCATCGACGTCAGCTGCGAGATCGCCGCGAAATCGCGCAGCGTATCGAACGGCATCCTGCTGTAGAGGCTCGGATTGATCGCCATCGTGCCGATCGTCGCGAGAAAAAGCGTGTAGCCGTCAGGCGCCGACCTGGCCACGAGTTCCGCGCCGATGTTGCCGCCCGCGCCGCCGCGATTGTCGATCACCACCTGCTGCCCCATTTGCTCGCCGAGCTTCTGGCCGACGAGCCGCGCCACGACGTCGGTAGTGCCGCCGGCCGGAACGCCGACGACGATACGGACCGGCTTTTGCGGATAGGTCTGCGCATGCGCGGGACCGGGCATGACGATCGCGGCCAGGATGCAAACGTTGCATCCCGAACTTATCGAGAATGCTTTCATTTCATTCCTCCGCATTCTTCATAGTCAGCCGGCATCGATCGGCCGGCGTCCGCGCTCGATCAGCTCCTGGGCGAGATCCGGCGGCACTTCGACCGGTATCGTCAAAATCAGCGCCGAATAGGATTTGCCGTGAGGGTCGATCGACAGCGAGCGCGTGACGCCGCCGCCCAGCGCGCCCTCGAGCACGAAATTGAGCGCGTTGACCTTCGGCAGTTCGTAACGCGTGACCGGGCCTTTGACGATGCCGCCGAAATGCGCCTTGACGCGTGCGGGCGTCAGCCATTGCCGGAGCAGCGGATAGTAATGCGGCTCGTAAGCGATGACACCGACGTTGTTGATGTCGCCCTTGTCGCCGGAGCGCGCGTGCGCGAGTTCGCGCAGATAGAAAGTTTTCATGCGACCTCCGTCATCACGACCTGGTGCCGGATGATGTCGCGCGGCACGAGGCATGAATAAATCGCGAGCACCTCGCGCACGGTCTTGGTCGGGATCGACGAGCTCGCCGGCCCTTTGCCGACGAGCGTCTCGACTTCGTTGGCGAGCTTCACTGCGTCGCGCTTGTCGCGCGCGCGTCCCGCGAAGCGCAGGCACACTTCATACGGCGCCCCTTGGCGCGGCAGCGAAGCCTCGCCGTGCAGCGCGTTGAGCCCGATGTAATCGACGCGCAGTTCCTGCAGCCTGACGCCTTCGATCTCAAGCCGCTCGCGCACGACTTTCTCGGCGAGTTTCGCGCGCTCGACGCAGCCGAGTCCGGCGTAGGTAATCATTCCTTCGCCGATCCAACCTTCGAGGATGCCGACCGAAACCTTCAATTGCGCAGGCCGCGGTTTCCCGCGTCCGCCTTTGATCATCACGCGGTCGGGTCCGACCTCGTCTAGCGTCACGTCGGAAAAATCGACCACCACATCGGGCGTGATGTAGTTCGCCGGATCGTGAATTTCGTAAAGCATCTGCTCGGTGCACGTCGCGCGGTTGATCAGCCCGCCGGTGCCGGCAACCTTGGTGACCACGATGGTGCCGTCGGCGGACACTTCGAGATACGGATAGCCGAGATTGCCGAGGTCCGGCACTTCCTTGTAGCCGGGGTCGGCGAAGAAGCCGCCCGACACATTCGCGCCGCACTCGACCATGTCGGCGCCGGTCTGGCCTTTGCCGAGCAGATTCCAGTCGTCCATTTTCCAGCCGAATTCGTGAATCATCGGCGCCAAAAACAACGAGCAGTCGCCGACGCGTCCCGTCAGGACGATGTCGGCCCCCTGCTGCAAAGCGTCGACCATGACATCGGCGCCCATATACGCATTGGCCGAGACGATTTTTCCCTCGAGACTGGCCAACGGCCGGCCGGTCTCCATTAGCTTCAGCTCATCGCGATACGCGAGACAGTATTCGAGGACGTCATCGCCGAGCACGGCGGCGACTTTCATCGGCGCGAGCTTCAGCTCGCGGATAATATCGGCGGTGCGCTTGGCCGCGCCGACGGGATTCGCCGCGCCCATGCTCGTCACCACGCGCGTGCCGTTCTTCCGGCAATGCGGCAACGCGGCGTAAAAACGGTCGTCCAGGAGTTCGTTGTAACCGGCGTCGGGATTCTTGAGCCGCTGCAGCTGCGCCAGCGCGATGGTGCGCTCCGCGAGCGTTTCATAGACGAGATAATCGAGCTTCGCGTGCCTGGCGAGTTCGGTTGCCGGCCCGACGCGATCGCCTGCGTAGCTGGCGCCCGCGCCTATGCGCAGGACGCGTCCGGAATGCGCGTTAGTCGCCATGCAGGGTCATCTTGAATATCGACGGATTTTTTTCTGACGAGGTGGTGAAGCAGCTTGCCGGTTTTTATCTTAACATGTCCTGCCTATGTCATCGCAGCGCCGCCCATCACTTGCTCGCTCCGCCTGCGGGTTGCTGCTCGCGCTTTCGTTCATTCATTTAACGCAAAGCAGCGCCGCGACTTTCCCGTCGCGCAGTATCCGCATGATAGTCCCCGTAGCTCCCGGCGGTCCGACCGACTTGCTCGCGCGCGACATGACGCCGAAACTCACCGAAGCGCTGGGCCAGCAGGTAATAGTCGACAACCGCGCCGGCGGCAACGGCAATATCGGGATGGAGCTTGCCGCGCGCGCGGCACCCGACGGCCACACGTGGGTACTCGCAACCGCGGGTCACCTGACCGTGAATCCCGGCATGTACAAGAATCTGCCCTTCGACACGGTGCGCGATTTTTCCCCGATTTCGATCTGCGCGAGCCTGCCGAGCATCCTTATAACGCATGCGTCGCTGCCGGTGAAATCGATCGGCGAGTTGATCAGGTTCGGCAAGTCGAAACCCGATTACCTCGTGTATGCGACCGCGGGCAGCGGCTCGCCGAGCCATCTGTCCGGCGAATTGCTGAAAACGGCGACCGGCATCAATTTCATTTACGTGCATTACAAAGGGGGCGCGCCGGCAATGATAGACGTGATCGGCGGGCAGGCGCATTTGTCGATACTGGGCCTGCCGACCGTACTGCCCCACGTGCGCGCGG
>Ga0265314_10002232_pt1 | contig 20152 bp, 19 predicted proteins | sample 4126metaG_FD_203106 | JGI IMG/M metagenome (GOLD analysis project Ga0265314, IMG submission 203106) | Rhizosphere microbial communities from Carex aquatilis grown in University of Washington, Seatle, WA, United States - 4-1-26 metaG | ecosystem: Host-associated > Plants > Roots > Rhizosphere >... | reverse complement strand
AGTGTGCTCTTGCCGCTACCGTTCGGTCCGACGACGCCCAGAACCTCGCCCCGTTCGACGCTCAGATTCACGTCGCGAAGTGCCCAAAACTCAGAGGGAGGCTGGTGCGGCAGGAATGGCACGATTTCCGTCAGCCGGTCCAGCGGCCGACGGTACAAACGATACACCTTGGAAACGTTCTGGACGTGGAGCAACCGAGACCAGTTTAACTCCCCATCCTCACGCTCCGCCGGAACATCTCCGGCAGCGGCAAAGCATAGCCGATCAAACACATCTGGTCCAGCGCGAACAAGACCACGCTCTCGAAGCCCTTTCCCTGGGCCGAATGGGCCTCTTTCATCCAAGCCGTGGTTGCGTCGCCGACCCCCACCAGATGGCTTCGCTGGGCCGCCGGGAATGCTGGAAATCCGGCCAACATCAGTGCCTGTTCGCTTTTGTCGAGGTTGCGTTGGAGTGTGAAACCGAAGCCTTCCGTCTTCAGACAGTCGAGCGTGGCCGCTGTCCACTGGCTCGGCGGATAATTAATCGCCCGGTTGAAACTCGTCTGGTTCACATCAACGGGATACAGCACTTCAAACCGCGCGTTCGAGTATGTTCCCCGGACGTAGGCCATAATCGCGGCAGTGAAGTTTCCCAGCACTGTCTGGAGAAACGCGACTTCATCGGGATACGCAGTGGGATCGGCCGTGTTGTCGGCAAACACCGTCATCGCCCTTCCGTACAGCGTCAGGAACTGGCTCGCCGTCCAGGCATCGTAGAACGGCATTCCGGAAAACGCGTTGCCAGCCCCGTCGTTCGGAAAATACCACCACTGTTCTTCGCCGAATTGCAGATAGGGCCGCAAGCCGGCATCCGCTTGAATCGCCGCCGCGTCCAGGTACACTTGCTTCCAGAAATCGAGGCTGGTCGGGGAAAAGTTCGTCTGGTACGAAGGCGTCTGCAACAGAATCGCGTCGCCGGCCGGCCCTCTCTGAACCATGCCCACTCCCACCGACGGATCCACGTCGCGAAGCTCGGTGCTGAACGCCGTCGCGACATCGATCCCGTAGCTCGCAAGAGCAGTGAAGAAACTCTGGTTCCAGTACCGCGCGATTCAATCGCGGAGCAGCCGTCAGATCCGTGCGCCACAAGCCCGTATGCCCTCCGGAGAACATCGCCGAGACGCTCACCGTCAGCGTACTGCTGGTCGTCGATTGACTCAGCGTGTGGTGGTTTCCGTCATCTCCCATGGAGCGCGAATAAATCGTGACCACGCTTCCGGCTACGCTCGCCCATATGCCTGTGTAGCCATGGTTCAGCTCCTGGGCATACGAAATCGCAATCGTATCCAGTGTGTCGCCGCCGTGCATCCCCCGCTGGATCTCCGTAGGCGACGTGCCCGCGGGATCATCATCGCGCGCCAGGAAGACGGAAACGAACTGGCCCGGCTCGGGCGTTCCTCCGAACGTCACGGTGCCCGTGGCGTAAACATTGTCCGGATTCGCCAGCTCATAGAACCACAGCGCGCCCACGTAGTGATTTTGCCGGCCCTTGAACCCCAGCGTGTCTATCAGCCACGCTGTTCGCTCGGGCGCAAGCGCGATCGAATGATCGGTGTCCCAGTCCGTCGCCAGCGTCATCCGCGGTTCGTCCGGAAATGTGGGAAGCGTCGTCGTGGGTACGGCTGCCTCCAGAAAGTCGAGATAAAAGTCTCCGCCCGCCGGACCCGCGTGCGTGATGGTCACCGTATGAGTCCCGCTGCCGAACTCGCCTGCCGGCCAGCGAATCAGCACATCCTCGCCCGGAACCCGAAGATTCACCGTAGTGGCCGTGCCGCCGTCCACCACGATCGATAGTTGCGCACCGTTTCCCGTATATCGCGTACCCACGTACACCGTGTGCGTCTGCGCGGCCGTGTATGGGAAGCTGACCGAATCGCCCTCCGTCGTCGTCGAGTGAATCGAGCCCCCCGAAAAGTTCCCGCGCGTGACGGTCCACGTCCCGCTATACGTCATGCCGACGGCATCATCTTCGTAGCGACGGCTCCCCGGCCCCGCCACAGAATAGATCCTGCCGGTCCCAGTCACAGTCCAATTCGAGATTACCGCCGCGAATTCACTCCGCTCGAACGAGCCGGTCTGTAAGTCCGCCGCATACGTCCAGCGGAGCTTGCGGACCTTATTCGTCGGAATGGTCGTCCCGTTCTTATCAACTAATGATGAGAAGTCGATCGTCACTCGCCATTTCGTCGGCGACGTGCCATTCGCGAGAGTCTTTGACGCCGCGTCCCACGTTGCCGAACCACTCGTGGACGAATAGATGCCGAAACGGTTCCCGTTCGCGCCAGCTGCACTCGGATAAAGCACACGAATCGTCGTCCCTGTTTGTGTCGCCGTGAGAAACGGCGACGTCGGTCCATTCATCCCGCCCGTAATCGCCGCGACGATATCATCGAGCGTGTCGCCGGAAACCACCTGATACGTATAACTCAACCCGAGATATCCCAAACCCACAAACTCTCCGGCTACCGCCGTTCCGGAAAGCGTGAAATCCGCATACGACGATTGGTAGCTGCCTTCGATCGCTTCCGCGTGATCCTTCACACGCACGAAATAGGGATCTGCTGCCGGATCGTCCCCGGCCCACACTCTCAAATACGGCCAGTCCACGGTAGGAAACAAATCGGAGTCCAACGCGATGCAATTCGTGCGAGTCTCCTCGTAGGTCAGCACCAGCCCGCTCAAATCGCCGTCCGGTAGATTTCGTAATGCCGGATGTTCGTAAACGTTATCGCGATTCCACTCAATGACGGCCCAGTCGAACTGCTGCCGCCAAGTCCCCGAGACGGTGAATCCATCCGCCGATGCACCACTGATGGCCGCGATTGCCGACGGGTGCAAGAAGAAGCATTGCAGATCCCGGTCCGGAGTGAGTTTTTCAGTCATTCGCCTTCATTCGCGGCTTACAGTCTGATCGTGACCGTCAGATCGCGACCCGGCAACGTCCCCGCGGCCGTCGGCACCGATGTAATGTCCAGGTCCAGCCGCGCGCTCGCGGCCAGCGGCGCTAGCCCGAATCCGCCGACTACGTTTGAAACGGTCTGTCCGTCCGCAATCGTCAAAGTGCAGTATGCCGAACCACTCTGCGTCACTTGCATTTCGATCGCGCCTCCGCTGGGAGCTTCTCGCACAATCGCGGAAATATCACGCGGCACGTGCGGATCCTCAAGCACCAGCGGCGGTGCCGCCCCTGTCTGAATGGCCAGATACCCTTGCGTCTGGATCGAGAGTTGCCCGCCCGCCAGCGTGCGCAACCCCTGATCCGCGGTCGCCCCGAACGCGGCATTCCCCACCAGCCCGCCGCCTACCGCGTTCGTCATGTACAACTCCGCCGCGCCAATCCGCACATTGGGAAGGAACACCGAATAACTGAAAGCCGCGTTCGCCGGACTCCCGAAGAAGCCTTTTACAAACGGAATTGTCACGATCAAACGCTGCAAGTGATACGCCAGCGTCGCGCCAGCGTGCGACACAGCGGTGCTCCCAAGCGATCCCCTGACGACCTGGTACTGCGTCCCTCCGCTGGCCACGGCCTCTACTTCCAGAAGCTCTGCTTCGATCTGCACAAACTGCCCGACGACGGCTGGGCCCGCTGCATTCAAGGTTATGGTTGTATCGGTCGCAGTAATGGCGCTTGCCAATGAAAACGTCGTCGGGCTGTTGAGTTCATCCCAGTAAAACAAACACAGCGTTCCCGCCTGGATCGTCTCTGTGTTCGCCATTGTCGTAAACGTGATCCCCGATAGCTCAACCGTGCCCTGGCCGGTCAAGCTCAACGTGAATGACGGTGGCGGCGGTGTGTCCGTGTCCACACCTCCCGAACTCCCGCCGATCTGCCAGCGCGTCAGCGGATTCAGTTCGTACGCGCTTTCTTGATCGAGCACATTGGCCGACCGGCCCGATATTTCGACGGTCGCGCCCGGCGTATTCGAAACCTCAAACTCTGCCGGACTCGATGTGCTCACGCCGCCGAATCTCCACGTTCCATCCGCCACCACGAAATAGCTCGTCGAATCCGGCTCCACTTGCCACGGCGGGCTGATAGTCAAGGTGGTGTCGGTATTCGTAACCACGACGCGCTCTTGCGTCGTCCCGGTTCCACGCATCACCCGCACCAGCGCACCCTTGAAGTTATCCGCCGACATTCCGAGCCCGGTTTTGCCGATGGTCGTCGCCGAGTGAATCCCCGCGTTCTCTTCCGGCTGCAGCTCCAGCCTCCAATAGAAGTTCGCGTGATTGTAGTTGCCGTCCGGCGGACCCACCAGCTCAGCCGTTCCTCCCGCGTCCGCGAACGAGGTCGCCACCGTCTGGCCATGCGCGACCCGCAGCAGCTCCATCGGATTCGATCCGCGGTACACCGAGAATGCTGTGGTATTGCCCGGCGAAAAACTCAGTCCCGTCAGACTCACGGAGTTCGTGTTTGTTCCCGTGGGGATCTTCGCCCGTATCGCGAATGACAGTCCGCTTTCCGCGCCGCTCGAATCCGTCGCGCTCACTGCGTAGTACAGCGTCTGTCCGCCCGCGAGCGTTCCGCCCGTTGCGTTGATCGTCGGATTCAGGCTCACCAGTGGAATATTCGCCAGTGACGACGCGGGCGCGGCCGGCACCGTGAACGCCGCTCTTAGCTTCACCTGGAATCCGCCATCCGAAAGCGGAATCAGCGTCTCCGTAATGCCGAATTGTTCGATCCCGTTTGTGTCCAGTACGCTTCCTACCAGGGGCCGCGGCAGCCCGATCTCCCCCGCGCCTGTTCTGCGACCTCCAGCCGCGCTGGCGCCGCCCGACGTGTACCATGCGTCATCGTGCCATTGCGCCGTGATCAGAACTGTCTGATAGTTCGCTCCCGGAGCCAGGCGCAGGATCCGGAACGGTTGTCTTTGTAACCCTTCCTTCAGATACGTGACCGTGATCAGATCGCCCGGTACGAGCCCCGCGCCGCGCACGGTCGTCTCGAACTCGACCAGCGTGCTCCCTACGGTCGACTTCGCCAGTTGCAGATCCAGCATCCGCGTTGCCTGGTCGAAGTTCGGAAGCCCTAGGCCCGGAAACGTAGCCGTGACTTCCCGCTGCGTCAACAGCGCGTCGTCCACATCCGCCAGAGACAGACTATCCTGCTGATACTCGTTGAACTCGTCTTGGAATTCCACCGTCAACCGGTTTGGCGTATCGGCGCCACTGGCTGCGTACAAACGAATGGCTGGTTCGCCGCCTGGTTTGCGCAGAATACCCGAGAACGAAGCCGACCCGTCGCTGAACTCATAGGCCGGCCAGCCGCCGTTCAACACCTCGGTGCTATTGCTGCCGTCCGGCTTCGCGGGCTGCTGCAGTGCTAGCGTGTTTTCGACCCGTAGGGTCAGCAGCCCTCCGGTTCCGTACGTAAGCAGCAGCGACGATCCGTTCCGGATGCCCCGTGCGACTTCGGCCGCGCTCCATCGCCGATTCACCACCAGGTTGCATTCAAATCGCGGAACCAGGACCGTGTTGCCATAGAGGTCCGTGGTCTCGATCGCTTCCTCGCAGTACGCGGCTGCCGTAGCAAAGCTCACCAGGTCGACATCCGACGTAAGCCAGCCGCTTCGCCGCAGCACATCCAGCAAAACCCATGCGGGGTTATTCGTAAATGCTTCGCCGAGAGACGCGCCGCTCTCGTCGAATCGCTCCAGCTTCAGTCCTGCCAACAGCACCTGGACTCTGGGCAGCGACTGTCCGTTGCTGATCTGATTCGGCACCACCACGCTAGCCATCGCCATGCTGCCGTATGGATCGCCGCCAGGGAAATCCGGATTGAATGATCCCGACCGCGTGCCGCCGGTGACGAGGCTGAACCAGCCCGTCCCGGTCATATCCACGCCGCTGACGCCCTCGGGAACTTCCACATCATTCACGACAACCTTCAAGATCTCCGCGATCTCGCCCATCCCCAACAGCACTTCCAGATGGGTAAGATTTCCATCGTTCCTCGCAAAGACCACCGGCGGCTGATACCACGCCGTACCGTACACTAGCGGAACGAAATCGTTGTATCGAGCCTCGCTCGCGATAATCGGAGAGAGATGTGATCCCGACTCGCCGAAACTTCGCACCTCGATCTGCGCCGGTACGAACTCCACGCCGCCGAATCGTCCGATGTCGAACATTCCGCGCGCCGTGCACGCCGGTCGCGTGTAGTCGCAAGTCGTGAACGGCTGCCCGCTATCCAGCGTGCCCACACCGCCCGTCTGATCGGGCGAATATCCGCAGCGATACAGCGCCGAATATTTTCCCTTCGTGCCGCCGGTCAACGCCTCAAGCCGCTGGTCGGACGTCGCCGGGAATACCCATGGACATCGCCGCTGGATTCGCACGTCGGGAAGCACGATGCGCTGCAAATTCAGCCGGTTCGTGAACGTGACCCGCAGTGCCGCTTCCGTCGTCTCTTCCGCCGCGTTTGCAATTCCACGAAATACGATCCGCGCTTCCGACGACGCCGCTTGAGCGGTCAAGTCGTAAAACAGGAAACGGGCGACCACCTGCGCGCCCCGGAACCCCGTCTCCCGTTCAATCTCCGAAAACCGAGAATCCGCGTTCGCCAACGTGACACTGATCTTGGTGTCTTCCGGCGCTGCCGCCAGCTCGAAAAGATTATGCTTCAACAACCGTGCGTCGTAATTGTTGCCGTCAAACGTTACCGCGTGCGTTCCCCACCGCTCCACTGAACCATTCTGTAAGGTGCATTCGAATAGGAACAGCGGTGTCGGAGGTGTCTGCTCTTCTTTGAGTTGATCTATCGTCGGCATTCTGGTTCAGCTCGCCATAATCCTAATCACCGCATCGAACACATCGGTGCCCTGGGCCGTCACCGTGAAGTCGTCCTCCGCAAAGCGGGCTTGCGAATACAGGCCGGCGCTTCCACCCGTCTTCTTGTAATCCGACGTTCCCGGCTGCGCCTCCACTTGCATCCCGAACAAGTCCACGATTGCACCCACATCCAGAACCACCCCGAACACAACGTTGTCCGTGTTTAGTCCCAATTCCACGTCCAGCGAAGCCCGCATCCACTGGCTCGTCAAGGCGATACTGCGCGTCGCGCTGCCTCCCGTCGTCGTTGCCGATAGCGTTACGTTCGATACGCCCGTCGTCTTCGCCCACACGCTCAGCGTGTACCGGAAATTTCCAGGGGCCGCCAGTGTTTGCGCGACCGCACCTGCGGCCGACCCCGCGTTGACCACTTGCGTCGCCCGCGTCGTTCCCAACGGATCACTGATGCCCGGCGTCAACTGAATCAGCGAGCCGTTGACCCACGCCGGATCGCCAAACTCTTCGCTACGCAGCAGCAGGTTGCCGAAGGGATCCAAAAACGTGAATGTTGCGAATCTTCCCGTCACCGCCTGGAACAGTGTGTCGATTGCCGTCCATTCGTTCAAAGTCAGTCCACTCGCCCGAAGCTCCCACTCCCGCGTCCCGGCATCCGGATCCCCGAAGACCACCGTGCTTCCATCACCCAGCGCGTTCACCACCGTGCGCGTCACGTTCGTTCGCGTCACCGGATACAGCGCCGATGCGCCCGTCGCCAGTTGCGGAAACACCAGCATGTTAGCGGTTCTCCTTGACCACCAGCGAGGCTACGCCGTCATTTCGTCCGCGATAATCCGCCGACATAATGTCGCCTTCGAAACTGCAGTTCGTATGCACCGTTCCATCCCATGGATCGGTAAACGTGAACGTCCCCGCCTGGCCGCCCTGCTCCACGAAGAAGTCCTCGAAGCCGGCGAGCTCCGTGTCATCCAGTAGTTCCAACCGAATCAGCCACCGTTTCAGTGGAGCGCCAAATCCCGCAAACCGCTGCTCGCTGCCGTCCAGAAACCGGAGCACCTGTGTCGAATACCGCCTTGTCCGGTCCGACGGATACTGCGCCACCGCTCCCGTCTTCAACGCTGGGAAATTCGCCACCTACGCCTCCCGAACTACGTCGTTCAGCACGCTCGATTGCAGCATCGCCTGCCGAACGGCCATCGCTATATCCGTGCTGTGATCCAAAAATGATTGGCTGTCCATCGCCTGAACTTGTACGGTGATCTGCGCCGGCCCGCTTGCCTGCCCTCCAGCGGGTGCAGCTCTCGGAAGTCCGCCTTGCGGATTGTCCACCCCGAACGCTTGCCCTCCGCTCTCGCTCACTCCACCATTGGCCTGGATCGAAGGCGGCAGCGCAAACTTCGTCAACGTAGCCGGCGTCGAACTATCCCCACTTCCCCCGAACAAGTTTGCGAGCCCGGAAATCAACGGGCTAAGACCCAGCCCCGCACCGAACACATCCAGCAGTGTGCTGCCTATCGACTGACCTGACGAAGCTCCGCTCGAAGAGCCTCCGCCCGATGTCGTCCCTAAGCTTGCCTGAATCGACGCAGTCGCCGCCTGGCTCTCGGTCTGCAACTGCTGCAGCTGGTCCGCCAGTTGCGCGATCTGTTCGTTCAGTCCCAACGTTCCCGGATCACTTGCCATTCAACCCCTCCGCCCGCAGCTCTTGTTCCAGCGCCAGGAATGCGTCCGCCTCACGCGCCGTCGGATCGCGCCACCCCCAGGCACGCGCCGCTAAGAACCTTTCCAGCAGTTCGATACTTTCCGCCGTCATCAGCGACTTCGGGCACTCTTCGGTCGACGCCGCCCCGCGCGCCCACACGATTCGCCTGGCACCGCGTTGTTCCTCCGGCAGAAACCCGCAACGTCTGCGCACTTCGAGGCCCTGCTTCCGGCACGCGTCGCATTCCCATCGGGACCCGTCACCGCGCAGGAAATGAAATGCGACAATCAGTTTTTTCGTTGGTCCTCGCTCAGCCCGCACTCCCGTTTGATCCGGCCCAGCATCTCCTTGGCCAGATCCAACGGACCTTTCTCGATCAGCGCAGCCGGCGTCGCCGCTTCTCCGTCAATTTCCAGACCCTCGATCGCTTCCAACCCCCACTCTAGATACACGCGGTCGATCTCCGCCGCCAGCACCGCCGCCTCGAGCTTCTCCCGCGGATCCTGCCCCGCATCCAGAAACTCCACCTTCCGGCCGATCTCCCGAATCCTCCGCGCCAGCTCGATCCTCCTCGCCACGGAGATCCGCGCTACCCGGAATCGCACTCCTGCGCAAGTCTCCGCATCGAACCACGCCGAGCTCTCGTGTCTGTTACCCGAAAGCCCGTTACCCGAAAGCCCGTTACCCGAAAGCAATGTACAACTCGTCATTCACCGTCCCCTGCGCGCGATCGTTTTGAAACGCCCACTGCAGCCGCGTCTCACTGTCGTCGAATTCCGGCACCTCCGGAACCATTGCCGGCATGTACGCCCCGAACAATTGCCCCGTCTGCTCGCCCAACTGCAACATCACCCCGATCGGCGAACGTTGCCGAGCCGCCTGATACAGGGCTTTCGTCTGCGCGTCATCGTGCTCGAAGATCTTGAAGTTCAGCCGCACCGTTCGCTCACCCGCCGTAATGCACCTCGCAAAGTCGCTACCGAACTCCTGCAACCGTTGCGCGATTCCGTTTGTCATCGTCAGTTGCGCCGCCGTCAAAGTGAGGAATTGGCTTTCGGGCGCGCCCATCCACACCTGTCCCAGATGCCCCGGAACAATCGTGTAATCGAAGTCTGCCGAAGACGGTTCCGCCGGATAGCTGCTGAGTCCCGCCTGCCCGCTCACGAAGCTCGCACTGTCCAGCAGGTCCTGCGATGGCCCGGAAAACTCGAACTCGTGAAAGTCTCCGTTCACCGTCACTTTCATCGCGTCCATGGCCGCGCCGTTTAGGATCCGTTGCACTACGGTGCTCGGATCCCAGTAGTCGTAGATCGTCGTGCTTCCCAGGTCGTTCGCAAGTTGAAAGGTTGCCGTCGCTCCGATGGCCGAGCCCGCTACCGGCGTAACCGTAAACGCCGCATTTATGAACACCGTCGTCGTGTTCTGCACCGCCGCCACGAACCGGATCTCGCCCGCGGAAGTGATCGCTTGACCCGCCGTCAGCCCGTGCGCCGCCGCGAATTGGATCTGCGTCTGCCCTGTGACCACCGCCACGGTTCCGCCCGCGAAGATCACCGGCGTGGCCCCCATCGCCGCCCGAAACAACGGCCCGTGGGTCGGCGGCACCGTCTGATCCGTCCACTGCGTCATGAACGTGTTCAGTTGGAAATTCGTACGCCTCCGGATCCGGTTTGGCAGTCCCGGAAACGTTCGGCTTCCCGTCTTATCCCGGCGACTGGCCTGTTCCTGAACCTGACGTGCCGTCAGCTTCACAAGGGGAATCCGATTCGCGCCCGTGATCCCGGCCGCCTGGCCATAGTTCGACTCCAGCGCCACGTAGACTCTGTTGTTGTTCGATGATATATAGCAACTCATTTGCGTTTATTTGCGTTCATTTGCGGCTTACAATGACATGTCCACTTCAAATTCGACTTTCGCGATCTGTAGGAAATTCTTCCCGCCATGGCGTACTGGATCGATACTCACTTCGTACCCGCCTGTGAAGAATGCCCCTTCTCCCCAGCTCCCCCGATTTGCGTCCAGCACCTGCGTAACCGCTTCCACGTATAGCCGCAGTTGCTCCTCCACTCCCTCGATCCGATCCTGCGAAACCCGCACCTCGGCGACCGTTCGAACCTTGCCCGAAAAAGTTCGGAACTTCTCCGTCAGTAGATTCCGTACGCGATCCACGTACACATACACCGCCGGGTACTTCACAATCTGCGCACGCTCGCTCAGTTCGAAAGAAACGTTCTGGTTCACGACGTGGCCCGGCGGAATGGGAGCCAGCTCCACTGAGGTCTCGTTCGCGATCTCCGCCACCGCCGGACCGAGCCCCGTATCCGTCGCCGTCAGGAACCCCACCATCTTGCGCGTCGCGACGCTTCCTGTCATGGCCATCGCTTCAACCCCGCCTCAGCATCCAGCCGCCACTGATATAGGTGTCGGCGGCTTGCCCGTCTCCCGGCGCTGCGCCCGCAGCCAACCCCGAACCCGCCAACGTGAAACTCTGCCCCACCGGAACCGGTGTCGGATTCTGTAACGCCAGCCCGTCCGGCGTCAGTCCCAGATAAACGTTGAACCCCGTCGCGACCGCCGCGACGACAGGTGTACTTGGCATCTGCACCACTGGCAGGCTCCCAGCCGGCGCAGCGTAAGCCGTCATCTCACACGGCTCTCCCTCCTGCCCGGACGCTCCCACCCACGACACCCGAGCATAGTAAGTGGTCGCGGGAATCAGACCAGCCACGGCACTGAACACCGGCGTCTGCGCCTGCGGAATCGGCGTCAGCGCTAGGCCCACGCCGAAATGAAATGTGTGCTCCCGCGCGTTCCGCGTCAGCTCCCGGTACTCCAGAAACTTTGGCTGATACCGGTCGTTCAGCTGATTGTTGAACGCATCCCGGTACACGATCTCTAGCGTGTGTACCGCATGCCAGCGTTTCAGTTGCCTCGTAACCACCACGTCCGATACGCCGATGGTTCTGCGCCGGGCCGCGGGCGTCCCGACCTGGAATGGCGAAAATACTTGCAGATTCGTGCCCGCATGATCCAGGAGAAAATCCAGCACGTCCTCCGCGACCTCTTCGGTCGCTAGGTCCAGCTTCACTCCCAGGTCGATCGATTCTAAGTTCGCTAGCCCAAGGATTGCCGACTCATATACGCGCAAGTCTTCGGTGCCGTTCGGACTACCGTCTATCAGCAACATTCAGTTGCGCCTCTTTCCATTTCGCCTCCGCTTCCGCGCGGAATTGCGCCGTCTCCTCGGGATTCGCCAGGTCTGCCTTCCCTTCGGCGATCAAGCGCGCCGCCACCGCGCGCGGTAGCTCCGTTTTCACCCCGGCCCTGCCTCCATCCGGCGTAGCCCGACTGGTCACCACCGCGAACACCACCTCGATCACGGCTTCGATCTTGCGAATCTTCTCGTAATACGCGAGCAAATTCATATGGCCTTTTGAAGGAGGGCAGGCTTCAGCCTGCGTGGGGCTTTAGCCCCGCTCTGCCCTCCCTCTCTCTCCCCTAGCTGTTCACCTGCACCCCGAAGCTGTTTCTCAGCAAGCCCGAGCCATACAGCACGTCCACTGTAAACTGCTGCGCCAGCGTGTTCGGTTGATAACTCATCGTCACCCGCATCCCGAAGCTGCCCAGTTCGGCGTACTCCGCGATCGCCCCCGTCCCCGGCAGCGGTCTCGGCAGCCGGCGCACCACCAGACCGATCGCGTCCCGCGCGAAGGCCAGGTTGTGCGTGGTCACTGGACTCGACCCCGTCTTCATCACGAACTGCGACCGGAAAATGTAGAAGTCCTTCATCTTCCCGACCGCCCCGTCCACCAGCGCGCGCAAACCTGCTTCACCCGCCGTGTTGAACTCGCTGAACCGAGGAATCTGCCGCAGTGTCGAATACGTCCCCGGGTCCACCACCAGATACTTCGCCGCATTTGGAGGAACCTTCGCCGCGAACAGCCCGGTTTCCGCTGCGTCCACCACTTCTTCCGTGATCGCCGTTCCGCCTGTCCCCACTGCCGTGTTTGCGGTAAAGGACGCATACAGAGCCAGAAGGTCCGTCTCGATCTTCTCCGCCAGTGCCACCACCGCCGGTTGCATGTACAGCTTCAGCAGATCCGGAACCGCGAGAATCTTGGTCACGTCCGGAATCAGGAAGGTCGCCTCCGCGTGCGTGTTCAGCACGATCTGCGCATTGTCCAGGTTCGGATTCTGAGTTGTCACCGTGCTGCCTTCCGTCAGGTTGTGAGCCGTCATCGCCGGCGGAATCGGCACGTTGATCGTGTCTCCCGCTTGCGCCAGCGCCGGCTCATAGTCGCGATTGACCAGGTTGCCCATGACAAGGTTCCCCATCAGCGCGGGTAGCGCGTCCGCCGCCACCAGCTTCACAATCGCGTTCGCTACGTTACTCGATGTAATTGCACCCATGTATTCTGACTCCTGAATTCTGACTTCTGTCTCCTACGCATCAAAGCCCGCGTAGCGTTTGCGACGCCACCCGCGCGATTTCCTGCCTCACCCTGTCCATCTCTTCCGCGCTCATCCCCGGCCGGATCTTGTCGATGTCCACCCCACCCGCCCCCGCGCCGCTCCCACGTGTCCCGCCACTTGCCCCCGACCCCCCCGCCACCCGCGCCGGCAACAGCTCCGGATTCTCGCCGACGAATTTCTTCAGGAACTCTTTCATCTCTCCGCCGTCGCGCGGAACTTCGTCCTTTACCGCCTTGTACGCCAGATCGAGCTTCGCCACCCCCAGCTTCTGCAGCTCCGCCCGGATGGCCGATCCCCGTTCGGCTTCCTCCACCCGCTTCTCCAGGCCTTCTCTTCGGCGCCGCTCCTCCGCCAGTTCCTCCAGCACCACTCGAATATCTGTTTCGTCCATGCCCTCTCCTATCCACTCGGAGCGTGGGGGACTGCCCACCGATTTCGATCAACCGACGGAGCGTGAGGGACTGCCTACCGATTTCGATGAACTACAGTCCCCTCTGTCCGCGGCAGCTCCCCGAAATCGGCTGGCTGTCCCCACGCGTTCCCGCGCCCCCGTCAAACCCCCTCGATCTCTTCCACAATCCGATCCTTCACGTCCTGCCGCGAATCGCACAGATACTTCAGCGCCAGCTTCTTGAAGACTTCCTTCGTCAGCGTCGGCGACGTCACGCCCAGCGTGAGTAGTTGCTTTGCGTCCTCCAGTTCCGTCCCGAAGTCCGCGATGTCAAACTCGTCCATGCCGGTTACACTCACATCCAACCCGTCTTCGCGAGCCGCCGCCGTCGCCCGCAGCACTCGCCGGATCTGCTCTTTGATTGCGTCCCCGTATCCGCGCAGTACCTCCTGCGTGATTGCAAAATCCATCTGCTTGCTGAGCGCGCTCTGGCGCTGCGTTCCGCTTTGCTCGACTCCGGCCTGGCTCAGATAGCACACCCTGTAGATCTCTTCCCGCAGCCGCACCAGGTTGTCCGCGGCGATCTGGTAGACCTTTCCTTCCGGCTCCGTCCAGCCGAACCTGTCCTGCGGTCCAAGCTGGATGTAATAGCTCTCCCCCACCATCTGGCTCCACTCGCGATCCGAATACACCACCGGCATCGCGAACAGCCCCATCGTCAGCGCCCAGCTCAGGGCATTCGACTTATTGAAGTGCTCCAGTTGCAGCGAGGCCGCCCGATTGAGCATCCACAGCCCTTCCGGAATCCGCAGCGCAAACAGCGGTGTTTGCCCCAGCTTGGCCAACGCGTGCGTTCCTTGATCGATGAGTTTGCCTTCACCATCGCGCTCAAGATAGATTCGATAAGTCTGCTTGTCGTAGTACGCCCACTTGGTCTCGGTTCGCCAATCCGGATCCTCCACACGATCTTTCTTGATCTGTTTCGTCCGGATTACCACCCACTCGAAGTTCCCGTACTCATCCAGGCTCCAGTTGATGACGTCGTCCGCGCCGTATTCCACCAGGTACGCCCGCGACGCACCGCTCGCGTCTTCCTCCCCGCGCGTCCCCGGCCGCCTTGTGTCCCATGTGGCGATGCGCGGAAAATCCACCAGCACGTAACTGGTGCCCGTCACCAAACTCTCCGTGAACTGCCGCCGAAAGAAATCTGTCAGCGACGTGCCTCTTCGGTCCGAATCCTCCACCAGCGCCGCGAAGAATGTTTTCGACGCCGCATCGCTGCCGTCGAAGGTGATCACCGGCTCCTGCCGGAACAGCGTCGCCGCGTACCAGTCCACGATCGATCCCACGTAGTTCTCGTAGAAAATCCGGCACAGCCGCTCTGCGTATACCTCGCCCGGCTCCCTCTGGCGGGGGATCAGGTACTCCGCCGCATTCACACGGAACTGTTCGCCGCCCGCATACAGATCGCGATATCTTCGCCACGCGACCTTCTTCGCCACATACTCCGGATGCTCTTGATCAATGTCGAACACCATCACTCTCCTTAGGAGGGCAGGCTTTCAGCCTTTGTGGAGCGGGCTTCAGCCTGCAAGCGGGGCTTTAGCCCCGCCTAAATGCTTTAAATCAGCCTCGTCCCTCTCTCTCCGACCCTCTCCCCCACCCGCAGCTCCTGCCAAACTAGATACCCCAGCGCATCCGACAAGTGCGTTCTCCTCGGATCCCGATCCTTGTCGATCACCTGAGTGTTCTCCTTGTACGCCACCTGCTCCAGGTCTTTGATCAACTCTTTGCAGCGCCCATCGATCAATAGCCGCGACTCCCCATCCGCCGGCTCCAACGCCGCGTTGACCACCATCACCCGATCCCGCACCGCCGGATTCGACCTCGGAACTTTAAACTCCACCGCCCCGTACTCGCCGCTCCGAAAGAACTTCTTCAGCACCGCTAGATCCGACGTCCCCGTCGTCTGCATATGCGCCCCCGACGCGTCCGCATACACCTTCAGCCCCGCGCCATGTTCCGGAAACCGATTCTGAAATTCCTCGCACGCCTGCTGCGTCGTCGCCCGGCTCAGCACGATCTCGTCCAGCACCACCACTCCCTCGCCCCCCACCTGCGCGACGACTGAGCACATCGGATCCACGTTGAAATCCAGCGCCCACAACAGCGCCCGATTCCGATCCACCTTCACTTCAGCGACATTCTTCCCCCGCTCGAATCCGTAGTACACTCGCCCGGCATGCAAATGCAGATACTCGCCGAGCACCTCCTGCTGATAAAACCGCGTGTCATAACTGCTCTTGAGCCGCTCGTAGTAGTCCGGCACCCGCTCCAGCAGATGCCGATTCTCGAACGCCTTCGCGGTCACCACCTCATAGCCATCCACCCGCTCCGCGACGAACCGCTCGTAGACCCAGTCGTAACCCTTCGGGGTCCACACCGCGAACCCGCACAGCCTGGCTGCTTTTGGATCTCTTAGCCGCCCTTCCAGCCGCAGCCAGGCCTCTTCTGACGTGTACGTCAGCTCGTCCAGTCCGAACCACGCCAGGTTGCTCCCGCGTAGCCGCTCGAACTCCTCCACCGCCCGAAACAAGATCCTCGATCTCGTTTCCCCCATCAGCAGATAGTTCTCCGCACGATTCACCTCGTGCGGAATTCCGTTCTTCGCCAGCGCCTCTAACAACGCCGCTACCGTCGCATCCCGCAACATCGGATACGTCGGTGCCCCGATCAGCCCCGTTCGCCCAGGATTCAAGTAACTCAGCTTGATCGCTTCCTGGCACAACGCCTGGCTCTTGCCCGATCCGATCGGTCCCGAAAACCCCTTGAACCTCGCCCCCGATTCGTGGAACCGCTTCTGCGACGGCAGCGGCCAATATTCAATGTCTCGGCGCTCTACGTCTCGGGTTTCGGTTCCACCCAGGTCACCGTGATGTCCTTCGGCTCTTCCTCTTCCAGTTCCGCCTGGAGTTGCACTAGCTTGATGTAATCTCCCAAGGTCGCTTTTACGTCCTTGCCTGCCAACTTCTTCTCCACGTTCTTCAGCAGCTTGTCTACTACCGCGGCCTGAGTCTTTTTTTTTTGCTTTCGCTCAGTTTGCTCACGACCGAAGTCTATCCGCACACTTCGGGCGCACGCATTCCGCAGCACGCTAAGTCGCCATCGCGAAAGAACTTGTTTTTGTTTGGAAGTAGGCTATTGCGCGGAAATTGGGGACTGCCTACCGATTTCGATGAACTAACGCCGCGCTGTCCGCAACATCGCCCCGAAATCGGCTGGCTGTCCCCTCGTGTCTGCAGTAACGACACGCTATCTCGTCGCTGTCCCCGATTTCACTGCCCCGGCTCGATCTTCAACATCGCGCCGTCATTCTCATCCGTCAGCAGATACAACAGCCCGTCCGGCCCCTGCCGCACATCCCGGATGCGCTGATGCAGATCCGTCAGCAGCGATTCCCGCCGCTGCTCGCCGTTCTCGTTGAACACGATCCTCTGCAAATTCCCCGTCCCCGGCAACCGACCGACCGTCATCGACCCAAGGAACAAATTCCCCTTCCACGCCGGGATCTTGTCGCCGCTGTAGAACAATATCCCCGACGCGGTCACCGATGGCACCCAGAACAGCTCCGGCGGCTCGAACCCGTCCCTCGACGGACCCGGAAGCCGCTTGCCGTCGTAGTCCCGACCATACGTCACCAACGGCCACCCGTAATTCTTGCCCGCCTTGATCACGTTCACCTCGTCCCCGCCCTGCGGACCGTTCTCCGTCTCCCACAGCTCATTAGTCCCCGGCTTGAAGGTCAACCCCAATATCGTGCGATGCCCCCAGGAATAAATCTCCGGCTTTGCTCCGGCTTTCCCCACGAACGGATTGTCCTTGGGAATCGTGCCGTCGTCATTCAGGCGCAAAATCTTCCCGACATCCGAACTCAGATCCTGCGGCGCATCCGGATTCCTCCGGTGCGACGAACTGAAGTACATCTTGCCATCCGGCCCGAACGCCACCCGCGATCCATCGCCTCCATTGAGCGGCTGCCACGCATCCGCCACGAATACATCCTGAACGCCAGTGAGCGACTTGCCATCGAATTTCCCCCTCGCCAGCGCCGTCGTCGCCCAATAGCCGTTCTTGCCATCCGGAGCCTTGCCCTTCTTGATGTAGGTGAGATACACGAACCCGTTCTTCGCGAAATCCGGATGCAGCGCGACATCGAACAGCTGGTCGATCGACAAACCCGCAATCCCCGCGATCGGTTCCGGCGCCAGCAGGCCGTTATGCATGATCCGCAGCCGCCCCGGCCGCTCTGTGATCAACACATCCCCATTTGGCAGGAACGCTAAACTCCACGGATGCGAGAGCCCTTTCGTCACCACCGACACCCGAATCTTCTGGTTCTTCTCGTAGGTGGTGTACGTCCACGGCCCCGCGCCCAGAGGGTAGGCCTGCGGCTGCGCCCACGCTACCGCCGCAATAATCAGGAAGGATAAAATCCGCATCGCCCCCGAGTCTATCTCAAATGTGCATAGGGCAGGTCTCTAGACCTGCGACGGACGCCAGTCTGCCGTCTCTTTAACTCGTCGCACACAAGTGTGCGATACTTAAGACGTGAAGGGGAGTGAGTTCCTGCGCAAGCTTGCCACACTCGCGCGCCGGAAAAACCTCGACTTTGTCTTCATTCCCGCGAAGGGGAAAGGGAGCCATGGAACTTTGTATTTCGGCTCGTCCTTCACCGTCGTGAAGGATCGAAGGAAAGAAATCGGCGCAGGGTTACTCCGCGCAATGTGTAAAGACCTGGGAATCGATCCTAGGGAATTGTGAAGGGATCTATCATGTCTTCATTTGTCTACCCCGCCACATTCCGGCGCGACGAAAAAGGACGGCCGGTTGTCAGCTTCCCTGATTTCCCCGGGGCCCACACCGATGGCAAGGATATGCGCGAAGCGGTCGAAGAAGCTATTGACTGCCTGGGAAGCGTCATCGCTACGCTTATCGCCAAGAAGTCCGCCGTTCCACCTCCATCGACACTCAAGCGAGGGCAGCGTCTCATCCCCGTCCCGCTGTGGATCGCCGGCAAACTCGCTCTCTATCTCGCCGTCCGCGAGCAAGGCATCAGCAACTCGGCATTGGCTCGCCGCCTGGGCGTAAGGGAAACGGTCATCCGCCGGATGCTCGATCCCGACCACGAGACGAAGTCGGAGAAACTCCAGGCCGCGCTCGACGCTCTCGGAAAGCGGATCGTGGTAGCCGTCGAGGACGCCGCGTAGTCTCCCGTAAAGGTGACGGTCTCCAGGCTCACCGCCTGCCGAGGCCTGTCTGCTATCGTAGAAGGTTAACCCCTAAAACATGCCCACTCCAGTCCCCATCACCGTCGCGCACGGTGACGGCATCGGCCCCGAAATCATGGCCGCCACGTTGCACATCCTCAAGGAGGCGGGTGCAGCGCTTGAAATAGACACCATCGAAGTCGGCGAGAAGGTCTACCTCACCGGAAACACCTCCGGCATCGCGCCCAGCTCCTGGGATTCGCTGCGCCGCACCAAGGTATTCCTGAAAGCTCCCATCACCACGCCTCAAGGCGGCGGATACAAGAGCCTCAACGTCACCACCCGCAAGATGCTCGGCCTCTACGCCAACATCCGCCCCTGCGTGTCGTATCACCCCTTCGTCCGCACCAAGCACCCCGGCATGGACGTCGTCATCGTCCGCGAAAACGAAGAGGATCTGTACGCCGGCATCGAGTACCAGGCCACGCCCGACGAGATCATCGCGCTCAAGGTCATCTCCCGCCCCGGTAGCGAGAAAATCGTCCGCTACGCTTTCGAGTACGCCATGCAGTACAAGCGCAAAAAGGTCACCTGCTTCACCAAGGACAACATCCTCAAGATGACCGACGGCAGCTTCCACAAGATCTACGACGAAATCTCTGCCGAATACCCCAGCCTCGAGAAGGAACACTGGATCGTCGATATCGGCGCCGCCAAACTAGCCGATACGCCCGAAGCATTCGACGTCATCGTCATGCCGAACCTCTATGGCGACGTGCTTTCCGATGTGGCCGCGCAAATCGCTGGTTCCGTCGGACTCGCGGGATCGTCCAACATCGGCGCTCATGCCGCCATGTTCGAGGCCATCCACGGTTCGGCTCCCCGCCGCGCTGGACAGAACCTCGCGAATCCGTCTGGCCTGCTCCACGGCGCTCTACTCATGCTGGTGCACATTGGCCAGCCCGACGTCGGCGAGCGCATCCACAACGCCTGGCTCCGCACCTTGGAGGAAGGCATCCACACTTACGACATCTTCCAGGAGGGCCTCAGCAAACAGAAAGTCGGCACCAAGGAATTCGCCCAGGCCGTGGTCGCGCGCCTCGGCCAGAAACCGCAGACGATCAAGGCCGCCGAATACTCCACGACTCCTCGCCCACCTATCAAGTTGCCGGAGCCTAAGCCCGCGCCGAAGACCGAACTGGTCGGAGTCGACGTCTACGTCGAATGGCCCTCGCGCGAGCCCAACAGCCTGGCCGCAGTGATCGGCAAAGCGTCCGGCGATGGACTCACGCTCGAAATGATGGCCAACCGCGGCGTCAAGGTTTGGCCCGAGGGTTCTCCCGAAACACTGTGCACCGACGATTTCCGCTGCCGCTTCCTGGGCACCGGCGTCACACAGAAGCAGATCGTTTCCCTGCTCGATCGTGTCGTCGGCCTCGGTCTTCCGATCGGCATGACCAATAGCTTGCGCAACTACGACGGCAAG
>Ga0265314_10002231_pt1 | contig 20159 bp, 14 predicted proteins | sample 4126metaG_FD_203106 | JGI IMG/M metagenome (GOLD analysis project Ga0265314, IMG submission 203106) | Rhizosphere microbial communities from Carex aquatilis grown in University of Washington, Seatle, WA, United States - 4-1-26 metaG | ecosystem: Host-associated > Plants > Roots > Rhizosphere >... | reverse complement strand
CCATATTTGCGCGGCACGAAGACGTCCTGCTCCCACGCCCGGCGCCCGCCAACGCCCACAGTGCAGACAACCACACTCGCATCGCGCAGGACTTCGCGGCGGTCGGTAGCGGCGCGCAGTTTTACCTTCGCACGGCGGGCTTCGAGCATTTTCTGCGTGAGACTTTCGGCGACGCGCAGCGCTTGGGGATCTGGATCAACCAACGCAAGTTCGATTTCCCAATCGCGCTGGATCAAATCGGCCACCAGCCCCCGAGTGAAGACCACGCTGCCCGCGCCGACGAGGACAATTTTCTCCGCCATGGGAAGTCGCTCCTTTAGTTCGATTGTGACTGCTTACACAAAGAGAATACCCCATGTTCATTTATTAATGGATACCCGCGCCGACAATTAGATGGATTTTTATGACAAATCTTCCCCTTGCGATTGATATTGGTCGCGCAAGCTCGAATAATCCTCAAATGCCCAGCCCAAAGACCTCGCCCTTGCGCGCCGTGCCCGCCGTGTCGCGGCTGCTAGAAGATCCCACGCTGCGTAGCGTGGCCGAGCGCTTGGGTCATGGCGTCGCGGTCGCCGCCGCGCGCGAAGTGCTGAACCAGACGCGCCTGGACCTCCAGATGAACCGCTCGAAGCGCGCGCCGGATCTCGACATAAAGAAACTCGCCGCTGAAGCCGCGCGCCTGGCTGAAGCCCGCATTCCGGACGGCGTGCGCCGCGCCATCAATGCAACTGGCGTGATTTTGCATACGGGCTTGGGCCGCGCGGTGCTTCCGGAGGCGGTCTTCACAGAAATCGCCGCCGAGACCCGCGGCTACGCGCTGGTGGAACTGGACGCGGACTCCGGCAAACGCGGCCGGCGCGAAGCCGCCACTGCGGCTCTGCTTAAAGCGCTGCTGGGCTGCGAAGATGCGACGGTGGTCAACAACAACGCTGCGGCGGCGCTCGTCACGCTGGCGGCGCTGGCGCGCGGACGCGAAGTGATTGTCTCCCGAGGCCAACTGGTCGAGATCGGCGGCGGTTTCCGCGTGCCGGAAGTCATGGCCGAAAGCGGCGCCAAGCTGGTCGAAGTCGGCACCACCAACCGCACCCACCTGGCGGATTTTGAGCGCGCGATCGGCCCCGAAACCGCCATGCTGTTCCTCGCGCATTCGAGCAACTTTCGCATGGTTGGTTTCACTGCGGAAGTCGGCATTGCCGACCTGGTCGCACTGGGGAAGCGCCGCAAAATTCCCGTCGTGTTCGACATCGGCTCAGGCAATCTGCTCCCGGAACTCGCCGAAGAATTGCGCAACGAACCGGTAGTGAAGGAAGCGCTCGATGCCGGCGCGGCGCTGGTGCTTTTTTCCGGCGATAAAATCATGGGTGGCCCGCAGTCCGGCGTGATCGCGGGGCGCGCATCGCTGATCGAAAAAATCCGCAGGCATCCGCTGCATCGCGCACTGCGCCTCGACAAGCTGATCCTGCGCGCGCTCGAAACAACGCTCGCGCTGTACCTCGACCCCGTCCACCGTCTCGAAAGCATCCCCACCCTGCGGATGTTGCGCCGTCCGTTAAGCGAGCTTGAAGCCGCCGCCGCGCGCCTCGCCGCCCATATAAAGGAAGCCTGTCCGGCTTTGGAATGCGCCACGCAGGCCGACAGCTCACGCTTGGGATCCGGTAGCCTGCCCGAGTTGGACATTCCCACGTGTGTCGTGGTAATCAAACATCCGCACCTCCCCAGCAAGGATCTGGCCCAGGCATTTCGCGCGCACACGCCGCCGATCATCACACGCATCCATAAGGAACGCGTGCTGCTCGATCCACGCACGCTACTGGACGGCGAAGAAGCGGAAATCGTTAAGGCCGCGCACAAGCTGGCTGCACTGCCTCCGCCTAGCGTGTAGCAAAAAGTAAAGGGATGCCGCATGAGTGAGAAAAAGCACCTGATCGATTTCGCCTCCTGTGGCGGCTGCTCGGCCAAGCTGGCGTCGAAAGACCTCGCGCAGGTTCTACAGACCTTGCCCGAGACCCACGACGAACGTTTGCTGGTGGGCCATGAAACGTTTGACGATGCGGGCGTGTACTACCTTAATCCCGAGCAGGCGCTCGTACAGACGGTCGATTTCTTCCCACCCAACTACAACGACCCGGTCTGGTTCGGGCGCGTCGCCGCAGCCAACAGCATCAGCGACGTCTATGCGATGGGCGGGGTACCAGTCACCGCGCTGAGCATTGTCGGGTTTCCTTCCAGCGAACTGCCGCTCGAAGCGCTGACTGGAATTCTGAAAGGCGCGCAGGAAAAAGTCGCCGAGTGCGGCGCGGTGTTGGTCGGCGGGCATACGATCCGCGACCCCGAATTGAAGTTTGGTCTGTCCGTAACCGGTTTGGTGCATCCCGCGCGTGTGACCAGCAATGCCGGCGCAAAGCCAGGCGATGTTCTTTTTCTGACCAAGCCGCTGGGCATGGGTCCGGTCACGACGGCGTACCGCAAGTCTGCGATTGCCGAAGAGCACATGCTGCGCGCGATTCAGCAGATGGCCACGCTGAACAAGTCGGCCGCCGAAGCGATGTCGGCCGTGGGGATCAACGAAGCGCATGGCATTCACGCGGCGACGGACGTGACCGGCATTGGCCTGGTCGGGCACGCGCGCAACATCGCGCGCGCGAGCAAGGTGACGCTGAGCTTCCGCGCCGATGCCCTACCCCTTTTCGAAGGCGCCCGGGAATTCGCGGCCCAGGGATTGAACTCGGGCGCTATGAAGACCAACGAAGCGTTGCTCGCCGAGCAGATCGAGATCGCCGCGGGTCTTAATGAAGGCCTGCGCCGCGTGATCTTCGACGCCGAAACCAGCGGCGGCCTGCTGATCGCCGTTGCTTCGCAATCGAAGGAGCGCCTCGCGCGCGAACTCTCCAAGCGCGGCGTCGCTTGCATTGCAGAAGTAGGCCATGTCGAAGCGCAGGGGCCCAAACTGCTGACCGTGCGCTGAGTTCGCACAAATACCCAACTCGCTGGATCGCCACCCCGCGCCAAGTAATATGCGCCGTGGGAGTGCGCGTAGTCTGGTGACTTCCGCGGCCTTCAAAGCCGTTGTGGCGTCCGCAAGGGTGCCGGGTGGGTTCAATTCCCATGCACTCCCGCCATCTTCGAAGCTACGTTTTTTCTAGCGTGGCCTGAAGCGCAACAAATCCCAGCTGCGGTATTTTGACCTCCAGCCCGCCCTGCGCGTCGACCTGAGCCACGCCCGCACTCGGCCGCAACGCGTCCGGCCGGTCCCACGTATTCGCGAGCTTCGGGTCCGCACCGGCGAGTTGTTCCGCCGCGGCGACGGCCTTGCAGCGTGCGCCCGCGATACGCACCCGGATCGTAAGCGCTTCGGTCGTGCTGCGATTCACAAAGAACATGGCTGCCGCGCCCGCTTGCGCGTCGTGGCAGGCCGAGACATCGAGCACCGGGACTTCGCCACGCTCGCCCGAATGGACCAGTGGCCCGTCCACTGCGGCGCGCAGCGAGTTTCCGAACGCAAATCTCGCAAACGCGACGATGGGGTAATAGATGCTTTGCACCAGCAGCCCATCACCGCGCGTCAATAGCGGCGCGATTACGTTCACGATCTGCGCCAGACATGCGATCTTCACCACGTCGGCGTGACGCACAAAACTGTTCAGATACTGCGCGCAGACCAGCGCGTCCTCCAGGTTGTAAACTTCTTCCAGCAGATGCGGCGCGTGTTTCCAACTGCCATCGCCGTTGGTCTCGCGATACCAGACATTCCATTCGTCAAACGAGAGGTATACATGTTTATTGCTGCGCTTTCTTCCGCGCACGAAGCCCAGCAGCGCGGCGTAGTCTTCGATTACGCGGTCGATCTCGGTGCCTTCGGCCAGGTACCACGCGCTGTCGTTGCGGTTGTTCTGGCTGTAACGATGCGCGGAAATGTAATCGATGCCGTCCCAGCAATACTCGAGCACCTCGCGGTCCCATTGCAGATACGTGTCCATGAAGCGCCCCGACGAACCGCAGGCGACGAGTTCAATGCTGCGGTCGAGGCCCTTCATCATCTTTCCCGTCTGATCGGCACGCTGGGCGTAGACCTGCGCGGGCACGTGGCCGGCCTGCCAGGGGCCGTCCATCTCGTTGCCCAGACACCACAGCTTCACGCCATACGGCTCGGCGCTTCCGTTTTGCGCGCGGCGATCGGCCCAATAGGTGCCGCGAGGAAGATTGCAGTACTCAAGCAGCGCCGCGGCTTCGGCAGCGCCCGCGGTGCCCAGATTCACGGCTAGCATGGGCGCGGTGCCCAGCTTGCGGCAGTACTTCATGAATTCGTCGGTGCCAACTTGATTCGATTCGTGGCTCTTCCACGCGAAGTCCGGGCGAACCGGGCGTTGCACGCGCGGCCCGATGCCGTCGCGCCAGTCGTAACTGCTGACAAAATTCCCGCCCGGGTAGCGGACGTACGGCATGCGCATGGGCCGCAGCGCTTCAAGGACATCGGTGCGAAAGCCGTCCGCGTCGGCATGCTTGCTCTTGGGATCGTAGATGCCTTCATAAACCGCGCGGCCCATATGTTCGAGAAAGCCGCTGAAGATGCGGCGGTCGAGTGGGCCTGCGTGATGCTCCAAACTGAGTGCGACGGTAGCGTGCATGCGGGCTTCCTTGGGAGTCGCGCACACTATATCACAAACGGGCCTGCTCATGCTATTTGGGCTGCACGCAAACGAGTCAAAAGAAACGTCGTTGTGGGGCCGCCTTGACATCGTTCGCCGAGAGAATTTAATAGGCCAATTAATCCGGGTTTGTTGCACCTGTTTCAGCCCCAAAGCACCTCGCTTGAAGTTGTGCGTGCGATTTGCAACTTGCCGCAATGGAACAGGGTCGGTTGGAGCAGTCTCTAGGCGAGCCGCATGGATCAGCCCCTCGATACCGCCGTGGAGCTCGCGCGCTTGAAGCGCCGGATTGTGGAGTTGGAAGCCCTGAATTCGGCTTCCGGACATGAAGCCTATTTGCAGACCGTCTTCGATCACATGCAGGAAGGCCTGCAAATTCTCGATTCGCAATGGCGTTACCTGTATCTGAATCTGTCCGCCGCCAACCATGGCCGTCGCAAGCGCGAAGAGCTACTCGGCAAGTGTATCCTGGATGAGTACCCGGGCATCGATCAGACCGACGTCTTCAAGCTGATGCAGCGCTGCATGCACGAACGCATCCCGCTCCATTCCAGCCATCGCTTCACCTACCCCAACGGCCAGACGGCCTGGTTTGACACGCGCATCACTCCAGTGGCACAGGGCATCCTGATCTTTTCGGTGGATATCTCGGCGCAAAAGGCGATCGAGGAAGATCTGCGCCAGAGCCGCGAGAACCTGGCCACCACGCTCGATTGCATGGCCGAAGGCGTCGTGTCGGCCGACATGGCCGGCCGCGTGACCCACATGAACCCCGCGGCGGAAGACCTGCTCGGCTGGATGGTCGAAGATGCACAGGGCCAGCCGCTCGAAACCCTCGCGCGCTTCAAAAACCAGCAGACCGGAAAGCCCGTCGAACACGTCGTCGAAAAGGTGCTGCGCGAAGGCGTCAAGTTTGGCCTGGCCAACGATACAGTGCTGATTTCGCGGGACGGCACGAACATTCCGATCGCTTCGAGCGGCGCGCCGATCCGCGACGCGCAGGGCGCGATCCGCGGCGTGGTGATGGTGCTGAAGAACATGAAGGATGAATACGAGCTGGCCGCGCAGCTCTCGCATGCGCAGAAAATGGAGAACATCGGGCGGCTGGCCGGCGGGATCGCGCACGACTTCAACAACCTCCTGACCGTGATCAACGGCTACGGCGAAATGCTGACGCAGCGGATTCCACCCGGCGACCGGTTGTACCCATCGGCCAAGGCGATCAGCGACGCGGGCAGCCGTGCTGTCGCGCTGACACGCCAATTGCTCGCATTCAGCCGCAAACAGGTGCTGCAGCCGGAAGTCGTCGATATCAATTCGGTGATCCAACGCACCACCCAGATCTTGAACCGCCTGATCGGCGAAAACATCATCCTCACCACGAATTTGAAACCGGACCTGTATCCCACCCTGGTCGACCCGGGGCAGCTCGAGCAGGTCCTGATGAACCTCGCGATCAATGCGCGCGATGCCATGGGCCACGGCGGGCGGCTCACCATCGAAACCGGCAACGTGGACCTGGACGCGAAGTACTTCGTCTCGCGGCCCGAAGGCAAGCCGGGGCCCTACGTGATGCTCGCGATCACCGACACCGGCGTGGGCATGGATGCGAAGACCCAGGCGCGCATCTTCGAACCGTTCTTCACCACCAAGGAAAAGGGCAAGGGCACCGGCCTGGGGCTCTCGACCGTCTATGGGATCGTGAAACAAAGCGGCGGCAACATCTGGCTGTACAGCGAACCCGGCATCGGGACGACGTTCAAGGTCTACTTCCCGCGCGCGGATGCCGTCCCCGGCCAGCCGGTCCTGAAAGCCGAGCTGACTGAGATTCCCAAAGGCACCGGCACGATTCTGGTCGTCGAAGACGAAATCAGCGTGCGCATGCTGATCCGCGAGATCCTCGAGACCGGCGGCTACACGGTCCTGGAAGCCGGCAACGGGCAGGAAGCCCTGGAAGTCGCCGCGCGGCACACGGGCGAAATCCACATGCTGCTGAGCGACGTGGTTCTGCCGCACATCGGCGGACGCGAGCTCTCTCACAAGCTGCTTGCGACGCGCCCGAAGCTCAAGGTGGTCTTTATGTCGGGCTACACTGAGAACGCGATCATTCACAACGGCACCCTGGACCCCGGCTCGCGCATGATCGAGAAGCCGATCCTACCCAACATCCTGCTGCGCAAAGTCGGCGAGTTCATGGCCTAGAGCTCGTTTCCCAGATTCATGCCATTGCAGGTGGCCGAGATCTGATGCGTTGCCGATCAGATTGAGCTCATCGAAGTGCCATCGGTCTCGCCGTTAAGACCGGTGCCGGATGGCACCGGTGGTTGCACTGTTCGGAAATAACCCCTCGACTTCAGCTTGTTCCGGAAGTGCGTGCCACTTGGAGCTTGTCCCCCATTGCGGCGCATTTCCTCCTCCTCGTCTTTGCCATCGGCGGGGTTGGGGTCGGGTCGTCCGTCCCGAAAGGACGGGAAGCCCATAGCCGGGCGATGAGAAACGCGCGGCGCAAGCCGCAGCGTTTCGCAATCCCCGGGAGGCGTCGCTTCTATCGACCGCGGCCCTGACAGGGCCGCAAGAGAAGGACGCGACAAACCGATCTGGCGGCCACTTTCAGGGCCGCGTTTCCATCACCGCGTCTTTTCCGGGGGTTTGCGCGCTATTGCGCGCGGCACCCTCGGCTATGCGCTCCCAGTCCCTTCGGGACAGGACGACCGTGCTCGCCTAACATGCCGTGCGTCGTAGTTGCGTTTTTCGTTTCTTGGTTCTTGGTGTTTTGAGTTTCCAGATTTCCGTTCGCCAACAGCCACTTCAGCATGCGCATGATGGGGCTTCTTCTCGCTGCGCGATCCGGGCCTCACGGAAGTGCCGGCCCGGGCCACCCACGACAAAACCGCTGGCGCGCCGGGGTCCCCCTTTTCCCCAAAAAACACTCACAGAATCCTTGACACGCCCACACTATGACGGTATATTGTGTACCGATTGTTGGATGCCAGAGTGTGCGTCCACGGTATGTTTATTGGAGATAAAGCCCGCGCGCCAATGGAGCGAGCGGACGTTTGCATGCAGAAGCCGCATTTACTATTCGCAGGTTACACCTACCGCCTAACCCTTATAAATACCGAATCGATGCACCACGAGCACAAAATTTACAAATCTCCTCATAGTGAGATTGACCTCAAATTCAGGTCAATTGATCTCAAATGCGGAGCATTTGGCTTTACTTGCTCTGTGACATTTGGGGCATGCGCGCACGCAGTGTACTCCCGTTTTAAGTTTATGTGTACCACTCGGTCACACGCTTTCTTGTCGGCTGATGTGAATTGATGTCGCTCTTTATCAACCGAATACCGTGTGGGGAATTCTGGGTGCCCGAGCCAAAGCGAGGTGACACCCGGGCTCGCGCAGCGGAGCGAACTAGAAACTTCACCCGCACACGTGGGACACGCGGCCGCTCAATCACTCCGGCGAATTCGAGGGTGGGGCTTTCGCGGCGGTGGTCTGGACGGCCGCCTGATGCGGAATCACGCTGATGGAGCCATTGTTTTCCAGAATGGCCGCGTGAATTCCTTGAGGCGACGCATAGCCCGCCTGCCTCAATGCGGCGCTCAATTCGTGGTGGGTTAATTTGGTCTTGGCCATCGCGGCTTCCAGAATCAACCCATTGTGGATGACCACCACGGGGTGACCTTCGATAAAGCCCTCCAGCTTTTTGCTCCGATAGGCCGCCCAACCCACCAGAAAATTGAGCGCGACCAGCGTGGTCGCACAGAGCAACCCGCCGACGAGCGAATTGTCGCCGGCGTTCATCGAGTTCTGCACCGCGTTTGACAAGACGAGCAGAAGCACCAGATCGAACGGCGCGAGTTGGCCGATCTGGCGCTTTCCGGTGATGCGAATCAGGATCAGGAGAAATCCATACACGGCCACGGCTCTGACAATCAGTTCCCACCACGGCACGCTGAGGTCCCACATACGCGTTCTCCTTTTTGGGGCGAGCATTTAAGTTTAGCGGGAAAGAGCAACGGGGATGTGACGAATAATAGTGCGGCGGCCCGGCTTACAGTTTGTTCATCGAGGCTACATGCGGCGGAATTCTAAGAACCAAAACGACACGGCATGCGGCCACTGGCTGCCAACTTCCGCAGCCAGTGTCACCAAGACCACGGCATGCAAGCTCTAGCGCTTAAGCATTTCGGAGATTTCGATGGTGCGGTGTTCGCGGCGAGATTTTTCGGCGGCGAACGCAATAGTGTGGGTGCGCAGCGATTCGTCCGTCGGCGTCAGCACCATGCGCGGATTGTTTTCGCGCAGCGCCTGAATGAAATTGCGCATGATCGTGTCGTCGGCGCTGTTGTGCACGTTCGTGGGAATCGTGATCTTGTCCACCTTGCAGTCGGCATGACGGTGAATTTCGATCGTGCCGGTGTCGGATTCGGCGCGGATGAAGCCGTGCGTGCCGTGCAGACGCAGGAAGCGCCCGCCGAAGGGCGTGAACGCGGTCATCGTGAAAGTGCCGGTGATCCCGTTTTCAAATTCAAACGCCACGACCTGGTGATCGACGACGTCGTTGTCCGTCTGGAAGACGCAGCGGTCGAAATTGGTGTGGCGCAGCGCTTCGAGACGTTCTTCAAAGGTGGCCTGCGTGAAGCCCGCATGGCGCGGCATCCACGACCCCGTCTGCGTCGCGTAGACCTTCAGCGAAGAATACGCGCAGGAGGATTCCGCGGGGCAGCCGTCGGTGCAGAACGCCGGCGCGCCCTTGGGTGCGTGTTCCTTATTAAAGTATTTCAGCGAGCCGAACGAACTCACGCGCAGGCAGTTTTTGCCCGTCAGATGGGCGAGGATATCGACATCGTGGCAGCTCTTCGCCAGCAACATGAACGTGCTGCGCGCTTCGTTCCCCCAATTGCCGCGGACGAAGCTGTGCGACTGGTGCAGGTGTTCGACGGCTTCGAGTTGATCAAAGCTGACCAGTTCGCCGATCGCGCCGGAATCCACCAGACGCTTGAGTTCCAGGTAGATCGCGCTGTAGCGCATGCTGTGGTCGATGGAGACGATGCGATTGAAGTCGCGGCGCGCCTTGTCGATGGCGATGCAGTCTTCCAGCGAGGTCGCCATGGGTTTTTCGAGCAGCATGTGGTAGCCGAGCGAGAGCGCTTTTACCGACGAAGCCACATGCTGGCGATCCATGGTGGTGTTGATAATTACGTCGGCGAGCTTCGGCTTGGCGAGGAGGTCTTCCCAGCGTTCGTACTGCGCGTCCTGCGGCAGTTTGTGGTCGTCGGCGACGCTTTTGCGGCGCGCCTGGTTGGGATCGGCGACCGCCACGACGCGCGCGCAATCGCGGTGCTCGCGGATCCAGCGGGAGAACATCGAGCCCTGCCCACCGGCGCCCAAAATGGCAAACGTGTAGACCTGCGACATGGAAGCGCTCTCCCGAGGTGCTTTAATTTCGTGCTCACGCGAATGCAGCGACGCATGAATCATTACCCCATGGAGGGGCGGGCGTCGTTAGAGGCGCATGCCTTTAACTTGGATTATCGTGCCATCCAAAATCGAAGCCATTGGTAAGCGTTGTGAACCAATATCCAGGAGCGCGATGCGGAATCCGTCCGGCGCAGTGCTTGGTGGAGCAACCCATCCGAATCGCGGCGCGCCGCCCACTCGGTTTTTATCAAAAGAAGTCGCGTCATTCTGGTATTATGGAATTTCAGCACGAACTTTTCAGCCAGAGTCGGGATGCACCGCTCGGCGAGCGAAGACTCGGCGTGCCCACGACACATTGCCCGAAGGAGAGTTTTCCATGCGTATGACCGTCCACTCGGCATTCGCCCGCCCGCTCACGGCCCGGCTGGCCCTGGCAGCAGTGCTGGCTCTGGTTTTGGGTGCGCCGCTGGCGCGCAGCGCGGAGCCGGCTCCAGACAAGAAAGAAGAACAGGCGTGGCTGGTCACGCCGCATTTGCCCGCCGACACGCTCTTTGTGGCCAGCTTCAAGGACATCAAACAAGCCGCGGCCAAGTTCCAGAAGACGGGCCTCTGGCAGATCCTCAACGATCCGGAGCTGCAGCAGCAGTTCCAGTTCCCGCTGATGGCGTTCAAAGGCAAGCTCAAGGCCGTCGAGCAGCAGTTCGCGCTGAAATTCGACGAACTGGCCAACCAGTTCCAGGGCGAAGCGGTGGTTGCGGTGCTGGGCTACCTGCCGGACCGCGCAGAGGACGGCAAGCGCATCCCCGAACTGATGCTGTCGTTCAATCCGGGCGATCAGGCGGCGGCGTGGATGGAACACTGGCAGCGGATGCTCGAACGCTTCCAGCAGGAATTCCTCACACCCAACGGCGCGACGCTCGAAACCAATTCGGCGCGCTTCGGCGGTTCGGACGTGGTGACGCTGAGTGTGCAGAACTTCCCGATCCAGTTGACCTATGCGCTCTCGGGTGGGCAGTTCCTGCTGACCAACGGCGCAGGGCGCATCGAGAAGCTTTTGGCCGCGCGCGAAAGCGTGAAGGCCGGACAGGCCGATGCGAAAGCCAAGACGCTAGGCGGGACCGACGCCTTCCAGCGCGCGCTGAAGAACGCCGGCGACGACGCGGCGGGGCTGTTTTACTTCAATCTGAACGCGCTGCGCGCGGACAAGGAAAACGCGCTCGATGGCGGCGACGACCCGGCCAAGAAAGCCGCCTTCGACCTCCTGGGCGTGCCGGGCATCCAGGCGCTCTCGTATAGCGTCAGCTTCAAGAGCAACGGCTTGAAGGAATGCTTCTTTGTCGACGCGCCCGCGGCTTCGCGCACTGGCGTGCTAACCCTGTTCGACGGCGCAGCGATCGCGCCGGATGCCTTCCAGCTCGCGCCGCGCAATTCGCTCGTCGCGGTGGCCCTGCACCTGGACCCGTCCAAGCTGCTCGACCGCACGCTGGATTTCGTGGCGCGCAACAATCCGGCGATGAAAGAACAATTCGAAGCAATCGTCGATCAATTCAAGAAAAACTTTGATGTCGACCTGCGCCAGGACTTGCTCGGCGCGTTCACGGGCCAGTCGGTCTTCTCGGTGAGCATGCCGTCGCGCAACCCGAAGGTCCCGCTAGGCATGCCGCGCCCGATCCTGACGCTGGGCGTGAAGGACGTGGCTGCGGCGACCAAGCTGGTCAACGCGCTGCGCCGCACGCTGGGCGACACGATGGAATTCACCGACGTTCCGTACCAGAACCAGAATATCGTCCACGTGCGGCCCAAGAACGGCGCCGGGCCGGGATTTTCGTGGACGCTCTACAAGGACAAGCTGATCCTGAGCGCCTATCCGCTCGCGCTGAAGGATGAATTGGAACGCTTGAGCGCGCCGACGCAGGCCGAAGCCGCGCTGGCCGACGATCCGGCGTTCAAGGAAGCGCGCGCGACGCTCAATGGCCAGCCGATGGCGCTCGTGTACCTCGATCTGGGTTCGGTTGCGACGGCCCTCTACGACACGGCCATCCCGGTGCTCCAGTCGCGCAAGCCCGCGCTGCCGATCTTCAATCCGCTGTACCTGCCTTCGGCGAGTCTCCTGAGCAAGAATCTGGCCGGAGCGGTGCTGGCGTTCTCTTCCGACGCCGAAGGCCTGCGCATGGAAAGCTACTCGGCGGCGGGCCCGGTGGGCCTGGTGATTCCGATTGCCGGCGCGATGGCGGCGTACTTCCGCGCGGGCGGCGAAGCGCAGGTTCAGGCGGTCGATGCGGCCGAGCCGGGGCTGGACCTCGAGATGCAGCCGAAGCTCAAGCTGATCCGCGAAGTGACCCGCGGCCTGAAGCAGTACGCCAGGGACAACGCGAACAAGATGCCGGAAAAGCTCGCCGACATCGCCAAGTACATCAATGTGGACGCGGCGAAGGAGCTGGATTCGCTCACCTATCTGGGCCAGCAGGCCGAGAAGAACCGCGTTGTGGCCTACCCGACCGAAGCCAAGGGCAAGACCATGCCGGTGCTACTGCAAGACGGCAATCCGCGCATCATTTACACGGGCCAGCTTGAGCGCGTACTAAAGGAAGGCTGGCTGGCACAAAAGGCCAAGCCATATGAAGCCACCACGCGCCCGCCCGAGCCGCCGAAGGGCGATTTCTAACGCTCGCAAGCCTGTTTTAGCCCCCTAGTCCACCCGCCGCGGCGAGGGTAATTCCCCGCCGCGGTGTTTTGCATTTGGCGCTATGGCAGGGTAAAAGATGGGCACTCGTTTCCCTGGAGAAGCTACATGGGCAAGACCGTCGCGGATCTCGATGACAAGGTCCAGTTGCTGCTGAACGAGATGCAGAACGAGGTGCCGCTGGTCGAACACCCCTGGCAGGCGCTCGGCGCCAAGGTGGGCTTGAGCGAAGACGCGGTGCTCGAGAACCTCAAGGTGCTCAAGGCCGACCGGATCTTGCGCCAAGTTTCGACGATTTTCGATACGGCGTCGTTGGGCTACAAGTCGAGCCTGGTGGCGGCGAAGTCGCCCGCGGGCAAAGCCGACGAAGTCGCAGCGGAGCTGAACAAGCATCCCGGCGTGAGCCACAATTACCTGCGCAAGCACGACTTCAACCTTTGGTTCACGATCGCGGTGCCCGCGCATGCGGATTTGCAGGCGCACGTGGATATCCTGCAGAAAAAGAGCGGCGCGGAATCGATCCGGCTCCTGCCGACGCTGCATCTTTTCAAGATCGGGATGAAGCTCGATACCACCGGCGGCAAAGCGAAGAACGAAGGCTCGCCGCACTACTCGCAGGAAGCGCGCAAGCGCGAGAAGCCCCCGCTGGTGCAGAAGGACATCGACTACATCCGCGCCTTGCAAATGGACATGGAAGTGCGCGCCGACCCGTTCACGCCGGTCTGCGAACAGCTCAAGACCACGCCGGCGGAACTCTTCGCTTGGTGTAAGGAATTCCAAAAGCAGGGCCGCATGCGCCGCGTCGCGGGGATCCTGAACCACCGCGTTGCGGGTTTCTCGGCCAACGGCATGGGCGTCTGGATCGTGCCGCCGGAGCGCGTCCAGGAAGTCGGCGATTACATGGCGACGATTCCGGAAGTGACGCACTGCTACCTGCGCCCGACGTACTCGGATTGGCCGTACAATGTGTTCTCGATGGTGCACAGCAAGAAGGTCAACATGTGCGACGACGTGCTGACGAAGATGAGCGAGCACACCGGAATCAAGGACTACTGCACGCTGTATTCAGGCAAGGAATACAAGAAGGTGCGGCTGCTGTACTTCGTTGGCGACATAGAACAGTGGGAGCAGGAAAACGGCCTGTTGCCGGCCAACGTGCCGGCGCCTTTCGCCGCGGCCAAATAGGTTCTCAAAGAGGACGCCATGCTCAAGCTCGGGATGCTGGACCTCGACACCAGCCACGTCGTCGAATTCGTGAAGCGCATGAACCACCTGGGCGTGCCCGACGACCAGAAGGTCGAAGGCGCGCGCATCGTCGCGGCCTGCCCAGGCGAATCCAAGATCATGCCCGAGCGCATTCCGGGCTTCGTCAAGACGCTGAAGGACGAGCTGAAGGTCGAGATCGTCGAAAAACCCGAAGCGCTGATCGGAAAGATCGACGGCCTCCTACTGGAAGGCAACGACGGCTCCTCGCACCTGCCGCGCGCCAAGCCGTTCATCGAAGCGGGCATTCCCGTGTGGATCGACAAGCCGCTGACGTGGTCGGTAAAGGACGCGGAAGAACTGGCGAACTTGGCGGCGAAGAAAAAGGTGCCGATCTTCTCGGCGTCCTCGCTGCGCTACGCGACCGAAGTTCAGGCGTTGAAGGCCGAGATCGAAACCATCGGCGCGCCCGTGGCCGTACACACTTTCGGCCCGCAAGCGCGCAAGGACAACATTCCGGGCTGGTTCTTTTACGGCATCCACGCAGTTGAATTGCTGTACGCGCTGCTTGGCACCGGCGCCGGGAAAATTGCGCTAACGCGCGGCACAAAGAGCGAAACGGCCAGCGCAGTCTGGCAAAACGGCGCGGTCGGCACGGCCACGCTGCTCTGCGACGGCGAAAAGCCATTTGGCTTCGACTACTTTGGCACAAAGGGCTCCAAGCAGGTGCGCATTGACGGCACCTACAGCTATCGCGAACTCTGCAAAGCCATCGTTACGTTTATGCAATCCCGGCGTGCGCCTGTTGACATCGCCGAGACGATCGAGACGATCCGGTTCATCGAAGCCACAAATAGCGCGGGCGGACTGTAAGCATGGCGTACAAGACGATCTTCTTTGATTTCGGCGATACGCTCGCGCCGGACAACCCCATTCCGCTGGCACAGCGGCTGCGGATGTCGCTGGCCGAAGCGCTGCCGGAAATGATGCGCAGCCAAATACCCACGGACGACGAAGCGCTGCTGCAGATGCACCGGCAATGCTCGCGCGTGGCGGGCTGGCCGCCGGATCCGGGTTGGCTCGAACAGTACGACGCCTTTTACCAGCATTGGTCGCATGCGATGCTGAAAGCGCTGACCGTGGCCGCCGAAAACCACAACACCATGGCCCCGACGCTGGCCAACAGCTTCCGCGATGTCTCAGACAAAACGCGCGTGCCCTTCAGCGATACCTTCGCGACCTTGAACGCGCTCAAAGGACGCAACTTTCGCCTAGGCATCGTCTCGAACAACGACGGCGGCCTGGCGCGCCGGCTCCAGTACATGAAGCTCGATACGTACTTTGAAGTCGTCGCGGATTCGGCAATCGTGCGCTGCAACAAACCCGATCCTCAGATTTACAAGCACGCGCTCGAAGCCATGAAAGTCGATCCGAAGGAAGTCCTGCACGTTGGCGACCTGTATGACGCGGACGTCGAAGGCGCCGGCCGCGCAGGGATCGAATGTGCGTGGCTTAACCGCAAGAGTGCCGCGGTCCCGGTTTCGGCCTACCGGCCCAAGTATGTGATCTCGCGTCTCTGGGAATTGCTCGATCTGCTCGACGCCAAAGGCAACGTGGACCACTACGCGCCGACGGTCGTGGGCCCAAAGCCGTGAGCACGCCGCCCGGCTGGCTGAAGCCCGCGGCTAACGTCCCTCCACCGCCGCACCTGCCCTACCCCGAAGTGCACGCCGCCTGGGCGGAAATCCACGACAAGCCCGTGATCGACCCGACCGCCTGGGTGGCGCCGGGTGCCAGCGTCTTTGGGCGCGTGAAACTCGGCGCGCGCAGTTCGGTGTGGTATGGCTGCGTGCTGCGCGGCGACCACGAATACATCGAAGTCAGCGACGAAACGAACATCCAGGACGGCTCGATCCTGCACACCGACGTGGGCTATCCGTGCATTCTCGGCCCGCGCGTGACGCTGGGCCACGCGGCGATCGTCCATGGTGCGACGGTCGGCGAAGGCGCGCTCATTGCGATTCGCGCGACGGTCCTAAGCCGCTGCGTGATCGGAGCGGGCGCCTTGATCGCGGCGGGCGCGCTGGTTTTGGAAGGCACGCAAGTCCCCCCGCACACGGTTTGGGCGGGCTGCCCGGCCAAGCAGATCAAGGAACTCGAACCGCGCCAACGCGAACGCCTCGCGGTGACCTATCAGCATTATGTGAACAACGCCGCGGCCTATCTCGCCCGTTTCGGGCGCGCTCATATTGATGCGTTGGTGTAGCTCCTGGCTGTTAGCTTTTAGCTACTGGGAGAGGTAACGACGACGGCGCGGCCAATTTGGAATAAGCATCGCACGACTCGTTCGCGCTTAGAGCTGGGCAATAGTTCCTAACTATTCGCCCGTGGAAAATTTGGTGTGTTCTGGCCGTCTCTCCCAATAGCCAATAGCTGGGAGCCATTAGCTATCATTATTTAAGGAAGACCAGCGCGATCAGCGCGACGGCCGCAACGAAGAAAACGCCCGCCAGCAAGGCAATCAGCATCAGGCGCTGCTTCTCGCGGGCGGCGTCGGGGTCCATCAACAGGCGCGCTTCGGGGTCGGCGGCGGTGAGTTGGCCCGCTACGCGGCGGCCCTGAACCGGCCGCAAGCCCGGATTGCTCTGCGTGATCTGGATAATCTTGTTGGAAACCTGGCTTTCGAACTCCGTGCCGGCTTCGCCTGGGTTGACCACGGAGCGGAAGAGTTCCAGCGACTGGGTCGTGGAACGCACTTGGCGGCGCAATTCGGGGTCCTGGCGCAACTGCTCTTCGAACTGCTGGCGCTGAGACTCGTCCATGCGCCCGTCGACGTAGTCGTCGACCAGGCTTTCGTTCTGCGGCGATTTCTGGGCCATCGTTCGGTCCTGCTCCCAGGGAGCTGCTTCCCGGGTATGACGAAGTCATGCCCGGATTTAATGCAATGATACGTCCACTTAAACACTTTTAGACAAAAGACTTACTTATCCGGCTCCACGAACTTACCCAAACGGTCCCGCAACAGGCGATGGGCGCGGCTCAGGCGGCTGGTCACCGTGCCCAAGCTGACGCCCAATGTTTCAGAAATTTCTTCGCAGCTCTGCCCCGCGATGTGCCTTAAGAGGAGCGTGACGCGGTACTCTTCGCCCAACTCGTCGATCGCCGCGAGGATCATCTCGCGCATCTCTTTTTGGGCGACGCGGTCGAGGATCGGGCGCTCTTTTTTCGCTTCGAGCACGATCTCACCCTGACTGTCCTTCTCGCTGTTGCCTTCCAGGGAGACCGTGCGCGATTTGTTGCGCAGGTAATCGATGCACACGTTGTGGGCGATGGACAGGATCCAGGCTGAGAACGCGCTGGGCTTTTTCAGATGGTCGAGTGCCACAAACGCGCGCACGAAGGTTTCCTGGGCCAGGTCTTCGGCCAGTTCGCGCTGGTTGACGCGGCTGAACGAATACGTGGTCACGAGGTTTTTGTAGCGCCGCACCAATTCGCCATAGCGGTCATGCGAGCCGGCGAGCACGGTCTGGACGATCTCCGCGTCGCTGAGCAAACTGCTACTGGTGGTACTGGCGGTGGTCACGCGAATGAATCCCGGCGGGAAACGAGTTGCACGCAGTATCGCCATTTATGCGGAGCCGTCAAGAAAGGCGCACACCCGTGTTGCCGCCCCCGCATAATGCACCCAACAGACGGTTCAAAGTTAGGGCTTACTGCAACTGGATTTTATTCCACACACAGGGACAAAAGGTCCTAAAGAGTGCACGGGTGCAGTTTCCACTGACCGAATCCGCATCTTGCGTATAATCTCCAGGCATCACGCATTTTTGGGGAGCGGTCATGCCCATTACGTTCGAATGTACGAAATGCCAAGGTCCCATCACGGTCGTCGAAAAGCTGGCGGGCGTGACCATCAATTGTCCAAAGTGTAAGGCGAGCCTGAAGGTTCCCGCGGCGTCTGAGCCGTCGGCCGAAGCACCGAAAGCGAGCGCCGCGTCCGGCCGCGCTGCCGCACCGGCCGCGCCGGCGGCATCTGCATCGGCCCGGGCACAAGCACCCGCCAAACCAGCCAAGCCGGCCGCTCCTGCTCCCGAGCCTGAACCCGCACCCGCACCCAAGCCCAAACCCAAGGCGCCCGTGGCGCGGAAACCCGTGGAAGAGCCGGAATTGGAACTCGTCACCGAGCAGCCGCCGAGCCTCGCCGCGGATGGCCCCGCCCAGACCTGCTCCAATTGCCAGGCCTTAATCCCCGCCGACGCGCTGATTTGCCTGAACTGCGGCATGAACATGAAGACCGGCAGGATCGCGGGCAAAGGCGAACGCGCGCGTCCGATCCAGGTCGGCGCGTGGATACGTACAGGCATTTCCATTGTGGTCCTGGGCGCAGGCGTTTACCTCGCTTGGTATGCAATCTATGTGGGCAAGTTTTTCGAACGCGCGCAGAATGTCGCCGATACGAAGTCCGAGACGCCGACCACGGAGCCCAACGCCGCGCCCACCCCTCCAGGCGCGCACGTCCCGGGGACGCTTTACGAGAAGCCCAAGAAGACCCTGATCCTCGTCGAGAATCGCCGCTTTGCCGAAGTTGAAGGCTTCTCGCAGCAGGGCAAGCTCGGTTACTTCGACGCAACGCGTCAAACCAAGGTGCCACTTCCGCCAACTGAAAAGAACAAGCCGCTGCTGATGCGCTTCACGGTCTCAAAACCAACGACCTTCAACATGACCTCGCTGGACAAGGAAACCATCGACGCGTTCGATAAGGGCCTGTCGTTTTCCGGGACCATTGAGGAAGGCCTGATGGTCATTATCTGCGGCCCGCCCAAGGGTTCCTGCCCGGCGGATCTGGAAATTCTCAAAGGCGGCGTACCGCCGGGCAAGACCAGCCCGGACAAAACCCAGATGTTCGTGACAAGCATCGGCTACAACGGTTACACCTTGAAGCCCTTTGGCTCCAAGACCAATCTAACTCTGGCACGACTGGAAGAAAAAGGCGGCACGGTCAATCTGGCCTGGCATATACAGGATGTGATCGTTGAGAAGGATGGCCAGGTGGTCTACACGCCCGGGAAACCGGTCTTCGAGACCAAGCCAATTAAGCTGATCCAGAAGCCCGACGGCGATGTGGATGCTGCGCCCTAATCCGTCGGAATTGACCCCTATTATACGCCTGCCCGGATCGTCTTTGTGGTGAAAGGCTTTGTCGACTGAAGCCATGCGCATGCCCAGCCTAACGCTCGCTCTCTTTTATATATGCTGCGCGGCACCACTCTGGGCCGAAGAACCGCCCAAGCCCGCCAAACACATCTCGATGCCCTTTAAAACACTCGGCATTGGTGCGTGGGATGCCACCGGCCAGTCGTATCCAATGGAGATTGAAGATCCCGCGCTAGGCAAGCTGACGCTGGTGATGCGCATCGCCCGTGTGACCGAGACTTCGTACACCATCGCCGGCGATGGAACCGATTTCGAACAGACCTACGCGCTTTTGCCAGAAGAGCAGGCTGGCGCAATCGTGGCCGCAAAGCGGCGCCTCCTCGGCGAACCGCTGGACGCGAAGAAAGGGGAAGCGTTCATTCGCTTCTGCTTGGCTGTGGAATATTTCCGTTACGCCGACGCGGAATTGGGTGCGCAGGCCGCGACCCTGCCGCCTGAAAAACGCGCTGAATTGGCCAAGCTGGCCCTGGAACGCCGCGCGGAAAGTTTTGTTCAACGCGCGCGGACCCTTTCCAACGCCGGCGACTTCGCGTCCGCCGGGCGCATGCTCGCCGAAGCCAATGCGCTCTTCGCACAATCCGCACAGACGCAAAGCGAACGCCTCACGGCCCTCGACAAGGAAGCGCGCGCGTTGAGCGAACGCATCGCCGCCGAGCAGGCCGCGGAGAAGCTCTGGGCCGGCCGAGTTGCGGCGATCAAGCAGGCCCTCGACGGCGCGCAAGGCGACGAAGCCGCCCTGATTGCACGCCTGCGCGGCGATCTGGAAGCCCCGCTGCCCGCCGAGCGGCGCACCGCGATCCTCAAAAACTTACGCGCGCTCGACCGGGACCAACTCAATTACACACAGGCGCTTGAGCTGCTCAAGGAATTCTCCTTCGAAGTGCGCTACGGCGGGGAACTCAAGCGCGGGGAGATCGCGAACCTCGACGATTTCTTCGCTGCGGAACAACAGATCGACGCATACTTCGATGAAGCCAACGACGCCG
>Ga0265314_10002230_pt1 | contig 20161 bp, 15 predicted proteins | sample 4126metaG_FD_203106 | JGI IMG/M metagenome (GOLD analysis project Ga0265314, IMG submission 203106) | Rhizosphere microbial communities from Carex aquatilis grown in University of Washington, Seatle, WA, United States - 4-1-26 metaG | ecosystem: Host-associated > Plants > Roots > Rhizosphere >... | reverse complement strand
AATTCTCAACCTGAAGGCGCTGCTGCGCCAGTTCCGGACGGTGATCCAGTGCCTTCGCCACTACGTCTTGAACTGGTTGGATCGGCTCGACCGCGGGGACAGTGATGCGGTCCGTGGGAATGATGTGCACGTCGGCGAGGGCGGAATTGGCGAGACCGTTCCGGCTGATCAGGTTCTTTAGGCTCACTTCCAATTGTTCAACTGCGGTTTGAGCGACGATGAGACTGGTTTCGCTGGTGGAGACTTGTTGCTGGGCCTGGAGCACGTCCAGCGGCGCCATGGTCCCGATATCCAATTGCTTCTTGTTATCGCTCAAGAGGTGGTTGGCCTCGTCTAAAGTCTGTTGCGCTACGTCCACGGCCAGGGCGGAGCTGACCAGATTCCAATACGTGGAGATCACCGTATTCAGGGTCGTGTTGAGTTGCTGTTCGAACTGATAATCTGTGAGCCGGATATTGTTCTTGGCAACACGGATGTTACGGGTGTTGAGCGCCAGGCCGAAGCCTTGCAGCAGCGGCTGGCTGGTCTGAAGACTTAAGCCGGACGTGTAGGACGGGTAGAAGATGGCGTTGCTATTGTTCGTGGTTGTCGCGTTATTGTTGAAACCGAGCGTGGCTGTTCCGCCCGTGGCAAACCCTTGGACAACGCCGAAGTTTCTAGTTCCTATATCGCTGATATTGGTAGCGGTTCCGCCGCTGGTGACGGTATTGGTGTTGATGGTTGCGCTGCGAGCCCAATTGACGTTGCTGGTGATGGCCGGATCATAACTCACTCCCGAGCCGTTGCCGGATTGCGCGCTTAACAGGGAGGCGTCAGCAAGCGGGTAGGCGTACCGGGAAACCTCGATGTCGATGTTATTCTCCAGCGCCATGGCGATTGCGTCGGCAAGCGAGAGATAGAGGTTGCCGGCCCGGATCAGCGAGTCGGCGCGTCCGCTATTCGAGACGCTGATCGGTGGAACATACCTGGTGGTGTAGTTGTGCGTGAACCCGGAATACCAGTGCGATCTCTCGCTACTCAAAGTGGGACCGCGGTCGTTAAGCTGCTGGGAATACACGCCGGGCGCGGCCATCAGCAGCACGCACAGCAGGGCGATGAAGGGTCTCAGTTGTTTCATGGCTTAGGTTTTTACCTCGAACTTAATCTAACGTTTCTGACGTGCCCAAAGTTCCTGAAGAGACGGCTTGTTCCAGCCGCGCGTTCCGTCTAGCGCTGCATCTTGAAGACCAGCGCTATTGTATTGAAAAGAAATGCTATCGAAATGTCCGCAGTGTCCGGTTTTGGAATTCCAGCGTGCGAAAGTGGGGCACCTGACGGTGCGAGCATGCGATCCGAGAAGCCCCACGCGAATTATTCGTACCTCAGAGCTTCGATCGGATCGAGCAGTGCCGCTTTCCGCGCAGGGTAGAATCCGAAGAACACGCCCACGAGCGCCGAGAAGAAGAAGGCTGCCATGATCGAAGGCAGACTCACCAGCGTGTTCCATCCCGCGAAGTAGGAGATCCCGAAGCTGGCTAAAACTCCCATGGCAATCCCCAGGCAGCCTCCCAGTAACGAAAGCGAAACGGCTTCCACCAGGAACTGCGACAAAATATCGTTGGTTTTCGCGCCTACCGCCTGGCGCAGGCCGATTTCCTTGGTGCGCTCGGTGACCGACACCAGCATGATGTTCATGATGCCGATGCCGCCGACGATCAGCGATACCGATGCGATCGAAGCCAGCAGCAGGCTCATGATCTGAGTCGCTTGCTCTTGCGCGGCGGCCATTTCTTCCAGGCTGCGGACTTGGAAATCGTTATCCTCAGTCGCCTGCAGGCGATGGCGCTGCCGAAGGAGCGCCTCGATCTCGTCCATGGCGTTGGCATTCCGTCCATCGCGGGCCTGCACCATGACCTGGCCAATCTGCTGCCAGTTGTTGGCCCGCCCGCCGCCCATGACTTTCTTCTTGGCGGTGCTGATCGGCATAACGATCAGGTCATCCTGATCCTGCCCGCCGGAGTTCTGCCCCTTGGGCACCAGGGTTCCGATCACGGTAAAGGGCACCTTGCGGATGCGGATGGTTTTGCCGATCGGATCCTCACCGGCGAAGATATTATCGACTACGGTTTTTCCGAGCAGCGCGACTTTGTTGGTGGACTTAACATCCTCGGTGGTGAAGGGCTCTCCTTCTTCGATGCGGATGTCACGAATGGTCATGTAGTCGGGCGACACGCCGTAGATCCGGGTGCCCCAGTTATTGCTTCCGTACACTACCTGCTGCTGGGCCTGCTGGATGGGCGAGGAATACATCACGTCGGGACATTCTTCCCCGATGGCCCGGGCGTCCTCTTCCGTAAGCGTCTGCGAGTTGCCGTTGCCGCTTTTGACTCCGCCGGTGTTCTGGCTGCCCGGCTGAATGATGATGACGTTGCTGCCGATGGAGGCGATCTGCTGATGGATGCGGTCGGTGGCGCCACTGCCCACCGACACCATGGCGATCACGGCGCCCACGCCGATGATGATTCCGAGCATGGTCAGTGTCGAGCGCAGCTTGTTCACGCGCAGCGCGCGGAACGCGATTCTCATGCTTTGGAAAATTTTATTCATGCGACTGGTTCCTTTTCTTCTTCTAGCTCGGGCATTTCCGCCAATTCCCGCTCGGCATTTCGCGGGTTGGGAACAGCCTCATCGACCATGAGGTGACCGTCCTTGAACTGGAGGATGCGGTTCGAATAGTGCGCGATATCGGGCTCGTGGGTGACCACCACAATGCTCATGCCCTTTTCCCGGTTCAGCTTCTGAAAGATGCCCATGATTTCGATGCTGGTCCGCGAATCCAGGGCGCCCGTGGGTTCGTCCGCCAGAATGAGCTGAGGATCGTTGATCAGGCTCCGGGCGATGGCGACGCGCTGTTGCTGGCCACCGGAAAGCTGGCTGGGATGATGATCGTAACGTTTCTCGAGGCCCACGGCAGTGAGCGCCGCCATGGCGCGCTCCTTGAACTTGGTCTTGTCGTTATCGCTATAGAGCAGGGGGAGCTCGACGTTTTCGAGAGCCGAAGTCCGGGCCAGCAGGTTGAACTGCTGAAACACAAAGCCGACCTTACGGTTGCGAATTTCGGCCAGCTCGTCACGATCCAGAGCGCCGACATCCACGCCGTCCAGGTAGTATTTGCCGCTGCTGGGCTTATCCAGGCAGCCGATGATGTTCATCAATGTAGACTTGCCGGAACCGGACGCACCCATGATCGACACGAAGTCGCCGCGAGCGATGTCGAGCGTTATGCCACGCAGGGCATGCACATGGTTGTCGCCCATGTGATACGTCTTGTGCAGGCTTTCGATGCGAATGAGAGCAGAATCCACGAATCGTCCTCGCTCGCGCCCTAGAATGGCAGGCCGCCCCGGCCGCCCTTGAACTGGTTGCCGCCGGGTTGGCCCGGGAAACCCGGCGCGTTTGCGTTTTTGTTCTGGTTCGCGCGCACACCTTCGATACCGGTGATCAGCACGTCCCCTTCTTTGAGATCGCCGCTAAGCATCGCGACGAAGTTTCCGTCGCTGATGCCGGTGCGGATACGCTCCGACTTGAGCTGGCCTTTTTCATCCAGGGTGTAGACGGTTTGGAACTGCGGACGAGCTGCGCCGCCGCCTTGGCCACCCCGCCCGCCGCCGAATCCACCGCCGCCCTCGCCGCCGCGCCTGCCACCGCCACCGCCACCGCCACCGCCGAAGCCGCCACCACCACCGCCGCCGCGACCTTTGAACTGGCTGGGATCAAACTTGCCATCGCCACCCTTGCCGGTGTCGGTTTTCTTGTCGGTATTCTTTGCGTCGGCCGGCATAAGGTCGTCTGGCGGCCGGAACCGCAGCGCCGCGGAAGGAATCTTTATAGCGCCCGATAGATGATCCGTGACCAGCCGGGTGTTCGCCGTCATGCCCGGGAATAGCTTCATATCGGGATTATCAACCTCGATCACCACAGTGTACGTAATGACGTTTTGCACGTTCGTGGGTGAGTGGCGGATCTGCATTACGGTTCCGTGGAACGTCTGTCCAGGGTAGGCGTCCACCGTGAAGGTGGCTTCCTGGTCCACCTGGACGCGGCTGATGTCAGACTCGTCGATGTTCGTTTCCACGTGCATCTTGGAGAGATCCTGCGCGATGCTGAACAGCTGCGGCGCGGAATACGACGCCTGCACGGTTTGGCCCACGTCCATGTTCCGCGCGATCACCACTCCATCCACCGGAGAAGTGATGCGGGTGTGATCGAGATCCAACTGGGCGTTTTGCAGGTTCGCATCCGCGGTGGCCACCTGGGCCGCCGCCGTGACTTTCTGGGTTTCCGCCACCTGCTTCGCCGCCTTGGTCGATTCGAGGCTGGCCTGTGCGGAATTCAGTGTCGCCTTAGCCGAGTCGTAGCTGGCAATGGCCTGGTCATAGACCGCCTGAGCACTGTCACGCGCGTCTTGCGTGGCCACGCCGTCCTTGAACATCCTGGCCTGCAGATCCAGTTTCCGCTTGGCGTCCTTGACCTGGGAGTCGGCACGAACTAAAGCCGCCTGCTGGTTGGTAATGTTCAGTTGGGCATTGGCGATATCCAAGTCCGCTTTCTTAACCCCAACTTCCGCACTGGTCACCTGCGCCTTCGCGCTATCCAGATTGGCCTTGGCCTGGTCCACCTTGGTCTGAAAGGGAGCCGGGTCGATCTGCGCGACCAACTGGCCCTTTTTGACAGGGGAATTGTAGTCGGCGTAGAGGTTGGCGATATTGCCGGATACCTGGCTGCCGACAGCCACGGAAACCACGGCCGCGAGCGATCCGGTGGCGGAAATCGCCGACTCGAGGTCGCCTCGCTGGACCTTGGCGGTCAAAAAATCAGCTTTTTTCGAACGCGTGTAATAGGTGAAGCCGGCCAGGCCCAACGCTGCAATTAGTAAGGTGAGGCCCAGGAGCCACTTAAGCTTCTTCATCGTGTAAACTACTCCCCAAAATTTTCTTGTCTTCGGCTAGATAAGACGACGGGAGAAGGTACTGGCGTTACAGGGTCGTCCCGTCAAGAATGTTAACTCGAACTCGCACTATTATATATGAAGAACCGTGTCAGTATATATGAAGAACCGTGTCCGACTCAATTTTGCAAACATTTCGTGAGACGGGTGCCTATCTGAAGGGCCACTTCCGCCTCACCAGCGGCCTGCATTCCAGCGAATATCTTCAGAGCGCCCTGGTTCTCCAGCATCCCGAACTGGCCGAACGCTTCGGCCGGGAACTGGCCCAGCATATGCCAAAAGGCCAGGTGGTCGTATCCCCAGCCATGGGCGGCTTGATCATCGGCCATGAAGTCGCCAGGGCGATGGGTGTCCGCTTCCTGTTCACCGAAAGGGACCCTGCGGGCCCCGAAGGGAAAGGCTCAGCAAAGATGACCCTCCGGCGGGGGTTCGCCCTGACTCCGGGAGAAACCGCTGTGGTGGTCGAGGACGTGGTCACCACCGGCGGCAGCACCCGGGAAGTCATGGAATTGTTGCGGGCTGCCGGGGTCCAGGTTGTAGGAGTGGGCTCGGTCATCGATCGCAGTGGCGGACGCGTCGATCTGGGGGTTCCCAGGGTGGCCCTGGCCACCCTCGACGCTATCGCCTGGACGCCGGAGGAATGCCCGCTGTGCAAGCAGGGTCTTCCGGTGGTGAAACCCGGTTCGCGCGCTGTTTCCTAAGCTTGTTTCAGAAAATGCAGCGGCGGATTCGCATCATCGTCAGCTACGATGGCACGGAGTATCACGGCTGGCAGGTTCAGCCGGGGGTGGCGACGATCCAGCGAGTGCTCGAAGAGGTTCTCTCAGAAATCGAGGGAGATGTGGTGCACGTGGATGGGTCCGGCCGCACGGATGCCGGGGTCCATGCCCTGGCGCAGGTAGCGGCTTTCAGGCTGACCAATCCGATCCCATTGCCGAATCTCAAGAAGGCGATGAATCGCCTGCTGCCGCGCGATATCCGCGTGCTGGAAACGGCCGAGGTACAGGACAGCTTTCATCCCCGCTACGAGGCGATCGCCAAGACCTACGAATACCGCCTCCTGCGGGCCGAGGTCTGCCCGCCATTCGATCGCCGTTTTGTTTATCACTACCCTTATCCGCTGGATGAAGCACGCATGATCGAGGCCGCGCGCCTGCTCGAAGGCGAGCATGACTTTACCGCGTTCGCGGCGGCGGATCCTGTGGATGCCACCGGACGCTCGAAAGTCCGGCGCATTTTTTCGTCTTGCTTGATGCGAGAAGGCGATCGGTTGATCTATCGCGTTCGCGGCAGCGGATTCCTGAAGCACATGGTCCGGAACATCGTGGGTGTGTTGCTGGAAGTAGGGAAAGGAAACCTCGGGCCCGCTGCCATCGAGGCTCGGCTTAGACCCGGCTGCAAGATTCCCTCGGGTCCGTCGGCTCCAGCGCGGGGATTGTTTTTGGTCGGAGTGGAATACAGCAATCAATAGAAGGAATCCCAGAGATATGCGGATTAGAGCCGGTATATTAAGGGCGGCACTCATAACGACAGTCATAACAATGACCGCCGCAGCGCAAACATTCGCACCCACAGGCTCGCTGACTTTCGAAGTCGCATCCATGAAGCGGAGCCAATCGGGCGTGGAGGCAGGTGGCGTTCGTCCAGCAGCAGGCGGCAAGCGATATGTCGGTACTGAGTTTCTCAAGAGTTACCTTTATGTCGCGTACCAGGTTCGGCCTGAGCAAATCGTCGGAGGGCCGCGATGGATCGATTCGGAACTCTACGATCTAAACGCAGAGGCAGAGAAGCCTTCGAACATCGAAGATCTGCACATCATGCTGCAAAACCTGCTGACGGAGCGATTCAAACTGAGGTTCCACTACCAGGCGAAGGACATGCAAGCCTACGTGCTGACGGTGGATAAGAATGGGCCCAAAAACTTAAAGAGTCATCCAAACGCAAGCGGGGGCGATGTCATCCTGGAACGAACGGTCGAGCAGGTGGTCCATGAGAAGTGGAACGCACACTGCGCTTCGATGGATTTCTTTGTATGGCGGTTCTCCGCTTGGCTCGACCAGCCGATGGTCAATCGGACGAACCTCAAGGGATGTTTCGATTTTGAGCTCACGTTTACACGCGAGCCCTCGCGGCGCGGCCAAGATGGGCAACTTAACGGGGTCCCGCTCGATCTCTCCGGACCTTCGATGTATGAGGCTCTTCAAAACCAATTGGGCCTTAAGCTCGACTCGAAGAAAGCGTCCGTCGAGACGATGGTTATCGACTCCGCGGAGCGACCGGGGGAAAACTAATCGGGATGTTGACGATCGCGTGGGAGGTGCCGGTTAGTCGTGACGGAGCGTCGTCATAGGATCGACACGCACCGCTCTCCGTGCCGGGATGTAACACGCGGCGGCTGCAACGCCGGCGAATAGGATCGCCGAGGCTGCCAGCGTCCACGGATCGCTGGGACTAACTTCAAAAAGCAGCGTGCGCATGCCGCGGGTAACAGCCAGCGCTCCAGCGAGCCCGATCGCGATTCCGGCCAGGGCCAAGATCATGCCGTGTCCCAGGACCATTTTCAGTACGTCCATGCGCTGCGCGCCCAGAGCCATGCGGATGCCGATTTCGAGCGATCGGGTGTTCACCATGTAGGCGATGACACCGAAGATTCCGATCGCGGCCAGCAGCAGGGCCAGCGCGGCGAATATTCCCATGAGGGCCATGTTGGCGCGCTGAGTCGATAGAGCCTCGGCGAGCCTATCTTGCATGGTGGCGACATCGTATGCGGGCAAGTCCGGATCAAGCGAGCGAATCACGCCGCTAGCCGCCGCTGAAAGTGCGGTCCGAGGTAAGCTTGAGCGAAGAATTAGAAATGCCTCTGGTTCAGTGAACTGGCCGTACGGGGCATAAATAGCGGGTTCGGTGGCGAGGCGCAGGCCAGCCTGTCGAACGTTCCCGACGATTCCAACAATCTCCTTCGGATCATTTCTCACGCCCTGAGTGATGTTCTTGCCCACGGGCTCCTGGCCGGGGAAGAACTGGTCGGCGAACGCCTGATTGATAACGACGACGCGCGATGAACTTTCTCGATCTGCCCCTGTGAAGGCGCGTCCGCGTAGCAGCGGAATCCTCAGTGTCTCGAAATAATCGGAACTGACGCCGGCCATGGGGATCGTCGGCCTGCCTCCAGGAGGGGGCGCTGGGCGACCTTCAAACCAGGTTCCGACCCCACTGCGGGTACCGATCAGCGGCAATCCTGCCCCGATCGCCGCGCTTTGCACTCCTGGAATCGCTGCCGCTCGTTCCAGAAGTTGGGCATAGAAGGAGGTCCGACTCTGGTCGGTCGCATACTTGCGCGCGGAAAGGGCGATCCGAAGTGTCAGGACGCCATCAGGATCAAAGCCTGGATCAAGCGATGCCATCCGCATAAAGCTCCGTATCAGCAGGCCGGAGCCCGCCAGCAGCACCATCGCTATCGCCACCTCGGCAATCACCAGACCGCGATGAAGGCGGTGATGGCTGCCAGACTCGGTGGTCCGGCTGCTGCCCTCCTTCAAGTTCTCATCCAAGCTGGTCCGCGTCCCGGCCAGCACGGGCGCCATACCGGTTACAACTCCGGAAATGATCGCAATGGCTAGCGTAAACGCCAGCACTACCGGGTCGATTCGGATGGTGTCGGCCAGGTGCAAGCTTGCGGGCAGGAAGGACCGAATCAGATTCAGCGCGCCATAGCCCAGGGCGAGCCCCGTCGCCCCGCCAAGCATGCTCAGCAGCAGACTTTCCGTCAGCAACTGGCGGGCGATGCGCGCGCGCCCTGCGCCAAGAGCGGTCCGAAGCGCCATCTCCTTGCGCCTTGCGATGGCGCGAGCGATCTGAAGATTGGCGATGTTCAAGCATCCGATCAGCAGCACCATGGCCACTGCGGCTTGCAGCACGAGAACGGACCGGCTTACGCCGCCGGTGAGCCACTGGCGCAGAGGGATTAGACGTATCTCCATGTCCTTGCGCATGGTCACCAATTGCGGAGGTTCTTGCGAAGCCGTACGCCGAACCAGTTCGACGAACTCGGTATGCACAGCCTCAAGCGTGACGCCGGGTTTAAGTCGCGCCAGGACGCGGACGATGCGAAAGTCGCTCTCACGCATTCCTGGTTCGAGTGGAAGACCCATGGGAAACAAGAACTCCTGCCGGATGTTGTTGTCGGGGAATGCAAATGATGCCGGCAGAACCCCAACAATGGTGCGTGTGACGCCATCCATCTCGATTTGTTTGCCGACGATCTCCGGAGTTTCTCCGAACCGCCGCTGCCATAGACGATGGCCAAGCATGACAGACGGCGGCGCCCCGGGGCGATCCTCTTCGAGGGTAAAATTGCGTCCCAAGGCAGGCTGGACGCCGAGTATGTCCAGGAGTCCTGCGGTGACCGCAGTCCCGGCGATGCGTTCTGCCTCACCGCCCGCGCTGAGCGTAACGGTGCGATCGCCTCCGTAGCCCTCAATGCGTTCTACCAACCGGGAATGAGTGCGCCAGTTGGTGAAATCGAAATTGGTAGGGGCGGGTACTATGGGCTCATGCGGCCAGAACTCGGTGACATAGAGCAATCTGTCGGCATCTTTGTAGGGAAGTGAACGCAGCAGCAACGCATTCACCACGCTGAACAGAGCGGTGTTGGCTCCGATGCCCAGAGCGAGCGTGATCACGGTGACGCTCGCGAAGCCGGGATTCCTTCGCAGCATACGGAGGGCATAGCGCAGATCGGCGGCAAGCTGGTCGAGCCAGGCCCCGGAGTGGCTCGCGCGAACCTGCTCCTTGACCTGCTCGATGCCGCCCAACTCAATCCGGGCGGCGCGCTCGGCTTCTTGGCGCGTCATGCCGCTTCGCGCTTTCTCGTCGGCCAGCATGTCGGCGAATGTGCGGATTTCCTGGTCGAGGTCGCGCTCCACGCGGGAGCGGTGGAAGAAGTTGCGGATCAGGCTGCGAAGGCGGTGCACGTTAGCTAGCCTCCAGCGCGCTGCGGATCGCCAGGGCGACTTTATCCCAACGGCCTTTTTCTATTCCCAGCCTGCGACGACCCGCTTTGGTGAGACCGTAATACTTGGCCTTGCGATTGGTCTCGGACTCGCCCCACTCCGCGTCGAGCCAGCCTTGCTCTTCCATCCTGTGCAGCGCCGGGAAGAGTGATCCGGGCATCACGCGGAACGTCCCGCCCGTGATCTGTTCGATGCGCCGGGAAATGCCCAGGCCGTGCTGCGGTCCCAGAGACAGGGTCTGGAGGATCAGCAGGTCGAGGGTTCCGGGGAGGAGATCGGTAGTTTCGGAAGCCATCCTATCGATAGACTATACGAAGACGTATAGACAGTCAATAGGGGGCGCGGGCGGCTTAGTTGCGGAGTATTTTGACCGGATCCATGTGGGCGGCGCGCATTCCGGGCAAAGCCGATGCAAGCGCAGCAACTACGATGAGCACCAGTGCGGCGAGCAGAAACGTCACCGGATCGCCGGGTGGAACGCTGTAGAGCATGGTCCGCAGCAGCCGCGTCACTCCGAGAGAGACGACGAGCCCGATCGCGGCTCCCGCTGCCGCCAGATACACGCCTTCGCGCGTGACTTCGCCGAAAATCGTCCTCGGTGTCGCGCCCAATGCGGCGCGAATTCCGATCTCGGTACGGCGCAACGACACGCTGTAAGCCATCACACCGTAAAGCCCCACCGCGGCCAGCAACAGCGTAGTTCCCGCGAACCCGGCCAGCACGAATCCCCAGGAGCGCTGCTGCCACAGCGTCTCATTCATCAGCGCGTCCATGGTCTTCATCTCGTCAATGCCGGTTTCGGCATCCACGGAGGCAACCGACTGGCGAATCGCATTCTCAAACCCCATCGGCGATCCATTAAAACGGATCGCGACGTAGGCGCTCTCGAATTCCCACTGTGAAGACGGATAGTACATTTCCATGCCGTCGAATTTTTCATCCGCCTTGTAGCGGACGTTCCCAACCACGCCCACCACGCGCGACCAGGGATCGGCCATGCCGTTGGTGTTGTGCCGGACCTGGCCACCGATCGGGCTGCGGCCGGGGAACAGGAACCTCGCGGCGCGCTCGCTGAGGATGATCACTTTTTCCGACTTGCTCGTGTCCTGATCGTTGAACGCGCGGCCTTCGATCAGAGGAATCCCCATCGCCTCGAAGTACTGCGGCGTGATATCGATCACCGAACCGGGTCCGCGATAGGCGCGCTCGACCGATCCCGCGCCTTGCACTTCCATGTTGTAGCTGGGCCGGTCGGCACTATCGGGCGTATACGGAAGCCCATCGGTTGCGCCGACCGCGATTACTCCCGGGACTTGGCCGATGGTGCCGATGACTCTGCGGAAATATTCGGTCGCGGCCTCGATCCGCTGCTGCGCGGAACCAGGCTTAAAAGGCGATAGCTGAATGGCGAGCACGTTGCGCGGCTGAAATCCGGGATCGACACGCTCCAGCCGATTCAGGCTCTTCAGCAGCAATCCGGCGCAGACCAGCAGGACGGCCGAGAGCGCGACTTCCCCAATAATGAGCCCGCGGCGCAGTCGTGCGCTGGCAGGTGTCCCGCGCGAGCCTTCGCGCAGCAGTCCCTCGAGATCGGCACGGGAAGATTTGAGCAACGGAACTAGCCCGAATGCCGCGATGGTTCCGATGGTCACCGCGCAGGTGAACAGGAGTACGTTCCGGTCCAAATCGAAGTGGATCCAGAAAGGCAGATCGGCGGGAATCAGGCGCGGCAGAACGGCGAGAAGAGAGCTCGCCAAGACCACGCCCAGAAAGGCGCCCGCGATCGCCAGCAAGGAATGCTCGGTCAGCAGCTGGATCAGGAGACGTCTTCGCCCGGCTCCCATCGCCGCGCGAACCGCGAACTCGCGCTCGCGGGCGGACGATCGGGCAAGCAGAAGATTCGCGAGGTTCGTGCAGCAGACCAGCAGCACCAATCCCGCTCCAGCCATCAGCAGCAGCACGTAGGGCCGCATTCCGGATGTTTCGACAGTGCGGAGGGGCTCAACCACGGGCAGGATCTCACGATTCGTCGGGGCCTGCTCGCGCTGAAGGCGTGTTCCGATCTGGCGAAGATCGTCCTGTGCGGCCTGCAGATTCGCGCCGTCGCGAAGCCGAGCCACCACGCGATACTTCCGGTAAAAACGCATCTGGCGCGATCCGTTGCGGGCCCGCAGCTCGCTTTCGATGGGAATCCAGAGCGCGGAATCCCGAGGGAACAAGAAACCCGGAGCCGCCACGCCCACTACTGCGAACGAGCCGAGCGACGTACGAATCACGCGGCCCAAGATAGTCGTGTCGCTGCTAAACCGCTTCTCCCACAGAGCATGGCTCAGAATGACTTTGTTGACGTCGCCACCGGGGATGTCTTCCTGCGGCAGAAACGCGCGTCCGATGGCGAGTTTCACGCCCAGCGTTGCGAACAAGCCCGGCGAGATCACGCCCGCGTCTACTGGGACCGCGACGCCGTCGTCGAATATGTTGATGCGCTCGGTGGTCCACGCGCTCAGATCCTGCATGGTGCGCGTATCGTGCCGGAAATCCTCGAAATCGGGCAGCGAGACGCCTACGCGGTTTCCGGGTTCCTTGACTGGCGCCGACGCGATCCGCACGATCCGTTCGGGCGAAGCGTACGGATACGGCCGCAGCAGGATTCCGTAGAGGACGCTGTACACCGCGGTGTTGAGGCCGATGCCGGCGGCCAGGATCGCAATCATGACGGCGGCGGCCAACGGCGCGCGCAGCAGAGACCGCATGGCGAATCGCAATTCGCGCCAGATTGCTTCCAGGACGGTTATCACAGTAGATTCTTGAGCGCGGTCTCCAAACGCTTCAGGTCCTCATCATCATTGTAGAAGTGTGGAGAAACGCGCAGACCTCCGTGGCGCGCCGCGACGACGACTTTCTGCTCGCGCAGAGCTCGCGCGGTTGCGGATGCGTCGATTTCGGGAAACCGCGCGATCACGACCTGGGAGCCAGTGTCGGCCACCTTGGCGCCTAAGCCGCGCAGGATCGAGCGTGCAAAATTCGCCAAGTCCATTACGCGCCGCTCGATCACATCCGGCCCGATATCGAGCATCCAATCGACCGACGCCTCCATCGCGTACAACAAGTGAAACGGCAGTCCGCCGCCTTCATACTTCTCGGCCGCGTCTTTGAATTCGGGCGTGCCAGTATGAAGGCGATCGACGTTGCGCCAGTCGTGATGGCTGCGCCAGCCGATGATGTTCGGCGGCAGTTTCTTGCGAAACGCGGGGGAGACGTACATGAATCCGGCGCCTGTGGGGGACATCAGCCACTTGTAGCCATGCACGGCGAGCACGTCCACGGAGGTCTTCGTGACGTCGAACGTCAGCGCTCCGACGCTTTGCGTTCCGTCGAGAAATAGGGGCACGCCGCGTTCGCCGAGAAAACGGCTGATCTCCGCGAGCGGTGGACGAAAGCCGGTCGCGTAGTTCACTTCGCTAAATGCGACCAGGCGCGTGCGGTCGTCGACGGAGTCATAGAAGCGATCCCACGGGACTCTTTTTGCCAAACCCTGATACAGATAATTGGGGAACTCGTCGTCCAGCGTCACGATGTTCTCGTCCGGTTTTGGCGCGATCCCGGAGAGCACGATCGACAGCGCCGCCGCGGCATTGGGGACGAAGGCGATATCGTCCGGCTCGGCGTGGATCAGCCGGGCAATGCTGGCTCGGATGCGGTCGGCATCGGTGTACCAGTCGAGAAAGTTCGTGGACGCGAGTTCGTCGCGCTGCTCGGAATGTCGCGTCATGCCTTCCACGGCTCGCCGAGGCATTTGGCCGTAAGCGGCCGTGTTGAGATAGGTCCAGCGCGTTAGTGCTGGAAACTCCCCGCGTATGTCTTCCCAGTTCACAAGCCAGTCCATAACTCCCGCACCGCGTCCACGATCTGTGCGATGGGCACGTCGGTCGAACGCTTCGGTCTGCGCTCCACAAGTTCTACGATACCTTGTGGCAGTTTCTTCCCCACCGTGATCCGGTATGGAATGCCGATCAAATCGGCGTCCTTGAACTTCACGCCAGGCCGTTCGTCGCGATCGTCGAATAATGCGTCGAGTCCGGCGGCCTTGCAGGTCGAGTAAATCTTCGCGGCAGCCTGGCGCAAGGCGTCGTCTTTGATGTTGACCGGCGTGATGACCAAGGTAAACGGCGCGATCGCCGCAGGCAGCGCCAGGCCATCGGCATCGTGAAACAGCTCCGCGGCGGCGCTCAGGATCCGCTCGATATCGATCGCATAGATGCCCATGAAGGGAGCGATCTCTTCGCCTGATTCGTTGGTCACGTGCAGATCCTTGGACTTCGAATACTTGTTGCCGAGCTTGAAAATATGCCCGAGCGCGGATGCGTCGCCTTCGGCCGCCTGGCGCAAATCGTGGAACTCGACTTCGAAATCTTCGCCGGGAGTCACGTTCCGCAGATGATAGTCGTTCTTATTCGCACCCGCGATCATGTTATGCCGCCCGCGCAACGCGTCATCGGCGAGAATGCGTACATGCTTCGCGACGCCGACCGGTCCTAGCGATCCGGCATCCGCACCGAACCACTGTCGGAGTTCTTCGGGATGAGCAGCTCGCACATGCCGGGCATCCAGCGCGTCCGCTAGCTTTGATTCGCTGAGCTGGTGGTCGCCTCGCAGGAGCGCCAATACAGGATTTCCGTCCGCCACCATCACCAGGCTTTTCATTTGCGATGTTTCCGGCAAACCGGTGAACCGGGCCAAGTCGCCGATGGTTTTTACCTTCGGGGTGTGAAACTCTTCGGGCGTCAGATCGCCCTCCGGATCGTGAATCTCGGCGTAATGGGCGCCGCGCAACACAAAAGCCTGAGCTTCACTTCCGCCGGCCAACCTACACTCCAGTCCGCACCGATCGAGAATCCGGCAGTAGGCCGCGCGATGCTTCTCATAGGCAACATCCAGTCCAGCGGCGTCCTTGTCGAATGAACACGAGTCCTTAAGGGTGAACCAGAACTGCGGGAGTTGTTTGTAGCTCCGCAGCACCCCGCGCGCGATGGAGACCATCGCTTCCTCGGGCCGGAGCTTCGTCGCGGGCAAATGAAACTCCTGCCCGCCGATCGAGTCCATCTCCTCACGGACGATAACGGCGATCTTCAGCAGCGATCGCTGCGCCAGGAACAAGTGACCGTGAATTCCGCCGGGGAGCGGGCGGACATAACCGGCACGCTCCAGGAGCGGGTGATCGTCCCGTAGGGTGGGAATGAAGAGCTTGCTCCAGTGCATGGGAAGTTGTGATTCTACCTAGTATGAACAAACTCTTCGAAGGTAAGGTCGCCGTCATCACCGGCGGAAATTCAGGTATCGGCCGGGCCGCGGCGATCGCGTTCGCGGCGGAAGGCGCTCGCGTGGCGATCGGAGCGAGGCGTGCCGCAGAGAGCGAGGAGACCATTCGACAGATCGAGGCCCAGGGCGGCGAGGCGATTTTCGTGCCCACGGATGTGAAGCGCGCCGATCAAGTCAAGAACCTCATGGATACGGCCGTGAGCCGCTGGCAGCGTCTGGATTACGCGTTCAACAATGCGGGGATCGGAGGCACGCCGTTCATTCCTCTTCCCGACTACGCGGAGCAAGTCTGGGACGACGTTATCGACGTCAACCTGAAAGGCATCTTCCTGGCGATGAAATACGAAATTCCGCACATGTTGAAGTCGGGCGGCGGCGCGATTGTGAACATGTCATCGGTCGCGGGGCTCATCGGCGGGCCCGTTGGCATCGCTTATTACGCGAGTAAACACGGAGTCATCGGCGCGACGAAAGCGGCGGCCATGGAATACGCGCAGAAGGGAATCCGCGTGAACGCAGTGTGTCCGGCGGTCATCCGCACGGCGCTGTCTGAGGGGCTCTTCAACAGCGATCAGGAAGCCAGAGTGCTGGCAATGCATCCCATGGGCCGCTTCGGGACCACAGAGGAAGTCGCCGATGCGGTGGTGTTCTTATGCTCGAACAAGGCGTCGTATATTACGGGGCACGCGCTCCCAGTGGACGCGGGGTTGCTGGCTCGTTAAGAAGATGTCAGCGCGTCAAGGCTTACATTCCCGCCCGATAGCAACAGCACCACATGCTTGCCCGCCGTGAACTGACCCTGCATGCGTCCAGCGGCGGCGTAGGTGCACGATGCGGCGGGTTCAGCCAGCACCTTCAATCGATCCAGCAAGAAACGCGCGGCTTCGATCGCGTCTTTGTCGGACACCACTGTGACGCTTTCCAGAAACTGTTGCGCCATCGCGAAGGTGCGTTCCGATGGGGCCAGGGCCCCCAGGCTTCGCGCGATTGACGTCATGGCCTCCAGAGTGACGATCTTTCCCGCCGCAAGCGATCGAGCCATCGAGTCCGCGCCCTGCGTCTCAACGCCCCAGATCCGGACGGACGGTTTTAGCGCCTTGATCACGGTCCCGATGCCGGCCATCATTCCACCGCCGCCGATGCTCAGGACGATGTCCGTCACCTGCGGAACGTCATCCAGGATCTCCAGCGCGATGGTTCCCTGGCCCGCCATTAACACCGGGTCATCGAAGGGATGAATGTAGATCCAGCCGTCGCGCTCGAGCTCGGCTGTCTGCGCGAACGCCTCCGCCGCGGTGGCGGCGAATTTCACCTGAGCTCGGTAGCCGTGCACAGCTTCCTGAATCGCCGCCGGCGAGTTTTCCGGCATCAAGACGGTGGCCGCCAGATCCAGCGCACGGCCGGTGTACGCCACGGCCAACGCGTTGTTGCCTCCGCTGACGGTCACCAGGCCCTTGGCGTGGATCTCGGGAGCCAGGCTCAGCGCTTTGTTAAAGACGCCGCGAACTTTGAACGATCCGGTTTTCTGAAACAGCTCCAGCTTCACGTAAACGTTAGTCTTCAGGCGTTCGCTGAGAGTGACGCTGGGGACCAGGGGAGTCCGGCGCACGCAGGACGCGATCCGCTGGCGGGCGCGCTGCACCTCGCTAAGGGTGAGGGGCTGAGTCAAGACTTCCGACATGAACTTCTCAGTGTACTGATCGACAACGAACCCGTGTAAGACTATATGTTGTGAAAAATAACTACGCCACGGTGGAATACGCCGGCGACGATTTCTTTGTCGCGGTCACGCCCAGCGGTCATGCGCAGGTGCTGGACATCAAGGGCGAGCGCTCGGCCGCCTCCGGGCCGCTGGAGCTGCTGATGATCGCGCTGGGCGGTTGCACGGGAGCCGACGTGATCTCGGTGCTGCACAAGAAGCGGGAACAGGTGACGAGTTACAAGATCGAGGTGCGGGGGGAAAGGCGCGAGGAGCATCCGCGCAGTTTCAAGCGCTTCGAAGTGCGGCACATCGTGCGCGGGAAGGGAATTTCGGAGAAGGCGGTGGCGCATGCGATCCAGCTATCCACCGATAAATACTGCGGTGTGGCCGCAACCGTGCGGCCCACCGCGGAGATCGTCACCAGCTACGAGATCCAGGAAGAACCGGCGTAGCTACTTCTTTTGCAACTCGGCGAGTGCCGTCAGCACTTCCTTGCTGTGCGGATTCGGATCCACCTTCAAGTAGACCTTGCGGATTGTCCCCTGCGGATCCACCAGGAAAGTATTGCGGGCGGCCACTTCGTTGTCACCGAACTTCATCGTCGACCCGTAGGTGTTCACCACTTCATGTTTCTCATCGGCCAGCAGCTTGAAGCTGAGGTTCTCTTTGGTGCAGAACTGCTGGTGGGAATCGACGGTGTCGACGCTGACGCCCACGATGGCGGCGTTCATCTTGGTGTACTTGTCCTGGTCGGCCTGGAAGTTGTGCGCTTCAATGGTGCAACCCTGGGTGAAATCTTTGGGATAGAAGTACAACACAACCCATTTGCCCTTGAAATCGTGGAGGCTGACGGTCTTGCCTTCCTGCGATTTGAGCGTAAAGTCGGGAGCCTTGGTTCCGGCGGTGGGGGCTTCGGCGGCGGTCGCGACTATTACCAGCAACAGCGCTGCAAGAACTGCACTCAGGACGATGCGTGAAGTTTTCATGTAGAGTTCTCCTCTCGGTCCAGTTTACACGGAATTAGGGGTGGGCCCGGGTGGCAACGGGAGCTAGCGTAGTGCCGCGTAGTCTTTATTTGCTTGGATCAGGATGGGGATCTCCTTGTCGGCATCCTTCCATAGCGCGAAGAAGTCCTCGAACGCAGCTTTGGCCTTGGCCGTATCTCCTGACATAGCCAGCGCCCTGCCTAGCTGATAGTGCGCCAGGGCGCCAATGGGATCGCTGACCACAATATTGCGGCCATCGATGATTTTCTGGAATTCCGCGGCGGCTTCCTGACCATGGCGGGCCTCCAGATAAGCCAAACCTCGCGCATAAACCGTATAGAAGTTTCCGAAAAACGCTGGAGCGCCGGAAGGCGGCGCGCCTCGATCAAAGGGCCGCGCAAGTTCCAACTGTTCGATCGCCTTGAAGGGTTCGCTCTTCAATTTGAGAAGTGCGCGAATCGCGGGCAGGTAGAATCCCTTTACTGCTGTATCCTCCGAGAAGCGCGTTTCCAGGTCCTTCGCGAGTGCCGGGGAACGGGAAGACTCCCCCGCGAGAGCCAAGGCGAAGGCGGCGCCGTACTCCACATCCCGATCCTTGGAAAGATCCGCTGCCGCGTTCGCGCCCTTCCTGGCCGCGGGCATATTGCCGAAGAAGGCGTCCCATAGAGCCGGTGGGATTTCGAATAGAGCCTTCTTTCCCTGCTGGGCAGTTTCGTGGTTCAAATCCGCCGCGTGACGAGCCAGCTTCTTCGCGTCTTGCAAGTGACCGGAATATGCCAGGACATAAGCTTCACGGAGGCTGATCGCGCCTTCCGCTTCGGATTGGCCGCGAGCCACTTCCCGGTCCATTCCCGCCTGGTCTCCTTTTACAAAGGCGAGGTCGTATCGCTGCGTCAAAAGATCCGGATCCTCAAGTTTGCGATCGGCGGCCTGTTTAAGAGCGTCCGCGGCCTCCTCCAAGTTGCCAAGGTATTGAGAGTTGAAGGCAACCTGAAGATACGCAAAAGGAGCTTCCGGAAAGATCGCGATCAGTTGCTTGGCGACTTCAGCCGCCTTGCCGTAGTTGCCGAAGGTTGGGTACACCATCGCGCCCAACATTCCGTGTACAGTGATCTCGCGAGGGTAAGTTTGCAACCAGGACTCACACGTCTGCAGCGCCTTTTCGAGATTTCCGGTTACCTGCAAATCATAGGTAGCCGCGATGAAAAACTTCTCCCGGTCACTGGCGCGATCCCGCAACTCATAGGCTTTGCTGTTGTTCTCCGCGGCGAGAGCAGGCTCTCCTAGCAGGCCATACGTGAATCCTAACGAGGCGTAAGCCATTGCGAACTTGGAATCGATCCCAAGAGCGCGCTGGAAAAGCGGCACGGCGGCGGCCAGCTGATCCGTGGTGAGATCTCTCGTGGCCGCGCTATAGGCTTTTAAGGCTTCGAGGGACGACGTTGTAGCCTCTTCGAGAGGCGTGTTGTGCATCTTGACGGTCGCAAGCGACTCGCCGACGCGGGTTCTGAATTTGGTAGCAATTTGGCTCAAGACATCCAGAACATCTTCTTTTCTGCCGGCTTGCACCTGCTCTTCATCGAGGACCACTCCAGTGCGGCAATTCTTGGCCCGCAAACCCAGTACATATTTGCTTCCGAGGCTGGCAATCGAGCCATCCAGAACGGCGGCGCTTCCCGTCCGCTCGCAGATCTCCTTGGCGATCTCCGGAGTGAGTCGCGCATCCGCCTTCTGGCCCATCAGGCCAAGGGTCTTCTGAATGCCTTCGTCAGAGATCATGCTGAGAAAAGGCGATTGCTCCAGTTGAATCGACAGTCCTTGGCGGAGCGTCTCGTCAAATACGGGGTCACCGGTCGTGTTGGTGAAATCCGCCAGAACAATCGTGTCCTTGTCGGTGAGCAGCTTTGCTTGGCCGCGCTGCTGCCATAAGAAGAGCCCGCCGACGGCCAGAGTGAGCGTGGCAGCGGCGGCGACTGCATATTTCAGCAGAGACTTGCGGCCGCGGCCGCGCGTGACCGGGCTCGAACCCGTTTGCAACCGCTGCAGATCGTCGCGGAGTTCCGCGGCGGAGGGATACCGCAACGCGGGATCTTTTTCCAGAAGCTCGCCGATGATCCGCTCCAGCTCGTCCGGAACCTGCGGATTCCGTTCGTGA
>Ga0265314_10002229_pt1 | contig 20166 bp, 25 predicted proteins | sample 4126metaG_FD_203106 | JGI IMG/M metagenome (GOLD analysis project Ga0265314, IMG submission 203106) | Rhizosphere microbial communities from Carex aquatilis grown in University of Washington, Seatle, WA, United States - 4-1-26 metaG | ecosystem: Host-associated > Plants > Roots > Rhizosphere >... | reverse complement strand
GACCGCTGCCGCCGGGCTCGGTGCAGGCGTCATCGTCGCCTTTCCAGCAACCGCCTGCGGCGTACGCGAGAGCGCGCGAGTCGCGCGCTTCCTCGCCGGCGAGAGCGCCGGTCAGTGCGGGCCGTGCGTGCACGGCCTCGACGCGTTGGCTTCTGGGCTTGAGCAGGTCGCGCGTGCTCAGGGCCGTGATCATCGCGATCAGCTCGAGCGGTGGGCCGCGCAGGTGGCGGCGCGAGGCGCCTGTCGCCATCCGGACGGCGTCTCGCGTTTTGTTCTCAGCACACTGGCCGTCTTCGCAGATGAGTTCGCGCTGCATCTTCGGAAGGGTCGCTGCAGTGGTCGCGATCGCGCCGTTCTACCCACCGCCAAACTCGTGTGATGAAGCGGCTTCGAGTCGATCCGATCGAGTGCGACGGCCACGGCCTCTGCGCCGAGCTGTTCCCAGAATGGGTTGAACTCGATGACTGGGGCTACCCGATCATCGACGCCCGCCCCATCCCCGCAAGTCTCGAACGGCATGCCCGGAAAGCGGTCAAGGAGTGCCCGAAACTCGCACTGAGATTGGCGAACACAAACCAGCGCTAACGGTCTACAAGCGGGTGGCCGACGGTTCTCGACCCTCACTCAGCGCGGCCTCGATCTTGGAGGTCGCAGCGCCCTCGGCTTCGTCCCCTCCCGGAGCTGCCGCAGCGACTGAGTGCACTACGTCGAGCACGAACGCACGATACGTCTCCAGTTCCGCCGGCGCCTTTGACTGCAAGAGCTGGACCGAGGCGCGCAACGCGTTGAGCGTGCTTGACTCGACCTCGCCAAGAGAAGTCGTGACCCGGAGCCCGGTGCCGTGTCCTTCGGCGACGCGCCGAACGATCGAGCTTTCCGGCGCACCGCACGCCTCACGAAGATGCTTGGCTAGCGCGTCTCCCTCCCTGAGACTGTCAAAGAACCCGCGATCGCCAAGCGATACCAGTAGGCCCGCCCCAATCGCGCCTCGTCGCAGAGTGCCGATTTCGGCGTCGGTGAACGTCTCGGTCATTTGGCTCCTCCCTCGACTGGTGCGTGATCGTCGCTCGGCAACCCGGTACTTCGGGCAACGATTGGGCGAGCATCCGGTAAGGAATCCGACCAGAACGACCAATCACGATTCTCCGAACCGTCCCCTCGCTCTTACGAAGCTGCGAAAGCTTGCGGGGAGCTGTGAAGGCTGACGCAGCGAGGGCGGTGCCCTGCGTGGGAGTCCCGCGCACTGGATTGCCGCCACGGGGGTAGGCCCTCCCGCCTAAGCTCGTCGCACAGGCCCGCCGCCACCATGATCACGCCGACAGAGCCGAGCTCGAAAGGCTGCGTCGGGGCGACTGGTATTTCACCGCCGGAGTTCCAGAGGACGCCGCCTCAGTGGCCATTCACGTGGAAGGCGACGGTGAGCAAACCGCTTCGGTCACCGTCGACCTCAGGGAGCACTCCTGAACGCTGGCCCAGCCGAGCGGAGCGACGTCGGACACATCCGCAAGAGCGACTTGCACGCGATCAGAACGCCCCGTACACCTCGGGTACGACCCCGGGGTAGCTCAATTGGTAGAGCGGCGGACTGTCCATCCGTGGGTGCTGGTTCGACTCCGGCCCCCGGGGTCCAGGACACCGAAGGCCCGCCTTGCGGCGGGCCTTCGTGTAGCTCAACTATCCAGCGGACTGTCCAGAAGCAATCGTACCTCTGGCGTCATTGCTGAACACTGGCCCAGGCGACCGTCGCTTTCCCGAAGTCGGCTAGGTGAGGCGGAGGGAGTCGAGGGCCTTGAGCAGCGTCGGGAGTTGCCAGGTGTCGCGTGCGCCAACCCCGATGAAGACGTAGAACGCGCGCCCATTTTCGCGGAATACCCGTTCGGCCCAGCGGTATCCCGCGAAGCTCTCAAGCTCCCCCAAGTGCGACACCGTGAACGACTTTGGCCGAGGGGGAAACTGTTTGAGGTCAGACGCGAATGGCTCCCAGCCGTAAACGCCGCGGGCTCGGAGCGGTTCCACTTCCATGACCTCCGTCACTTTGCGGCGACCCGGCTCGACGAACAGGGCATGGGCGGCAAGCTCCGCACGGAGATCATCGGCCACGCCGACGAACGGATCACGAGCGCCGTCTACACGCAACATCGGCCGCGAGCGCCTCTCCGCGGCCGCGCTCTCCTTCGATCCACTCGCAGGAGCCGGGTAGACCAGCGGTAGATCGAAGAACAAAAAGGGCCCTCTGGATGTGTTCCGCGAGGGCCGTCTTCGTTGGTACGAAACAGTCGGGGCGCCGAGATTCGAACTCGGGACCTCTAGTCCCCCAGACTAGCGCGCTAACCAGGCTGCGCCACGCCCCGCGACGAGAGGCAAGGTATCAAGCGGTTTCCGGCTACGCCGATTACCGGCTTTCCCCCGCCCCGCAGGCTCGAGACGTACCACGAACATTCGATGAGAAGGTGCGGCGCCCCGAAGGGCGCCGCACCTCGTGTCTCACGGACAGTTGACCTGACCCGCGCCGTTCCCGCTCACGGTTCCGGCCGCGCCTTCGGTATGCGACGCGTCCGTGCAGATCACGCCCCAGCCGGAGTTGCCGGTGATGGTGTTGTTGCCCGACGGGAAGCCAAACGACGGCACGCTCGTGTTCGAGACGTTGACACCGTCACCCTGGTTGTCCTCGATCAGGCTGTTGTCGATCTGTCCCGACGAGACGCTGTCGATGGCCACGCCGCTTTGCTGGTTGTCCTCGACGGTCGACTCTTCGATCTGAACGGTTCCCCCCTGGTAGACGAGGACGCCGACCTGAGCGTTCCCGCTCACAACGACGTTGTGCAGCTGGGCCGAGCCGTTGCCACCGATCGAGACACCCTGCCCTGCGTTGTCCTGCACGACGATGTCGCCGGGATTATTGGCCCACAGGTGCACTGACCCGGCCTGGCCGACCTGGACGCCTGCGCCGTTGTTGTCCTCGATCGTCGCCCCGCTCACGTCGACCGAGGCGCTGAACGCGGCGTACACGGCGATGAACTGGCAGTGGCTCACGACCGTGCCGTTGTTGATCGAGACGCTCGAGGCCTCCTGAGAGTCGACCCCAAAACCCGACGAGACGTTCGTGATCGTCCCGCCCGAGATCGTCAACGCACCGCCGTTGTGCGCTCCCATGCCCTCGTTCGTAGCCCCGTCGACGACCGTGTCGGACACCGAGCCGTCCGCTCCGTCGCCGACGGTGATCCCGTTCGAGACGCCGGAGATGTGCAGGTCGCTCGCCTGGAACGTCGCTGACTGGCCCGCGCTGACACCGCTCTGCCCGCCGGCCAGCGTCAGTCCAACGAGGTTGATGTTCCGCGCACCGGAGAGTTGGATCGCGCTCTGCCCCGTCGGAGCATTGATGCCGTCACCGGTCGCGTTCGCCTGCAGCGTGACCTGATCCCGACGGATGCTCACCGACTCGTTGCAGGTTCCGTGGACGTTGACCGTGAGCGGCCGAAGCGGCTCCGCCGCGTTGATCGCCGCTTGGATCGATTGGCCGGATGCGCAGTCGACGTTCACGAAGAGCGGCGCGGTCGAGGCCGCCGGTCCCTGTGGCCCCTGTGGCCCCTGCGGTCCTTGCGGTCCCTGCCGCCCTCGCTGGTTGAATGTGAGCTGGGACTCTCCTCGCTTGCACGACCTCAAGTCCTTCGACGAGCTCCCACGGTCGATCAGCCTGAGGTTGCCGTTCGCGTCTTGGACACACGCAGTGATTGTCCCATCGGCTGCGACGAACCCGAGGTTCGTCAGGCCGCTTGCAAAGGCTATCGAGGCGGTGGCGGCCAACGTGATCCCCGCGACGACTGCGATCCGCGCGAGCTTGCCCATCGTGTCCTCCTTGTTGGGAGAACCACCCTACGCTTGCCGCGTGTCCATCTAGAACCCGCAGCGCTCCGATCAGGAGCGTCTTACGTTCGGACGGCGTAGCGGGACCCCTTACGGGATCTGCACCTAGTCCTTGTACGGATCGAAGATGTCATCGCCGGCCATGACGACGCCAAGAGGTCGCAGTCTGTGGACGACCTCGATGTTCGAGTGCGCAGCCAGCACGTCATCCAGAGGCTTGTAGACCTCAGGTGCCTCATCTGCGCCCGATCCGAGCACGACGATCCCGCGTTCCGACAGCCCCGCCTTGACGGTAGGCCAGTCCACCGCGGCCGTTGAAGCGTCACGGACGCGAATCTTCTTGGTGTAGGTCGAGCCGTCAGGTGCGGTGCGCTCCACCGTCTCCTTCTTGAACCTCCCCGCTGCCTTCGTGCGCGACATCACCCGGCCTGCACCGTGCGGAGCAGATGAGAGGTTGCCGATGTCCTCTCCGGTGCCGCGCACGATCACTGCGCCGTCGCCCATCGACCCGCCGATGAACGCACCGTCGGTCGTGAGTGGAGTTGCGCCCTTGCGGACGACCCAAAGGCCGTCTTCGAACCACGCGAAGTTGTGGTGACAGTGGACCGACTCGATGGCTTTGGTTTCGAGGATGCCGAGCACTTGCTCGATCACGTAGTCACGGCCCGCATACGCGTAGTCGCCCGCCAGGGTCATCGCGTCGATGTAGAACTGACCAAGATCCGAGTCGGTCGGGATGACGGTCGGCTCCTCCTTCTCCGCGCCTTGGTGGTCGAACGGCTGATCGGCGGCGAGGTTCAGGAACCCGGTGGCGATGGTGTGACCGAGACCACGGGAGCCGAAATGATTGGCGATCCAGACGCGATCCTGCTCGTCCGCAAGCAGGTCAACGTAGTGATTGCCTGAGCCGACCGTGCCGAGCTGCGCTCGCGCCTTCTGCGACAGGGCTAGCTTCTTCCCGCCGAACTTATCCAGCTCGCGCAGCGTCGCGTCGTGCCTGTCGAACAACGCATGGTCGAATGGCGTGTCGTTGTTGCGGCCCACGCCGAACGCGACCGTCTGCTGGACATTCGCCATGATCTTGTGCAGATCGCCCTCGATGTCGTCCGCGTGAAGCGGTGTCAGGACGGCCTTGTTGCCGCAGGCGATGTCGAAGCCGACACCGGACGGTGAGATGGCTCCGTCGTATGCCACGACACCACCGATCGGCATCGAGTACCCGAGGTGATGGTCCGCCATGAGCGCCCCTGCAACGGCCCGCTGGTCAGCGAGACACATCGCAAGTTGCTCGACGGCGTTCTGCTCAGCCTCCATCCCTGCCGGAACGAACACTTTCGCTGTACCACCGAGGGTCATGCTGCTTCCTCTCATCAACTCGCGGGACCCGCCGCCCGAGTCCCCAGCCTGACACGACATCGACTGGTGCCGGTCGCGCTCACCCGCTCATGTCGACTGGATGGATCTTCGCCGCCTCGATGGTGACGACGACCCGCCGGTCGCCCGGCCCATCGTGCACACGCAGGTCGGCGCCGTATTTCGCCCCGACCTTGTCGGCGAAGGCGTAGTCGTCGTCGGGCTCGACGCGCGCAAGACCGCGAATCTCGAGGTACCGGTAGGGGTTCTCGAGGTCGAGCAGCAGCAGACTGCACTGCGGCCGCTCGATCAGGTTCTGCGTCTTGTGGCGGGCGGTATTCAGCGAGAGCTTGATCTCGCCGTCGTCGACGAGGAACCAGACCTCGGTGAGCTGCGGAAAGCCACCACCGTCGATCGTGGCGAGCGACGCAACCTGGCCATCCAGGAGGTCGCGATGAGAATCGGGGAACCCGGCCATGTCACCCCGAGACTAGCGCGCGAGCCCCGAGCAGCTTGACAACCTCGACAGCCGAGGCATAGGCTGGCGAGGTATGAATGGGGACGCGCTTCGCGGTCACCTCGAGCTCCTGCTGCTGGCGGCGCTTGCGCAAGACGAGCAGCACGGGTACGCGCTCATCGAATGGCTGCGCGTGCAGAGCGAAGGTGCGCTCGAGCTCGGAGAGGGAAGCGTCTACCCCGCTCTGCACCGGCTCGAGGCCGCCGGCCTCGTTGGAAGCGCCTGGCAGCGCACGACAGGCCGGCGCAGACGTATCTATCGACTCACGAAGCTCGGCCGTGAGCGGCTCGGCGAGGAGCGGCAGGGCTGGGCATCGCTGGTTCGGACGGTCGACCTCGTGCTGGGAGCCTCGTGAGCGACGCCGGCCGGTACCTCTCGGACTTGCGGCGCGCTCTGCCCCGCGGGCAGCGTCGGCGAATCCTCACCGAGATTCGCAGCCATCTCACCGACGGTATCGCCGCCGAGGTCGCGCGCGGAGTCGATCCCGACGAGGCCGAGCGGCTGACGATCGAACGGCTTGGCCCCCCGGAGCAACTCGCCTCACAGTTCGCCTCCACCGGCCGGCGAATCAGCACCGCCAGGTTGGCGGCACTCGGCGCAACCGTCTTCATCGTCGTACTCGCAGCGGTCTTCGGCTTCGCCCAGACACGTCACGCTCCGAACGGCTCGACGACAGTCGAGCGCAACGCAGCTCCTGCCGCGCTGAGCCATGTGGGGCGCCCGCTCGACGACCGGCGCCGCATACTTGTGGCTGAACTCGAGCAGCTACGGCGGAACCTCGCGCTCAAAGCTCGGCATAGGCTCCTCACACGGCCTGCGACGGGAACGCCGCCGGCGGCACATCAACCGTAGTCCGACGCTGCGGGTGAGGAACCGGCCCTCTACCATGTGATCGTGAGGTCGCTGCCCGAGATCGAACCGCGCTTCGGCGTCGACGGGCACTCCTTCGAAGAATGCGAGCACATCGTCCACGACCACGATCCCGACACCGCGCTCTGCGGCGTCGACCAGACGAACGTGCCGTGGAACCAGGGCTTCCCTCCCTGCCAGGCCTGCATGGCCGTCGCGCAGGGACGCATGTCCTAGGACAAAGCGCGGATAAAGGCTCGGTGGGGCCCCTAACCCCCCAGTGGTCGCTTGCCGGGACCCCACCGGACCTATCCCCTAAGACGAATTCGGGGCGACGGGGTTAGCCGTTGAGGCGTTTGTAAAGGCGGTCGACCAGGTCGGGCATCGCCTCGAGCTTCTCGGTGATCACCCGCACGCGGTATTCCCTGAAATGCTCGGCTTCGACGTCAAGGGCCTTGGCGAGCGTCTCGACGACGTCGTTGGACGGCACCGGCCGGTTCCCGTGCACGAGGTGGTTCAGGTAGCCGGCCGAGAGCCCGGTCTTCGACGCGAGCGCGCGGTAGGTGACACCCGTCTCGTTCATCAGGCGCTCCACAGCTGACCCGAACGGCTCGGATGCGTAGCGGCGGCGCTTCGGCATCTAGATCACCTTGCCCAACTCGGCAACATTCACACGTCGCTCCTCGCCCGTTGCACGATCGCGCACGTCGACGGCGCCGTCCTCGAGGCTCTTCTTGCCCGCGGTGATGCGGATCGGGATCCCGATCAGGTCTGCGTCGGCGAACTTCTCGCCCGGCCGCTGGTCGCGGTCGTCGACGAGGACATCCTTGCCGGCGGCCGAGAGCACCTCCGCGGCCTGCAGGCCGATCTCCTCTGCTCCGCCCAGCACGACCACGTGCACATCGTACGGCGCGACGCTCGCAGGCCAGATGATCCCCTGCTCGTCGTGGCTCTGCTCGACCAGCGCCGCCATCACCCGCGCGAGACCGATGCCGTAGCTGCCCATGATCACCGCCTTCTCCCGGCCGTCCTCGTCGAGGAAGCGGGCGCCGAGCGGCTCGGAGTAGCGCGTGCCGAGCTTGAAGATGTGGCCGACCTCGATTGCCGTCTCGAACACGAGCTGACCGCCGTCGTGCGGGCAGGTATCCGTCGGTGCCGCCGCGCGGAGGTCGGCGAATCGGGCTTCGAAGTCACGGCCGGCCTGGACGCCGCGCAGGTGCCAGCCGTCGCGGTTCGCGCCGGCGACGAACTGCCCGTCGCGCAGCGTCTCGTCGGCGACGATCTCGCCTGTGAAGCCGACCGGGCCGAGCGAGCCGCCGCTCGCGCCGAACGCGGCGCGGATCTCCTCGTCGGTTGCCGGGCGCGACTGCGTGCCGAGCGCGGCGTCGAGCTTCGCGGGCTCGATGCGGTCGTCGCCACGGATCAGCGCGAGCACGACGCCGCCGTCCGTCGTCATCGGCATCGCCTTCGACGTCGCAGCGACGTCGATCGAGAGGAACTCGGCGAGTGCCTCGCACGTCTTCACGCCGGGCGTCTCGACTTCTTCGGGCGAGTCGAGCGCCTCCGGGAACGATGCGGCGCGCGGGATCGTGCGCGCGACCTCGATGTCGGCCGCGAAGTCGCCGTGCTCGCAGGTGACGAGCGTGTTCTCGCCGGCGCCCGTCGGGGCGAGGAAATCGAACGACTCGGTGCCGCCCATCATCCCCGGCTCCGCCTCGACGCAGTGGGTCGTGAGGCCGCAGCGCTCGAAGATGCGCTCGTAGGCGGCGCGCTGCAGCTCGAAGTTCTTCGCCAGGCCGGCGTCGTCGCGGTCGAACGAGTAAGCGTCCTTCATGATGAACTCGCGCAACCGGATCAAGCCCTTGCCCGGCCGCGGCTCGTCGCGCTCCTTGATCGAGAAGTGGTAGAGCATCTGCGGCAGCTGCCGGTAGCTGTGCAGTTCGCGTGCGTGGAACGCGACCGTCTCCTCATGGGTCAGCGGCAAGACGTAGTCCGCGCCCTTGCGGTCCTTGAGGCGAAAGATCTCCTGGATGAAGTCGCGGCCGGTCTGCTGCCAGAGCTCGAACGGCGTCAGCACCGGCATCAGCATCTCCTGGCACCCGATTCCGTCCATCTCCTCGCGGATGATCTGCTCGATCTTCCGGTGCACCTTCCAGCCGAGCGGCAGGAACGTCCAGACGCCGCCCGTGACCTGGCGCACGAACCCGCCGCGGACGAGCAGCTTGTGGTTGACGGCCTCCGCGTCGGCAGGCGCGTCGCGCAGGGTCGGCAGGAAGAGCTGTGAGGCGAGGCCAATCATCTGTTGCCGACCCAGGCTACCGAGACGCCGGGCGGAACGCCGCGGGTGACTATTCGAGCGGGATGGCGGAGGCTTCCGCCATCGCGAGCGCGGCCGGCTTCGCCATCTTCAGGCGCTTCGGGCGGAACATGCCCTCGCCGATCCACTTGTCGATCTCGTGGAAGAGCTCGTCCACCAGGATGTCGCTCGACACCTTCTTGAGCACGCGACCATGCGCGTAGACGAAGCCCACGTCGCGTCCACCGGCGATGCCGAAGTCGGCGTCGCCCGCCTCGCCTGGCCCGTTCACCGCGCAACCGAGCACCGCCACCTCGAACGCCTGCGGATACGTGCGCAGCCGTTCCTCGACCCGCTCGGCGAGCTGCTGCACACCGACGTTGTCGCGCCCGCAGCTCGGGCAGGCGATCATCACCGGCCCGCGCTCGCGCAGATTGAGCGCCTTCAGGATCTCGAACGCCGTCTTCACCTCTTCCACCGGATCGGCGGTGAGCGAGACGCGGATCGTGTCGCCGATGCCGTCCGCGAGCAGTGCGCCCATGCCGACGGCGCTCTTGATCGAGCCCGAGAACGGCGTGCCGGCCTCGGTGACGCCGAGGTGCAACGGGTACGGGACCTTGTCGGCGAGCAGCCGGTAGGCGCGGATCATCGTCGGCACGTGGCTCGACTTGACCGAGATCTTGAAGTCGCGGTAGTCGAGGCTCTCGAGCAGCCGGACCTCTTCGAGCGCAGCCTCGACCAGCGCTTCGGCCTGGTCCTGCTGCGCGAGCCCTTCGAGATGCTTCGGCAGCGAGCCGGAGTTCGCACCGATCCGCATCGGGATCCCCGCAGCCTTGGCCGCCCGAACGACAGCTTCTACTTTGTCGGGCCCGCCAATGTTGCCGGGATTGATCCTGACGGCGGCGACCCTAGCCTCGATCGCGCGCAGCGCGAGCGAGGCGTTGAAGTGGATGTCGGCGATCACAGGGATCGGCGAGAACCGCACGATCTTCGGCAGCGCGTCGGCGTCCTCGCCCTTCGGCACCGCCACGCGCACGATCTCGCATCCGGCGCTCGCAAGCGCGGCAATCTGCGCCGTCGTCGCCTCGACGTCGTGCGTCTTCGTCAGCGTCATCGACTGGACGACCGGAGGCGCGCCGCCCCCGATCTTGACCCCGCCGACCGTTACCGAGCGCTCACTGGCCACGGCCTCAGGGTACCGGGCTAACCGCCGCCGCCGAACAGGTCGTTCCGCAGGCCGAAGTACATCAGCACGGCGAACAGCGTCAGTCCGATCATGCTGTAGCGCACGTAGACGGCCTGAGCGAACGTCCGGCCGCGCACCTTCTCGACGAGCGCCATCACGATGTGGCCGCCGTCGAGTGGCAGCACGGGCAGCAGGTTGAGCAGCCCGAGCGCCAAGCTGATCAGCCCGAGCACGAAGAGGAAGTCGCGCAGGCCCTGCCGCCACGCCTGGGCGGAGACGCGCACGATCCCGACGGAGCTCGACACCTGGTTCGTGTCACGTCCCCTCGCAAGATGGGTCAGGCCGCTCACGGTGCTGCTCGTCACGTCCCACGTCAGCCGCACGGAGTCGATCGCGGCCCGCGGCACCGACTCGCCCGGGCCGGTGCGTGCTTCGATCGCGATCCCGATCCGGTAGGCGCCCTGGCTCAGCTTCGCGCGCACCGGGCCGATCGTCACCCGGTGGCCGTGACGCAGCACGACGAGACGGAACGGCCGGCCGTCGGTCGCGCGGATGTGCGCGGGGATCTCCTTCGGCGTCACCGCCACGCCCGCGACGCGCAACACCTGATCGCCCGCATGCAGGCCGGAGGCCGCCGCGGGCGTTCCTGTGACGACGGTGCCGATCACGTTCGTGTCACGGGTCGAGGCGACCATGAACAGCACGGCGAAGAGAATGAACGCGAACACGAGATTCACTGCCGGGCCGGCGGTGATCGCGACGAGCCGCTTCCACGTCGCCTGCCGCCAGTACGCGTCGGGCGCGAGCGACCACTCGAGCTCCTGCCACATGCGCGATTTCCCAAGCGCCGGCCGCAGCTCCTCGAGCGCACCCTGAGCGCCCTCGTCGTCCCCGCGCTCGAGCGCGACGTCGAGACGCGCGAGCTCCGGCTGCAACCGCTGGCGTGCAGCCGGCTGCAGGCTCGCGGTCAGGTCGCCCGGCGACGGGCGATTCATGCCGGGGATCTTCACGTAGCCACCGAGCGGGAGCGACCCGATGCCGTACTCGACGCCGCCCCGCACCGTCTTGACGATCGGCGGCCCGAAGCCGAGGTAGAACTTCCGCGGCGTCATGCCGACGGCGCGTGCCGCGAAGAAGTGCCCCGCTTCGTGGATCATCACGAGCAGCGCCAGGCCGACGATCGCTGCGACTAGGCCCATACGGTCTCCACCAGCTCTCGCGCGCGCCGGTCCGCTTCACGCAGCTCGTCGAGGTCACGCGCCGCTGCGCCGTCGACGCTGCCGAGTGCTTGCTCGACGAGCGCCGCGATGTCGAGGAACCCGATCCGCCCCTCGAGGAACGCAGCGACGGCGACTTCGTTGGCCGCGTTGTATGCGCACGGGAACGTGCCGCCGCGCTCACCGGCCTCGCGTGCGAGGGCGAGCATCCGGAACGTCTCCGTGTCCGGCTCGAAGAACTCGAGCGGCCCGGCGGTCAGGTCGAGCGACGGGATCGGCGTCTCGCTCCGGTCCGGATACGTCAACGCATACGAGATCGGGACGCGCATGTCGGGGTAGCCGAGATGCGCGATCGACGCGCCGTCGCGGAAGCGCACAACACCATGCACGATCGACGTCGGGTGCACGACCACCTCGATGCGCTCGTAGGGCACGCCGAAGAGGAAGTGCGCCTCGATCACCTCGAGACCCTTGTTTGCGAGCGTCGCCGAGTCGATCGTGATCTTCGCCCCCATGGACCACGTCGGATGCGCGAGCGCCTGCTCGGGAGTGACGTCGGTCAGCTCGTCGCGCCTGCGGCCGCGGAACGGACCGCCGCTCGCCGTGACGACGAGGCTCTCGGGCTCGCCGAGCTGTGCGCACTGGAAGAGCGCGGAGTGCTCGCTGTCGACGGGGATCAGGAGCCCTCCCCCGCGCCGGCGCGCGCTGAGCGCCAGGTCGCCGGCGGCGACGAGGCTTTCCTTGTTCGCAAGTGCGAGCGTCACGCCGTGCTCGAGCGCCCACATGGTCGCGGGCAGCCCGGCGAAGCCGAGGGTCGCGTTGAGCACGATGTCGGGCTGAGCGCGGTCGAGGAGCGCTGTCGGGTCGCCGCCGACCTGGGTCGAAGGCGCGAGACCGTCGATCGGCGTCGTGCCGGAGGTTGCGGCAACGAGCTCGAGCGAGGCGTTGGCCTCGATCACGTCCAGGGCCTGGCGGCCGATCGAGCCGGTGGCGCCGAGCAGGGCGACGCGCGTCATCCCCACAGTGTGCCCGCCGCGAGCGATAATGAGAGGAGATTCGTCGGAGGTTCATAGCCAACTCCAAGGTCACGCCTGTTGTCTTCGAAGAACAAGCGACCTGGAAGGAGCGAACCGATGGTCACGACGATTGCGCGCCGGTCCGATGCCAGGGCGACCTCCTTTGTGGTGGGTCGCGCGACGGCGACGAACGAGCGGCTGGCGGGCGCGCTCGCAGCAGGTGGGACGAGTGCCGTGATCCTGCCGCCCTTGCGCGTCGCTGCCGTGGCGCGGGCAGGTGATCTCGTGCTCAACCGCGTCGACGTCCTCGCGACGCTCGACGGAGTCGAGCCGGGTCTCGACCTGCTCCGCTACCTGCGAGAGCGCGGTGTCGCTGTCGTCAACGAGCCCGACGCGCTCCTCGCTTGCCACGACAAGCTCTCCACGGCGCTGCTCCTCGGCGTAGCGGGCGTTCCGCATCCGGTGACCGCGCACGTCCGCAGCGACGTCGCGCCCGTGGATCTCGAACCACCGTTCGTCCTGAAGCCACGGTTCGGCAGTTGGGGCAGCGACGTCCAGCTGTGCGAGTCCCGAGCCGAGCTCGTCCGCCGGATCCAGCAGGCGGCCGACCGCCCCTGGTTTCGCCGGCATGGTGCGCTGGTCCAGGAACTCGTCGAGCCCGTCGGCTTCGACCTGCGCGTGATCGTCTCGAACGGAGAAGTCGTGGGGGCTGTCGAGCGCGTCGCGGCTCCCGGTGAGTGGCGCACGAACATCTCGCTCGGCGGCTGGCGACGGGCCGCCTCCCCGCCTGCGGACGCAAGCGCCGTCGCCGTGCGGGCAGCTGCCGCTGTCGGTGCCGGCCTCGTCGGAGTGGATCTGCTTCCCGACGGCACGGGCTGGTGCGTGCTCGAGCTGAACGGCGCCGTTGATTTCACAGACGACTACGCGCTTGACGGCCTCGACGTCTTCGATCGCGCTGTCGCACCGTTCGCCGTCCCGGTCGAGTTCCCGACGATCGTCGGTTCTCCCCTCGGCGGGCTGCGCGAGCTCGTCTAGCTCGTGAAGGCGAGGATTGTGAAGTAGGCGGCCGGAGCGGCGAGGAGGAACGCATCGAGGCGGTCGAGCATGCCGCCGTGGCCGCCCAGGAGATTGCCGCTGTCCTTCACGCCCGCGTCTCGCTTGAGGAGCGACTCGAAGAGGTCGCCGATCGGGCCTGCGAGTGCGAGCACGACGCCGAGGACGATCGACTCGCGGATCGTCAGGAACTCATGCCTCTTCGGATAGAGCGCGAAGAAGGTGACCAGGACCGTCGCCGCGGTCCCAAAGATGAAGCCCTCCCACGTCTTCCCCGGCGACGTCGCCGGCGCCATCTTGTGCCGTCCGAGGAGCCGGCCACCGGCGTACGCAAAGGTGTCACCCAGCCAGACCGCGAGGAGCACGGTGATGATGGTGAGTCGTCCATAGACCGAGATATCGCGGATCAGGATCACGAAGCCGAGCCCGCCGCCGATCCAGAACGTGCCCATGACAGTTGCGCTGATCGCGGTGGTTGCAGCCGCGCGGGCTTCGGAGATCGCCTTCAGCATGAACGCGAGCACGAAGGTCGAGAGGGCGCCGGCGAGCATCCAGTCGAGGCCCGAGAGCTCCGCGCCGACGAGCGCCAGCGCCACTCCGATGTAGGCCGCCGGCGCGAGCGGGGCGAGCACACGGGCCATCATCATGTACTCGTGCAGCGCGATTGCCGCTGCGAGCGCGACGAGCGCGAACATCCACCAGGTACCGAAGTACGCGGCCCCGAGCACGATCGGCGCCAGTGCGACCGTGATCACAAGGCGGGAGACGGCGTTGCTCATCTGCCGCCGAATCTCCGACGGCGCGACGCGTAGTCCGCCAGGGCCGAGCGCAGATCGCGCTCGTCGAAGTCCGGCCAGAGCTTGTCGACGAAGACGAGCTCCGCATACGCGAGTTGCCAGAGCAGGAAGTTCGAGATGCGCAGCTCGCCGCTCGTGCGGATCAAGAGATCCGGATCGGGCAGCTCGGGCGCATAGAGATTCGCTGCGAACACGTTCTCGTCGATCTCGCTCGCGTCGACGCCGCTCTCGACGATCCGCCGTGTCGCCTCGACGAGCTCCGCGCGCCCGCCGTAGTCGAACGCGACCCACAGGTTGATGCGCGTGTTCAGCTCGGTGCGGTCCTCCATCGCCGCCATGCGCCGGCGCAGCGTCTCCGGGGCGCGATCGCGCCGTCCGATGAAGCGCACGCGCACGCCCTGCTCGGCAAGATCGGGGAGCTCGCGCTCGATCGTCTCGGCGAAGATCTCCATCAGCGCGTCGACCTCGTCCTGCGGGCGCGACCAGTTCTCGGTCGAGAACGCGAACACCGACAGGTCGTGCACTCCGATGTCGATCGCGGCCTCGACGATCTTGCGCACCGTGCGTGCGCCCGCGCGATGGCCGGCCGCAGTCGGCAGCCCGCGGCGCTTGGCCCAGCGGCCGTTGCCGTCGAGGATGATCGCGACCGACCCGGCGACTTCCGGCAGGTCTTGCTCCGGCAGCGGCCGGATGCGTGCGAGCGTGCGAATGCGCGAGAGGAGGTTCATGGAGGTCTATACCTCCATGATCTCGGCCTCTTTGCGCTTCAGCAGCTCATCGATCTTCGCGGTGTGCTCGTCCGTCAGCTTCTGCACACGGCTCTCGGCCGCCCGCTCTTCATCGTCGCCGACGTCGCCGTTCTTGACGAGGTCTGCGAGATGCTTGATCGCGTCGCGGCGCACGTTGCGCACGGCGACCCGGCCCTCCTCCGCCATCGACTTGACGAGCTTGACGAGCTCCTTGCGGCGCTCCTCGGTCAGCTGCGGGATCGGCAGGCGGATCAGCTTGCCGTCGTTCGACGGTGTGAGGCCGAGGTCGGACTCGAGGATCGTCTTCTCGATCTGTTTGATCGACGAGGGATCGAAGGGCTGGATCGTCAGCATCCGCGGCTCCGGCGAGTTGATCGTCGCCAGGTTCTTCAGCGGGGTCGGCGTGCCGTAGTAGTCGATCGTGATCCGGTCGAGCAGCGCGGGCGCGGCGCGGCCGGTGCGCACCGAGTTGAAGTGGTCGTGCGTCGCCTCGACCGACTTGTTCATTCGTCCTTCTGCGTCGCCGATGAAGTTCTCGATCACCGTGCGTCTCCTTCGGGTGTAGAGATGATGGTGCCTACGCGCTCCCCCTCCGCGACTCTGCCGATCGTGCCGGGCGCGAGCTCGAAGACGTGGATCGGGAGCCGATTGTCCATGCAGAGCGAGAGGGCCGTCGTGTCCATCACTCTCAAGCCTCGCTCGATCGCCTGCAAGTGCGTGAGCTCGGGGATCAGCTTGGCACCGGGGTTCTCACGGGGATCGCCGTCCAGGACGCCCTCTACGCCGTGCTTGGCCATCAGGATCGCCTCGGCGCCGATCTCGAGCGCGCGCAGGGCGGCCGCGGTGTCGGTCGTGAAGTACGGGTTGCCGGTGCCTGCGGCGAAGATGACGACGCGTCCCTTCTCGAGATGGCGCACCGCGCGGCGCCGGATGTACGGCTCGGCGACCTCCTGGACGTGGATCGCAGAGAGGACGCGCGTGTCGGCGCCGTGCCGCTCGAGCGCTTCCTGCACGGCGAGGGAGTTCAGCACCGTTGCGAGCATGCCCATGTAGTCGCCGGTTGCCCGGTCGATCCCCTGCGCCGCGGCGGACATGCCGCGGTAGATGTTCCCGCCGCCGATCACGAGCGCGATCTCCAGCCCGTTGGCGCGCACCCCGACGAGCTCTTGCGCGAGCTCGTCCACCGTGCGTGCATCGAGGCCGAACTCCCCGGTGCCCATCAGGGCCTCTCCGGAGAGCTTCAGCAGGACGCGCTTGAACGCCACCGCTACGAGACGGCGTACCAGGCGTAGTCGAGGAGCTCGATCCCGTGCTCCTTCAGGTACTGCGCGACCGTGCCGGTGGCCTCATCTGCGCGGTACCACGTCTGCTCCGTCAGCACCGACTCGCCGTAGAACCGCTTGTTCAGCTGGCCCTCGACGATCTTCTCGCGGACGTTCTCCGGCTTGGAGAGCACCTCTTCCGAATGCGACAGGATCTCGCGCTCGGCGTCGACGAGCTCCTGCGGCACCTCGTCGCGCTTGCCGTACGTCGGCCGCGCGAACGTGAGATGCAGCGCGAGGCTGCGTGCTGCCGCCGGGTCGCCGCCCTTCGTGTGCACGAGCGCTCCGACCTTGTTCGCGGGCGCGTGCACGTAGAACGAGAGGAGCTCGCCGTCGGCGGCCTCCATGCGCTTCGAGCCGACGACCTGGATGTTCTCGCCGAGCTTGGCCGTCAGCGCCACGCGCTCGTCCTCGAGCGACGACGGGTCGCCGCCGTCGAACACCGTCTTGAGCAGCTTCTCCGCATACACGAGGAAGTCCTCGTTGTTCGAGACGGGTTCGGTCTCGCAGCCGATCGCGGCGATCGCACCGAGGCTCTCGCGCACCAGCACGCCAACCTTGCCTTCGGTCGTCGCACGCTCGGCGCGCTTGGCGGCGGACGCCATGCCCTTCTCGCGCAGCAGCTTCACGGCTTCGTCGAAGTCACCGTCCGCCTCCTGAAGCGCCCGCTTGCACTCCATCATCCCGGCGGCGGTCGCCTCGCGCAGCTCCTTGACCATGGCAGCGGTGATCTCGGTCATTCCGCACTCTCCTCGGCCGGCGCGGCCGCGGGCTCGGGTGCGGCTTCGGCGGCCGGTGCTTCCTCGACAGCAGGCGCTGCCTCGGCGGCCGGTGCCTCGGGTGCGGGCACCTCGGCCTTGCCGTTCTTCGCACCTTGCATTTCGGCCTGCGTCACCTTGCGCTTGCCGGCCTCGATGCCGTCCGCGAGTGCCTTGATCACGAGGTGGCACGAGCGGATCGCGTCGTCGTTGCCCGGGATCACGTAGTCGGCCTCGTCGGGGTCGCAGTTCGTGTCGACGAGCGCGATCACCGGCAGGTTCAGGCGCTTCGCCTCACGCACCGCGAGCTGCTCCTTGCGCAGGTCGACGATGAAGATCGCGTCGGGCTGGCGGCGCATGTCGGCGACGCCGCCGAGGTTCGACTCGAGCTTCTCGAGCTCGGCCTCCATCGAGATGCGCTCCTTGGCAGGCAGCAGGTCGAGCTGAGCCTCGGTCTTCAGCGCACGCAGCTCGTGCAGCCGCTGGATCCGGTCGGAGATCGTCCGCCAGTTGGTCAGGAGCCCGCCGAGCCACCGGTTGTTGACGTACGGCATGCCGACCCGGCGCGCCTCGTCGCGAACGGCGTCCTGCGCCTGCTTCTTGGTGCCGACGAAGAGCACCGAGCCGCCCCGCTCGGCGATCGCCTTGGCGAAGTTGTAGGCCTCGTCCAGCAGGTCCTGCGTCTGGGTGAGGTCGATGATGTAGATGCCACCGCGCTCGGTGAAGATGAAGCGCTTCATCTTCGGGTTCCAGCGGCGGGTCTGGTGACCGAAATGGACGCCGGCCTCCAGCAATTCCTTCATGGAAACGACGGGCATGAAAGCCCCTTTCTGCGGTTTGAGTTGCGAAGCTCCGGCGAGATCGCGGTGGAAGCCGGATGAGCTCCGGCCACCGTCCACCGTGGGGGTTCCCACCGGTCGAGGGAACGAGGACACCGGCATGGTAGCCGGTCGCCGCTCAGGCCAGCGTGTCGAGAAACGCCGCGAGGCTCGGCGGCAGCTCGGATCTCGTCTCGATCCGCTCGCCCGAGACGGGATGCGGGAACGCGAGCTCCGACGCGTGCAAGAACTGCCGGCCGAGCGCGGGCTCTGCGACGCCGTAGGTCGGATCGCCGACCACCGGCAGGTCGACGGCGGCCAGATGGACGCGGATCTGGTGCATCCGCCCCGTCTCCAGCGTGACCCGGAGCAGCGCGTACTCGGGCCAGAGCTGCTCGACCTCGAAGTGCGTGATCGCCTCGCGGGCCGACTCGCTGTCGAGCGAGATGCGCGTGGCGTCGCCGCGGTCACGCCCGATCGGTGCTTCGATCCGCCCGGTGCGCGACTGCGGCCGTCCCTTGACGAGCGCGGTGTACGTCCGTTCGAGCGCGTGCTCCCGCACGAGCTCGGTCAGCAGCTCGTAGGCCTCCTGCGAGCGCGCGACGACCATCAGGCCCGACGTGTCGCGATCGAGGCGGTGGACGATCCCGGGGCGGCCGGGCTCGCCGCCCGCGATCTTCCCGGCCAGTGCGTCGACGAGCGTGCCGCTCGCATGACCGGCGCCGGGGTGCACGACGAGCCCGGCTGGCTTGTCGATCACGAGCAGGTGCTCGTCCTGCCAGACGATCGCCGGCTCGGCCGGCGGCGCGACCGCCGGCGCGGGCGCGACCTCCGTGAGCTCGATCTCCTCCCCGCCCTCGAGACGGAAGCTCTTGGCGCGCGTGACGCCGTCGACGAGCGCGCCCGCCGCGACCGCGCGTTCCGCTGCGCCGCGTGAGCCGAGCTGCGTCGCGAGAAACCGGTCGAGCCGCTCGCCCGCCGCTTCCGCCGGGACTTTCACCGCGCGGCGACGTCGAGCGAGCGCCGCGGCGGCTTCGGCGTGCGGTCGGCGACGATCAGCGCACCGAGCAGGATCGCGACGCCGACGACGATGAAGCTGTCGGCGAGGTTGAACGCCGGCCACCACTTGATGTCGATGAAATCCGTCACGTGATGGAGCCGGATCCGGTCGACGAGGTTCGACAGGCTGCCGCCGATCAGCAGGCCGAGCGCAGCGGGCAGCACCGGATGCCGCGCGCCCGAGCGCGCGAAGAAGACGATCATCCAGATCACCGCGACCGACGTCACCACGGTCACGATCGCGGTCGCGCTTGAGAAGAGGCCGAACGCGATGCCGGAGTTCTGCACGTGGTGAATCGAGATCGGGCCGATCACGTGCTCGGACTCGTCGAGGGCGAGCGTGCTCGTGACGATGTGCTTCGTGAGCTGGTCGGCGATCACCGCCGCGAGCGCGACCGCGACGAGACCCGCCCACTGCCACGCGCCTGCGCCGAGCGACCGTTCCGCGACCGACACAGGCTGCAGCCCGTTCGTCGTCGATCCAACCCTGACCTCGCTCAACTCAACCGACGCTTGTCGTCGATACAGAGACGCGTCCACGGAATCGCGGACAGGCGCTCTGCGCCGATCGGCTCACCGCAGACCTCGCAGACGCCGTAGCTCCCGTCCTCGATGCGCTTCAGCGCGGCGTCGATCTCTTCGACCGTCTGCTGCGCGCCCTCCTCGAGCCCGGCGTCGAACTCGCGGTCGTAGGCCGAGCCCGCGGCGTCGGCCATGTGATCGTTCTCGCCGCGTCCCCCGAGCTCACCGAGCGCGTCCTCGAGACTGCTCGCGTTCTCCTTCTCGAGGTAGTCGACGGCGTCGAGCAGCCGTGCGCGCTCGGTCTCGAGCAGCTTCTTGAACTCGTGAGTGTCGATGGTCGTCACTTGGGGTCCTTTCCCGCGCCGCTCGCCTGCGTCAGTCGCCGCTCGAGCTCGTCGTGGCCGATCCCGGTCAGCGCGACGGTCTTGTCCCGTGACGCGTGCCCGGAAACGATCTCGACGTCCCGCAGGGGCAGCGCGAGAGTATCCGCGAGCAGCCGCACGACGGCGGCGTTGGCCTTGCCGTCCTCAGGAGCGGCGGTGACGCGCACCTTCCAGGCTGTGCCGTAGCGACCGACGATCCCGGGTGAAGCCGCACCGGGCGAGACCCGCAGCTGGAGGCGAGAGCTCACCCGGGCAGCGTAGCCTCACCGCTGCGTGTCTTAACCCCAGGCGAAATCGCGACCGGCCCAGGGCCCGTCGTCGTCCGTGGCTTCCGGCACGGACTGGACCGGCGGGAGCCTCGGAGCCTGATACGCGGTCGGGGGCGGCGCCTCGGGCGTCGGCGGCTC
>Ga0265314_10002228_pt1 | contig 20166 bp, 14 predicted proteins | sample 4126metaG_FD_203106 | JGI IMG/M metagenome (GOLD analysis project Ga0265314, IMG submission 203106) | Rhizosphere microbial communities from Carex aquatilis grown in University of Washington, Seatle, WA, United States - 4-1-26 metaG | ecosystem: Host-associated > Plants > Roots > Rhizosphere >... | reverse complement strand
TGGTCGATAACGAGAAATGGAAGACGCGCGAAGACCTTCGTGCCGATTTCATCGCCACCTATGCTGTTTTCGTCAAATCCCTGCGCGCAAAATATCCGGCGGTGCATATCATCCTTATGGCGGAAAACATCGGCGACAACGAGCGCATCGATGCCGTGAACGCCGTGGCCAGCCGGCTGAAGAGCGACGGTGAGGACAATCTGGACGTGCTGCCCTATAGCGGTCTCGACCACTTGGCCTGCGATTGGCATCCTTCGCACTTGGACGAAGGGATTCTGCGGCAACTGCTGATCGACCGGCTATCATTGTTGCCAAAATTCCGGCTGGAAGAACGCGAGCGGGCCGGAGACGACTAACGGTTTCATCTGAGCGCATTCCGCTCTAGCTGCGTTATTTCCACCGCGGCATCGTTCTGGCGTTGACGCCGATGAAAAGCTGCGGCTCGGACGGCTCGTCGACCTTTTCCTTTTTTTCGCGCGTCCGGACGCAGGCGATGACGCCTTTCGCGAAGGCCGGGAAGTTCCCGGATTTTGGCAGCCATTGCACGGCGCAGCTGTCGAAGAAGGTGTATTTGTCGGTCTCGCCGCAGCCGAACGACGGCCGGTCGGCGGCCGTCGCCGTAAACACGATGCGGTTTGGCGCCCGCAACGCAGGAACGAAAACGCCGGAGAAGCACGCCGACACGATCACCACCGTCGGGCGGCGACCGCAGGTGCCGCCTATGATGCCGGCCATCCCCCGCGGCGACAGCACACCTTTGCCCAAAGCGATGCCATCATCCCCACCGTGGGAGGTGAAATACGCCAGACACCCGGCGGGCGCGTACTTCGACAAGCCCGACAATCCATTCGAAATGAGCCGCGCGTAGGCCGGCCGCGGCGCATGGGCGCGATCGCGCTCCGGCCGTACTGAGAATTGAAGAATGTTCTGCGGCTTAAAGCCGATCCCGACCAGTTCGTCGCCGACGGTCCGCCGGGCGTTGTCGAATACTTCGCTGGGCTTGCCCGAATGCGCGCGCCAATCGCCCGCCACGACGATCGCCGCCCAATCTGAGAAAGGTCCCGCGGCAGCCGCCTGCGACACCAACGCGGTAAACGCGGCTACAAAGAACAGCGCAAAACGCATGGCGTCCTTTCAAACCCGTTCGAATGCCGCGGCAAGTTCAATATGCGCCGACCAGAGAAACTGGTCTATGGGAACGACGCGTGCAAGGCGGTAACCGCCCTCGATCATGACGCGGGCGTCGCGCGCGAAACTGTCGGCATCACAGGAAACATAGGCAACCCGTTCGGTTTTCGAGCGGGCCAGCATCTGCACCTGTGCAAGAGCGCCGGCGCGCGGCGGATCGAGGCAAACGGCATCAAACCTCGCAAGCTCCATTTCGCCAAGCGGCCGGCGGAAGAGATTGCGTTTTTCCGTTGTGACAGGTTTCAGGCCCTGGGTTGTCCTTGCAGCGGCGGCGAGCGCATCCAGCATCGGCGCGTCGATTTCCACCGCGTGCACGCGCGCGCGTTCGGCAAGCCTGAGTGCGAAGGTACCGCAGCCGGCGAACAGATCAGCGACATGATTGGCGCCGTCGATCGCTCCGAGAACGAACGCCTGCAACGTCGCCTCGCCTTCGCGCGTCGGCTGCAAGAATGCTTCCGGCGGAAGCGCAACAGTCGCCTTGCCGAAGCGTACGGCGGGTTTCGCCAACTCGATCAGCGTTTCATTGTGGCGCGAGACGCGCGCGAGACTCAGCTTCGAGGCCCAGCGGGCGAGATCGGCCAGAGTCGCCGGATCGTTCGGTCTTTGCCAGCGCAACGAAAGATCGACGCCAGTGTCGGTGTCCGTGACGCGAAGCTCCACGGATTCGCCGGTGCGCAATACCGACGCCAGCATCTCGCGCAGGCGCGTGACAAGCGCTGCCAGCTTCGGCGTCAAAATAAGGCATTCGTGCATATCCACGATGTCGTGCGAGCGAGCGGCACTAAAGCCGAGCGAAACACTCTGTCCGCCTTTCACAGCCTTCATCGTCGCGCGGCGGCGCGTGGCGGGCGGAACTTCCACAACCTCTTCGATCGGTGCGTCCACGCCGTGCCGCGACAAGGCATCTGCAACGAGGCGATGCTTAAGGGCGCGATAGTCGGTGTCGGCCATATCCTGATGCGTACAGCCGCCGCAGGTTCCGAAATGGAGACAGAGGACGTTCACGTTTTCCTCGCCGCAACGAGGAATTCGCGATTGCCGTCGCCGCCCGCAACCGGGCTATCCATCTGACCTTCCACCGACCAGCCGCGTTGCGCGCCCAGCCAGTCGACGATCTCCTTGAGAGCGCGGTCCCGCGCCGTTTCGTCCTTGACGATGCCGCCCTTGCCGACATTCTCGCGACCGACTTCAAATTGCGGCTTGACCAACACAACGAGCCAGGCGCCGCTTTGCGCCAAACTCAGCGCCGCCGGCAGCACGAGTTTGAGGCTGATGAAACTGACATCGACGACGATGGCATCCACCGCGTCGGGAACTTGCGCAGCGGAGAGATCGCGCGCATTCACGCCTTCGAGCACAACCACGCGTGGATCGGAGGTGAGCAGTCCTCGCATCTGGCCGTGGCCGACGTCGACCGCATAGACCTTGGCAGCACCGCGCTCCAGCAGCGCTTGCGTAAACCCACCGGTGGAGGCGCCGACATCGATGCAGGTCAACCCCGACGGCGACAGGCCGAAACGGTCCAGCGCCGCCACCAGCTTCAGCGCGCCGCGCGAAACGTAGGGGTGAGATTTCTCATAGGTGACGGCGGCGCCCTCGGCGATGGGTTGCGAGACCTTTCCCACAGGCTTGCCGTCGGACCACACGTTGCCCGCGAGGATCGCGGCTTGCGCCTCGGCACGGCTGGCGGCGTAGCCATGGTCGACTAGATATTTGTCTGCGCGGGTGGTCATGGTGGAGGAATGACCGCAGAGATGGGGCGTGTGTCAACAACGCCCCCACCAAAAAATTTGCTTCGCGTTCGTCCGTACGCTGCCGCTACCGACCCCCGCAAGGGGGAGGCGATTTTTTACGCGATCTGGCTCAGAGCCGCAGCGTCCTCGGCGCGGCCAAGCGCGGCAAGCGCCGCTGCCGCGATGGAATTCGCATCGAGGCCGGCTTCCGCGTACATTCGGTCCGGCGCGTCTTGGTTCTGGAAGCGGTCGGGCAGAACCAGCGGACGGATTTTGAGACCACCGTCGAGCAGTCCTTCCCACGCCAGGAACTGCATGACATGGCTGCCGAAGCCGCCCACCGCGCCTTCTTCCACCGTCAGCAGCACTTCGTGTTCGCGCGCCAGCCGACGGATCAGATCGCGATCCAACGGTTTGGCAAACCGGGCATCCGCGACGGTCGCCGACAATCCGTAGGCGGATAGTTTCTCGGCAGCCAACAAGGCGGGCGCCAGGCGGGTGCCGAGACTGAGGATCGCGATGGAGTTTCCTTCGCGCATAATGCGGCCCTTGCCGATTTCCAGCGGTGTTCCGACGAACGGACGCTCAAGGCCAACGCCCTCGCCGCGCGGATAACGCACCGCGCTCGGACCGTCGTCGATCTGCGCCTGGGTCGCCACCATGTGCATCAATTCGCATTCGTCGGCGGCGGCCATCACCACGAAGCCCGGCAGCGTCGCGAGATAGGCGACGTCGAACGATCCGGCATGCGTCGGCCCGTCGGCACCTACCAGACCCGCGCGGTCCATGGCGAAGCGCACCGGCAGCGACTGGATCGCAACGTCGTGCACGACCTGATCGTAGGCGCGCTGCAGGAACGTCGAATAAATGGCGCAGAACGGCTTCAGCCCTTCGGCGGCAAGACCGGCGGCGAAGGTCACGGCATGCTGTTCGGCGATACCGACGTCGAAACAGCGGTCCGGAAATACCTTCCCAAACAGATCCAGCCCCGTGCCCGCCGGCATAGCGGCCGTGATGGCGACGACGCGCTTGTCCTTCTTGGCTTCCGCAATCAGCGCCTCAGCGAAGACCTGCGTGTAGGACGGCGCCTTGGAGTTCGATTTCTTCTGCTCGCCGGTGAGCACGTTGAACTTGGTCACGCCGTGATATTTGTCGTCGCTTTCTTCCGCCGGCGCGTAACCCTTGCCCTTCTTCGTCACAACATGGACGAGGATCGGGCCGTTCTTCATGTCGCGGACGTTCTCGAGCACCGGGATCAGATGATCGAGATTGTGACCGTCGATCGGGCCGACATAGTAGAAGCCGAGTTCCTCGAACAGCGTGCCGCCGGTGACCATGCCGCGGGCATATTCCTCCACGCGGCGCGCGCCCACCTTGAACGGACGCGGCAGATATTCGGCGATGTGTTTGGCCACTTTGCGCACGCCGCGATAGGGTCTGCTGGAAACCAGGCGCGCTAGATAAGCGCTCATCGCGCCTACGGGCGGGGCGATCGACATGTCGTTGTCGTTGAGGATGACGATCAGCCGCGCGTCCGCGCCGCCGGCGTTGTTCATCGCCTCGTAGGCCATGCCGGCACTCATCGAACCATCGCCGATAACGGCGACGACGTTGTGCGTTCCGCCCTGCTGGTCGCGCGCAATTGCGAAGCCCATGCCCGCCGAAATCGAGGTGGAGGAATGTGCCGCCCCGAAGGAATCGTATTCGCTCTCGGCGCGCTTGGTGAAGCCGGAAAGTCCGCCACCCTGGCGCAGCGTCCGCATGCGCGAGCGTCGCCCGGTGAGAATCTTGTGCGGATAAGTCTGATGACCGACGTCCCAGATCAACCGGTCGCGCGGCGTATCGAACACGTAATGAAGTGCGACAGTCAGTTCGACCACGCCCAGGCTGGAACCCAGATGACCGCCGGTCACCGACACGACATCGACCAGCTCCGCACGAAGTTCGTCGGCAAGCTGACCAAGGTCGGATCGCGGCAACGCGCGAAGCTGGTCCGGCAGATTGATGCCGTCCAGAAGCGGCGTCTTGCTTGGAACACCCATAGGACTACTCCGGTCACCGCGCGTTTGAGCGCGCCAGCCCCCACTGTTTTCGCGGCCGTGGCCGAAAGCTCAGCCTTTTGAGCAGATAAATCAAGGCAACAGAGAAAGACCGTGCCAATTCCGACAGCATTTTAATTACAAACTTAACGGGATTTAACTGCGCTCAATCGATTTCGACGGGCTCTGCGCCCAATTGTCCACCCGCGCCGTGGACGATTTTTTCGAGCCGGCTTTCGGCGGATTTCAACTTGTTCTCGCAATGCGCCTTGAGCGCCTGACCGCGCTCATACAGAACGATAGAGTCTTCCAGGTCCACCTGCCCCTGCTCCAGGCGCGAAACGATGCCTTCCAGCTCCTTGAGCGCCGCCTCGAAACTGAGCGTGCCTACATCAGAGGCTTCCGGCTTGGCTTTGGCGGACATGACTGTCGTTCCCAAGATAAAAGTGTGCGTTTCGGAAGCTATAGCAGACGTTCCGAGGAGCAAAACGCCCGCTCGTATCTGCCTCAGGAGTTGGCCGAACAATATGCCCGAATTTGCCCTCAAGGCGTAATTTTCCGCTACTCATCACGTAATGGAATTGCACCAGAACTTCGTGAACATGCGCAGTCATGTTACGTTGGAAGAAAATTAGCCGCTTAATTTCTCATCAATTTGGTATATTTCTGATAACAGATTGAAAGTAATGGGTTTTTCTGCAATGACGCGAACGGCAACTTTCACATAAATTACATGTCACAATAGTAACATTATTGCGATCAACTGATGCTCCTAGATATATTGCAAATGCGTCCCATGTTTTTGACGCCAAAATGCAACATATGTGTTGTGAAACAATGGCGTACTCGATTCCCCTTTTGACGATCCCCTGCGACACTCCTAGCCTCGTTACAAACGGGCAAGAAATGCGCGCGTAGAGAACGGGCGCAAAGGCAGCTCCGCTTCGTAGCTGACCCGGGGTGCCCGCGAGCGAATGTCGTTACGACCAAACCTAAGGGGGTTCACGTGTTCAAAATCAAAAACAGCCTACGCTCTTCGTTGCTCACGGGAGCAGCAACTGTCGCAGCCCTAGCCATTTCTACTGCCGCCGCATCGGCCGACGTTGAAACGGTGGTCGTCACCGGCTCGCGCATTCCGACTTCGGCTTTGGAAGCGCTCTCAGCCGCTCCGATATCGATCGTCACAACGGACGACATTGCCAAAACGAAGACCGTCACACTCGAGCAGATCCTGAACAAGCTGCCTGAAATGGGACAGCAGGGCTCGAACGACCAGAATTCGATCTCGCCGGGTGGTATCTCGACCGTCGATCTTCGCGCTCTCGGTTCGAACCGCACGCTGATCCTGATCAACGGTCAGCGCATGGTCGAGACGTTTGTCAACGGCGGCCAAGGCCAGGACCTTGCGAACGTTCCTGTGTCCATGATCGATCGGTTGGAAGTCCTGAAGGACGGCGCCTCGCCGATCTACGGCGCGGACGCGATCGGCGGCGTGATCAACATCATCACCCGCAAGGACTTCAACGGCCTTGAAGCGACCGTCGGCGGCGGCATTTCCGGCAAGGGCGATCACTTCACGAAGCAGCTGTCGACCACGATCGGCGTCGCGAACGACAAGGGAAGCCTCCTGGTCGGCCTTGAGTACTATACGGAAGATCCGGTTCGCCAACACACACGCAACTGGGCGCATGGCAGGTATTCGATCTCCTACGCGATCCCGGGCGGCCTGTTCTACACCTCGCCGAATCCGACCTACGCGTACTACACGGGTACGCCTGCCGGTGCTCTGACGGCCTGGGATGGTCACACATTCAATACTGGCACTGAGCCTGACCTGATCCAGAGCCGCGCGGTCCTCAACGCGAACTTCACGGCCGAGTACAATCTCAGCAACGACGTGACGGCGTTTGCGGAATCGTATTTCACGAACCGCAAAGACACGGCGCGGCTGAACCCGGAGCCGATCGGCACGTTCTATACGACTGCGAAGTATCTCGACGGCACGAGCATTCCCGGCAACGTGGGCGGCACCTGCCCGGCCGTTTGGTCAGGCCCGTGTAACCCGAATAACACCCTTGGCGTCCCGCTGAACACCTACAAGCGGCTGTTCGAAGTCGGCGATCGCAAGTTCGGCGACAACGTCAGCACCTACCAGGAGCGCGTCGGCCTGAAGGGCAAGCTCTCCGATTGGACGTGGGACGCTGGCTACATGTTCGGCGAATCCGACGGCAACGACTTCGAGCATAACGCGGTCAACATCACGCATATGCACGAACTCATCGGTAGCCTGCCGTGCGAACCCAGCGCTCCCGCCGGTTGCGGTGGCGTGACCCTCGCCGGTACAAACTCACTGACGCCGGAACAGGCCGCCTACGTACGCTTCACCTCGAGTGCCATGTCCAAGTACACGCAGCAGATCGCGTTCGTGGACTTCGCCGGCGAACTGCCAGTTGACCCGTTCGGCGCCGGCAAGATTGGCCTCGCCTTGGGTTATGACTGGCGCAGCGAAGCGGTGCTCAACGTTCCGGATGCCATCTCGCAGAGCGGCGACAATGCGGAAAGCAACTCCGCGGAAACGCACGGTCAATACCACATGAACGAGGTCTACGCCGAAGCGAAGATCCCGCTCGCCAAAAACCAAGCGTTTGCCAAGGACTTGTCCGTCGATCTTGCGGCGCGTTTTTCGCACTACAACAACTTCGGCGACTCCTTCGTCTATAAGGGCAGCGTGAACTGGGCAGTGACCGATTGGTTCCGCTTCCGCGGCGACTACGGCACAGGTTTCCGTGCTCCGCAGGTCGGCCATGAAATGTTCCTCGGCGATACAGCCAGTGCGGACGGCTTCACCGATCCGTGCGATGCCCATGTGTCGGGTACGCCTACTGGCAGCGTTCTGGCCAAGTGCCAATCCACCTTCGCTGCCGCCGGCATTACCTACAATCCGGCGACCTTCGCACAGAAGTTGCCGCAGTTGACGGCCATCTGGCAGGGCACTCCGACGTTGAAGCCAGAGACCTCAAATCAGTTCAATGTCGGTATCGTGCTGACGCCTGATGAGATCGTACCAAACCTGTCGTTCACGGCGGACTATTACAACATCCGCATCAAGAACCTGATCTCGCAGCTGACCGTGGATCAGGGCCTGTTTGATTGCTACAACAGCGGCGACGCGGCCAAGTGCGCACTGTTCGCGCCGCGCGCTGCGGGCACAGGCCAGTTGGTTGGCTATTCCGAGCCGTTCATCAATCTTGGTTTGGAGACCACCGATGGCGTCGACTTCGGCGTGAATTATGCCACCGATATCATCGCAGCTCCGCTCGGCCTGCCTGACGGCTCGACGCTGTCCACGAACCTCCGCACGACGTTCATGAACAGCAACGTAACGGACGGCCAGGAATATGCCGGCCTATGGACGACCGGCGCAATCAGCACCGCCCTGCCGAAGTGGAAGGGCTTCCTGACCGCTACGTTGGACATCCCCGACCTGCTGTCATTCACGTGGGATGAGCAGTTCGTCGGTGAGACGGTCGATACGGTCGGCGCATCCGCCCCGCCACACCGCATCCCCGCGTTGCTGTTCTCGTCGATCTCGACGACCGTTCCGTACGAGAACTTCGAGGCCACGTTCGGCGTCGACAACCTGTTCGACAAGGACCCGCCGTTGGCCAAAGACGGCTACGTCCAGACGGTCAGCAACCAGTACGACTTCGTCGGCCGGTACTTCTATCTGAAGATCAAGGCGAAGCTGTAATTCTGATCAAATCCAAAATGGGGGCCGCGGAGAAATCCGCGGCCCTTTTCTTTTGGCTGTCCACTTCAACCCTGCCGCCATTCGCCCCTCGGCCCCGCACCACAAACCAGTTAAGCTGCCCTGACGGGCCGCTGATCGGCCGACGAATGAAAGACTGCCAATGCCAAAGATGGCCGTGATCGATCCGCAATCGGCGAAAGCCGCCAACCTCCACTCCCAGGCGGCCCAGGCGCTGCACGGAGAGGGGCAATTCGGTGAGGCGGAAAAGCGCTACCGAGCCGCGCTCACGATCGATCCCGGGCACGTGGACTCGCTGCATGGGCTGGGTCTTTTGTTCCTCCAGAGCCGGCGCTATGGCGAGGCGGTGGATTTCCTGACGCGAGCTGCCAAGGCCGCTCCAGAAAATGTCGCGGTCCGAAGCAATCTCGGCTTTGCCTTGCTGCGGATGGAACGGCGCGCGGAAGCCGTTGACGCCTTCCGCGAAGCGGTCCGGATCCAACCCGACTATACCGTGGCGCATTTCAATATGGGCATGGCGCTGAACGAATTGGGGCGCCACGACGAGGCCGTCGCCGCCTTCGATCAGGCAATAGCGCTGAAGCCCGATCACGGGCTCGCCCGCTTCCGGCGCGGCCTGTCCCTGATGGAGCTGGAACGACACGAAGAGGCGGTCGAGGATTTCGAAGCCGTCCATAAGCAAAATCCGGCGGACGTGAACGTGCTCTATATGCTGTGCAACGGACTGACCGCGGTCGACCGTAAGGAGGAGGCGCTCCGCCTTCATGAGCGAACACTAGAACTCGAACCGAATTCGCCGGTCGCACACAACAACTATGGCCTGATGCTCGCACTTCTCGCCCGGCACGAGGAAGCCGTCGTCCATTACGAAAGGGCCATCGCACTCGATCGCAATTTGGTGATTGCTTACGGCAATCTCGGCAATTCCCTAAACTTCCTGGGAAGGTCGCAGGAGGCGTTGACGGTCTTCGATCGTGCCCTTGCCATCGATCCCGACTCCCTGACCTGCGTCATCGGCGCGGGATACTCCAAGATGTGTTTGGGCAGGCTTGATCAAGCAAAGCTCGATTTCGAGCGCGGCCTCGGCCTCGATCCTGGTTCGGTCGAGTGCCACCGCTATCTTGCGGAAGTCAAAACGTTCAGCGCAGACGACCCGCAGATCCAATTGATCGAAGATCTGGCGAACAATATGACCGCAAAGACCAGAGGCCAACAGGCAACCATGCACTTCGTCCGTTTCAAGGTAAAATCGGATCTGAAGCAATATGACGATGCATTTGCCGAACTTGCGGAAGGCAACCGGCGATGGCGCCCCATCGCCGGTTACAACGAAGAAAAAGAACTGGGCGTGCTGCGCGAAATGGCCCGCATTTTTACACCGGAATTGATCCGCGAGAAATCCGGGCTTGGTAATCCGTCGACGCTTCCGGTCTTCATCATCGGCATGCCGCGCTCGGGAACGACTCTGATCGAGCAGATCCTGGCCAGCCATCCTCTCGTCTTCGGTGGCGACGAACTGACGGATTTCGGCCTGGGCGTCGTAGGGAGCTACGATCCCGAACCGTTGCCGTTCGACGTCGCAGGTCTTTCGGCGGAAGACTTGAAGCGCCTGGGCAGTATCTACATCGACCGCGTCCGGCCGAAGGCTCCTGACGCTCACCGCATCACCGACAAAAGGCCGGAAAACTTCCGATTTGCAGGCTTGATCCACCTCGTGCTGCCGAACGCCCGCATCATCCATGTTCGCCGCGACCCGCTCGACACCTGCGTTTCCTGCTTTTCGCTGTTTCCGCCCGCAACATTCCGGTTCACCTACGATCTTGCCGAACTCGGCCGCTATTATCGCGCCTATGAAACGTTGATGGCGCATTGGCGTGAGGTCATTCCGCAAAGTGCCTTCATCGAAGTGCAATACGAGGATGTCGTCGCCAATTTAGAAGAGCAGGCAAGGCGCATCGTCGATTTCTGCGGATTGGAATGGGACCCGCGCTGCCTTGAATTTCATAAGACGGATCGCAGCGTAAGGACGGCCAGCCTCACCCAAGTGCGCCAGCCGTTGTACACGAGCTCGGTCGGCCGGTGGCGCCGCTATGAAAGCCACCTGCAGCCGCTGTTTGATGCTCTGGGCCGTGCTTCCTGAGATCGAAAAACCGCACCGCATCTTTGCGTCGCCGCGCAATCCGGAACAGCGCTACGCACCGGCCCGGATAGCGCAGGCATAACGCTTCTACAGCGGCAGGTTGGTCGCCCTCATCTCGATATCCGCCTGCGGAGCGGCCTTAACGACCGTCACCGCCTGATGCACGATCGGAGAGTTCATCAGCGTCGTGAAATTCTCCACCGCGCGCGCTTCATCCGACGGGCCCGAGAAGAATTCGCTCAGGGCATCGAAAAAGCCCTTCTGGCGCGGGTAAAGCTCGAACACCACCCGATCCGAAGGAGCGATCCCAGCCAGTTTCTTGGAGAGATCCACCGCCGTCCAGAAACCGCCCAGCTTGTCCACCAGGCCGCGCGCGTTGGCGTCGGCGCCCGTCCAGACGCGGCCGCGCGCGATCTCCTGCACCTTGGCGAGCGGCAGCTTGCGACCGTCGGATACCTTCTTCAGAAAGTCCGTGTAGATCGCGTCAACCTGCGAATTCAGGGCCGTCCATTGTTCCGCCGTATACGGCGTGACGTCGGAATTCATCAGCGCATTCTTGCCGATGCCGACCTGCCCAGCGGTCACACCGATCATGCCGATCGACTTGCCGAAGGCGATCTTGCCCGACACCACGCCAATCGACCCGGTGATGGTGCCCGGCTCGGCGACAATCTTGTCCGCAGACGCGGCGATATAGTAGCCGCCCGAGGCCGCAACGCTGCCCATGCTGACGACCACCGGCTTGCCTGCGGCCTGCGCCTTCTTGACCGCATCGAGAATCTGGTCGGAGGCCGTCACCGATCCCCCGGGCGAATCCACGCGCAGGAGAATGGCCTTGATGTCCTTGTCCGCGGTCGCCTGACGAATGGCGCGCGCGGTATCGTCGCTGGCGATCATCGCGTTGTTGTCGAACAGGCCGTTGCCGGCCGTCCCTTCGACGATGTCGCCGGCGGCCAGCACCAGCGCGACGTGCGGTCCGCTGCCGTCCATCTTGGTGGCCAGCTTGGTGCGCAGGAACTGATTGACCAGAACGCTCTTGGCGTTCGCGCCGGCACGGTTCAGGGCCGCATTGAGCGCGTCGTCGTCGTAGCCGATCTTGTCGATCAGACCTGCCTTTTTTGCATCTTCCGTGAACTGCGGGCTGGCTTCGAACGCGGCAATCATCGCCTGCGGCGACAGCTTGCGATCCGCCGACGTGCCTGCAACCGCGGTGTCGTACCAGGACTGCATGAGGCGCGTGAGCTGTTCGCGGTCCGCATCGGTCATCGACGGTTCCATGAACGTGTCGGCATAGCTCTTGTATTCCGCCCGCTTGGCGATTTGCGGTACCGCCTGGATCTTGTCCAGCAGGCCCTTGAAGAACAGAGTGCCGCCACCCACGCCTGCGGCCCCGAACGAACCTTTCGGCTGCATCCAGATCTCGTTCGCCGCGGTGGCCGTCAGATAGTCGCCGAGCCCGGCGCCTTCGAAGCCTTGCGCGTGCGCGATCACGAACTTGCCCGACGCGCGGAACCGCTTGAGCGCCGTGCCGAGCTCTTCGGCTTGCGCAATCGGCAAATTCGCGTCGCCAAGGCGCACGACGATGCCCTTTACGCGGTTGTCGCGCTCAGCAGCGTCCAAGCCGAGAATGATATCCATGACGGTAAGCGGCCGCGCCCCGAGGGCGAAATCCTGCGAGGCGGAATCCGCAAGAGGTTTGCGCAGATCCAGCGACAAAACGATATTGCCCGGTAGGCCGTCGCCGCGCCCCAATCCAATCAGCCAGACCGCAACCAGGACGATCACGATCGCCAAGGTGAATTTGAGGATTCCGTTCAACGCGCCCGTTGCGATCGAGCCAGCCCAACGCAGAAATGCAATCATGAAATCAATCCTTCGGCACGCCGGTCCACCCGACTAGTTATATGGGAACCATATTAATGAAGATAAAGGGCGATAGAGTGTCCGGACGGCCACACCGGAAATCTTTAGTATCCTATTGATTCACAAGGGTTTTATACCTCAGACAGGCAGACGGCCTCCAGGTGGCCCAGCCTGTCCAGCTCGACGCGGACCGTATCGCCGTCCTTCAGGTACTTCGGCGGCTTGAATCCCATGCCGACACCGGCCGGCGTCCCCGTGAAGATCAGATCGCCCGGTTCCAGGGTCATCACCTTCGACACGTACTCCACCTGGTCCCAGACGTTGAAGACGAAATTGCTGGTGTTCGAATCCTGACGCTTCTCGCCGTTGACGAAACTGCGGATTCCGAGCGTGTGCGGATCGCCGACTTCGTCCGAGGTCGTGATCCAGGGGCCGAACGGAGCATGCGTATCGAACGACTTGCCGAGCACCCATTGCGACGTCGCGATTTGCCAGTCCCGTGCACTGACATCGTTGCCGCAGCAAAACCCGAATAGGGCCGCGCTTGCCTGGTCCTTCGGGATATAGCGGCCACCTTTGCCGACCACTGCTACCAGCTCCACTTCGTAGTCCACGGCATCGGAGACCTTCGGCAAGACGATCGGATCGTACGGTCCGTTCACGGCCGTGACTTGCTTGCAGAACCAGACCTGCTTGGCCGGCATCTCATGGCCGGATTCCTTGATATGGTCCGCATAATTCAGCCCGAGAGCCATGATCTTGCCGGGACGGGGAACCGGCGCCATCAACCGCACGTTATCCAGGCGAAGCTTTGGGCCGGATTGTGCGATGCGCCGCACTTCGCCCTCGACCTCGCTCCAACGGGCGATCAAGTCGATCATGCCGGTGGCCAGGCGCGGCGCTGCGCGGGAAACCGATACAATAATGTCCCCATCCACCACGCCGATTTCGGACGCTTCGCCACTTGTAAAGGTCGCGATTTTCATGCTTTACCGCCTCTCATCGAATGTCCCAAAGCTCCTACAGCAAAGAAGATGCCCCGAAAACCGCGGTACCGACGGAATTCGCGACCGTAGGGCGCGCCCTATTCCTATTCCGTTCCGCCGCCGCACGGGATTACACTGGTTCTGCCGGTAGCCCAAAACCCCGGATGCCTGCATTCCACCCCGAAGCCCAACTTAGGACCGTGAGCCGACCATGAACCCGCTCAAAGAACTCGAAAAATTTGGTCAAGCACCCTGGTTCGACTATGTGAGCAAAGGGCTGATCCAGAGAGGCGAACTGGCGCGTATGGTGGAGCAGGACGGCCTAAAGGGGCTGACATCCAATCCCTCCATCTTCGAAAAGGCTATCGGCCAATCCAATGAATATGACGAGGATATCGGCAAGCTTCTGCAGCGCGGTTGCGCGGACGTCGGCGATATTTTCCGCCAGCTCGCCGTAGCAGATATCCGCGCGGCCGCGGACGTTCTGGCACCGGTCTACGAAGCGACAAAAGCGGCGGACGGCTATGTCAGCATCGAAGTCTCGCCTTATATCGCCCACGACACAGCGGCCACCGTCGCCGAGGCGCGCGAGCTGTGGAAGGAAGTTGCCCGCGACAATCTGATGGTGAAGGTACCGGGGACGCCTGCCGGCGTGCCGGCCATCCGCCAGCTCATCTCGGACGGACTGAACATCAACGTCACGCTGCTGTTCTCCAGGGCCGCTTATCATGCGGTTGCAGAAGCCTATATCGCCGGTCTGGAAGCGCTGCCGTCCACCCACGATCTGAGCCGCATCGCCAGCGTGGCGAGCTTCTTCGTCAGCCGGATCGACTCCCAGATCGATGCGAAGATCGAAGCCCTGCTCAAGACGGCGCCGGCCGGCCAGCGCGCGCTTCTCGAAAGCCTGCGCGGGAAAGCGGCGATCGCCAACGCCAAAATGGCCTATGAGGATTACAAGCAGATTTTTGCCGGACCGCGCTGGGACGCGCTGGTAAAGCGCGGCGCGCGCCCACAGCGCCTATTGTGGGCTTCAACGGGAACCAAAAGCAAAGCCTATTCCGACGTTCTCTATATCGACACGCTGATCGGGCCCGACACGGTCAACACTATACCGCCCGACACGATGAACGCCTTCCGAGATCACGGTCATCCGCAAGCGTCGCTGGAAGCCGATATCCCGGGCGCGGAAAAGACCCTCGCCGATCTGAAGGTCGTGGGTATCTCGCTCGACGAGATCACGGATTTCCTGGTTGCGGACGGTGTGGACAAGTTTGCTGAAGCCGCCGACGCTCTGTTCGGCGCCATCGCGCAAAAATGCGACACGCTTTCGGGACAGAAGGTGAAGATCGGCTACGAACTTGCCGGCGCCGCCGACAGCGTGAGCGCCGAACTCAAGTCCTGGACCAAGAAGGGCAACGTCCGCCGCATGTGGGCCAAAGACAAGCAGCTTTGGACCGGGGCCGACGAGGACAAATGGCTTGGCTGGCTGGATATCGCCAAGCGTGAAAAGAAAAGCCTGCCCGCGCTCGAGGATTTTTCCGATCGCGTCCATGCAGAAGCCTGGAGCGACGTCGTGCTGCTCGGGATGGGAGGATCGAGCCTGGGCGCCGAAGTCATCCGCGAAACCTTTGGACAGCGCGCCGGCCGGCCGCGCTTCCACATTCTCGATTCCACAGACCCCGACGAGATTGCCGCGCTCGACGAGAAGATCACGCTGGCGACGGCGCTGTTTATTGTCGCCTCAAAATCGGGAAGCACGCTCGAACCCAATATTTTTGCGGATTACTACTTCGACCGCGTCGCGAAAGCGATTGGCCGCGACCGCGCGGGCAGCCGGTTCGTGGCGATCACCGATCCGGGTTCCGCGATGGAAAAGACGGCAGCGCAGGGCGGATATGCCGATGTTTTCCACGGCGATCCGAGCATCGGCGGACGCTATTCCGTGCTGTCGAATTTCGGCCTGGTTCCCGCCGCCGCGATGGGTGTCGATCTGAAGCGATTCCTGTCCGAAGCCTGCTGGATGCAAGCCTTCTGCGGCGCACTAACACCGCCGAACGCCAATCCCGGTGTGCGGCTGGGGATCGCGCTCGGCACGCTGGCCACCAAACACGGCCGCGACAAGATCACGGTGATGGCCTCCAAAGGGCTGGCGAGTTTCGGCGCCTGGTTGGAGCAACTCATTGCGGAATCCACCGGTAAGCGCGGCAAAGGCCTCATTCCGGTAGACGGCGAACCGCTTGGCGACGCCGGCAAATACGGCTCGGACCGGGTCTTCGTGTCGCTGCGGCTCAAAGGCGAAGATGGCAACGATGAGCTGCTCTCGGCGTTGGCGGCTAAAGGTCATCCGGTGATCCGAATTGAAGCGGACGAAGCGGCCTCTCTGCCTCGCTTGTTCTATCTTATGGAAATCGCAACGGCGACTGCCGGCGCGATCCTCGGCATCAATCCGTTCGATCAACCCGACGTCGAAGCGGCGAAGGTCAAAGCACGCGCCCTGATGGACGCCGGCGGCGCCAAGCAGACCGAGAAGCCGATCTTCTCCGGCGGCGGCGTATCGCTCTATGCCGACGCGGAGAACGCCAAGGCGCTGGCCGGAGCGGCCACGTTGGAAGCCTGTCTGAAGGCGCATTTCGCGCGCGTGAAGAAGGGCGATTACACTGCCCTACTGGCCTTCGTTGAACGCAGCACACAAAACACGGCCGAACTCGACGCAATGCGCGCCGCGATCCGCAACGCCACCTGCGCGGCGTCGTGCCTGGGCTTTGGACCGCGTTTCCTGCATTCCACCGGGCAAGACTACAAGGGCGGGCCGAACACCGGCGTATTTGTCCAGATCACCTGCGACCACGCGCACGACATCGCGGTACCCGGGCGGGGTTACAGCTTCGGCGCCGTGGAAGATGCGCAGGCTGCGGGCGATCTTGCCGTCCTGGCGGAGCGCGGCCGCCGCGTGGTGCGCGTTCATCTGCACGATGTCGCAGAAGGACTCCGTGCCCTTCGCCGTGCGGTCGAAACCGCGCTGCATTAAGGACAAGTGCGAATGGAAATCGGAATCGTCGGTTTGGGCCGCATGGGCGCCAACATTGCACGGCGGCTCTTGCGGGGCGGCCATAGCGTCGCCGTGTTCGACGTGAACCAAGCCGTCGTGACAGCACTTGCCGGTGAAGGCGCCAAAGGGGCGTCGTCGCTGCAGAATCTTGTCGGGAAGCTGGAACCGCCGCGCAGCATCTGGCTGATGCTGCCGGCCGGTGCGATCACCGAAGCGGCCGTGGCGGAGTTGTCAGGCATTTTGAGCGCGGGCGACACGGTGATCGACGGCGGGAACACGTTCTACAAGGACGACGTGCGCCGCGCCGCCGAACTGAAGATCAAGGGCATCCACTATGTCGATGTCGGAACGTCGGGCGGCGTGTGGGGACTGGAACGCGGCTACTGCATGATGATCGGCGGCGAAAAAGACGTTGTCGGGCGGCTGGACCAGATCTTCGCGACGCTGGCGCCGGGCGCCGGCAGTATTCCAAAGACGCCGCACCGGGAAGGGCGCGATCCATGTGTGGAGAACGGTTATATGCACGCCGGACCGGTGGGCGCCGGCCATTTCGTGAAGATGGTCCACAACGGCATCGAGTACGGTCTGATGCAGGCCTATGCCGAAGGCTTCGATGTCCTGAAAGGCCGCGCATCGGCTGCACTGCCAGAGGCCCAGCGCTACGAACTCGATCTTGCGGATGTCGCGGAAGTGTGGCGGCGCGGCAGCGTGGTTTCGTCCTGGCTGCTGGACCTTACCGCCATGGCGCTGGCCGAACATGGCAATCTCGAGAGCTTCTCGGGCTATGTCGACGATTCCGGCGAAGGACGATGGACCGTCGAAGCGGCCCTTGAGGAAGCTATCCCCGCCAACGTGCTGTCGGCAGCGCTCTACGAACGGTTCCGTTCGCGCCTCCAGAACGAATTTGGCGATAAAATCCTCTCGGCGATGCGCAACAAGTTCGGCGGACATGTGGAAGGCCATCAGGCCGGCGGCGCGGCGGAAAAGAAGCCGTGAACACAGACTCCACCCGCAGAGAGATATTCATCGATCCTGCGCAACTGGCGTCGCGGGGCGCAGATTGGATTGCCGGCTTGATCGGCGCCAAGGACGGGACGTTTCGCATCGCTCTGACCGGTGGATCGACGCCTCGCGAGATGTACAGGGAACTTGGTGCGCGCTACCGGGACTCGCTGAATTGGTCACGCGTGGAATTCTTCTGGGGCGACGAGCGCTTCGTGCCGCCCGACAGCCCCGACAGCAATTACCGCATGGCGCGCGAAACTCTGCTGGCACAAATCCCGGTGCCCGAGGCGAACCTCCATCCAATCCCGACGACCGGCAATCCCGACCAGGCCGCGCAGACCTACGAAGCGACGCTTCAGCGCATCTACGGTTCTCCTACGCTCGACCCCGCGCGGCCCCTATTCGACCTCGTGCTATTGGGCTTGGGCGATGACGGGCATATCTGCTCCCTGCTGCCAGGCTCGCCCGCCTTGAACGAGCGGCATCGCTGGGCCGTGGCTGTACCGAAAGGACGGCCGGAAGTGCGTATCACCCTCACCTACCCGCCGATCGAATCGAGCCGAATCACGGCGTTCGTTGTAACTGGAAAAGAAAAAGCGCAAGCCGTTCGCGCCGTGCGTGCGCACGACGAATCGCTCCCGGGCGGCCGGTTGCGACCAAATGGCGAGACGGTATGGCTTCTGGACCGCGCGGCCGGCGGAATATAAGTATGATAATTACTTTGGGAGACTGCGTGTGAGACACCCCAGGCGAATCCTTGCCATCGATGTTGGCGGGACCGGACTCAAGCTCGCCGTGATCGATCCCAAGGGTAAGCTCCTCGGCGAACATCTTCGCGTCCCGACACCGCATCCCTGCCCGCCGGCAACTCTCGTCAAGGCACTGGCCCCGCTTGCGAAATCGCTCGGGGAATTCGATTGCATCTCGATAGGGTTTCCCGGTGTGGTACGCGGCACGCACGTCCTCACCGCCCCGAACCTGGGAACCGAATTGTGGGCCGGCTACGATCTCGCCACCATGCTGTCGCGCAAACTCGGCAACAAACCGACGCGGCTGGTCAATGACGCCGACATGCAGGGACTGGCGATCGTCAAAGGCAAGGGGCTCGAATTCGTCATAACTTTGGGGACCGGGATAGGTACCGCTCTGTTCCACGAAGGCGAATTGATGCCCCATATGGAACTTGCCCATATGCCGGCCGCTAACGGCAAGGACTTCGACGGCTATATCGGCGACAAAGTCCTCAAGAAAATCGGCCGCAAACGGTGGAATAGGCGCGTGGCGAAGATGCTGCCCTACTTCTTCACGCTGCTGCACTACGACCATCTCTATCTCGGCGGCGGCAATGCCCATAAGCTCACGATCGAATTGCCTCAAAAAAGCAGCATTGTTTCGAACATCGCCGGCCTCAAAGGCGGCGCGGCGCTGTGGCGCAAGCACGACTGAGCGTTCGCGGCCCAGAAAATCCTTACAGCGCACGTAAGGGAGGCACGCCTCCACGTCACCAACGCCTGGCCGAAGGCTGACGGCGCACTGAAATATCCACAACGGTATTGAATTTCGCCTCTTTTATCACGATATTGTCTGTAGAATTAATCGGTGTACTTATCATGTTGTCGCAAAAGGCCCGTTACGCGCTACGCGCCCTATTCGTTCTTGGCGCTCGCCAGGACAAAGAACCGGTCATGATCGCGGACATCGCCGAGCAGGCGAACGTGCCGCGCAAGTTTCTGGAACAGATATTGCTGGAACTAAAACGGCCGGGGATCGTGCACAGTACACGCGGTAAATTCGGCGGCTACACGCTGGGCCGCAAGCCGGAGAATATCGCCTTCGCCGAAGTGATCCGGGTGATCGACGGGCCGCTTGCTTTGAGCCCCTGCGCAAGTGTCACGGCTTATCGCAAATGCGACGATTGCGAAGACGAAGTGACCTGCGCGATCCGCAAAGTCCTTCTGGCGGTGCGCGACTCGACGGCCGACATTCTAGAACAACACACACTCGCAAAAGCGTTGGCCGGCGAAAAGGCTGCGAAGAAGCGCCGCCACGGCCACGCCGCATAAATCTACAAACCACCTTCGATAAAACAATATTTCTCCAAAAAGTTTGGCGCTCACGTTTAATCTATATTGACTAGGTAGGGTTTGTAGTCATAATGCTCGTGTGGCGTGGGGGTCGCGTCGCACCTGTCCGTATGGCTCGCAGTTGTTCTCCCCAGCTGCGAACCGGTCCGGACGCAGCTCAAGAGGTGGACATATGAAAATCGCATCTAAGAAAATCACGGCGATGCTGCTGGCCGGCACGGCGAGCTTCGCACTTGCCTCCGCAGCTCAGGCCGGAGGTAAGCACAGCAGCGACGGTACGTCTGCGGCGAGCGCAAACGGCGACGCACAG